>Ga0154020_10000152_pt1 | contig 78746 bp, 70 predicted proteins | sample Klosneuvirus_201_FD_109709 | JGI IMG/M metagenome (GOLD analysis project Ga0154020, IMG submission 109709) | Active sludge microbial communities from wastewater, Klosterneuburg, Austria - Klosneuvirus_20160825_MG | ecosystem: Engineered > WWTP > Aerobic digester > Activated sludge | place...
CGCGCTTGGGAGTCACTCCAGCCTTGATTGCGCCGCGCTTCCAGAAACAGCGCGACTCCGGCTCCCATCAGCAGAAAGAAACCGGGGGCACACAGGTGTGTCACAAGCCGAGTCACAAAGCGCTCCCAGGAGGAGTAGCGCGTCCATGCTCCGGCCCACACCTCCGACGGGTGATAGCGGTAGACAAAGGCCACCACATGATCGAGTGCCATCAGCGCCATGATGAAGCCACGCAAAATATCGAGCGCCGCGAGTCGTTTTCCCATTGGGAATGTCTTCCCGCGAAGGGAGGCCGCTTGTCAATCCATGTCCCTTGGCAGGGTGCGCAGGAGAGCCGCCCGCAGAGTCGGAATCAGCACTGGGCGGCACGGAGGGAGCTGGGGAACTTGTGCGGACGCTGTTACTTCGCGTTGTCCGAGCAGACGTAGTTGGTGCCGGTCGAGTAAGAGCAGCCGGCATCGTTGAAGAGCAGGCCGTTGGCATCGATCGAGCCTGAGCCCAGCCAGCAGCCCGGCGTGTAGTCGCCATTGGGCTCGCTGTAGGCGACGGCGCGCGCGAACCAAGCCCCTCCGTCGATGGCCTTCCAGTTTGCACCACAAGTGTTGTCACCCGAGTTCATCGCGCAGCCGGTGTAGTTGCCGGCCTTGGTTCCGGTGACCCCCGGCACGGTCTGGAAGTAAGCAATGGTGTACTTGTTCACCAGCGCCGTCAGGTGGGCCTTGGTACGTGGAATGGCGATCTTGAGGCCCATGGCAGTGCAAGAGTTCGGCTGATCGAAGCGGCTGGTGCTGATTCCGGTCTTGACCGCAACCGAGGTGTAGCCGCCACCATCGGTGGTCATGTCGCAGAAGGCCATGACCTCGGGAAGAGGACCCGAGCCGTCGGGATCGATCGCATAGGTGCCATCCGCGGCAGCCGGGTTCGACGTCTTGAGCGCCTTGCAGGTCGTCGGACTGGCGCACGTGACCATCACGCTGGTGACCGGGCCGCTGGTGACCTGACCGGTGTCGCCGGTGACGGTGCAGATCTTGGTGTCGGGCTGGGTCTTGATCGTGACGGCGTAGCTCCCGCCACTGACCACAGCGGTCGGGAACTCGAACGTACCATCGGCGCTGACCGTGATGTCATCGCCCTGGTTGTTCTGGAGCACGATGTTGCCAGCCAGGCCCATCACGGTGCCGCCAACCTTATAGGCATTGGTGCTGCAAGCGACCGCGACGTTGGTCACGTTGGCCGAAGCGACCGTGCCCGAACCCGACGTCACCGTGCAGGTCTGGGGCGGGGTGCTGGGCTGGGTCTTCACGCTGACGGCATAGCTGCCGCCGGTTGCCACCTTGCCCGTGAAGACAAACGACCCGGACGCGCCCACTTGCAGGCTCTCGGCACCGTTAAGCTGGAGCATGAGGCCCCCGCCCTGAAGCCCTGTCACGTTGCCACCAATCGTATAGGTAGCAGGTGGCGGCGGCGGCGGGGTGTCGGTGCCGCCCGTGCCGCCAGGGTCACACGCAGTAAGGGTGATTGCGCCGAGGGCGCCCATCGCGATAAGAGAGAGCGTTAGTTTCTTGTTCACGTTCGACCTCATTGTTGCTATGCAAGCTCGCCAGATGCGACGCCCCCACGGCCACTGCTTCGTTGGCCGCGACAGACGTCCGCTGTGCCAAGGGACAACTCCCGTGCTCTGGCTGCGAACGGGGCCCCCCTAGCGCAAATCATATCATCAGCAAGCCAAGCAGGTGATGGTATGTTCCGCCCATGAAGATCAAGTTTCTGTCTGTATGGCGTGTGGCACCAGCGGTGGCCGCTTTGCTCGGGAGTGGCTGTTCACCGACGACGATTGATCTGCCTCTCGGTGCTGATACCGAGGTCCTGATCGACAAAATGGGAGTCCCGCATATCTATTCGGCAAGCGACCGCGACGCCATGTTCGCCTCGGGTTACGTAATGGCGAGACTGCGGCTGTTCCAGCTTGAGATGGTGCGGCGACAAGCCTACGGAATGCAGTCGGAGGTCGTTGGTGAGAAGGGACTGCGTGGCGACCTTTTGGCGCGGACGATGTCGTTTGCGCAGTGGGGCAAGCGCTCACGCGAGGCGATGCGGCAGGACTATCCCGACGAGGCACAGCTCATCGAAGCGTTCGTGCGCGGCATCAACCACTACATCGATCGGGCCCGCACAGGCGAGCAGCCGCTGCCTCTCGAGATGGCCAAAGACGGACTCGACTTTGCGCCGACTCCGTGGAGCGATGACGATCCCTACATCGTCGGCAAGATGCTCAGCTTCGGCATGTCTTCGAGCCTCGACAGTGAGCTGTTGGCTTCGGTGATCAAAGTGCTGGCGCCGAAGTTTCCGACCGACTTTCCATTCTGTCTGCCGACCCGCAATGCCTTCACGATGCCTGGTGTGATGGTGCAGGGAGTCTCTGCGACTCCGGTGGTTGCACAAGGTCCGGCGGTTCCCTCGATCACTCCGGCGCTGCGGGCGCAGGCACTCCAGTCGCTCGCAGAGTCGGCGCGGCTGTCCCCAGAGCTGGGTAGCAACAACTGGGCTGTGGCGGGCCGTGCGACTGCGCAGGGGACTCCGCTCTTGGCCGGCGATCCCCACCAGCCCTATGGGAGTCCGATCCGCTTCTTTGTACAGCACCTTAACTCGGCGGACAAAGGCGGCTCGCTCGACGTGGTGGGCTTTGGGTTTGCGGGAACGCCGGGTGTGCAGCTTGGCCACAACCGCAGCGTCGCCTGGACCGCCACCACCAACTTTGCAGACGTGATGGATCTGTGGGAGGTCCCTGCGCCAGCGGGTGGCAAGATCTCGCTCGGCGGTCGCGAGGTTGCGGTCACCCAGCGCACCGAAAAGATCCGCGTGCGCGCCGCCGGTGGCAAGGTTCCCACAGGCGAAGACATGACTGACGTCCGTGAGTACGCCATGACCGATGTGCCGGGAGTCGGAGTCCTTTTGCCCGATGAGCTTTTGCCGGTGCCGCGCGCGATTTTGACTCCGCAGCAGATTCTGTTTGCGTGGACGGGACTTGCCCCGACGCATGAAGCAGCGATGTATCTTGGACTCGATCGTAGTAGGACCCTCAACGACTGGGAGGGAGCGGCCAAGCGGCTGGAGGTAGGAGCCGTCAACCTCATCGCGGCGGATCAAAAGAACATTCGCTATCGGGTCCATGCTCAGGTTCCGGATCGCGGCAGCGCCCATACGCAGGGAATCCAGCCGTGGAAGCTGATGAGCGGAGCCGATCCGCGCACCCTATGGACGGGGAAGTTCCTCGCGGACGACAAGCTGCCTTCCGCGCGTGATCCGGAGCGCGGCTATCTGGCGACCGCCAACAATGAGCCATTTGGCTTTACCTCCGACGGGCGGGTCGACAACGATCCGTACTACTACGGCTACTTCTATGATCCCGGTGATCGCGCGGCGCGAATTGAGACAGAGCTGAAGCGACTGGTCCAGCGCGGCAAGCTCACGCCCGCGGACATGAATGAGCTACAGGGGGATACTCGCTCCACGCTCGCCGATGATCTGCTTCCGGCGCTCGCCCAAGCGGTCGCCGAGCTTGGAACGGACCCGCTGCTGGCCGAGTTCCGCAACCGACCAGAGCTGCTAGGAATGTTCACCCAGCTCTCTTCGTGGGATCGCCAGATGCGGCGGACCTCGTCGGAGGCGGTGATGTTCTTCGCGTTTGCGCACTTTGCCACGGTGCGCGCCGTGGGTGATGAGTACGGACCTCTTCTGCCCAAGCTGTTTGATCTGGAGCCGGCGTATGCGTACAAGCCGCTGCGGCTCGCGCTGCGCAAGGTCAAGGAAGCAGAGCCGCTGCTTGGCGGCGAGCGCAACAAGATCCTGATGGGCGGACTGGCCGATGCCGCAGACTGGCTCAAGACGCGCTTTGGCTCGGTCCTGCCGTCGCAGGATAAGCCCTATCAGTGGAAGGATGTCCACTCCGCAAGCTTCGATCACGTGCTCGGGGACAAGTGGAATGCGGGCAACTTCCCGGTCGATGGCTCGGTGGGAACCGTCAACGTCTCTTCCTCGGCGATGAGCGATGCAAGCGGCAAGCTCAAGCAGACCTGGAGCACACGTCAGGGCTCTCTGTTCCGGATGGTCGTGTCGTTCGATGGCAGCGGCTCACCCTCGGCGCAAGTCAACTTCCCACGCGGCAACTCCGCTGATCCGCACAGTCCGTTCTACGCCAATCAGCATCCGAACTGGCTCTCTGGACAGAAGGAGAAGCTGCTCTTCCACCGCGCGGAGGTCGAGTCCAACCTCGCCGAGAAGATCACCCTCCGCAAAGACGGCTCCGTCAACTAGACCTCGTCTATTCCCAATCCCACACGTTACGCGCGGGGCCCCGCTACCCTGCGAGACTTTTTCCGTCCCGCAAGCGGACCGAGAAAAGCTCTCCGGTCGCCCCCACTCTCTTTCTCAGACTGTTCAAGCATCCGACTTCCCTGCTGTTCTAGTTGCCTGTAGGCAGCCCGCTTCACCGGCTCTATCATTAGACATGTAGCAACCAAAGCTGGGTGTCATATGGCGGAAGAGACCATCGAACTCATTCCCGAAGTGGATGTCCTTTTTTACTTTCCCTACAACTTGGGCTTTGGCACGGCACATGTGCCAGCAAATGAGCAGGAGCCGCTGTTTGCTCAGGTCGCGGCTCACCTGAGCCGCAGCTACGGCAGCTACGAGTGGAAGACCTCGCCGTTTCCGGAGCTGACGGGCACCATCCTCGAAAACGGAGCCTGTCTGCGCGGGGTGCCGAGGCAAGCGCGCAGCGAGAGTCACGACTTTATCGCCAAGCAAGTCGCAGCCGCCGGCGGTGTCCTCATCGGTGATGTCAAAGAGGAGGTCATCTACCTTGCGCATGGCGTCGGCTGCGTCGGCATTACGCTGCGCCTCCAGTTCGCATCTACCGCGGAGCTAGCGGCGCTGCCAACACTCTCGCTCAAAGTCATCAATGCCCTGCGAACCCATCCAAGCGAGCTGTTTCTGCGCAAAGACTTCTCCCGCTTTCAGGACGCCATGGAGAAGGCCTTCTCCGCCGAAGGAACGCTCTACGATATGTGGGGACTGCTGCTGCGCGGACAGCCGCGGCGGGGCTTCATCGTCTGCATGAGCCAGGCCTTTGTCTTACGGACTCCTGCGGCGGCAGTTGGTAAAGACAAGAGTGCAGCGACCTCGCTCACCGTGCCGCGCGCCGAGCTGGCCACGCTCCTTGCTCCGCTCACCGGCTTTGCCCCCGAGGAGCATCAGAACATCCTGCCCAACTCGGTAGGAATCGAGTTCTGTTCCGAAGGCTGGGACGGAGCGGTGGCCCTGCTCTCTGATCCGCAGTGGGAGCCCTGGGTCCGCTTCTTCTGGATGTATTCGACCTGTTCGTGGTCGGTACTCTCCGATCTCAACGCCTATCTGTACAGCCAGACCCGACAGATGGCGCGCAGTCAGACCGTCCCCCGCGAGGAGGTGCGGCGAATCATGACCGCGACACGGCGCATCCAGCACTCCCTGGCGGTGCTCGCGCACGAAGCAGTCCCGACCAATCTGTGGGATACACAAGAACAGCTGGCAATGCACCAGGGAATCTTCGATGCCTGGGGTACCCAAGAGCTGCTGGACAGCATCGAGCGCAAGGTCGAGTACCTCTCGGAACAGTACGAGAATCTCAACAACCTGCTGCGCGATGCCGGCCAGGAGCGAATGGACTGGGTGATGACCACGTTCACCTTCCTCACCTTCGCCGGCGTGCTGGCCGACTGCATTTCTTCGATCGACTTCAATGGCCAGAGCCTGACCACCACGCTTCGCCTCTCGGTGATCTTCCTCGGTACGCTCGGAGTCATTGCCATCAGCGCCGGAGCCGGTTACATCATGCACCGCCGGCGAATGCTGGAACCGTAGAAAACCTCGTATGAACGCCTCTGCCTTGCATCCGCGTGCCACCTGTCTGCGCTGCCGCTTGGCGCTGTCGTCCTGCTGGTGTGCAGCGAGCACGACCCAGAGAACCCGAGCCGAGCTGATTTTGCTACAGCACCCACGAGAAGCGCGCAACCCGATCGGCACCGCCCGGATGGCGCACCTCTCGGTGGCAGACTCCCAGATCCGCATCGGCATCCAGTTTGCGGAAGATCCGGCGGTGCTCGCCATGCTCGCGGACCCGACCCGCCGCAGTGTCGTGCTGTATCCCTCGCCCAACGCCCGTCCCGCCGAGGAATTGCAAGACAGCGAAACGCCGCTGCGCATCTTTGTTCTAGACGGAACGTGGTGGCAGGCGAAGAAGCTGTGGCAAGCAAATCCCTGGCTGCAAGCGCTGCCGGCTTATCGCTTGACGCCGCAGACTGCCGGTCAATATCGGATTCGCCGGGAACCAGCGGCGCACTGTCTGGCGACGATCGAAGCGGTGGCGCAGCTACTCGATGTCCTCGATGGTCAGCAGGGACAGCACGCGTCACTCCTAGAGCCATTTCACGTCATGGTGGAAAGGCAGATTGCTTATGCCGAGTCTGCCGCGCGCGCCCCCCGGATTCGCACGCGACCCCGGACGCTGCGGATCTGTCCGCCGCTCGCTGAACTCCAGTCGGTCCTGCCCCAGCTGCTGCTGGTTCACGCCGAGGGCAACGGCTGGCCGGTCAACAGACCCGGCACTGTGTCTGCTGCGGGCGAGGTCGAGCTGATGCAGTGGCTGGCGATCCGTCCGTCCACCGGTGAGACCTTTCATGCGCTTTTGCAGACGCAATCTCGTGCGCCCAAAGCGCTCCAGCTTCAAGCGCTCAGCGAGCAACAAGTGGCCGGCGCAGTTCCCAAAGAGGAGTTCCTCTCCCAGTGGCAGAAGTTCACGCGCGCAGACGATGCCTGGTGTAGCTGGGGCTACTTTCCGACCTCCTTGCTCAAGCAAGCCGGTGGCGAAGTTCCCCCGTTTATCAATCTCCAGAGTGTCTGTCACGACTGGTTTCAGCGCAAGATGCCCCAGATCGAACAGGCACTGGAGGCGCTCGCGATTCCCAACGTCCCGGCACAGCTGCCCGGACGCGGGGGTCGCCGCCTTGCCGAGATGACCGCCGCCGTGCGCGCGCTCGCAGCGATTCCCCAGGGCAGCGCACCGTGACCGGACTGCTTGATTGGGAGTGCTTGTCAGAACGACTTCGGCCACGCTATGAACCGCTTCACAATGATCAATCTTGCAGGGAAGACAGCCCTGGTGACTGGCGGTTCCGGAGACATTGGGAGGGCCATCTGCCGCCGCTTGGCAGAGTGCGGCGCAACGGTGGCTTTCTCCTATTTCTCCGATCATGAAGGGGCGGAAAAGACCGCTGCCGAGCTAAGCGCTCTGTCTGCCGCACCACAGGTGCTGCGCGTCAACTTGGGAGAGGACAAGAGTCGCACCGCGTTCATCGCGCAGTGTCAGTCTACGCTGCCGCGCATTGATCTGCTGGTCAGCAATGCCGCATCCGGAGTCTTCCGCGACAGCACCGCGCTGTCGGCCCGCCACTTCCAGTGGACCATGGATGTCAACGCGCGCTCGCTGCTAGAACTGGTTTCAGGCTTTACCAAGCCGAGTGAGAAGCATCCGCCGCTCCTTCTGCCGGGTAGCGTGATCGTGGCGATGAGTTCCTTGGGGGCGACTCGCGCGATTCCTCAATACGCCGCACTGGGAGCGAGCAAGGCCGCGCTGGAGTCGATCGCGCGCCACCTTGCCTTGGAGCTGGGTCCGACAGGCATTCGCGTCAACGTAGTGAGTCCGGGTCTCGTAAAGACCCGCGCCCTCGACCACTTTCCCAACAAAGCTCACCTGCTCGAAGTGGCGAGCAGCCGAACTCCCTTGGCGCGGCTCTGTACCCCCGATGATGTCGCTGCGGTCGTAACATTTTTGTGTTCGCAGCACGCCGCGATGATTCACGGCCAAACAATTCACGTAGACGGCGGCTATTCCATCGTCGGGTAACAAAATCTTTGGGTCGGACCCGCCTGACCCTTCATTTTTTGCCAAAACTTTGCGCTCGGACCCGCCCTACCCCTCATTTTTTGCCAAAACTTTGCGCTCGAACTCGCCTGACCGTCTTTTTTTGCCAAAACTTTGCGCTCGGACTCGCCTGACCCTTCTCAAAGGCCAAATTCATACAAGTTTTTAGGGGTGGACCCCGCCCGGCGGTCATCTGCTAGCCAAATTTTGGGGTCGGACCCTCACCAGCCGCAGCACCGCGGCACGCAGCGTCCGATACGGCTGCACAAAGGCTTGCCAGTGCGCACTGAGCGGACGCGGATGAAGCAGGCGCAGCGCCTCGCTTGGCAGATAGCCATAGACGTGCAGAATATCTTCGCTCACCGGGAGCCGATGATGATCCGAAAGCAGGATCTGCTGGCAAGTGAGCGTAGAAGTGCCGGAGTCGTCAGGCCATCTTGAAGCCGCCATCGACGGGGATGGTTGCGCCGGTGATATAGGAAGCGGCGTCGCTCGCGAGGAAGGCAATCACGCGCGCGACTTCGATGGGCTCACCAAAGCGGCGCAGCAGGATCTTCGACTTGGCTTCGGCTTCCCCTTCGGCGCGGATTCGCTCGCTCATGTCGGTGATGATTACGCCGGGAGCGACCGCGTTGACGAGGATGCCGCGCGGCGCCAGCTCCACCGCCAGTGCACGGGTGAAGCCTTCGAGGGCCGCCTTGCTCGCCGCGTAGTTGGCCTGGCCGCGACCGCCCTTCATTCCCGAGACCGAAGAGACGTTGATGATGCGTCCGTGCCGCGCCAGCATCATCGGCTTGGCCACCGCACGCGCGACCCGGAAAGCGCCGCCGACATTGGTAGCCAGCACTTCATCCCACTGTGCATCTTCCATCGCAGGGACGAGCGTGTCGCTATGGATTCCGGCGTTGTTCACCAGCACATCGATGCGACCGTGCTGCTTGACAATCTGCATGACCATTTCACCGACCGCCGCGCCATCGCGAACATCGGCCCAGCGGCACTCCGCGGAACCACCGGCGCTGCGAATCTCGGACACCACCGACTCTGCGGCGGCTGCGGATGCGCGGTAATTGACGATGACGTGCGCGCCTTCGGAAGCAAGTAGGATCGCGGTCGCCCGGCCAATCCCTCGCGATGCGCCGGTCACCAGTGCGACGCTGCCCACCCCGCTCATCACACCGCTCCATCGAGAACAATGGTAGCGCCACTCATATAGCTGTTGCGCGCAGAGACCAAAAACGCCACCACTTCCGCGACCTCGGCGCAGGTTCCCTTACGACCGAGCGCGCAGTTGCGCAGATATTCCTGCAAGCGATTTTCCGGCAGATTGACGCTCACTCCTTCTTCCAAAATGCCGGGGGCCAAGCAGTTGACCGTGATTCCGTAGCGACCGATTTCTTTGGCGAGCGCCTCGGTAAATCCCTTGAGCGCAGCCTTGGCCGCGCTGTAGTGAACCGGAGCCTCCATCATCTTGACTCCCGCGAGCGAGCTGATGTTGAGAATCCTTCCGCTGCGCCGCCGAATCATTCCGCGCATCACCGCTTGGGTGGTCAGGAAGGCTCCCTTGACGTTGGTCCCCATCATGCGATCCCAGTCCTCTTCCTCCATCAGCGCGAGCGGCACCACCTGACCAACGCCCGCATTGTTGACCAGGATGTCGATGTGACCGGCCTCCTTTTCGAGCTGACGGGCCATCGCTTGCAGTCCCTTTTTGTCGAGCACCGAGGTCTTGTAGGCAACGCCGCGCACTCCCAAGGCCAGGATCTCGGCCAGCACGGCTTGCGCTTCCGCATCGGCTCGCGAATAGCAGAACGCCACATCGGCGCCTTCCCGCGCCAGCGTCAGACAGATCGCTCGGCCCAGTCCCCGCGAGCCGCCAGTAACCAGCGCCACTTGTCCTTGTAGGAGTCCCACTATTTCATTACCCGCAGCCGCGCACTCGGCACGCCAGTCGTCGGAGACACCGCCTTTGACCACGCCGCCACCGGAGTCTGGGGACCCTTGGCGGCGCCGCGATGAAACAGATTGAAACCACACGCCGGCATGACTCGTCCATCCTCCTGCGGATAGTGATGACAGCACTTGCGGAGTCGCTCGAGATCGAAGTCATCGGGGTCCATGTAGTGATGGATAAAGATCGACTTCGCCTGATGTTCCCCAATGCGTACCGCTTCCTTGGTACCAAGTGGTCGATCAGGAAACATCGTATCGAGCGCCCGCCGCAGCGCCGCCAAGATCTCGGAGCCGCGCGCAATCTCATCTTCGCGCGCATAGACCTCGTGAATCACTTCGTGCAGGGTGTCGTGCATCTCCGGAGTCGAGGGCAGCGTCGCGGACGAGCGCAGCAGGTTGCCGTGCATGCGAAAGTCGGCGAAGCGCGGAAATGGAACATAGCTGCCATCGTTGAGCCGAAGCAGATAGGTCAGTGAGACACACTGCGGATGCGAGCACGGCAGCGGCGCAAAGTCCGAGGCCCGCACCAGCCCCTCACTCTGCGCATCGATCGCACGAATGATTCCCGGAATGGTGATCCGACTCAGCGGATCGTGCGCAAAGCGTCCACCGCCATGACCCGTGAAGGCCATCGGCTGAAAGTTGAGCGACAGGATGTTGTCTTCGCGCAGGAACAGCCGCACCGCCTCGCCGATTTGATGATCGTTTACGCCGCGCACCGCAACGAAGATCATCTGGGTGGGAATCTGTAGCTCGCGAATCCGCAGAAGCGCCTCGGCCTTTTCCTGCGTCAGATCGCGACCCCGAATGCGCTCATGGGTCTCTGCGGAAAAGCCATCGAGTTGGAGTCCGACGTACGCCCCGCTTTCTTTGATCGCCTGCGCAAACCCGCGATCGCGACCGAGCCGCAGTCCATTGGTGATCACCACCACGCGACCAATCTCGGGACGACTGGCGATGCGAACCAGCTCGAGAATCTGCGGATGACTGGTTGGCTCACCACCCGAGATCGCGACCGATTCACACTGCCCCTCCTTGCGCACCAGATCATCAATGATCCGCGCGAAGGACTCGGTCGACATGTGCCGAGAGTCCTGGTTGTTGACGATGCAGACCGGACACTCCAGGTTGCAGTGATCGGTCACCTCAATGATCGGCAGACAGGTATGCTGCTCATGATCGGTGCAAGTGCCACAGTCCGTCGGACAGCCCTTGTCTGCGACCTGGCCAAAGACCAGCGGCTCGGTACCAGCGCGCGCATAGGAATAGGCCTGGACGTAGTACTCCGCATCTTCAGAGACCAGCGCTTCGGAAGGACCACAGGTAGCGCAGACCTTCTTGAAAAACACCTGTCCCGCGCGAATCACGACCTCGGCTTCGAGCAGCTGCAAGCAGGACGGACAAGTCGAGGTGGTCTTCTTAAACAGCCAGTCCCCAACATGGTCCGCCGGCACGCGACCAGAGCGGAGGAAGTCCTGCCGATACGCTTCTGCATCGTCGGAGACCGCTCGCTCCTGGGGACCGCAGGTATTGCAGCGAATCAGGGCCACAACATTGCCATCGCGGAACACAATCCGGGCCAGCCTGCGGACTTCACACGAAGGGCAAGCCAGCATGTCGTGCGAAAAGAACAGGTGGGGGCGATCTTGCCGAAGCGTCTCTGGAACACAACTAGAACAATCCATGGGCCGCTGGTCCTCCGTACTCCGTCCGCTTGCGGCGCAGACGATAGCGAGCGAGCAGCTGCGCAAGCAAGCACAAAACTGTGATAAGAGAAGCTGTCCATGCGGTATCTGCTCCTCGATCGAATCACGACGCTCTCGCCTCCTACTTTGGCCAAGGGGGTCAAGTGTGTCTCTCTGTCGGATGATGTTTTTGAAGATCACTTTCCCGGTCATCCAGTGATGCCGGGGGCGCTGCTCATCGAGTCGCTGGCGCAGCTCGGTGGCGTCCTGCTCGAAGCGAGCATGCGGACGCACGGACGATCCGATCTGCATGCGCTGCTGGTCATGGTGGATCGCGCGCGCTTCCGCAAGGTGGTAAGGCCCGGTGATCGCATCGAGCTGGAGTGTCATGTGGTGAACGTGAGTGAGGATGGCGGACGAGTACGCGGAATGGTGTATCTCGACGAGGAGCTGGCCGCCGAAGCCGAGCTGACATTTGCCTTTGCGCGCGTCACCCATCCCAAGCTGCTCGCGCGCCGCAAGGAAGTCCTCGATGTCTGGCTGTCCGGTTCGATCCAAGACTCCGGGGAGCCTACGGGATGACGCGGCGTCGGGTGTTTGTGGCTGGTCTGGGTGCCATCACTCCGCTCGGAGCCACCTGGCTGAAGAGCGTTGGCAGGCTCGCAGCCGGACACAGTGCGGTCCGTCCAGTCACCGCCTTCGATGTCACGGGATTCCCAAGCACCGTTGCTGCGCCTGTACCTGAGCGCTTCCCACAGAGTCCCGACCGGCGTCTTGGACTGTGTCAGCTCGCAGCCAACGAAGCGTGGTCAATGAGCCAAGTCACGTCCCCGCGCGCGCGAGTCGGAATCTATGTGGGAGCCGAGTCGGGTCGCGCCAGCATCGCCACGATCTTGGCACTGACCCGCGCTGCGGGCGGAGGACGAACCTTCGATCATCGCTCCTTTGGAGTCGCTGCGCGCGAGCTGGCTTCCCAAATCGATGCTGCAACGGTGTCTCCGGCAGCGGTCGCTTCCGCACTGGCCAAAGAATATGGCGCCGCAGGTCCTGTCCAGACTCTGTCGATTGCCTGTGCGTCCGGTGCTGCCGCAATCTTGGAAGGAGCCCGCGCCATCCGCCTTGGGGTCTGTGATGTTGCGCTGTGCGGTGGAGTCGGTGCCGATGTCGATCCGCTGATGCTCGCAGGTTTCGGAAAGCTGTCGGCGCTCTCGAGTCGTGGCGAGTCCTGTCCCTTTGATATCCGCCGAGATGGCTTTGTCGTGGGAGAAGGCGCTGCGATGGTCGTGCTGTCAGCCGATCCACACGAAAGCGTGGCCGAGATCACCGGCCTCGGTCGCACGCTCGATGCCTACCACCTGACCCAGCCCGATCCACAAGGTGATGGTGCCGCGCGGGCAATGCAGGCCGCCCTGCGTGATGCTCAGCGCGATGGAGTCGACTACATCCAAGCGCACGGAACCTCGACGCGGCTTAACGATGAAGTGGAAGCACGGGCGATTCACAGAGTCTTTGGTGAGCACACTCCGCAGGTCTACGTAAGCTCCGTAAAAGGAGCGCTCGGACACTGGGTCGCTGGGGCCGGCGCCGTCGGATTTCTCTGCGCTCTCGAAGCCGTGCGGAGCGGAGTTCTGTTTCCCACTGCCGGTCTGCACACTCCCGATCCGACCTGTGTACTGCGCCATGTCATGAGCCGTGCAGTGCAGGTTCCCATCACTGCCGCGCTGTGCAATGCGTTTGCGTTCGGTGGCGTGAACGTCAGCTTGGTCGTCGAGAAAGGGAAGGTATGACCGGCCCAGCTCCTGCGATAGGAATCGCTGCGGCTTCGGCAGTGAGTGCCTTCGGAATCGGCTGGCGCGGACTCGCAGCCGCACTGCGGAATGGACAGTCCTATCTGCGTCCGTCCACCGAGCTAGCGGTCTTCGATTCCTCCTTGCTCGCAGCCGAAGCCTTTGCGATTCCTCCGGCGATTGACTCGGCGGAACGACGCGCCCGCATGCTGATGTCGCGCAGCGCCCTGCTCGCTTCGGTTGCAGTCGGAAATTTGCTTGCAGAAGCAGGTCCAGGCTGGTCGGCTCCGCGTGATGAGATCGGCTTTTATCTGGGCGTAGGTGCGTCGGGTGGCGCGATGGATCAGCTGGAGTCCATGCTCGCCGCAAGCATCGAAGGAGAGAAGTTTTCGCTGCCATTGTTTGGACAAAACGGACTCCGCGCCTGCAATCCGCTCTACGCGTTTCAGCTGATGAACAACTTCACGCTCTGTCATAGCGCGATTCGCTACGGCACGGGCGGTCCAACGGCGGCGCTGTTCTCGCGCGGCACGGGTACGGTCCTTGCGCTCTCGGAAGCAGTTGCTGCAATGGAGGAAGGGGACTGCTTGCGCGCGCTGGTGGGAGGCGCCGACAGCAGCACTCATCCGGTGACTTGGGCCGAGCTTCGTCGCGAGGGTTTCGTCGCGGCGGGACTGATTCCGGGGGAAGCCGCCGCCGTGGTGGCACTGACCACTTGTGCCGACGAGTCCTTGGCCCAGATCGAGCGCTGCACGATTCACGCGGCGCGTCACTGTTCCTTGGCGACCGCACTGGCCGAGGCACTTCAGCGTATGGCGATTCCGGATGGAGTCGTCATCGCGCCCTGGGGAACTCCGCCTCGCCAGGAACTCCGCAACGGGCTGCGCACTCGGTTTGGTGCGCTGCCGATTGTCGATGTTAGCGCCGCGCTGGGAGACTCCCTTGCTGCTACGGCGGCGCTGGCCTGGCTGGTCGCGCTCGATCTACTGCTCGTGGAAACAGAGTGGCGGCGGGTGTTGGTGCTGTCCGCAGGAGTCGATGGCGATCTGGGAGTGACGGTGCTCTCGCGCGGAGAAAAGCGATGAGACAGGCGGTCATCAGTGGAGTGGGCGTGGTCTCTGCTTTCGGAGTGGGTGCCCCGTGTTTCTTCGACGCCCTCGCGGCTGGACAGAGTGCCATCGCGCCGATTCGCTCCTTCGATGTGTCGACCTTCCCAACCCGCGTGGCCGGCGAGGTTCCGATTCCCGAAGTCACTGCGGAGTGGTTCTGGCAACAGGCGAGGAGGTACAGTCCCGAGCCACCCGCGCAGCTTCGCGCACGCGCAGAATCCTGGCAGAGAGAGGGTCTGCTGCGCGATCGCAAGTTTGCCTTTGCTGTGCTGGCCGCGCTCGAGGCCTGGACCATGGCGGGCTGTGAAGCGGATGATTCCTCATCGCAAGCCTGGCAGTGCATCGCGCTCGGACTAGAGCACGCTCTGCTCGCCGACTTTGTTCCGATCGTTGCGAGTGGTGCGATTCAGTGGTCGCGCGCCAGTGCCGAGGTCTCTTCAGCGATCCAGTTTCGCACCCGCGTGGATCTGGCGCTCGATCTGCTCAGCTCTCTGCTGCGGCTCCAAGGTCCGCGCGTGGTCCATGCTTCGGCCTGTGCTGCGGGCGCGCTCTCGGTGGGGCATGCCGCGTCGCTGGTCGAGCGCGGAGTCACGGATCTGGTGCTGTGTGGCGCTGCCGATTCGATGTTAAATCCGCTGGGACTCGGCGGGATGTCCCGACTGGGAGCGCCCTCGCCGCGAAACGAGCCCGATGCCTGTCGTCCGTTTGATCTGCGCCGCGATGGCCTGGTGATGGGAGAAGGGGCAGCGATGTTTGTGATCGAAGAAGAGGGGCGAGCGCGGCGCCGCCAACAGACTCCTTTGGCCCGAGTCCTTGGCGCTGGCAGCAGCCAGGATGCTTACAAGGCCACAGCCCCCCGGCCCGACGGCGCAGCCGCAGCCCGCGCGATGCAGAGAGCCCTTGCCCGAGCGCGGCTTTCGCCCTCGCAGATCGGTTACGTAAGTGCGCACGGAACCGGCACCCCGCTCAACGATCCCGCAGAAGTCCGCGCCATCCGCAGCGCGCTCGGTGGCCACGCAGAGTCTGTTCCCATAAGCTCGATCAAAGGCGCGGTGGGACACCTGATGTCCGCCGCGGGAGCGATCGAGATTGCCTCCTGTCTTCTTCCTTTTTCACACGGTCTGCTGCCCGCTACGGCGCATCACCGCACGCGCGATCCAGCGTGTGATCTCGACATCATTGGCGAGACTCCTCGTGCTGCGGAAGTGGAGTATGTGCTGTCGAACTCGTTTGGATTTGGCGGCCAGAATGCCTCCGTGATCTTGGGGAGAGTGCGATGAGAGCGGCCGTCACCGGCTGGGCGCTGCGGACTCCGCTTGGTGATTCCCCCACCGAGGTAATCGAGCGACTGCTGACCGGACAAAGAGCCGCAGTTCCCAATCCCCGCTTTGTCGCCGAGACCTATCCGTGTCCACTCGCCGCGTCGATTCCTGGTGAGCCCAAGACCTCCCCGCACAGTCGAATCTTGCGCAGACTGGCGCTGTTCGGACTGGAAGTGAGTCACGCGGCGATGGCCACGTCCCAGGCTCCACGCGGTCCACGCTTGGGAGTGTTCGCAGCGATGGGTGGTCTGCGCGCCAACTGGGATGAGCTGCTGCCAGTTCTGTCCCGGCAGAACGATGAGCTACGCGATGGCTGGCTGCGCGGACTCAAGGATCTCCATCCGTTCTGGATGCTCCGTCATCTGTCCAACAATGCCCACGCGCTGCTGGCACAAGATCTCGGGGCACGCGGCGATGGCGTCACGTTCGCGGGAGCGACCGCCGGAGCCATGGCCATCTCCGCAGCGACGGCAGCCCTGGCGGAAGGAGCCATCGATGCGGCCCTGGTGTTCGCGTATGACTCCCTGCTGGAACCCGAGCAGCTGATTGCGCTGGCGGCCTGCGGGGCCCTGTCCAGCGCAACCCTTCGGGAGCTTCAGACTCCCTACGCCGAGCCAAGCACACATGCCATATGCGGAGGAGTTCCCGGTGAAGCCGCCGCCGCACTCCTTCTCGAACGAGAAGATCAAGACGACCGCTCGCTCGCGTTTGTGGAAGCGGCAGACAGCGCGGATGGCGAAAAGGGACTCGCGACGATGGCCACCGTTGCTGCTGTTGCCGCTCGGATTGCCCAAGAAGATCGTGTGATCGATGGCTGTGCCCTGGCCGATCCGCAGCGCGATCAGGAAGAGAGACAGCAGCTCTCTCTCATCATTGATCCCGCAGCCCAGCTGCTCGCAGTTCAGTCCGCGACCGGATTCCTTGGCGCAGCCACTTCGGTTGTCCAGACCATTGTCCTTGGCTCGCTGCTGCGTGCGGGAAGATTGCCAGAGATTCCTTTTCTACATCACGCGGCCCCCGGTCCACTCACTCCGCTGACTGCTTCCGTGAGCACCGACGCTCGCTCGGCACTTGGTGTCAGCTTGGGTGCCCCCGGACTGGCAGCGGCAGTACGTGTCTCCTTACCACCAACCATCGGGACGGGCACAGCTTCCGTTCTGCGGAGTCGTTTCACATGAGCTTCGATCACAGTCGCCGCATCGAGATTGTCCGCACCAGCATTGCCGAGTCGCTGGCCATCGATCTCAAGCAAGTACAGCTGCACAGCAACTTGATGAAGGACCTCGGGGCCGACTCCTTGTCGTTCCTCGACATCGTGTTTCGATTGGAGCAGGAGTTTGACATCCAGATTACGCGCGGCGAAATGGAACGCGCAGCGCGAGGCGCGATGTCGGAAGAAGAGTTTGCGCCCGGAGGAGTAGTCTCGGAGGCTGGACTTGTACGGCTGCGGACTCTCCTTCCAGAGTCCGAGGAGTATATCCAAGCCGGACTGCGGGCCGGACAGATTCTGACCCTGTTTACCGTCGGTACCTTCCTGCGAATGGTCGAAGGAAAGCTCGCGGGCCAAAGCGTATGACAGAGCTTGTCACAGAGCCCACTGCGGAACGCTCCATCGACTCGTTGCTGCGTCACACCACCAGTCTCTGTGGCAGATGCAAGCGCAGCCTCTCTGCCGAGCTATGGCGAGTCGGTGATCAGATCATCCTCCGCAAGCGCTGCGCCGCCCACGGCCCGCAGGAGTCCCTCATCTCATCGAGTGCAGCGTTTTACGACGAGGTCATGAGCTACCCTCCCCTGCTCCGTCCCCCGACGCCCCGCAGTGAGGTGACGTACGGCTGTCCGTTTGACTGTGGACCGTGCACCGCGCACGAACAGAGGGTGGAGCTGCCGATTGTGCCGATTACTTCGGCTTGCAATCTCGACTGTCCGATCTGTTATACCCACAACCGAAACGACGGCGCCTATCACATGTCGGAAGACGAGCTGCGCAAGATCCTCGCGCACCTCCGCAGTGTCGACCTACAGCGTCGCATCATCAACATCACCGGGGGCGAGCCGACCCAGCATCCCGCTTTTGAGAAGATCATCGAGCTGTGTCGGCAAGAAGGAATCCAGCGGATTACCGTCTCGACGCACGGACTGCGCTTTCTCAAAGAGGAACAGCTGCTGGAAAAGCTCGCGCAGCTGGAGACCCGGATCATTCTGTCCTTTGATTCCCTGCAAGAGTCTCCCAATCAGCAGCTGCTCGGTGGCAACTTGCTGGCCGCGAAGCTGCGGGTGCTCTCGCTGCTAGAGAAGTACAAGGTACACACCACGCTGCTGCCGGTGCTGGCGCGTGGCATAAATGATCACGAGGTGGGTGAGCTGCTGCGGCTGGCTCTCGCCAAGCCCTTCATTCGCAGCATTGAGCTTCACACCATGACCTTTACCGGACAAAGCGGCGAGCACTTCGATCGCGCGGGCCGCTACACCACTTGGGATGTTCTGTGTGACATCGAGAAGCAGACGGGTGGACTGCTGCGGACTACGGACTTTGTACCATCCCCGACGGCGCATCCACTCTGTTACTTGGTGACGTACGTGCTGACGCTGCAAGATGGTCGGCTGCTGCCTTTTCCGCGCTTTATGAGCCGCAAGGATCTGCATGCCATGCTCGGTGACTCTCTGTATTTGTCACCGGGGCCGAATATGGAGCAGCGGCTGCAAGACATCATCACGCGGCTCTATGCGGGTGAGATCGTCTGTGAGGACTCCGAGCTGGTGCTCGCGACCTTGAAGGATGTCATTGGCAGAGTCTTTTCCCCCGGACTCAGCGATGCCGAGCGACTGGCCGCCGCAGAGTCCTGTGCCAAGGCGGTCTACGTTCACTCGCATATGGATGCCGACACGTTCGATACCGACCGCATCCGCGCTTGCTGCGTAGGAATACGCGAGCCCGATGGCCGCAACATTCCTTCGTGCGCATACAACGTCCTGTACCGAAATCGCGACACCCGCTTCACGGAGAAGCCCGCGCCGCCCCTCGTCACCCTCGGATTGGGCCGGCGCTAATCGATCGGATTCAAGGGCATTCGCCGCTCCATCAGGCGACAAGGCCAAGTCGTACCCAGCAAGTCTCTACCAAACTCCCGGCAGGAGTCGGTACTTTACTTTCTGGGTGTATTCGGTGTAGCCGGGCAGCTCGCGGCGCAAGACCTGCTCCTCGTTGAGGATGCGCGCCACCAGCAGCGGGACAATCAGGAGGGCGGGCAGCAGCGTCCAATAGGAGCCCAGCGCAAGCGGTGACGCGAGGTACATGATGATCACGCCCACGTACATGGGATGACGAACCAGCGCGTACGGCCCAGTGGAGATGACTTTTTGCCCTGCCTCCACTTCCACGACACGCGACAGAAAGCTATTCACCGTCAGCACCCAGACAAAGATCATGTATCCAGCAACGACGAACAGGTCCGCGATGATCGAAACCATCGGCGGGACATGCGACCAGCCCAGGCGCACATCCAGTCCCGGCAACACAAAGACCACCGGGAAGTACAGAAAAGAGAAGGCGACGATTTTCTTTTGCGCCGACTCCTTTTCACGCATCCGCATGCGGCGCTCCAGCAGGGCCGGATCGTGCTTCAGCAGATACCAGAAGACGAAGAACATCGGGACAAAGAGCGTCCCAAGGTACATCCAGCCCTGCCAGTAATTCCATGTTCCAGAAGGCAAGATGATGATGAGCGTGAGGCTGGGCAGTCCCAGTCCCAGGCGCAGGAAGAAGGCTTTGAGAAAACCGGGAGATAGGCGTGTTTCAGTCATGGGAAATGGGAGACCCTCCGGGGCTGGCCGCGCGGTTCTGTGCGCAGCTGTATCCCTCAAATTCCGCCGTTTGCCGCCAGCGTCTTTCCGTTAATGTAGTGATTTTCTAGCGCCAGCCAACAGATGACCTGAGCCGCTTCGCGCGCCTCCCCGACGCGACGAAGAGCACTGAAGTGTTGGTAGTCTGTCCGCCTCCGCTCATCCAGCTGGTTGGCGACTCCGCCATCGAGCATTCCCAGCGACACCAGGTTCACGAAGACTCCGCGCGGGCCAAGCTCATGTCCGAGCGCCATCACCATCGCCGAGAGCATTCCCTGCGTCGCCGCAAAGTGTACCGGCAGAGGCAGAGACTGCGTCCGATCGAGCGCTCCCGAAAGCACAATGCTGCTGCCCTTTTTCATTCTGTTTCCTAGCCACTGACAAGCCAGAAAGGCCGACTGGGCATTGACCGCCACCGTCTGCTGCCACAGGGTTAGCGAGATCTCCGACAAGGGAAGGAGTCGACTGATCGCGGCGCAGTGAATGAACAGATCGGGAACAAATTCTTCCTGATCAAGCAAAGCAAACACAGAGGACAGCGCCGCCGCATCGCGCAGATCCACCGGCAGCGCACGGAAGCCATGCTGTGCCGCCAACGCCTCGGCTCGCTCTTTTTGGGAATGGTAGGTGAAGACTCCCGACACTCCGCGCTCCGCGAGCTGCGCCAGCACCGCGCTACCCAGATGTCCGGTTCCTCCCAAAAGCAGCGCTCTGCGTTCGCTCATAGTCCACCATCGGCGACGATCTTGGCGCCGGTCATGAGGCCGTTCTCTGGTGATACCAGGAAGACCGCAGTCTCGGCGATCTCCTCTGCGGTTCCGATCCGCCCAAGTCCACACTGGGACACGTACTCCGCGATCCGGTGGCGCGGCAAACTCTGCGCCAGTCCGACATCCAGCAGGCCAGGTGAAAGAAGATTCACCTTGATGTGATAGCGACCCACTTCCCGTGCCAGTGCTTCAGTAAAGCCACGCAGAGCAGACTTGGCGGCGGCATAATGAACCGGGGCTTCGATCACACGCTCAGACGCAAACGAGCCAATGTTCAGGATGTGACCGGCCCGCGATCGGATCATCGATCGCAGCACCGCGCGCGAATACAGATAGGTTCCCTTGACGTTTACATCCATCACAGAGTCCCAGTCTGCTTCTTCAAGCAGCGCGATCGGGAGGATCTGCGTGATGCCGGCATTGTTGATTAGGACATCGATCCGGCCCCAGCGCCGCATCAGCTCTGACGTGGTCTTGTGAACATGCGCCGCGTCGGCCACCGAGCCCCGAAACACCAGCGGCTCGATTCCTTGCGCACGCAACAAGATCGCCGCGTCCTCTGCATCTTTGTCACTGCGTGAATAAGTAAACGCCACCTGCGCGCCCGCTCGTGCGAGCGCCACACAGAGCGCTCTGCCGAGTCCCCGAGAGCCGCCCGTGACCAGGCAGTGCTTTCCTTCCAGTCGTCGCTGCATGACTTATTACCTCAAGATCGGCAGCGACTTTTGGCCGCCGCGCCGCTCATTCCAGGGCTTCGGGCTTTCGTTAAAGCGCGCCTCTTTTTCGCGAACCAGGACATTGTAGTTGCACACGGGAATCGTACTCCCGTCGGCGTAGCAGTTGCTGTCGCAGCAGTCAACCGCCCGCTCGACATCGAAGGTCTCTTCATCCATGTGAGAGTGAATGTAGATGGCTTTGACCGCGCGTTCGCCAACTTGCATCGCCTCCTTGGGAGTCAATGTGCGATCGGTCGGGAACATATCGAGGAGGAGCTTCCGCAAAAGGCGCAGCGTCCGTTCGGAGTCCTCACCACCGTCGCTCCACAAGCGGAACATCGCTTCGCGCAGCGCTTCCTCGAGCTTCGCCGTCGGCTCCAAATAGAGCCGGTCGGCGAGCGCAGCGTAGACGGCTTCGCGGGACATAAAGCGCGTGAAAGGAATCGGTAGTCCGCCCTGTGGATCAACGAGCAGATACGCGATCTGATAGCAGAGCGGATGCGCGCATGGCGATGAGACAAAGTCATCCACCCTCAGCAGTCCAGCGGTCGTCTGTTCAATCCGCTGGAGCACTTCACAAGTGGAAATCCGACCACTGCGATCGAAGCTAGTACCACCTTGTCCAGTGTATGTCATGGTATGGACTTCGATGTGACGGACGTTGCGCAGCTGCATCCCCATCTCGATGATCTCGCCGATCTCGTGATCGTTTACTCCGGCGGTCATGACCGGAATCAACGTGGTATCGACGTTGTACTTTTCGAGCAGCTCCAGACAGCGCAGCTTGAGTGGTAGGAGCTGCGCACCTTGCAGCTTGTAGTCGGCCTCACGCTGGAAGGTATCGAACGACAGCGCGATGCGGGCATTTAGCTCACCCAAGCGACGGACCAGCGCCTCCTCCTTGGCCAGCCGGACTCCGTTCGAACAGACTGTGACACGATGGATTCCCTGCTGCTGCGCGAGCTGAAGGAAGTCGAGCAAGTGTGGATGCAAGGTCGGCTCACCGCCGGTGAGATTGACAATGTCCAGCTCGCCCCCGTGGTCGTTGACCAGATGCGCAAGGATACGCTCAAACTCGGCGACTCCCATCTGAAACGCATCGTCGTTCTTGTTGTGGACATAGCAGATCGGACAGTCGAGGTTGCACGCGCTGGTAATCGTAACGACCGGCAGCCGGACTTTTTGGGTGTGGCTCTCACAGGGGCCGCAGTCAAATGGACAGCCATGCTCAATGTCGTGCCTTACGACCTGCGGTGCTTGGTGAACTTGTTTTTGCGATCGGGTCTGCTCATACCACTGTGCGCTCGTCGACAAACGAACCTCTTGGGGGCCGTGCTCGGGACAGCGCTTGCGCATCCAGACTTCGCCGCCGATCGCGAGGACCTGCGCTGGAATCGCATTTGTGCAGTCTCTGCACAGACTGGTGGTCTCGTTGATGAGTCGCTCGGTCTCGCTTTCGCTCTCTGGGCTCGCTGACATCGGCAGGCTCTCTTTCCTCATCCATTAGAGCAAATCCGCAAGTTCCTGGACTTCCTGCTTACAGGCCAAAACAAAGCGCTGAAGACTCTCGTTTTCGATCAACAGCGACGGCTGGAGCCTCACCACACGCCACTGATGTCCCGCCACATGGGTCAGGTAGCCGCGACGAAACAAGCGGTGGCAGAGCAGCATTCCTACCGAGGGCTGTCCAGACAGCTCGGGGAGTCCCAGCGCTTCAAAGCTGAGCCACGGATGATCGGAAGGGTGAAGCTCGATGCCCACCAAGAGGCCCGCGCCGCGAACCTCCTTCACCAAAGGAGAGTCCGACAGCGCCTCTGCAAGTGCTTGCCGAAAGCGATCCCCGCGACGGCGAACCTGCGCCGCCAGCTCCTCCGAATATAGCGGCAGCGCGGCCATTCCCGCCACGCACGCCAGGGCATTTCCTGAAAACGTATATTGATGAGACTCTGCGGTAACAAACGTTCCATAGGCGCGCTGAAACATGGCGGAGTGGGTCAGCATCGCAGACAGCGGCACCAAGCCACCACCAAGGGACTTGGCCAGCACCACCACGTCGGGTTTGCGCGGCCAGGACTCACTGGCCAAGAAGCGTCCCGTCCGGCACAGACCGGTCTGTACTTCATCGGCAATGAGCAGCACGCCATGACGCTCACAGAGCGTACAGAGTGCAGACAGATAGTCCGTTGGAAGGCTGCGGACTCCGCCTTCGATTTGGATCGGCTCGACGATCACCGCTGCCACATCCGCTTGGGAAAGTGCAGCGGCCAAGGGATCTAGCTCTGAAAATGGCAGGATCTCGACGCCGCGCAGGAACGGCGCAAAGGGGTCGGAGAACGGCCCCCGTTGCATGAGCGACAGACTCCCAAACGTACAGCCATGATAGGCTCCAGAGAGTCCAAAAATGCGAGTCTTTCCCGTCGCTGACCGCGCCAGCTTGAGCGCAGACTCCACTGCTTCGGTACCGCTTGAGGCAAAGCTCACATTGCCATAGCCGGTCCGGGTGGCGAGCTGCTTCGCAAGTCGTCCGGCAAACGGACTGATTCCGGAAGGAAAGAAGGACGGCGCATCGGTCTCGAGATAGTCGCGAAGTGCTTGTGCGATTTGCGGATTGCGATGACCGAGTGCCTGCGTGCCATAGCCAGACAGATAGTCTTCGTAGACCTTGCCGCTGACGTCTTGTAGGGAATTTCCGTCGAGAACCCGGACCAGCTGGACCGGCTCGCCAGACAGTCGGGCGCGCAGGGCCGCTACCGGATTCACAAAGGAGGCAAACTCCTCAAAGCCACGATGCAGTAGCTCGTTCTGGGCGCTAATCGACATGGGAAAGCGACTCCTGCGGGGGACTCCCAAGGGTGCGCGAGAGCGGCCTATTCCGCAACAAACGCGACTGCGCCACTGGATAGAAGGAGTCGAAAAGAGGCGTCGAGCCTTCGACCTGCACGGGTCCTCCTCGCTGTGAAACCCGACTGAGAAATATCATAGCCCTCGTGTGCAGTGGAGATCTTTCGCTGCGCTACTGCGGGATGATTCCCCTAAATTTACGCGCCGCACACAGCGTCCTGCGCAGCACAAAATCGGCGGTGAACAGCAGAGCGATCGTCATGATGGCGCCGTACAGCCACGCTCCCCAGAACCAGGGCACGAAGTACATCAGCTCAACGGTAGGACGATGCGAGAGATTGACGTTGAGCGCGGGGTCCGTCCCATAGTGGCTAATCGGCAAAAGGATCGTAAACATAAGGAGTGCCCCCAGCCACGCATGACGCGGCAGACCATGACGCTTCACATACACCGCGGCGGCGCATGGTGGCAGAACATGCAAGATCACGGAAAGGACATGCGTCGTCCCGGTGGTGGCGACGAGGATCAGCCACATGGGAATCCCCATTCCGCTCGCAAAGACCAGCCCCAGTCCGACCAAAAATCGCCTATGGAAGTACAGTCCGATTCCCGTGATCAGCGCAGAGACCTGACAGCCGTAGAGAAGCTCTCCAAGGATCTGTTCGTGGTATTTGCGGACGGCATAGAGGATGAGTGTCACGAAGATCAGAACCGCGCAGCCGCGATCCCAGCGCGTCTCGGTCAAAGTGCGCAGACGAAAGATGGCGTGACCCTCGTCCGGTCGGGCGAGCGGGAGCTGCGACAGCCAGAACAAATTTCCCAACAGTCCGAGCAGCACCAGCCCCGACCATGACAGCGGCCCGAGACCTCCTGCTGGTCGCAGCACAAACACCGCGATCACTCCGATCGATGCAAGCCGCAGCACTTCAAGCCACAGTCCAAAGCGGCGATGCTCAAGCAGTGAGCCAAGCACCACCATCGGCGTGATCAGCTCGAAGGTCCACAGTGCGAACAGCCAAGCAGAGAGCTTGTCTGCCCCCATCGAAAAGACCGTCCAGGCCGCGACCAGCAGGAGAAAGTGAACGCCGATGTACAGCATCGTGGAAGAGTCGATCGGTCGCGGAGCGGCGTCGGATTGGGAATCTGTCTGTGCCAGCAATGCGCCGTGCGGACACCACTCCGGTGGCATCAGCAAGACCCAGAGCTTGTCACGCCAGCGCGTTGCGGCGACGACAAGTTGAGCGGTGTGGAGCCACTCCGCAAGATTGACCCACAGCGGATTGGGAGTCCGCAGCGGCGTCACACTCCCATAGGTCGGCTCCTCTTCTTCCTGCTGAAACGTACCGAACAGACGGTCCCAGACAATGAAGATCCCCGCGTAGTTTTTGTTGAGGTACGGCGCTTCGCAGCCGTGGTGCACACGATGGTGCGACGGCGTATTGAAGACCCATTCCAGCGCCCCCAAACGTCCAATGCAGCGGGTGTGCTGGACGAACTGGATGAGATCATGCAGCGTCCGCAGTGCCAGGTACGATAGGAGAGGAACTCCCAACAGCGCCAGTGGCAAAAAGAACGGCCACGCGAATACTCCGGACAGCCAGCCAACGCGCAGCGCCACGGTCAAGTTGAACTCCTCGCTCTGGTGATGGACAGAGTGAATCGTCCACAGCAGCCGGACTCGATGACTGGCGCGGTGAGAAAAGTACCAGCATAGATCGACGAGCAGAAGGCCAAGGAGCCACTGCGCAAACGTGGTCGGCCAGGGCCGCAGCAGCGCATGGCGGGTCGCCACCCACTGATAGACAAACACCCCTTGCAGCGTGCCGATCGCGGCAAAGATCTGGGAACCAATGCCACAGGACAGATTGGTCACCGTACCGGCCACGCTGTAGCCGAGGGGGCCATGGCCTCGTCGCGCAGCGAGCCAGCAGAGCAAAAACTCCAGCCCAATCAGTAGGCCGTACGCCGCAGGAATCAGCGCCAGGTAGCGACCACTCATGGTGAGTGATGGTACTGGCAGAGGCCGCCAGGCAGCAGACGAAATAGCGTGCGATTCATAGGTTCGGGGTTCGCTCAAACGGCGTCACGATCTGGCCCACATAGTCTTGCGGATAGCTGTCCCCTTCCGCGAGACCGAGCGCGCGTGGCGACGAACCAGACTCCGAGATCCGGCGCGTCCCAAACAGCAGATCACAGACCAGCGTCGCCGTCCCAAAGTTGCTGTCGGCTTCCTCCAGTCGTTGGGAGTGATGCCACTGATGCGTCTCGGCCAGATGGATGATTCCCATGAAGCGACCGAGTTGGAAGTCGATGTTGGCGTGCTGAAGCAGCAGCTGCACCGCAAAAGTCGTTGAGAATATCGTGATAAGCCGCTCCGGCGCTCCGAGCAGAGTCAGCGGAAGGAGGGCCAGGGCAAACAAGAGCGTGTCGAGCGGATGATTGCGCATCGAGCTGAGCCAGTACAGCCGTGGCGCCGAGTGATGAATCGCATGAAAGCGCCACAGCAGACCGAACTTGTGCTGCGCTCGATGCAGGAAATAGCCGCACGGCTCGACGAGAAGGAGCGCCAAGAAGAGCTGAAGCGGCAGCGGCCAGGAAGTCGGCCACAGAGTTCCTACAGGCGGTCCCACCACTCCCAGGCGCGCCAGGAGGAAGACGATCACGGCTCGTCCCGCCTGCGCAGTTCCACTAGACAGAGACGCGTGCAAGCTGTCGGTAAGGAGATCTCCGTGCGAGTGCAACCAGTCACTCTGTAGGGGAAGCAGACGCTCGAGCAACTGAGTGCTCAGCGCTGCAACCGAGAACACCACCAGGAAGACCGCAACCGAGTGATGTCCCCGATCAAAGCCAGACATCGCCGCAACAGCCGATCCACCGACGAGGACCAAGTACAGAAGCCAGGAGACCACGCGCCGCCACACCGGACTCAAAGGGGCTGGATTGCGGGCCTGCATGACTTCATTATACGCGAACTACGGAGTCAAGGGCTGCGCGTGATAGATGGCTCAGGCGCTGGTGGTGGCGTCGCGGCGACCGATCCACAGATGAGCGAGCAGAGTCAGCACCACACCCCCCAAAAACACCGCCACCATGTAACTACCGAGCTGCGGAAAGCTGTGGGTGGTGAAGTTGGCAACATCCTTGCTGCCAAGAATCACCGGCGTAAACGGCTTCACTTTGACCGGCGCTTCGGGGGACAGATCGTGTCCGTACACATAGAGCTGATAGACAAATCTACCGAGAGCGAACGTCCCTCCATAGAGCGACAGCACGCCCAGATCGACCAGCGCCCGGACATCCCCAATCGCCGCGACTCGCAGCGTGAGGAGGGCCAGCGCTCCCAGGAAAAAGGGAAGGAAGTCGAGATCCGCAAACGCGCGCTGATCGAGCTTCCGCATCCCAATGTAGTGGTTGAGGGTGTTGATCTCCTGGATGTCGTAACCATCGTGGCCACCGACGATCTTGTACGCGTAGATATCCATCGACAGACCCTGCGGATACTGCGGCGCCTCCATGCTGATCTTCCACAGCGGGAAGGCCAGCGCGAGCAGCAGCGGCACGGTGAGAAGCACCAGCACCAGCCGTGACGAAGGAAGCAGCGGTCGGGCCAGAAATGCGTAAAACTTCGAGAGATAGAGCTTCATGGGACTACACCAAATCGCTAGATCGGAAGGAACGAACTGCGGTGAAAAGACACAGTCCGCCAAACAGCGCCGGCCAGCACAGCCCGAGTCCGAGCAGGACGTTTGGACCAAGTCGATTGGCCAAGTAAAATCCCACCGGACCCAGCGTCGCAAGCTCCGGCTCGACGGCAGAGAGCAGGGCCAGACGCGCCGCTTGGACGGGATTGCACGCCGAGAGCACGAAGATCGAAGCCGCCGGCAAACGGAGCCGCAGCAGAAGGCCAATCAGTCCGAAGTCAAGCAGCAGCACCGCCACAAAGAAGGCGAGCAGCATGTAAATGAGGGCGCGAGTCTGACTCCGCACGGTGGTCGAGATGAGAATCCCGAGTCCCGTAAAGGCAAGCAGCAGCGAGGCACTGACCGAGAGCGAGCGACCTAGAAACGACCACGGAATCGGCTGATGCAGCATCACCCGCAGCAGCACCGAACAGAGCAGCAGCAGCGCCACCAGTGGCAGCAGCAGCGACAGATACCGCACCGCAGAGATCGCCAGGAAGTAGCGCGTGCGATCGAGTGGATGAGAAAACAGTAGCTCAAGCGTACCGTCGAGACGACTGGCGATCACCACGGGTCCGGTGGCCATCAGCGCCAGCAAGGGAAGGAGCAGCAGCATCGCGTGAACCAAGGACAGGAGGACTCTGCCCGTGCCGGTGAATCCAAGGATGCTCGACTCCCGAAGACCGACCAGCACAAAGCCTGCGCACAGAAGTCCGTACAGCACGAGACAGAGCAGGAGCCAGCGCGAGCGGCGTACTTCCGCCCAATCGAGCCGAGCCACCGCCAGAAAATCGCGCTGCCAGGAGGCGGAAGGAGTACTCATGGCGTCTTTCCTTTTGCAAGCACTCTGCGCTGCGCATCCGCATAAGAGAGTGCTCCCGGAGTGCCAGCAGGGACCGCGCCGAGGTTGTAGCCCATGGGGGTTGGCTCGACGGAAACAAAGCCGGTTTCCTGAAATCGCAGCCAGCGATCTTCGGTCTGATGATGGAAGTACATCGCGTGGACGTTGCGCGGCTTCTCGGCTGAAAAGCGCAGCAGACAACCCGGATCATCAAAGTTGAAGATCTCTCCTTCGCGGGTCTGGAGCTGGGCAGCGAAGCGCGGCTCGCCGATGTGCATATGACAGTGCGCGCAGGCCTCCTTCTCCCACACAATCGGCATCGGAGCCGTCGGCAGAGACGACAAAAAGTGCATGGTTGTGAGCAGTCCGGCTCCCACTCCGAGCAAGAGAAGAAGCAGTAGCAGCGGCTTCTTCATAGCTGCGCCTCGTCAGGAGCCACTGCATGGGAAGTCTGTGGGGCGTGCAGCTCGGCAGCATCGAGGGACTCCAGCTCCCGCACATTGAGATTGGCGAGGTGCCCCCCGAGTCGCGCCGACAGCGCCGACAGCACCGACAGCTTGTCCTCATGTCGAACCGTCGCGGTCCAGACTGCGCGGGCGCCTTCACAGAAACCCAGCTCGGTCAGGATCTGCGCGGGCGCCGCCGCATCCACCATCACTTCAATGATGCTCAGCGCGCGCCGTCCCAGAAACTCCCCGACCGGACCAAAATAACTGGCGCGCCCTTCGGCCAACACCAGCACATGATCGACCAGGTGACGGACCTCTTCCAAGCGGTGGGAACAGAGGATGAGCGTCGAGTCCTTGGCATGCTCGGCGTAGAGACGGAAGAAGCGATCACGGGAGCGTGCATCGAGACTCGCGGTGGGTTCATCGAGAACATACAGCTTGGCACGACTGGCCAGCGCGAGCGCAATCAGCAGCTTCTGCTTCATGCCTCCCGACAGATTGCGCAGCGGCCTTTCGCGCAGCTCCGTAAGATCTAGCGCCAGCTCCTCACACAGCGTCGTCACCGCCGAGGTCGGCAGCCCACGCAAGCCACAGACCGCCGCCACCACTTCCGAAACGGGAGCACCGAGCTGCGGCGCACTCTGCGGCACATACCCAATCTGCGGCAGCAGCTGCGCATGATCCGAAAAGGGATCGCGACCGGCGATGCGCACACTCCCTTCCGCCGTTGAGAGTCCGAGCAGAAGCCGCACCAGCGTCGATTTTCCCGAGCCATTGGGACCAACCAGACCGACCCGCTGGCCACTCTCGATCTGCAAGGTCAGACCGCGAAGTACTTCGGTGTCGCCGAAGCGCTTCCTGACATTTTTCAGCTCAATTTGCATGGCGGGACTCCGCTGAGATCATTCCCATTCGGGGTTTCTTATCACGAAGAACCGCCTGTGGTTGAAGCAGCGGCAAGATATAGCTAAGCGCTTCCACCAGCCGCAGAGCTGGAGTCCCCCGCAGGACCTGCAAGCTGGGAAAGCGCTCGAGCAGATCGGCGCTTAAGCTGCGCAGCTCATAGGGAACATCACCAACTCCATCCCCGTTGAGATCAAAGCCTACGTAGTCGTCCCAGTCGTTGTTTTCCCAGAGCGTCCCTATCGCATCGCCGCCGCCCTCGACCCGAACCTGTACTTGGTTGTCGCGGAAGCTGTTGTGCTCGAAATGATTGCCGTGCTGACTGCTGTGAAACACCACCGCGGCAGAAGAGAGCCGGAAGACGTTGCGCGCGAAGTGATTGCGCTGGTGTAGCTGGATCGGTGAGGTATCCAGATAGACCGATAGCGTGTTGCGCAGAAGGACATTGTCCTCGACGGTGAGATCGCCCGATTCCTTGACCCCCAGACCCATTCCTGCCGCGCCTCCAGAAGCCGCTACCAGATTGCCGCGATAGTCCACTTTGTGGCTGTACATCACAAAGGTTCCGACCACGTTGCCGAGTGAGTGATTCCTCCGCATTGTGATGTCGCGACAGTACATCAGGTGCATTCCGTAACGGCTGCGGGTGATCACATTGTCTTCGATGGTGATGCGCTGGCTGTAGCGTGTCACCAGATCGCGGGCATCGCGGACAAAGTTGCCCGCCAGCGTCGAGTCTTGGGTCTCCCAAAAGCGAATCCCATCCCCACGCAGACCAAACGGCAGATCGGTCCGGCCTGCGACATCACAGTTGCGAATGGTCACACGCTTCGACTTGTCGACCAAGATTCCAAAGGTCGCACCGCGAATCGCGACATCTTCGATCAGCAGATCTTCGCCTTCGACCTGAACCGCCGCATCGAGCTTGTCAAAGCGCGGTCCGCTGCCGCTCACCGTCACTCCCAAGAGTCGCGAGCCCCGACCGGAAACGCGCACCGTTGTACCGTCGCCACGGCTGGTGATGACGGCATCCTGCGGCCCCCAGACGATCTGACCGCGGGCAATGCGCAGTGGAGCCAAGTAACGACCCGGCTGAAGACAAAATCCGGCGCCATCTGGAGCTGCATCAAGGATGGGTTGCAGAGCCTGTGAAGGCGTGACGACGCGGCAACCAGGCGGGGCGGGAGGCGGAGCATGCGGCGCCGCTCGTTCCGGAATCGGAGACGGCGGCTGACCACAAGCGATCAGCAAGACGGAAGCGGCGAGAAGCCGGAATCGTGTACGCACGACAGCCTCTAGAAGCGGAGTCCACGCCTTACTTGGCCTTTGGTGCAGCCTTGACCGCAGGTTTCGCCGCTGGGGCCGCCGCCGGCTTCCCTGCCGGTGCCGCTGCACCGCCATCCTTCGGCTCGACCAGGAAGTAGCCCGCCATCTCCAAGTGAAGCGCCGAACAGAACTCGGTGCAGTACAGCGGATAGACACCGGGCTTGTCGGCCACAAAGGTCACATTGGCATGCTCACCGGGCTCGAGCGACAGGTTGATGTTGTAGCTCCCAATCGCAAAGCCGTGCGTCGCGTCCTTGGCTTGCTCGACGTTGGTGATGTGGAAGTGAACAGTGTCGCCTTCCTTGACGCGCACGATGTCCGGCGTGAAGTGACTGCGCACGGCGGTCATGAAGACGTGGACTCCGTCTTGGCGGCGCTCGATCTTCTCTTTGCCACCAACCGTTGCATCCGGATCGACTTTTTCCGTCAGCGGATCGGTTCCGATCGGCTTGTAAACATCGATCGGCTTGAGCTTGTCGGCCTTGATCATCTGCGCGTAGTGCGGCTCGCCGAGCGGCAGCGGCATATCGTAGAGCAGCTGTAGCTTCTGGCTGGTCAGGTCAATGAGCTGGAAGTTCTGCGGCAGGAGCGGCCCGACATCGTTGAAGCGATCGATCGCCCACTTGTTCATCGCGACCAGATACTTGCCATCCGGACTCACGGTGTCACCCTCAGCAGCAGAGAGGTGGCCGATGTTGTAGTGGGTGGAGATCTTCTCGATCACCTTGAGATCTTTGAGCGACCACTTGGCGACCTTCGACTCAATGAACACCGAAGTATAGGCATTCCCTTGGCCGTCAAACTGCGTGTGTAGCGGACCCAGACCGATCTCACACTGACCACGGATCGAGTCTTGGAAGGCGAGGATCGGAACTCCGTAGGAGTCCTTCCCTTGGAACTTTTTCTGATCGATGAGCGCCTTGATCTTCTCAAAGCTGAAGACCGTGGTGTGGGTGTCGAGCTTGCCACCAACGACGATCTCCTTGCCATCGGGAGTCACATCAACACCGTGCGGACTCTTCGGCTCCGGAACGAAGTACAGGATTCCTTCATCGATTGCAGTCTGAAGGCGAATCACCTTCATATCGCCAATCTGCTCGGCCTTGCCCGCGGCAAAGACTGCTTCTGCCTTCTTCCAGTTGACGACGTGCAGATAGTCCATGTCGCTCTGGGAAGCGCCCGACTCCAGCGGCGGCTTGCCTTCCATATTGCCGCCGGTTGCACGCTCGGTATTGATCGAGTTGAAGAACGCCCAGCCATCGGAAGCCAGCTTGCCCGCGTCGGCGAGATCCTGCATGTAAGGAGGGAACTCGATCGCAAACGACTTGTCGCGATCGAGGCGACCCTTCTGGCGATCGAACTTCCAGAACACGCCGGCACCACGATACTCATCATTGTACTTATCGATGTCGGCGTACTTGCCACCGAGCGGGGCGGGATACTGACTGCCTTCGATCACATAGTCCGTATTGGGAGTGACGAAGGTCGATCCGTGCTCGCTCTGCAGGATATTGCTGGTCACGATCTGAACGGTGGTGAAGTCCTTGAGGCTCACCACCGCGACGCGCGGACTCGCCTTGTCGTTGACAAAGATGTACTGGCCATCGTAGTCGCCGGCAGTCTCGCTGAGTGCAGGGTGATGCATGTCGCCCCAGGTGATGTCCTTGCCGTTGCGCTGGCCTCCTTTGAGGACAGACTTGCTGCCATCGTCGAAGCCATAGCCCTGCCACGGCTCTGGAGTGAACACGCCAACGTACTTGAGGATTCGCATACTCGGAACGCCGATGACGATCAGATTTCCGCCATGACCACCGGACGCGAACATGACATACTCATCCCTCTTTCCCGTCGGTGTATAGGTCTTCAGCGCAGCCACCGCATCGGCCTCGCTGAGGTTCCGCGCTTTGAGCAGCTCGGCCAGGTTGCTACCACCCGCGGCTCCTCCACCGCCCGGGCTTCCTGCTGGTTCATTGCAAGCAACCAGCCCCAGCGGACCCGTTGCCAGAGCCAGTGTGAACAGCACGTTCCATCGGTTTGTCTGCATGCTCATCTCTCTTTGCGTTGTGCGTCTTGGGGCGCTGCCGAGGGCGACCACTAAGAACCAGCATCCTCTTGACTTGGCTCGGCAATCCAAATCTACTTGCGATGGTCTTCATAGAAGTCAGAGCGACATCCAAAAGTCAAGAAACGACGTGCTTAATGGACTCCGCGTCACAGATCGAAAAATGCAGGCAAACCGGGATGGCCGTTTCAGCGCGATGGGAAGCCCGAAGCGCGCATGTGTGACTTAAGTCACATACGGTTCTGGTTCACTGAATTAGAAGCATTCTTAGAAGCTGGATCGCAGACGGGCCAGAGCCAGCGACCAGAGACGGATATGAAGGTTTTTCAGCGTCTCTTTTGGGAACCAAGCCCGTAGACAAAACACAACATGTTGTCCAAGTCCGCAGCCCGAGCATTCTTCCTAGGTGGAACATTCGCCTGCGCGGCCCTATTCATCGGACTCACGATCGATACGCTGGGCCGCGTTCCTGCGCAGACCAAAGAACAGAACCTCACCGAGTCCGTCAAGCGCGGCAAAAAGCTTTGGGATCGCAACAACTGCATGGGCTGCCACACGCTGCTGGGGGAAGGCGCCTACTATGCACCGGAGCTGACCAAGGTCTATGAGCGACGCGGTCCGCAGTTCATGCGCGCACTGCTCAAGGACCCCGCAGCGATGTATCCGGGGCAGCGCAAGATGGTGAAGTACAACTTCACGGAGGGCGAGATCGACAACCTGATCGACTTCTTCAAGTGGATCGGTGAGATGGATCTCAATGGCTTCCCGGCCAAGCCTACGCTGGTGCAAGTCGCGGTGCCGGCGAGCACAGCGGGCAGTGAAGTGGCGCAAGCGAGCAATCGACCGTTTGTGTTCAATCAGATGTGTATGGCCTGCCATACGATGGGCGGACAGGGTGGTCTGGTGGGCCCCACGCTCGACGGTGTTGGCAAGCGCCTAACCGCCGACTACATCGGCAACTGGCTCCGCGACCCAGCGGCGGTCAAGCCAGGAACCAAGATGCCGAAGCTGCCGCTGTCCGAAAAAGACATCGCCGAGCTGTCGGCCTTCCTATCGCAGCAGAAGTAGCGCTACGTCACCGAGCTTGGAGAACGACCATGAGGTTTCAATCACAAAAAGTGGCGTATTACTTTTTCGCCACATGCATGCTGCTCCTGTCGTTGCAGATCGTCTACGGCTTCATTATGGCGTTTGCCCATATGGGCTACGACGTGCTGCACAACGTGATTCCATTTAACGTCGCGCGCACCACACATACCAACCTGCTGGTGGTGTGGCTGCTCACAGGCTTCATGGGCGCGGCATACTACATCATTCCGGAGGAATCCGGTCGCGAGCTGTACTCTGTCAAGCTGGCCTACTTGCAGTTGGGCGCGCTGGTTCTCGTCGGTGTGATCGCGGTCATCGGCTTTCACTTCAGCTGGTGGGAGGGTCGCAAGTTCCTCGAGATTCCGCGTCCGCTCGACTATCTGGTGGTGGTTGACGTGCTGCTGTTTATGTTCAACATCGGGATGACCATCTGGCAGGGCAAGCGCCACACCACGACGAGCCTGGTGCTGTTCTTCGGACTCCTTCTGGCAGCGCTGCTCTATCTACCGGGCATGATCGACACCGACAACCAGACACTCGATTCCTATTGGCGCTGGTGGGTCGTTCACCTGTGGGTCGAGGGCGTGTGGGAGCTGATCATGGGCGCGATTCTGTCGTTCCTGCTCATCAAGCTGACCGGCATCGATCGCGAGATCATCGAGAAGTGGCTCTACGTGATCATCGGCTTCACCTTCCTATCGGGAGTCCTCGGCACCGGCCATCACTACTACTATATTGGGACTCCGCGCTACTGGCTGATGATCGGCGGAATCTTCTCTGCGCTCGAGCCACTGGCCTTCCTAGGAATGGCCATCTACGCCATCACGATGGCCCGCAAAGGGGGTCGCAGTCATCCCAATCAGAACGCACTGGCGTGGACGGTGGGCTGCGCGATCATGTCCTTTGTAGGCGCCGGCTTCTTGGGATTTGCGCACACGCTGCCTCAGGTCAATATGTATACGCACGGAACGCTGGTGACGGCGATGCACGGGCATATGGCATTCTGGGGCGCTTACGCGATGATCGTGCTGGCGATCATCGCCTACACGATGCCGCTGCTCACCGGACGGAAGCTGCATGACAGCACGCTGGCCACCTTTGGCTTCTGGTGCTCGAACATCGGCATGATTGCCATGACGCTCGCGTTTGCCGTGGCAGGAATCAGCCAAGTGGTGCTAGAGCGCCGCGTTGGCCTTGACTTCCTGGCTGTGCAACAAGAGCTTCACGTTCACTTCTTCGGTCTGGTACTGGCGGCCTCCCTCTTCACCCTGGGAGTGGGGGCTATCATCATCAACTTCATTCGATATGGACTTCCGGTCGGCGAAGTGAGCCCGGAACAGGGGCAGTGAAATTCGCCCAGGAGGACACCGTGAGACTCATGAAACTGCCTTCTCTTGGTCTGTTGTTTTTCCTTAGCTGCAACCAACCAGCGACTCAAAGCCCTGCTCCGACCCAGGGCATGATCATGGAGAAAGAGACCTTTGGTTCGGTCAAAGGTGACTTCGGCCCTCCGGTCGGAGAACCGATTGAAGCGGTGCTCACCGATCCGCCGTTTGTGCCGCCACCGATCCAGCGCAAAGAGCCGCGCAAGGTCATCGTCAAGATCGAGGTAAAGGAAGTCGTCAAGCAGATCTCGGACGGTGTCAGCTACACCTTCTGGACGTTCGGTGGCACCGTGCCGGGCAAGTTCATCCGGGTTCGTCAAGGCGATACGGTCGAGCTGCATCTGCGCAATCACCCCGATAGCAAGATGCCCCACAACATCGATCTGCATGCCGTGACCGGCCCCGGTGGTGGTGCGGCATCGACGTTTACTGCGCCAGGACATGAGTCGCAGTTTACGTTCAAGGCCCTAAATCAAGGTCTGTACATCTATCACTGCGCGACGGCTCCGGTTGGTATGCACGTTGCCAACGGAATGTATGGACTCATCTACGTTGAGCCACCGGAAGGTCTGCCGCCGGTCGACAAGGAGTTTTACGTAGTCCAGGGTGACTTCTACACCGTCGGCAAGTACCGCGAAAAGGGAGTCCAGCCCTTCGATATGCAGAAGGCCATCGAGGAAAACGCGACCTACGTGGTCTTCAACGGCGCGGAAGGCTCGCTGCTCGGTGACAAGGCACTCAAGGTCAAGGTCGGCGAGCGCGTGCGTCTGTTCATCGGCAACGGCGGACCGAACTTGGTGTCGAGCTTCCACGTAATCGGTGAGGTCTTTGATCGCGTGTACACCGAGGGAGGCACCCGCTTCCAGGAGAACGTCCAGACCACCGTGGTTCCCGCGGGCGGCTCGGCCATGGTCGACTTCAAGATGGAGGTTCCCGGCACCTACGTGCTGGTCGATCACTCGATCTTCCGCGCCTTCAACAAGGGCGCACTCGGCATGCTGAAGGCCGAGGGAGCCGAGGCCAAAGACATCTACTCCGGTAAGGAAGTCGACTCTGTATACGTCGCTGAAAAGATCGGATCTTCAGAGCCGGTCGCTCGCGCAGCCCAGTCTGCAGAGTCTGGGAAGCTGACCAAAGAAGAACAGGTGAACGCCGGTCGCGTGCTGTTCCTGGGAACCTGCTCGACCTGTCACCAGATGGAAGGCCAGGGCATTCCGAAGGTATTCCCACCGCTCGCCAAGAGCGACTACCTGATGGCCGACAAGAAGCGCTCGATCGACGTGCTGCTCAACGGTCTGTCCGGCAAGGTCATGGTCAATGGTCAGGAATTTGCGTCGGTGATGCCGCCGATGAGTCATATGGCGGATGATGAACTCGCCAACATCCTGACCTTCGTGCGCAACAGCTGGGGCAACAGCGGCGATGCAGTCTCTGCCGCCGAAGTCACCCAGGTTCGTAACAGCACCAAGCGCCCGCCAGGCGCTGGCCGCTAGACCATGCTGGGCGAGTGGCTGGCTCTGCTGTGCGCCCTCCCTCCGCTTCTACTCGGACTGCCGATTGGAAGCGAAGCGCAGCCGAGCAGCCCTCCCCGCATGGTGCAAATTCCCGAAGGTCGCTTCAAGTCAAGTCTCGGTCCCACACCGACGGCAGGCAAGGCAGAAAAGGAGTCGGTTATCCGCTCCTTTTTCTTGGATCGTTACCCGGTTAGCAATGGCGAGTTTCTGCGCTTCGTGAAGGAGCATCCCCGCTGGCAGCGGGACAAAGCGCCTCGCCTGCTCGTCGACTCAGCGTATCTATCCCACTGGCAGAGCCCGCTTGCGCTCGGGCACGACGTACGGCCCGATCAACCAGCCACCCAAGTGAGCTGGTTTGCTGCGCGCGCCTTCTGTGAAGCAGCAGGGAATCGCCTACCGACCGAAGATGAATGGGAGTTCGCCGCCGCGGCCAGTGAGACGGTTGCCGATGCCCGCCAAGACTCGGTGTGGCGACAGCGAATCCTGGATTGGTACGCCGCCCCTACCCCAGCTCAGCTTCCCAAAATCGGTCGCACGGCTCCCAACCTGTACGGAGTCTATGATCTGCACGGCCTGACTTGGGAGTGGGTCCTCGACTTCGCCAGCACCATGATGAGCGGAGACAGCCGTGACAGTGGTGGCAGCGATCGCATGCTGTTCTGCGGAGCCGCCGCCATCGGCTCTGGAAAGAAACAGGACTACGCGAGCTTCATGCGATACGCCTTCCGTAGCTCCCTTCGCGGTCGGTACGGCAGCCGCAATCTCGGATTCCGCTGCGCACGCGACCTAAGCCCCCCACGCGAGGACAGACCATGAGGTGGTTGCTGCTCTGTACTGTGCTGCTGGTGTCGTGTCAGAAGCCCAAGACGGTGACTCCGGCAGAGCCCTCTGCACCGGCCCCCGTCGTGACCAAGGAGTCTCCCGCGGTAGCGACTCCGACGCCGCCGACTCCCACCAGTGAACCATCGGGTGAGTCACTGTATCAGCTCGACATCACGCTCACAGATCAAGACGGACAGAAGCTCTCGCTGAAGTCCTTTCGCGGTCAGCCCGTCATCATCAGCATGTTCTATGCGCACTGTCCCAATGCCTGTCCGATGCTGATTCACAAGATTCAGACCATCGAAGACAAGCTGAGCGATGCCGATCGCAAAGAGCTGCGCGTCCTGCTGGTGAGCTTTGCGCCCGATGCCGATACCAATTCGGTGCTCAAGGGACTCGCGACCAAGCAGACTGTGGATGAGAAGCGGTGGCGGCTCACTCGCACAGCCGATGCTTCGGTGCGCGAGCTAGCCACCGTGCTGGGAATCAGTTATCGCAAGCTCGACGATGGCAACTACAACCATGCGTCGGTGCTAACACTCCTCGATCGCGGCGGACAGCCGATCGCCAAGCTCGAAGGACTGGCCGAGCCGATCGACTCCTTCCTCCAGCGCGTGCGCAGCGAAGCGCAGAAACACTAGCGACTAGGACGAATCAGATCGCATACACTGGCAGGTGGGGGTATGCCGATGAGTGACAGTGCAGGCCTTGTGGAGTCCAGGCCTTCGTCTTCTAGTTTGTGGAGCGGCTCGGGACAGGGAATCTGGGCTCGCGAGCCTGAGCCAAAGCGTGATCAAAACGGGCTCTCCGACGAGACGAACACGCTTCTTCACCAGAGCTTCGGACCGGGAGTCCATGACATCTCGGTGGCGAAAAACGAAGGCGCGAAGAATCGCTCGATTGCGGCCAAAGCGCACACCATCGGGAACAAGATCTCGCTTGGTGATGATGTCCGCGACGATCCTCGCGATGCGCACTCGATGGAAGTCATCGCACACGAGATGGCGCACGCCCTGGCCAAAGGCGGCAGCGGCCAGCACATCCTCGATCGCAAAGGGGACCCAGGCGAGCATGCGGCCTACGATGCGGGCCGACAGTTCCGGGGCTTTGTCGAAGCGGGCGGAAAGTCACCCGCACCATCGATAAAGCCTGCCCTGGGTGGTCTTGCCCACGTTCATCGCTGGGAAGCCGGAGAGCACGTCGATGCCGTGGCGAACGCCGCAGCGCTGGCCAAGGAAGACGGCAAACAGGTCAGCGACAACGTCACCCACATGATGAGCGACAAGATCAAGCTCGCCAACGGCATGGAGGTGACGCCCGGTGAGATCACCGCGATGATGGGCGACTTCTACAGCTCGTTTGCCAAAGGGAAGGATGGCAAGGATCACCTCGATCCATCGAAGAGCTGGGATCAGCTAAACAAGGCCGATCCAAAGGAAATGCAGAAGATCCTCGACGCCGTGCGCAAGGAAGCAGCCGACGTAAAGGATGTTCGTGATGGCAAGAAGGACAAGTTCGAAGCGACCGACAGCGGGGTGTTCGAGGGCATCACCAAGAATCGTCGCAACGAGGACGGTCAGTATTCCTTCTTGGAGCTGGCACAGCGCAACAAGAGTCACTTCACAACGAGGGACGAGAGCGGCACCGACAACAACATGGGGGCCTATTCGTCGTTCCACAAGATGGCGCTGGAAGCCGCCCAGCGGGGCGACAAAGACAAGGCTCGCGCGCTGGAGTCCTGTGCGCAGCACTACCTCACCGATCGCTTTTCCAGCGGGCATCAGTTTGACAAACAGAAGATCATGGACGCCGCCGAGAGTCCCAATGTGGAGGACATCAAAGGCAATGTTGTGGCGCGCATCATTCACAACGAATACGACCAGAACGGAGTGACCGTTCACGACAAGGACTGGAAGCCGAGACAGGCGGACGGAGCCGGCAAGCCGACCTCTGAGCAGCACGAGTGGAAAGCCAAAGGGGACGAGCACTGGGCCGATGCGGACAACAAGGTCAATCGCAAAAAGTCGGCGCAAGCGACAGTCGATTCCTTTGCAGAAATTGATGCCGTACTGAGCGGCGATAAGACGATCAAACAGGTCGAAAAGGACGGCTTCAAAGCACGCGACACGATTCCGCAGTATGACGCAGGCCGACAGGAATCCTCCGAGTCCTGGGCGCGCAACATGAGCTACTGGGACATCGCCAAAATGGAAATTGGCGAGGCTCCTGGAGCGCTCAAAGGAAAGCTGCTGCGTACGCTGGGCAAGGTGGAAAATGGCCTGTCGGATGGGTGGGATTTCACCAAAGACAAGGCGGGGAAGGCCTGGGACTTCACGAAGAAGACGGCGGGTGGAGCTTGGGACTTTGCCAAGGAGAAAGCCAGCGACGGCTGGAGCTTTGTAAAGGACAAAGCCGGCAAGGCCTGGGAAGGCACCAAGGAGACTGCCAGCGACGCGTGGAAGTCTACCAAAGAGGGGGCCGGCAAAGCCTGGGACGCCACCAAGGAAACCGCCAGTGAGACCTGGGGAGGAATCAAAAAGGGGGCGAGCGAAGCGTGGGAAGGCGCCAAAGATGCCGGCAGCCAAGTTTGGGAAGGGACCAAGGACGCAGGGAAAGCGACCTGGGGGGCGATGAAGAGCGGTGCCAAGGCGATTGGCGATACCGCTGGACAGGCGTGGGACGGTGCAAAGGACATCGCAGGGAAGGGATGGAAAGCGCTCAAAGGTCTCTTCTAATCTCGGACAACTGGGCACAGGTGCCAGGGTGTGTTTGTTTTCTGTCCGCGTGACCGAGGTTTGTTATGATTCCCATTATGAAACGCGGCGTCTGGCTGCTCCTGCTTCTTGCGGGTTGTCCCTCACGGAGTGAGCCGCCCAAAGGAACTCCCATGTCACAGGATCAAGATGAACTCCGCAAGGAGCTACTCAAGCAGGCGATCACCGCGCCCACCGATCGGGAACGGGGCGAAGCCCTGCGACGGCATGGACCGATTCGCGAGGATGAGATTCCGTATCTGGTCAGCAAGGCACAGAGCTCCTTTGGGACTCTGCGGAAAGGGGCGGTCCGGCTCCTCTGTTTGAGCCCTGCGCCAAGTGCCAAGGATGCGCTGCGAAGCCTGATCAAAGAAACCGACGATGTCGAAGTGTGGGCGCTTGCACTGGCCGAGTTTCTCGATACCGATAGTGCAAAGACGCTTGCGGAGCTGTCTCCCAAGCAGATTCCCGAGGCGCTCGCGCACAAAGATCCAGTGGTGGCTGGCGTCGGAATGCGCGCGGGACTTTTAACTGGAGTACCCGGACTTCGCGAGCAGCTAGAGACTCGTCTTGCCAAGGGATCGCGCGAAGAAAAGGAAGCCGTACTCAAAGCACTGGGGGAGGTCGGGGCTGGTCCGCTGCTACCGACGCTGCGCGAGCTGCTCAAGTCACCGCCAGACTGGCTCCGCGACTTTGCGCCGCTGTATGCCGCGCTGAGCTATGGAGAAGATGCGTCGCTGGCGGAGTTATTCCGTTCCTCACTTGCGACTCCCAGAGAGCATCAAGAGATCGACTTTCACAACGCGCTGCGCTTCACTCGCAGCCGTCGTCCCTGGCTGGAGAGTCTGCTGCTTGGGATGCTCCAGAGCGATACCGCAAAGGAGCGCGAGCGCGGCTTTGGCATCTTGGAAGGCTGGGGTCCACAGTACACTCCGCAGCTTCTCAAAGTCTGTGAGCGCTGGCTCAAAGACATGCCCGATGAAGAAGGTGCGCGACGGAAATATCTAGCGAGCGAGCCGGCCTACTTTCGGTATCTGGGAACGCTGGCCGGCAAGGAGTTCGCGCCAATGGACAAGGAAGCAATGCTGGCCTTCCTAAAGACGCGCTAGGAATCCGCTCGCGCTCCTCGTGAAACGACCGTCCACAGTCGATCGCGAACATCAGCAGCTGTCAAAAAGCACTATCCGACGAGCTGGGTATATAGAGCAGAGAGCGCCATCACCAAGCGCTGCGGATGACAGAGCACTTGGTAGTGGCCGTGTCCGAACATCTCGGCCAGGTGAGCCTTGGCGCTGCCATCGATCGCCAGCATTCTCACAAAGGTTCCTTCGCGGCGCGCTTCGCGAATCGCTTGTCGGCAATCGGCCACTCCGTACGCTCCTTCATAGCGATCGTAATCGGTGGGCTTGCCGTCGCTGATCAGGAGTAGGAGTCGCTTCTTGGCGCTCACCTTGCCAAGCACTGCGCTGGCATGACGGAGCGCCGGGCCGATGCGCGTATAGCCGGTCGGCGGCTGGGAAAGGAGTCGCCGATAGGAGCCCGAAAAGGAGTCCGAAAAGTCCTTGTAGCGGACGTAGCGACAGTCCTCATGGGTGTTGGAATAGAAGCCGGCGATCGCCACCTGATCTTGGAAAGACGACAGTACGTCGCCGAGCACCACAATCGACTCGCGTGCCAGATCCACCACGCGCCGATTCTCCACCCACGAGTCCATCGACATCGAAGAGTCGATCAGCACCAGCGTCGCGACATCGCGCTGCTTGGTCCGCTGGGTGAGGTACAGCCGATCGGGCGGCGTGTGACCGGCGCGCAGGTTGGCGTGTCGATCGACCAAGGCCGGCAGGTCCAGCTCCGGACCCTCGAACTGACGATTCTGCCACTTGCGCTCGTTGCGGATCACCGCGAGGCGACGTCGCAGCTCGTTGATAGGTCGACGGTGGGTCTGCCGCACCTCCGCGAGATAACCGCTTAGTTGCTGAGGCAGGGCCGTCTCCTCTGCTCGCCGCACCACCACCTGACAGTAGCCGGGCCGGTAGTTCCGTTTCGCTTCATCCCACTCGTCATAGCGCAAGGTCAGCTCGCCGGTACGCGGCTCCTCTTCTAGCTCGGTCAGCTCGCTGTCAAGTTGAACATCGGCGCGATACAGAGACTGCGTGCGCTTGTTGCTACGAACGACATTGCGGAGATCCAACTCGGACAGCGCATCGGCATGCTCGGCCAGCTCGTCTTCCCCGTCGAGAGGTTTCTGTCCGCCGCGATAGTCATCCGCCGTTTTCACTTTTTCAAAAGCATGGGTGAGCGGATTTTCGGCCAGCTCGTTCTGTTCGATCTGGAGCTTGCGAATCTCCTGCCGGACCTTCTTTTTCAGCTCAGTTCCTGACGGCAGGGAGTCCGGACTTACGGCGTGCTTGTGCGCCTTGGGCTGCCGCCGCCGAACTTCTTGCGCAAGCAAACATCCGATCAGTTTCAGATCGGGCGGACAGACTCCCAGCGGAGCCCGCAGCGCGTGAAGACGCAACATGATCGTCGGCAGGAGCTTCTGCGCCGACGACAAATCAAGCAGAGGCAGCTCCCGCAGGAGTCTGAGCAGCGCCCGTTCCCCTTCTGAAACCAACGACAGATCCATCACGATCCCGAGCGCAGAGCGCAGCCACAGCGCGTAGATCTGCGACGGGGGAGTAGGCGAAGGCAGCGGCACTGGCAAAAGACCGCTGGGATCAAACAGAGTCCGCCAGCTGGGCAAGTCGCGATCCATCGCCGCCAGCACGCGCGGCACGAGCAAGAGCGCCAGCACCGGCTGCTCGTCGGTGGGCAGCGTCGTTCCCGAAGGCAAAAGGAGTCCTTCGCGCAGCACCTGACAGCTATACGCAGTCCGCCACAGCAGGGCTTGGTGATTGTCTTCTGCTCGCGCGCAGACCTCCAGAGTCCGCGGCAAGAGCAGGGTCTGTCCACTGATTCCGCCGACTCCTTCCGCTTCCTTGATCTCGATCGGCAGCGAAGTCAGCGCCCGCGCGAGCAGCGTGAGCCGAGTCCGCAGCGGCTCCAGCTGTGCCGCGTACTGGTTGGCTTGCTGTGACGGCTTGTGAAAGCGCTGCCACAATCGGAAGCCCAGTCCAAACAGGCGCTCATCCCAGCTCATGATGGACTCCCTACAGGATCAGGGCGGAGAGATCGCGGAGTGCGGAAATGGTGTCGAGATCGTCAGTGAGTGGCTGCACGATTCCGACATCACAGGCCTGCCGCGGATTGAGTCCGTGGGCGATGAGCCGACCCGTACTGACCAGCAGCCGCGTCGACACCACTTCGGTCATTCCGAGTTCCTGCATGCCGCGAATCTTGTGCGCCAAAGCGACCAGCTTGCCCGCGGTGGCGGTATCGACTGCGGACTCCCGAACGATGATCTCGGTCTCAATCGCTTTGTCGGGATATCCGAACTGAAGTCCGATGAAGCGCTGACGCAGCGACGGCTTTAGCTCCTTTAAGTGCTGCTGATAACCCGGGTTGTAGCTGGCGACAAGCAGAAACTGCGGCGGCGCGCTGAGCGTCTCATCGCGGCGATCGACAAACAGCTGGCGACGATGATCGGAGAGCGGATGCAGGACTGCGATCACGTCCTCGCGCGCTTCGGCAATCTCATCCAGATAGAGCACCGCGCCCGCTCGAACGGCGCGCACCACCGGGCCATCTTGCCAGACTGTGTCACCGCCCTGCACCAGATAGCGACCGAGCAGATCCGCGGCTGAGGTGTCTTCATGACAAGCAACAGTGATGAGCGGACGACCGAGACGATGGGCCATGTGCTCGACGAAGCGACTCTTGCCGCAGCCGGTAGGACCCTTGATGAGGAGCGGGAGTCTCTGCCCATAGGCGTGCTCGAACACAGAGACTTCATTGCCAATCGGACGATAAAACGGAGCGGTCATTGCGAGACTCCAAGAAGCGGTGAATCGGACGGTGTGCGCGCTTTGGGAGTCTGCGACACGCGGGCCGAAAGAACTACCGAAAGAAGAAGGAGGGGCGGCGTGAGAGCATTGCCGATCCCGCCGGCCAGCCGCAGCGAAGCAAGTCCTGCCAGATCACCCATGATGCGCAACACAAGACTTAGATGCAGCACAAGCAGCGGAAGATACAACAGCGGGGAATAGGGAAGACTCACGCGAGCCACCGCCGGCAAGATGATCGGCGCATGCACCACCACCATCGACAGCACATAGCCGACAAACACACTGTGGAGCGCGGCGTCGTAGCGGGGACCGGCAAAAGGAATGTTCCCAAACAGCCACAGAAGTCCCCCAACAAGCAGCCAGCCCGCGCCCGCCAGCACTCCAATCGCCACCAGCCGCGGCAGTCTCTGTTGTCGCAAGGTGCGTCGCGCCAGATCAAAGCGTAGCTGCCACAGCGCGAGCAGCGACATCGCCACACCAAAGGCCGGCATCGCGAGCGAGCGATGACTTTCCGCGAGGAAGGCCGACACGGACAGTCCCAGCGACAACAGGAGGAGGAGCCGCGTCGCCCACTGCGGAGTCTTGAGGAGTCGCGACAGCTCGAGTCGCTCCGCCAAGATCGTCAGGACAAAGAAGCTCTGCCACAGCGAAGTCACCGCGAAGATCGGACTGCCCAGAAGCAGGCGCAGGTTGCCCAGGAGCAGGAGCAGTCCCGCAAACAGCGGCAGCCAGGTATAGGCCGCGGCTTGTCGCTGCACCATCACTGCGTTTGTCGCGGTAAGAACGATGGTCGCGGCACTGCTCAGCCACAGACTTACGGAGAGATCGAACAGCGAGGCGATCGTTCCCAGCACGCCCAAGAGCGGCGCCAGATAGCTCCAGCCTCTGCCGAGGGCGGTCGCGCGCTCCAGAGAAATCACGGTCTGAAAGACTCCCAGAACAAACAGCGGACCATGCAGCACGGCGCTCTTCGCAAAAAGTGGCAGTGCGATTCCAAGTCGCGACAGACCGCTCAGCACAGCCCAAAGTACCGTCGCTGCGACCAGCAGCAGCAGGACTCTCTGTCCAGTGAGCTTCGCGCTCGCAGACTGCTCAGCCATTACGATTCCCAGCCGAACGAGCGACGGGCCGCGGCGCCCATCCGGGCCGGCGTCCACAGCGGCTCCCAGACCAGATCCACCTCGGCAGCAGAGACTCCAGACAGCTGCGCTACCTTGCTCTGCGCCTCCTGGCGGATCTCTTCGCCGAGCGGGCAGGTCGGCGTGGTCATTGTCATGGTCACGCGCACCGCCGAGCCCTCACATTCCACCCCGTACACCAGGCCCAGCTCCACAATGCTCAGTCCGATCTCGGGATCGAGCACTGTATCCAGCGCCTCCAGTACGCGCGCTCGCAGTGCTTCTGGTTCGTTCTGTGTCGTCGTCATGATCACCACTCTCCTTTGTATCTACGTCATCGCACCGCGAAGTGGTGTGACTGTTGTCTCAGCCGTTTGGCCGGACCACCCTACTGCTCACCCTCATGCTGCTCGAGCACCGCCTCGAGATTGGGAATGATGCAGCGCTTGCCGTCGATGCGAATCAGTCCCTCCGCGCACAGCCGTGACAGATTGCGTGACACCAGCTCGCGCACAGTGCCGATATGGGAGGCCATGTCTTGATGGCTTTCGCTGAGCACAAACTCGGCGACATTGCCGCTGCGATGGTGCTGCGCATGCCGAAGCAGGTAACCAATCAAGCGCTGGCGGACGGTGGTAAAGGAAAGCTCCTCGACTAGCATCACCAGACGCCGCAGCCTGCGTCCGACAAACTTGAGGAACTTGAGCGCAATGGTGGAGTGAGTCAGGCACAGCTGCCGCAGCTCGCGCGCACCGAAAAACAGCGCCTCAACATCTTGAATCGCACGGCCCGACGCTGGATAAGGTCCACCATCGAAGATCGGCACCTCGGCCACAATGTCGCCGACTCCCTCGATGCTCAGCACCTGCTCGCGACCACTCGGCGCCACCTTGAAGATACGCACCGAGCCGCTGGCGATGACATACATCCCGGCGCAGTCATCGCCTTCGGTAAACAGCTCATCGCCAGCACGGTAGCGGCGAGTCACCGCAAGCTGGATGAGCGCCTGCAACTCTCCGTCGGAGAGATCGGAAAACAGCACGGTCCGGCGAAGCGTCGCGGACAGGTGAGAATGGCTCATGGCCCCGATTGTATCGATCCGCCGGGCCCAATTGGGACTTTTGTCACTGACGCTTCGCCGAATTTGCACTCAGCAGTTTCCCGTAAAATTACTCCTTTTATACGCCTCTTATTGAGCCCGGGCTGTTCTGCTGCGCCGCCAGCGTGGACAGGAAGTGATCGATCATCTGCTCGCTGACATGATCCATCACCACTGCCTTCCAGTACTTCGGCGCTTGCTCGTGGTTGTCCGGCACGAGCGTAAACTGTCTGGCAAGCTCTGCGGGAATGTGCTCGGCACGCATCGCCACAAGGTTCATTCCCGGCTCACGGAAATAGGAAACCCCGAGCCCATCCAGTCCTTCGCAGAGTCGATCGGTACGCAGCAGCAGAGAGCGGATAAACGCTGTCCCTCCCTCCGAGCCATAGGCTTGCAGAATCATCCACACTGCGACAGCATTGGCCCCGGAGCGACTGCCGCAGAGCGTATAGTCTTTGCCGTGAACATAGGCCGCAGCCTCGGTGCAGACATGCTGCATCAGACCTTTGCGGGCCAGAAAGATACCGGTTCCGTAGGGCGCTTGCAGCATCTTGTGCGCGTCCATGGTCATGGATTCGACACGCGGATTGCGGAAGTCGAGGCGATGCTGCGGCGTGGTAAACGGATAGACGAAGCCCCCAAAAGCGGCATCGATGTGAACGCGATAGGGAGCCCCGTGCTCGTCGAGCAGCACGGTGAAGGAATCAATGTCATCCACCGAGCCAAACATCGTGGTGCCCATATTGAGCACGCACAGAAAGCCCCGCTTGCCACGCTCTTTCGCTTGCGAAAGCATCTGCCGGAGCGCCGACAGATCCATGTGTCGACGAGTCTCATCGACGGGAATCAGCAGCAGATCGAGTCCGAGCAGGTTGGCGGCCTTGTGTGCCGAATAGTGGGTATCTTCCGAGCAGACAATCGCCAGCTCCGCAGGGCCCAGTCCGTTTGCGGTCGCAAACGCGTTGCGCTGAATCCACAGCGCTTCGATGTTGCACTCCGTTCCGCCCGTGGCCACATAGCCGTCGTACCCACCGGGCCTGGCGCCGGCGATCTCCTCGGCACAGAGCCGGATCAGATCCACCTCGAGCGCTTGAGTACCAGCAAAAGCCGTCTCGGACTCGGTCAGGGTGTGACAGCCGATGTGATTCGGATTTTCGCGCACGCACGCCAGCAGCGGACGCTCGCGCAGGAACGGATCATCGGGGAAGATCAAGCGGTCCAGAAACGAACCGGGAAAGCCCAACACCTGAGCGAAGGAATAGCGGACATTGTGACTCAGGGCACGTTGTACTGCGGCTTGGTACTCGGCTGCGGACATCGCCTTCCAGAACATCGACAAACTCCTGGTTTTCTACTACGGGGTGGTGTTGAGCAGAACGCTGATGAGCTTATCGGAACCTTCGCTCAGGATGATGTCGGGCCGACCATCGCGGTTTAAGTCTGTGGTTGCCAAGAAAAAGGGATTGTTGCGCGCCCCATTGAAGGTTTTTTCGGGCAGGAACGTGCCATCCCCGGCTCCTAAAAACACTCGCGCGGGCGCAGTGAAGGCACACGCCGCAATCAGATCGGGCCAGCCATCCAAGTTGAGATCCGCCACCACCACACCTTGTCCGGAACCAGCAGAGAGCGAGTACTTCACCGCCGATGAAAAGCCGCCAGCACCGTCTCCCATATGGACCGCGAGTGCCTTGTCACTGCCCTCCCCGTTCACCACCAGATCGAGATCTCCGTCGAGATCCAGATCGGCCAGCGACACCTGACAAGGACTCGCAATCGTCATCACAGTGCGCGCGGCCTGAAACGTACCATCGCCATTTCCCAGAAATACGCTGGACGATGCGCTGCTCAGATTCGCCACCACCGCATCCTGTTTGCCATCGCCATTGAGATCGCCCGTCGTCACCCACAACGGGGCCAAACCCGTGGCCAGAGTCTGCCCCGGAGTCATCGTGCCATCGCCATTGCCGATGAACACCAGCAGCTTCTGGCCCGACTGATCCACCGCCAGCAAGTCGGGAACTGCATCACCGTTCAGCCGAGCCACGCCCACTCCCTGCGGTGTGGTTCCGGCAGGAGTCGAGATCGGTGACTGGAAGCTTCCATCGCCATTGCCGAGTGAAATGCTGATGGCGCGATTGCCGGGGTCGGTGAGTATCATGTCTCCCTTGCCGTCGCTGTTCATGTCTGCAATAGCGACCTGCCAGTTGGCGCGCTGGGACTGCGGTTTCACCCGTAATGTGCCATCACCATTCGAGAGCAGGACCGTTGCCGGCGTACCACCGACCAAGAGATCATCCAGCTCATCGCTGTCGATACGCCCGACAGCAAGCGCAAATGCGGAGCTACCGACCGGATACGTAGTCGGCGCACCAAAAGAGACATCCCCGCGCGGCGTCTTGCGCAGATCCGCCGGTGGACGAAGATCGCGATCGGCGAGCAGATCCTCGCGGGGCACACTGCCATCGACCATCACCTGAGAGTCGACCAATCCGCCGCTGCTACAGTCCGCAAATCCGACGGCAGCGAACACCAAGAGAAGCTTGCAAAGCGCGCTTGGGACATTCATCAGCGGAGCATACAACAACGCACCGCAGGTCTGAGCACCAGTTGCGCTCATCAGCAAGCGAAGTGCTTTGCCACAAAGCGGCGATCACGGGTCCAAGGGAGGAATGGCCGACTTTCTGTCGTGCCACAGCGCCGTCACCGACGACAGCTTGGACACCGCCGTCTACCACTGCCACGTCTACAAAAAGACCTGCGCCCTGCCAGGGACCGCCGGCCAGACACAGTGGCTCATCATCACCGGCAGCTGACGCAGCACGCCGGCCCCTTGCATAACGTGTAGACCGGAATTGGGAATCTCCGCGCGACGACTACTTGGCGTCCTTCCAGTACTGGGCTTTCATCTGCTCGGTATACGCCACCAAGTTCGCTTTGCTCTGCGTATGCTGCTTGACGCGACCTTCATAGGGGGCCCCCAAGATCAGCCACAGGAAGGCAAACACCGTCGCATCAACCGAGCGCGGCACCTCGCCGAGGAAGTATTTGTGGTCTCCCAAAAGCTCGGACACAGAGTCGAGCATCGTCACCGCCATCTCTTCAATTTCCGACGGAGAATGTCTTCCCATTCCCTGCGCGTTGACGGTCTTGATGACCTGCTTGCGGATCAGGTTCGAGACAAACGACACCGCAAAGCCAGGGACTCCGCCCTTCTGGAGCGTCCCGATCAGTCCTGTCTTGAGAATCTCAAAGCCGCGGTCTTCCTTCCAGCGCTGGGTGACCATCACAAAGTACAGATGTTCTTCCAGCATCGACTTGTACGCCGTCGCCAGCGCCCGCTCGTGGGCCGAGACCCCAACATCGAGGTCTTTGTACTTCTTGCGCAGATAATCGATGACAAACGATGAGTCCGAGACCACCGTGCCGCCATCATCTATGTACGGCAGCTTTCCTTTGGGAGCGGTGCGCGTATTGCCAGGCAGAAGCTCGAACGGAATGTCAATCATCCGCAGGTAGTTTGCCACCTTCACCACGAACGGACTGGGATCGGGCAAACCAAAGGAGGGACCAAAACCGTAGACTTTTATCATGGCCGGGAGATTCGCAGAGGGAGGCGGGAACCGGCAAGTCCAAAGATCTTGATGAAACGCAGGGGCGATTGCTGCGTGCGCTTGTGGACGGCACAAGCGTGATATGATGCGCCATGTTCAAACCATCCCTACGCGCCTCCTTCCTCGTCGTGGGAGGACTTCTCTGTCTCACCGTTCACAGCGCTCACGCCCAAAATGCCAGCCTTACGGTCTACATGCGAGCGGCGGGCAGTGGCGCACTCAACAATACGAGCAGCACCAGCACCCAAGCTCAGGTCTATGCGGTCTCTTCCGTAGCGGCCAAATACAACGGCTCTCCCAACTTGTATGCACCGGCGACTCGGACGCTACCGGGGACAAACTTCAGCCTGGCGATTCCCAATCTGTATTCGCCGGTTCTGGCTCCTGGCAATAGCTACCAAGTGCAGCTCAACTGGACCGACAACGCGAGCAAGCAGATCCTGCTGGGACCGGTGACGCTGAATCCGGGTGCGAATCACTTGGGAGCCGGAGGACTCGGCACCACAACTCCCATCGTTGTCACAAACGATCCGCCGCCTCCCGCCACCAACCTAAACTGCTATCCCGATCTTCCGGACAAGTCGACCCAGCTCTATCTGTACTGGACAGGAGTCCTGCTCGCGAACGTCAAGGACCTGGATCGCACCGAGCTGCACCTGTCAACGACGGCCAACTTTGTTCCATCGACAGCGACGCTGATCGCTACGCCTCCCTATGGAACGGACTACCGCAAAGTGACCGGACTGAAGCCCGCCACAGACTATTACTATTGTGTGCGGGTGCTCGATCGATACGGAGCCTTCACAGATGCCTGTCGCAAGCTGGCTTGCACCACTGCGATGGGGACAATTGGGGGTCCCGATGGCGGAACCACAAGTGATGGCGGAACCACAAGTGATGGCGGAAGCGCGACCACCGACGACGGAGGAAACGGCGGAAACGATGACGGAGGAAGCGGCGGTCCAAGTACGGATGACCTAGGACTTGGCAATGAGGGCCCGGTGATTGATGGTGGAAGCATCGCGGTCGGCTGCGGCTGTTCCCTTGCCACGACCACGCAGAGCGGAGCCCTATTGTCCGTAATTCCTGCCGCGATTCTGCTGCTGCGCAGATGGCGAGGTCGCCGCAGCGCAGCAGACTCCCGATCGTAGGAGTCCGGGCGGGTCCAGACCTCGGGACCGGGATCGCGAGCGGCTAGTGTCCTGGCGTGGGCGTCGGCGTGGGAGTAGGAGTCGGCGTAGGAGTCGGCGTGGGCGTCGGCGTGGGCGTCGGCGTCGCCGTCGTCGTAGAACTACTCGCTGGCTGTCCCGCGCCGCCCTGCCAGCCATTTGCGCTCTGAGCCATCCACGAGTCCTGTGGACTGCCAAACATATTGTTCCAGTAGTAGTTGCCGATCATTCCAAGCTGACCAATGGTCTGGCTGAGCCCGCCCGCGAAGTGGTTGACGTTGCCCGCAAGACTTCCGTCGCTGGGTGTGGTCGCTCGCGAGTCGTGAGCCATCCCATCGAGGACCATTCCGGCAGTTGTTCCGACATTGCCGTTGTTCGCCGCGTTGATGCCCGAGAGCATTCCGTACATCTCGCCAAGGCTCGAAGGACCGTTCCCTTGGTTCAGGAAGTTGCCATAGATCCCCTCGCCGAGCCCGATGCCGCCCGAGATCGCCGCTCCCATCGGACCACCATAGGTTGCCAGAGCGCTGGTAGCAACTCCTTCTACAGCGCCACCACCACTGACGTGGGCCTGCAAAAGGGCACTCTGCTTGTCCGCCCCCGTGGCGGTAAGGGCATTCCAGAGATCGCCGCCAAAAGTTGCCACCGACGGCAGTGCTCCGAGCATTCCGAGATGCTCACTACCCAGCACCTGACCCAGTCCAGGGATTCCCTTTGCGGCCTGCGCGACCCCCGGTATGGCCTTGTAAGCGGACTGTGCCCCACTGGCCAGACCCGCGAGCATGTTGGCGCCTCCTTCCAGATAGTTCCCGTCGAGCATCTGGGCTCCTCCCTGAACCATCTGGCCGGCTCCCATCGCGATTCCCATTCCGTTTCCCATCGCCGTCGCGCCCGGCTGCTGACCCGGCTTGAGCCCAGGAACCGCCGGCAAGCTGTTGCCAAAGAACGGCTGCTTGTTGAGCATGTTTGCCCCGTCGCCGAGCAGGTTGACGCCCCCCTGGATCGCGGTGTTCACCGTGTTGCCAAGATTGAGTCCGTCGGCCAGCCACGAAAACAGCCCGCCCTGCCCAGGCGGCGGAGCTTGGCACATCGGAGCACCAGGAACAGTAGGCACAGGTGCCGCAGGAGTCCGCACTGTAGTCGAACCGCCCATCGGCTGCGTCGCTGAGATCGTCGGCGTGTAGCTTGGCGGGGTCAGAAAGGGTAAGGGGGCAGCCGGTGGTGCCGCAGTCGGCGCGGCCTTGGGGGCGGGCGAGGGACTCCAGGCTGCACTGCTCTTGGCCGGTCCACTTCCCTTGGATTCTGTACTCTGTGCCATCACCAGTTCTCTCTGTCGTGGTTGAGGTCTCGGGGTTCTCAATCGGTGTTTTCGGCACCTCTTTTCAATTGGTGCGTCCGCGGCTCGCATCCTCGGTTAGGACGCTGTCCGACCTTTTTGTTCCCTGCGGATTGTCTTGAGGATTGTGTTAGCGTGCCGCAAAAGTCATGTACGTAAGCAGCAACTTCGATTCTGGAAACATCCAGGTCATCGACCAGAGCGATCCCGCAGACATCCACCTGCACATCCGGAAGGACGCTGGTGAAGATCACTTTCAGTGGTTTCACTTTCGGGTGACGGGCGCTCGAGGGCGTGCGATCACGCTTCATATCGAAAATGCCGGCGCGGCGAGCTATCCGGAAGGCTTTCAGGACTACCGGGTCTGCTTCTCGTACGACCGCACGAACTGGGGCCGACTCGATACCGAGTTTGACGGCAAGGTGTTGACGATCCGCGACACGCCGCGCCACGACAGCATCTACTACGCCTACTTTGCGCCGTACTCTCTTGAGCGTCATGCCGACCTGATCGCGCACACGCTCTGTCACCCCGGGGTAGAATACGAGCGATTGGGAGCCAGCGTCGAGGGGCGCGACCTTGATCTGCTGCGGATTGGCCAGCCGGGTGCAGGACGACGGAACTTGTGGATCATCGCTCGCCAGCACCCCGGAGAGACCATGGCAGAGTGGCTGGTCGAGGGTCTGCTCCATCGCCTGCTCGATGAAGATGATCCCGTCGCGAGCGCCCTGCTGGAAAAGGCGGTGTTTTATGTCGTTCCCAATATGAATCCCGATGGCTCGATCCGCGGCCACCTCCGCAACAACGCCGCCGGAATGAATCTCAATCGGGCGTGGGCCGAGCCGACCATGGAACGGAGTCCCGAGGTCTTCTGGGTGCGCGAGCGGATGAAGCGCAGCGGAGTGGACTTCTTCCTCGATGTCCATGGCGATGAAGGACTCCCTTACAACTTCATTGCCGGCTCAGACGGCATTCCGCGCTGGAATCCGCGCCTCGCAACGCTTCAGTCAAGCTATGTCGAGGAGCTGCTGCGGCGTACTCCGGACTTTCAGAACGAGCACGGCTATCCGGTCGATCCGCCGGGACAGGCCAACTTGTCGATGGCGGGACACTGGGTCGGCGAGCACTTTGACTGTGTTTCGATGACGCTGGAGCAGCCGTTCAAAGATGCTAAGAACCGGCCACACTCCGACGGCTGGTCTCCCAAGCGGGCACGCCGTTTCGGACAGGTTCAGCTCGATGCAATCGGGAGTCTGCTCGATCGACTGCGCTAGGCAACTATGCGACGCCTATCACGCACGCGAGCTGCGGAAGCGGAATCGCCAGTGCCAGACAATCAGTGAGATCGTGAGGCCGGCGATAAGCAGCCAACTCGTCAGGGACAGACCCTTGAGCCACACGACGAGTCCCGGTCCAAAGTAACTACACGCCGCCAGCACCGGCAGATAGCCGACCAGCGAACCAAAGAAGTGCGTCCAGAACGGAACCTTCGATAGGCCCAGGAAGGTATGCAGCGGCTGCGACATCCAGAAGATGAAGCGCAGGACCACCACCGTCGCAAACGCCCGGTGCGCGAGCGCGTCATTGTACTTGGCAAAGCGCGCCGGAATCCGCGGCGCCAGCCAGTCGCGCGCGATAAAACGAGCAAACGAAAAGCCGATCACGCTTGCCGCCATCGTGCCGACCATCGACAGCACCAGCGAGGTTCCGAATGGCCAGATGAGCGGCGCAACGAACACAAAGATCGTTCCCGGCACTCCGAACGGCTGCAACAGCGCATAGGCCACCACAAACGCCAGATAGCCCCACGCGCCCAGCCCGAGCAGTGTCTTCTGCGCCATGGCTCGACTGGAAAACTGCTGAAGCACGCCCATCTTGTACGCACAAGCGAGCACCAGCAGGACCAGTCCAATCAAGACAACTCGAGCGACCGTTTGGCGATTCACGACAGAGCTTCCGACCCAGCCAGCGCGGGCTGCCCCCATCGTATGCGATTCCTCCCCGTTTCCTGCGCAGAATTGCGAGCCGCAGTCGTGACACCGCTTCGCCATGCGGCTCCTTGTGGACAGAGTGGCAGCGACGCCAACTGGGTCGCGCAGCATCCCGGCTCAGACTTTGTGGTCATTCCGACAGGCACCGACGCGGATCTCGACGCTGTGCGCGTAGTCAGCAGCAGCGAAGTCATCGAGCCGGTGGTCGGCAGCTGCATCGCCCGCAAAAAGCGCTGATTCGATCGAGCGCCGCTGCATCACATGTATGGTAGGGTCCGGTTTGTGAACGTCGTACGTAAGCTTGCTTCGCCGCTGGTGTCCCTGGTTGCGCTGGTCCTTCTGCTGGTCGGACTTTTGGGCGCATCCTCGTCGTCGCTGGGTTCATCGCTGACCGCGCCGCCGAGCACGGCGCTCGCTCACACGCCGCCGCCTGCGCAGCTCACCGCGCTGCTCCCCAACCTCAACTTCTCGACGATGGTGGCCGAGCCGGACTTTCTCGGCGTGGATGAAGAGCTGATGCTCGCGCGGCTGCGCTCCGCCGAGATCCGCAGCGTACACTTTAGTCACGGCGGTAGCTCGCTGGTCCTGCGCATCGAGTTTGTCGACGGCAGCCGCGCCGCGTTCAAGCCGCAGCAGATCCATCCGCAGTCGGTGCCGCGCAAAGAGGCCGCCGCCTATCAGCTGGCCCGCAAGCTCGGTATTTCAGCGGTGCCACCGACGGTGATGCGCGCCGTATCGCGCGAGGAGCTGCTCAGTAAGCTCGATGCCGAGTCGCAGTTTCTGCGGGCGCGGCTCTTGCGCGAGGCGATCTTTGATGCGCGCGGCCTGACCACCGGCTCGATGATGTACTGGGTGCCGAACCTGAGCGACCTCGGCCTCGATCGCGACGCGGCGATCCTTGCGTGGACCAAAGAGCTGTCGCAAGACGGTCAGCTTGGCGCCGGACGCAGTGAGATCCTCGCGCAGCTGTCGACGCTGCTTCTGTTCGATGTGATCCAGAACAACTCCGATCGCTTCTCGGGTGGCAACATCCTCGGTTCCCGCGACGGCAAGAAGATGTTCTTCATCGACAACGCCTTCGGCTTCCAAAATGACCAGCAAGGACACCTGCGCAGCATCGGTTATCTGCTCCGCTGTCAGAAGTTTTCGCGGCGAATGTGGACCGCGCTCCAGCTTCTCACCGACGAACAGCTTACCTTCAGCGATCCCCTGTCCGGGCCACTTCTGTCCACCGAGGAAGTCAGCGCCCTGCGCAGCCGCCGCGATCGTGTGCTGCGCTACCTCGGTCAGCTCATCTCCGCCCACGGCTCCGATTCCGTCCTCGCCTTCCGCTAGTCTGCATCCATCTATCAATATTAGTCGTATTATATGACTAATATTACTTCGCCCTCCTATCTCCGAAGCGCAGCCGTCGCCGATCCTCTGAAGACTTCCCATTGCCCAGCAGTCGGAGGATACTAACCCTGACCGCTTTGCCCCATAAAAGGAGTTCCCCATGTCCCATGCCAAGCTTTGGATCGCTGTCTGTGGTGGCGCGCTCGTCGGTCTGATCGGCACCGGCTTTGGTCACAGCAACGGCCACGAGTCCCGTACCGTCCCGCAGTGTGAACGACTGCCGACCCCTGAGCGCCAGCACTGTGTTAAGTGTGTAACCCGTCCCGCGAAGCATCACTTCCACCCCGACTATCCCGCTGGCGCGCGCTGCCGTCCCGACAACGGCAAGCCATAGCGCTCGACACGAATTGCATTGACCTGCCAGCGCGGCGCGTCCCAAGATCCGCCGCTGATGGCTGGCTCCGACGATACTGAATCTTGCGCTACTGCTCAGACCAAGCTGGCGACGGTTCCGCTGTGCGGCTCGTTTGCGCAGATTGTCGACGAACTATCCCACCGCAAGGTCTGCGATCTGGGCTGCAACGAGGGTCACTATTTGCAGTTTGCTGGACCCGGCAGCCTCGGGCTTGATGTGAGCATGGCGTCGGTCGCCGCCTGTCGATCCCGCGGTCTGCACGCCGAGCGTCACGATCTTAACCAGCTGCCACTACCTATTTCCGACGGACAATTTGAGGTCGTGCTGCTCAGCCATGTTCTCGAACATGTCCAGGCCCCGCTGGCGATGCTGCGTGAGTGCAATCGCATCCTTGTGCCCGGAGGCAAGCTGGTCGTCGGGCTGCCGATTGAAGACGGACTCTATTCGCGGCTGCGGATGGACTACTTTGGCGGCGGGGAGGGACACCTCTACAGCTTCTCGCTGCGCAATCTCGACAAGCTGCTTGGGCTGACTGGATTTACGAAGGAGCGGGTGGTCTGTCATCTGCCGCGCCTCGGCAATCACCTGTCGGAGTGGAATGCGCGACTGACCCGGCTGCTCGGAACCCGGCTCTATACGCTGTCGGCGGCGTACTGGTGCGTCGCCCACAAGATCGCTGCGCCGACTCCCGATCAAAAGCTGTCGGACTACTTTGGGCGCTGAGTCATGCGTCGCCTTCGTCCTTTCTGCTTCGCGCTGCTCTTTCTCTCACTCCTAGAGTGTACGCTGCGGCTGTGGCTGCCGGTCGACGAGCGAGTCCTGCTCGACTCGCGCAATCCATTTGGTTGCTTTGCCGATGATGAGCTGCTCCGCCTTCAGCTCGCCCGGCAAAATCCGGAGTCCGCGCTCGATGTCGTTCTCGTCGGTGACTCCGTGCTCGCATCGGTGGAAAATGGTCCGAGCGAGCGCCTGGTTGATCTGCTTCCTAAAGAGCTTGAACAGAGACTGCCAAGCGCCGATCGGAATCGCAAGGTCCGGCTCTGGTCGATCTCGATGTCCGCTGCCCGCGCCGCCGATCAGCTGGCCGCGCTGCGAGTTCTTTCTGATCGACTCCGCAACACGCCCAAAGGAACCCGCGATCTGGTGATCGTGGTGAGTAGCAATCTGCTGTTTTTCTCGAAGCGCTTTGCGTCGGAGGCGATGAACTATCCCTGTCTGTCCTATGCACTCGCAGACACCGAAGACGGACTCCTTTTGCGCCGCCTCGGACTTCCCAATCCCAGCCGTGGTCTGTGGGCCGCTTCCGATGGCTGGCTCGCGCAGGCCGCCGCGCACCTCTATCTGTTTCAGCAGCGTCGTCACATCAGCGAAGCCCTGGTTGGCGGCCCCCTGCGACCGCGACTGCGCGAGGGTCTCACCAAAGCGCTGCGCCGCCTGCAAGGTCAGAAGGAATCGCAGGTCGTGATCGATGCCAAAGTCCGCAACCGTCCCTGGTTTCTGCGCGAGCATCGCCGCGAACACTTTGTCGCCCATTATGACTATCTGCCCAGCGACTCAGCGACGGCGTGGAACTGGATCGGTACCCGCGCGCTGCTCGACTTCTTGGCCTCCCATCGCGAGCTTCAGACCCTGGTGATGGTCAATCCGCACAACCACTTTTTGATCGGGACACTCGGTGAGACCGACAGCTATCGGGGTTTGGTGGCGCAGCTCAAACAGAGCGTCGTAAAGAGAGGTCTGGCCGTAGCCGATTACGATCGCCGACCCGAGCTACGCAGCGAACACTTCCTCGACATCGATCACTTCACCCGCGACGGAAACCAAGTCCTCTCTGCCTTGATTGCAGAAGATGTGGCGCGACTCCGTTCCGCTACGGAGCTGCGATAAACTCATGTCGCTGCTGAGTCTGTCGTACGGACTTTTGGTGCTGCTGACCGTGCCGCTGTATGGAGTTCTGCCGGCGCGATGGCGAGCGCTCCTGCTCTGTCTTGTGTCTCTGCTGTTTTATGCCTGGGGATCGCTGCCCCATGCTGTGCTAATGGTCGGACTGGGCGCGGTGGTGTTTGGGCTGGGAGAGTCGCTCCACAGGCAGCGCCGTGCGGGGCTGTTCGCCGTCGGTGTCAGCCTGTGCGTGGCGATCCTCTGTTACTTCAAGTATTCGGTCCTCCTACTGCGTACTTTGGTCGATCTGTTGCCGGTGGGAACTACCTCGCTGCTGCTCACCCAGCGCGCGGACGCTCTGGCACTTCAGCTACAGATTCCACTTGGTATATCTTTTTTTACATTCGAGTTTGTTCACTACTTAACCGACATTTACAAAGGCAAGATTGTCCGGCCCGAGCCGCTGCCACCGCTGCGCAAGCGAGTGATCGATTTCTTTCTGTTTGCGCTGTTTTTCCCGACGCTGCTGGCCGGCCCGATCAAGCGCTATCAGCAGTTCGCGACCGACGCTACGCAGCCACGGCAGCAGCAGCTTGCAGAGGGTCTGTGGCGCATTCTGATCGGACTCCTGAAGAAGGTGCTGATCGCGGACTCGCTGGCGACCATTACGCTGCGGCTGAAGGCTCCGGAACTGGTGACTCCGCTCGGACTGTGGATGGCGATGTATGCCTACGCGGGTCAGATCTACGCCGACTTTTCTGGTTACTCTGATGTCGCGATTGGCGTGTCGCTGCTGCTCGGATATCGGATTCCTGAGAACTTCAACTATCCCTACCTGGCGCGGAGTCTCCAGGACTTTTGGCGTCGCTGGCACATCTCTCTGTCGAGCTGGATTCGCGACTACTTGTTCATTCCGCTGGGAGGTAGTCATGTGCCGCCATGGCGGGCGGTTGTCAATCTGCTGCTGGTAATGGCGCTGTGTGGTCTGTGGCACGGACCCGCCGGACACTTTGTGGTGTGGGGACTTTGGCATGGTGCCGGACTGGGAATCGAGCGACTGGTGCGTAGGCTCGTCCCTCCTGCGCAGACCGAGTCACGGCTGTCGTCGCTGCTCGGCTGGCTGTGGACCTTTCACTTTGTCTGCGTGGGCTGGATTCTGTTTGCGGCGCCGTCTCTGAAAGCGGCGGGCGTGGCGCTAGCGCGGATGCTGCTGCTCATGCGCTGAGGCTTTTTCTGGCGGCATGATCTGACGGGTGATGCGACCGCTGCCGCGCGCCTGCTTGCGAAGCAGCGATTCGTAGCCAAACATCCACCGTTCTTCGTCGGCATCGCGGTGATCCATGCCGAGCAGATGACACAGTCCGTGTACCGACAGATGGCACAGCTCGGCGAGCAGCTCGTGACCCTGCGCCTCGGCTTGTCGCTGCGCAATCTCCACTGAAATGATCACATCACCGAGCGGCTCGATCGCCCCGGGAGGAAGCGGAATCGCAAACTCGGGAGCGGCCTCGCGCTGCGCAAAGGACAGGACATCGGTGGGATGATCTTCGTCGGCATAGCTGCGATTTAGCTCGTGCAGTTCTTCATTGTCGGACAGGGTCAGCGAGACCAGCGTGTCGGCCACTCCGGCAGCGCGCATCGCCCGCGTAACCTGACGACGCAGCGCGGCTCGCAGCGGAGTCGGCACCGAGCGTTTGACACTGTCGCGAACTTGCAGGGTCAGCATGCGGCGCCTTGTATCACAACCAAGAGGTCGGCACTTCGAGATCCGCAGCAGTTGGGCCAAGACTCCCGCATCCTGATGGGATGAATCGACGTAGTTTCTTACGGACCGGTACGGTATAAGAGCCTCTCCACAGAACACGAGACTGGGAGGTCTTCTTCACCATGTTGACGCGCTTCCGACGGACGGTGTTTGCTCCTTGCGTGCTGGGACTGCTGCTTGTGGGCAGCTGTAGCTCGCTCCGCGATGGCGATACGGATGTGGTCGGGGCCGGGGGCGGTCGGATCTCCGAAGATCCGCCAAGCATGGGTGCGCTGCTGACGGTCACGCCTGCTGATCCAGTGGTCTCAAACGATGGCACGACGCCGTTCCAGCTCGACTTCAGGGTCCTGCGCGGCGCCGAGGACATCACGGGGCAAGCACACCTGTCGATCGATGATGAGCGGCTCGGACACTTCGAGGGCGCGACGTTCAAGGGCAACCCCGGACAGGCCGGTAAGAGCATCGTTCGCGCGCAGCTGGGTGAAGATCGCGGACAGACTACGCTGACGGTGCGGCTGCAAGTCGTGGTGATTGCGCCGGGCGCGCCCGCCGATTCTCCGACCAAGTTTGGCGGTCCCAACTATCCCAAGCGGACTCCTGAGATTGCCTATCCGCCCGCCGGTGCGCTCGCGCCGCCGAACATGAACGAGCTGGAGTTTCAGTGGCGCCCGAACGAAGCAACTCTGTTCGAGCTAAGCCTGCTGTCGGACTCGCTCGATCTGCGGATCTATACGCCGTGTAGCAAAGCCGGCGATGGCTGCGCGCTTCTGCCGGATGAAAAGACCACCAAGCTGATCATGCAAGGAGGGCGCGGACAGAAGATGGCGCTGTCGATGCGTGGCGCTGCTCCTGACGGTGGTGGAGTCGGTTCAACGACCAAGCAGGATCTCTCCTTTTCCGAAAATGACATGAAGGGCGGCCTATATTACTGGGCGGCTTCGAGCGGCGGAATTGCGCGCTATGACTTCGGTCTGCGCGGTCAGAAAGCGGAGTCCTTTTACGGACCACTGCGCGCGGGCGGACTGTGTGTCGGCTGTCACGCGATGAGCCGCAACGGCAAGCGCATTGCCGTCGGCATGAACATTCCCGGACCGGCAGCGATGCGTGCGCTCGATACCGGCACCCGCAACAAGCTGTTCGAGGTCGGCCCCGGTGTGATCGCCGGCTCGAACTTCCAGTCCTTCACCAGCGATGGCGCACTCCTAGTCACCACGGAATATGGCGGGCTGACGGTGCGTGATGGCACAAGCGGAATGATTCAAGGGAAGAACCCCGGACTCGCCAACGCGACCATGCCCGATGTCGCGCCGGACGGAAAGACGGTGGTGTTCGCGCGCTCCCAAACGCTGTGCATTCCGCCGCTGTGTCCAAACCTATCGACCGACAAAGCGAGCCTGATGACGGTCTCGTTTAACAAGAGCGATGGCACGTTTGGGAGTCCGAAGGATCTCGTGAAGTCGGCGGGGGAAAACAACTACTATCCATCGATCTCTCCGGATGGTCGGTTCGTGGTGTTCAATCGCGCGGCGGGCGATTCCTATGATGCGATGGATGCCAAGGTGATGGTGATACCGACGGTGGGTGGGACTCCCATTGATCTCGGATCGGTCAACGGAATCGCCGGCAACTCTTGGCCGAAGTGGAGCCCGTTTGTCCACCGCTTCAAGGGCAAGAGCATCTTGTGGCTGTCGTTCTCCTCGCGTCGTCCGTACGGCGTGCGCGGCGGAACCAATGCCCAGATCTGGATGGTGCCGGTCGAGGTAAATGCACTCGAAAAAGGTCAGGACTCTGCGTATCCACCGCTGCGCTTGCCGTTCCAGGACTTCAACACCGGCAATCACATTCCGCAGTGGGTCGAAGTGGTCGATCGTGCGCCGTGCAGCGTCACCGATACCTCCGGCTGTGGCCCCGGTGAGCGCTGCACCGACGGATACTGCGTCCCCGTAATCCAGTAGTACGGACTCCCAAGCGGACCCCCAAGGCAATGACTCAACTGCCCTCACAGACCCCGCAAAGACCGTCCAAAGAGCTTGGTCCCAAGTGGCTGCGCTCGACGGTGTTTCCGCTCCTTCTGTTGTGCTGCTGTCCGCCGTTTGTGATGCTTTTGTGGTTCACCCATACCCAGCTCGATGGCTCGCTGCTCAAGCTGGGCCGGGTGCTGTGGAATGAAGGACTGCTGCGCACGCTCGGAGAAATCTGGACACCGCGACTGCTTGGCAGCGTCACCGCATGGAGAATCCTCGGCATCTACGTTGCGGTCGAGCTACTGCTGCTGCGCCTGCTACCCGGCAAGCTGGTCTACGGTCCGATCACCGCCAAAGGTCACGTTCCCAAATACGTCGACAACGGAGTCGCTTCCTTTGCGATTACGATCGGTCTGTTTTTGACCTGTTCCTACGTGCTGCACCTGTTTCCGGCCAGCATTCTGCATGACAACCTGGGCGATATCTTGGGTAGCTTGAACGTGTTCGCGCTGTTGTTCTGCGCGCTGCTGTACCTCAAGGGGCGGTTTGCTCCCTCGACTCCAGATCATGGACTTTCGGGCAATCCGATCTTCGACTACTACTGGGGCACCGAGCTGTATCCGAACATCTTGGGTTGGGATGTGAAGCGGTTCATCAACTGCCGCTTCGGAATGATGGGCTGGCCGCTCCTACTGCTCTCGTACGCCGCCAAACAGCACGAGGTCTACGGACTCAGTGACTCCATGATGGTGGCAGTGGGAATCCAGCTCCTCTACATCGCCAAGTTCTTCCATTGGGAGACGGGATACCTGCGGACGCTCGACATCATGCACGACCGCGCTGGCTTCTACATCTGCTGGGGTTGTCTGCTCTGGCTGCCGTGTGTCTACACATCGGGAACGCTGTATCTGGTGCATCATCCGCATCACTTGGGAGCGCCGCTGGCGACCGCGATCTTTGCGCTGGGAGTGCTGGCAGTCCTGATCAACTATTTGGCCGATGAGCAGCGGCAGCGAGTGCGCGCCACCAGCGGCAAGACCACGGTCTGGGGCAAGCCGCCGAAGCTCCTTTATGGTCACTACAAAACCGAGCAGGGAGAGAAGAAAGAGAACCTGCTGCTCGCTTCAGGATACTGGGGACTGGCGCGTCACTTCCACTATCTGCCGGAGCTGGCGGCGGCCTTCCTGTGGTGTGTGCCAGCGCTGTTTGACGCCGTGCTGCCGTACTTCTACTTCATCTTCCTATGCATCCTGCTCGTCGACCGCAGCTACCGCGATGATGAGCGCTGCGCCAAAAAATACGGCGCCGATTGGGAAGAGTACCGCAAGCTAGTTCCCCACCGCATCTTCCCTGGCATCTACTAAACCAAGTCCGTTAGTTGGGGCGTACGCGGATGATTCGGGTGACTCCGCCGAGTCGGAGGACTCCTGCTTCACGCTGGGTCTCTAGCTCGCTGCGCAGCGCTTGTTCCCAGGCTCGCACTTCGGACGCCGATAGCTCCGTCAGCAGCGGGCCGACTCCGAGCGAACAGACCCAGTCGAGCAGCTCATCGGCGCTCTCCGATTCGATCACCGCAACTTCCTTTTCCTCGATGTGATCGATCAGGAATCCGGCTTGCTGAAAGTCTCTGGTGATCTGGTCCAGCCGCGAATAACGGAAGCTTCCTGGGGCCTCGAAGTCGATCGCTGGGAGCTGCCGATAACGCGCCAGAAGCGTCCTCGGCAGCGTCAGAAAGGGCACGCGCAGCGGCTCCGCCCACAGAGCGGAGACCATCACCCCATCGGGCAAAAGGACACGATGCACATGACGGAGCGCGACCAGCGGATCAGCCAAATACATCAGGCCCCAGCGCGCGGTGACCGCGTGAAAGTGCGGAGTCTCCAGCTCGGCCAGCGACTCCACCGAAATGGCGTGTAGCTCCAGGTTGGTGATCCCTTCGCGCGCTGCCCGCTGCTGCGCCATGCCCAGCATCTCCGACGAGCAGTCGATGCCAATCACCCTCCCCTGCGGTCCGACCCGGCGCGCGGCCCGAAGCGCGGGCTCACCCCGACCCGTCGCCAGATCGAGCACAGTCATTCCCGACTCGAGTCCGGCCAGCTCCAGCATTCGCTCACTCACCGACGCGGTCAGCCGACTTTCGATGGCGTCATAGCGCTGCCAGAACTCAGCGTTGCTCGGTTGCTCGTGACTTGTCTTCATCATGCTGCATCCCATGTGCGAGCCGCGTGGGTACGGCGACCACAACAAGTGCATTCCTACCACTACCTCGACCAAGCGGTACACCACGAGCTTGCGCTGGACGCATTTTTTTCGAGTAGATGGTATCTTGCGAGGACAATGATTGTTCTGTCCCAAGTCTGCAAGCAGTTCCAAGATCGCCCTGTTCTGCGTGAGGTCTCACTCACTCTGCCGGGAGCCCAGACCCATGTCCTGCTCGGGGCCAGCGGCTGCGGGAAGACCACGCTGCTGCGGCTCATCGCCGGAACAATTGCCCCGGACTCTGGAACCGTAGCCATCGATCGCACGCCAGTCGTCGTCGCGGACCCCTGTCCACTGGCGATGCGAGTCGGTTACATGACGCAAGAGGGAGGACTCTTTCCGCACCTCACCGCCAAACAGAATGTGACGCTGATGGCGCAGGTGCGGGGCGTGCCGCATACCGAGCAGCAAGAGCGACTCACAGAACTGTCGACGCTGGTGGGACTTGGTAAAGACCTGCTGTCGCGCTATCCTTCGCAACTCAGCGGTGGACAGCGGCAGCGGGTGGCGCTGATTCGCGCGCTGTTTCAAAAGCCGCAGTATCTGCTACTGGATGAACCGATGGCCGCGCTCGATCCGATCATGCGGCGCGAGCTACAGACCACGCTCAAAGAGATCTTCGGGATGCTACAAACCACGGTCATCCTGGTGACGCACGACGTCGGAGAAGCGGCCTTTTTTGGCGACAGCATCACCTTGCTCCATCAAGGGCTGGTGCTGCAACATGGCCGCTTTTCGGATCTGGTTCGCAGTCCTCATCACCCCCATGTAACAGAATTTTTACAAGCGCAGCGTCCGGTTCCGCAGCTCGGAGTGCTGAGCACATGAAGGGCTCTGTGCGGACTCCTTTCGGACTGTGGCTGCTGGCCATGGGACTGGCACTCTGCTCTGTGCTCGCACCCCGAAGTGCCTACGCCGAGCCGCGCCAGATCCTCGTCGCCTCGAAGCCGTTCACAGAGAGCTACCTTTTGTCCGAGATGCTCGCGCAGATCATTGATGCAGAGGGTGAAGCCAGCGCGGTGCGCAAGTTCGGACTGGGAGGCCCCACCTTGGTGGTCGATGCGATCAAGAATGGCACGGTCGATCTCGATGTAAACTACACGGGCGGACTCGCGCATCTGCTGCTCCCAAAGAAGACCGATCCAAGTCGGGCCGAGCTGCTCGCCGCGCTGCGCAGCCACGGCATCTTGCTCTCGGAGTCGCTCGGCTTTAACAACACCTATGCGATTGCAGTCCGCAGCGAGACCGCGCGCACGCTTCATCTCTCTGCCATCAGCGATCTGCGCAGTCACAGCGAGCTGCGCGGCGCGTTCACTCCGGACTTTCTCAACTACGACGATGGCTTCCACAAGCTGCAACAGGTGTACGGCGTCACCTTGCAGAGCATAAGGCCGATGCAGCACTCGCTGGCCTACCAAGCCCTAAAGAGTAGTGAGATTGATCTCACCGATGCCTATACCACCGACGGCTCCTTGTCCCAGTTTGATCTGACGCTGCTGCAAGATGATCGAGCGTTCTTTCCGAAGTACTACGGCGTGATCATGATTCGGGAGAAAGTGGCCGCGCGCTTTCCCAAGACCTGGCTCGCGCTGCGCAGACTGGAAGGCCGCCTGAGTGATTCGCAGATGACGCAGCTCAATGCCCAGATCGATGTCGAGCGTCGCGATCTCTCGACGGTGGCGCACGAGTTTCTGGTGTCCCAAAAGCTGCTCGGCAGACACTCCCAGATGGCTCCGCAAGACAACGTGCTCGATGCGGGACTGTGGGTCAGTACCTATGAGCATCTGTTTCTGGTCTTGAGCGCGCTGCTGCTGTCCTGTCTGCTGGGAATTCCGCTCGGCATCCTGGCGGTTCAGTTTCGACGCACCGGACAGATCCTGATCGCGGGCACCAGTCTGCTTCAGACCATTCCTTCGCTCGCACTGTTGTGCTTCCTGATTCCGATCATGGGAATTGGCGCGCTGCCAACGATCTTTGCGCTGTTCCTGTACGGTCTGCTTCCCATCGGGCAGAGCACCACTTCGGGACTGCTCGCACTGGATAGCAGACTGATCGAGACCGCCAAGATCTTGGGACTGACTCGGATGCAGCGGCTGCGCCTCATTGAACTGCCGCTGGCCTCTCGTTACATCTTGGCCGGAATCAAAACGACCGCGGTGATCAACGTGGCCACAGCGACGATCGCAGCGCTGATCGGAGCGGGCGGTTACGGTCGCTACATCACCTCGGGACTCGCGATGAACGATGTGCGCGTGATCCTCAAGGGAGCGATTCCTACTGCGCTGATGGCAGTGTTTTTCCATGCACTGTTCGAGCAGCTAGGACGCTGGCTGATTCCGCGAGGTCTTCAGCTTGCGCAGACACACGAGCCTTGATTGCGACTCCTTCTCTGTGATAGCTTCGTCCGCATCATGAAAAGTGACGGGCTTGATCTGTCCGACTTTCAGGCTCTGCTGAGCACGCTCCTTGAGGATCTGCGCAACTCTCGCGCTCTCAGCGACGAGTTTTTTGCGCGACTGACCCCTGAGGGAATGTACCTGCGGTCGATCGCGGAGCGGCATCGGGTGATCTTCTATCTGGGACACCTCGAGGCGTTTGACCTCAACTTGCTGGCGACGAAGGTTTTTCTTAAGCCCACGGTGAATCCCGCGCTCGAGCGCTTGTTCGCGTTCGGAATCGATCCGGTTGACGGCAATCTGCCAAGTGATGTGCCTTCCGATTGGCCAACGCTGCCGCAGGTCCGCGAGTTTTGCGAGCAGGCCCGCAGTCGCTTTGACGCGATGATCGCCGAATGGATGTGTACGCTGACGCACGCTGGGCTGCCAGTGAGCGATGCGCTCGCGATGGCGATTGAGCATCGCTTCATGCACCTAGAGACGCTCTCCTATATGCTGCCGCATCTGCCCCGGAGTGCATTTGTCCCGTCGGCGCTGGTCTCTGTTTGTTCTCAACCAGGCCCCACCGAGCCTGGCTACGATCGAGTAGGAGGGCCGCATGCCGTACGACGGATCGCAGTGCCCGCAGGTCCGATTACGATTGGGAGGAATCGTGATCAGAAGTTCGGTTGGGACAACGAGTTTGACGCCCAGACGAGCTACGTTCCGGCCTTCGCGATCGATGCGCGCAAGGTCGTCAATGAGGAATTCTTGTCCTTTGTGAGGGCGGGCGGATATCGAGAGCGGAGCTTCTGGACCGACGAGGACTGGGCCTGGAAGGAGTCGCGCCAGCTCCAGCATCCGATTCTGTGGCAACCAAGTCCTGATGGCTTCCGGTTGCGCGCAGCGTTTGAGGAAGTTCCGTTGCCGCTTGATTGGCCTGTGCAGGTGAGTCTGGCTGAAGCCCGCGCCTATGTTCGCTATCTGCACGCTCAAGATCCGACCAGTACGGCGCGACTCCCTAGCGAAGCAGAGCTTCACCGCGCGGCCTATGCCGAGGCTCCCCAACAGGAGACGGACACCGAGACTCCTGAGTCCTGTCGTCCCTATCCGTGGCCCGGAGAGGAAGCAATTCCCCTTCATCACGGAAACTTCGGCGGAGTGCGCCTGGATCTCTGTCCGGTCGCAGCCTTCCCTGCAGGCGACAGCGTACTAGGAGTCAGTGAACTCCTGGGCAATCACTGGGAGTGGACGCAGACTCCCTTCCGACCGCTGCCAGGCTTTGCCGCAGATCCCCGATATCCTGGTTACTCAAAGGCCTTTTTCGACGACAAGCACTTCGTGATCAAGGGGGCCGCGGCCTGTACCGATGTCTGCTTTCTGCGCCGCACCTTCCGCAACTGGTTTCAAGCCCATTATCCGTACGTCTTTGCCAGCTTCCGCTGCGTCTACCAGTCACCATTCCATAGCCCCCGGAGTCCTTGATGAGCGTGGCGGTCTTCCCAAATCCAATTGATGTGACTTCCTTTGCCGAGGATTTGCGCAGCGGTCTGCTCATCCAGGGGCAGCGGACGATTCCCTCCAAGTATCTCTATGATGAGGTGGGCTCGACGCTGTTTGAGGTGATCTGCGTGCTTCCGGAGTACGGACTGACCCGCGCCGATACCCGGCTCCTCGTCCGTCATGCGCCGAGCTGGGTGTCGCAGCTTCCGCCCGAGACCTGTATTGCCGAGCTGGGCAGCGGCAGCAGCAAAAAGACGCGGCTGATTCTCGAACCGCTGGCGCAGCGGCAAGAGACGACGTTCTTCCCGATCGACATCTCGCGGGCGGCCCTGGCCCAGTGTGCGCGGGAGCTGGGCGACATTCCCAACCTGACCGTGAGCGGACTCCATATGGAGTATCTGCCCGGTCTGCGCGAAGCGAAGGGGCGACGGCAAAAGAAGGGTCCACTGCTGGTGCTGTTTCTCGGCAGCACGATCGGCAACTTTGATCGGGAGTCCGGAGAGCGATTCCTCCGCAGCGTTCGCGAGCAGCTCCATCCTGGGGACCTCATGCTGCTGTCCTCCGATCTGGTCAAGAGTGAAGCCGAGCTGGTGCTCGCCTATGATGATGTCGCCGGCGTCACCGCTGCGTTTGATAAGAATGTCCTGGCGCGCATCAACCGTGAACTCGATGCCGACTTTGATCTCAGTCGCTTCGTTCATGAAGCGCGCTGGAATCGGGAGGCACGTCGGGTCGAGATGCATCTGCGCGCTCGCACGGACATGACAATTCACATTCGCAAGGCCCAGCTCACCGTCGAGCTGGCAGAGGGAGAGACCATCAAGACGGAAGACAGCTACAAGTTCGAGAAGGAAGAGATCCGCGCCCTGGCACAGCGCTGTGGCTTTCGCTGCGCCGAGCAGTGGGTCGATTCCGAGTGGGCCTTCGCGCAGAGCCTTCTGCTCGCGCAGTAGTCGTATGCATACTCCTGGTCACGTCCTGCTAAACCTTGCCATGCTCGGGAGTGTGGTCGGTCACGAGACCGCGGTGGTGGCCGGGGCCGTCCTTCCCGATCTCCCGATCGTAGCGCTGTACCTTCGCGAGCGCTGGCGCGGCACGCCTCCGGAGACCATTTGGTCGGTCTGTTATCAGCAAAAACACTGGCTCGCGATCATTCATGGCGCGCACTCTGTTCCGCTGGCGGTACTCGGCGTCATGCTGTGCTGGCTGGCCCATCTACCGTCGCTGCTCAACTTCTTCCTAAGTGTTCTCTGTCATGCCTTCTGTGACCTGCCGGTCCATGCCCACGATGCCCATCGGCACTTCTTCCCCTTCAGTGAGTACCGCTTCATCAGTCCGTGGTCGTACTGGGATGTTCGCTATCATGGCCGCACGGTGGCGCTGCTCGAAGCGGTGCTCGTGTTTCTGTGTTCGCTCTACATTTACTTCGTGATGGCGGCGCGCTGGACAGACACGCCGCGTCCGCTGGTCGCAGTGCTGCTCGTCGCCAGCAATCTGTGGTACGCGCAGAACTACTATCGGAGCTTTCTGCGGGCATGACACAGGCGGCAACATCGCTCCTTTCAGCACTCGAGCTGGCGGCAGCTCTGACCCTCTGCATAAGACTGCTGCGCCATACCAAATATGAGGTGGCACCGCGGATTCAGGCGCCGACCTGGGGTGATGACCTCGGCTGCGTGCTCACGGCGGGTCTGCTCAGCGCGCTGGGTACGTACTCCTTTTGGTTGGGTCTGCTGGCGAGCGGAGTCTGCACCACCTTGCTGCTGATTCTGTGGCTCGATGTCGCGCTCTATCACTGCTTTGGCTTCGAGCTGGGACTGGGCGGAATCAGCGATGTCGTGCTCTCGAATCTGTTCGCTGAAGTACGCAAGATGCGCCGCGCCCGGCAGTTTTTCCGCACGCACCGGGCCTTTGCCCTGACTCCGCTCCTCTTTCTCTTGGCGCCGCTGCTGGTGCTGCTGCCTCCCACTTCACCGCTGCAAGCGCTGGCCGAGTTGGTGCTTTTTCCGTCGCTGTTCTGTGTTTCTGCGGCACTGTGGCACAGTCCGGCCCGCCGTCCTTTGCCACTTCCCACCGCGCCATCGCCGACACGGCGCGCACTCTGTTACGACTTCTTGCAGCCACGGCGACCGCGGATTCCCAACGACTTTCAGATTCGCCCCGCGCACGCGCACCTGCTGCAAGATCGTGCCGCGACATCGACCCACAGTCCGCTTCACGGAGTGCTTCGTGGCCGCTCGGTCATCCTCCTCACCTTCGAGTCCGTGGGCAGCCATCATCTTGCGCAAGGGAGCGCGCACACCCCGTTTTTCACCGCCATGGCCAAGGCGCCCCAGACTCTCTGCTCGCAGCATCACATCAGCCTGGCTCCGCTTACCAATGTTGCGCACCTCGCTCTGTATTTTGGTCGGCACTCCCTGCGCGGCGCGAGCGAGTCCCAGAGCCACCTTCACCGATTGCAGCAGGCTGGCTATCAGCGGCTCTATCTGACCGCTGCCAACACCGAACACTATGGACTCGCGGCGCTTTTGCGGCAGGCCGGATTCGAGCACATCTGTGATGGTCCGCAGCTGCTCCAGTCTGCTTCTTCTCCGACGCTGCGCAGTGCCAGCGATGCCCTCCTGCCGCAGCACGGAGTCGCCCAGCTCCGCGGACTCCTCCACGCGCAGCCGTTCTTCCTGCATGTGCATGCCGCCAATGCTCACCTTCCCTATTTGGTAGAAGATCCACAGCGCTTCTGTCGACACGATGGAGCCGATGATCGTGGTCGCTTCCTCAACTCGGTGGAGGAGACCGATGCGATGTTTGCGCGACTCCATGCCGCACTCTGTGCCGAGCTTTCGCAGCCGGCGGGGGAACCGGATGGCCCCCTCCTCCTCATCAGCTCGGATCACGGACAGTCGTTTGGCGAACACGGCTATCACTCTCATGGCAGCGCCGTCAGCGCCGAGCAGACCCAGGTTCCGCTGCTCCTCCATCATCCGCTGCTCCCTGCCGCGACGATTCCGTGGTCGACGCACTTCGATGTCCTGCCCACCGTGCTCGATCTGCTGGGAATTCCCGCCCAGGGAACCAGCGGCGTCTCGATCTTGCACAGTCCGCGCGAGCCTTCGCACCTGCTCTGGGATGGTCAGCCCTCGCGACCAACCAGTGGCTGTCTGGGACTTCTGCTGGGGAATGTTAAATACTCCTTAGACCTAATCCGCGATACGCTGATCGAGTCGGACTGGAACGATCGTTCTCGTCGCCTGCTGCTCGGTCCGGAGCGTCGCTACTATGAGGCCTTGATTGGTCTTGTCGCGAAACATCAGGGTGTGTTGTGAGTCCGCATCTACGTTCATCCGAAAAGCCGAAGATCTTGGTTGTCTGTCCCACCGACTGGGAAAAAGACGAGCTGCGCAGGCCGACCGTTCAAGCGGCCTTTGATTTCCAGATCTGTGGGGAGGAACTCTACGAGTCGATCAGTTTCGACAATGCGCGCGACTTCGAGGTGCGTTCCTACCTCATGGGAATCGTCGATTCCTATCGTCCGCAGGGAGTCTCCGGAGTGCTCGGCACGGGCGACTATCCTGGCTGTATGTTCAGTGCATTTGTCGCCGAGCAGCTGGGTCTGCCAGGGCCCGCGCCGCGTGAGGTCGTGCTGCTGTCCCACAAGTATTACAGTCGCCTAAAGCAGCGTGCGCTGGTCCCTGACGCGACTCCGAGCTTCGAGCTGGTCGACTCCTGCCGTCCGGAGCGACCGCCGAGCCTCGACTTCCCGTTCTTTGTCAAACCCGTCAAAGGAACGATGTCGATTCGCGCGCAGATGGTGGACAGCCAGGAAGATCTGGAGCGGGCGGTGAATCTGACTCCCGAAGAGCTGCTGCGCTACGGAGCGGTGCTGCATCCCTATGCCCAGCTCCTCGATCACTACGAAGACGATCCGGTTCCGATTCACTATTTCATTGCCGAAGCGCCGCTGCGCGGAGTGCAGGTGACCGTCGACGGCTTCGTGCAAGACGGCGTCTCCACCGTGATGGGAATCACCGACTCGATCATGTATCCTGGTACGATCAGCTTTGAGCGCTTCGAGTATCCCTCTTCCCTTCCGGACGGGGTGCAAGCGCGGATGGTGCAGCTCGCCAATCGCCTGATGCCCGGAGTCGGCTTTGATCACAGCTGCTACAACATCGAGCTGTTTTACGATCCAAATCAGGACACGATCTCGATCATCGAGATCAACCCCCGGATGTCGTATCAGTTTGCCGATCTGTTCGAGCGCGTCGATGGCATGAGCAGCTTTGCCGTACAGCTGGCACTGGCGACGGGAAAACAGGTCCACTGGCCGCGTGGTCAGGGTGCGTACAAGGTCGCGGCGAGCTTTGTGATGCGCCGCTTTGCCGATGCCAAGGTACTCTCTGTACCAAGCGCCGAAGCGCAAGCACTGGTACAGGAGCGCTTCCCGGCAGCCCATCTGGAAGTGTTGTGCGCAGCGGGTGATCGGCTGTCCGATCACGATCAGGACGTCGGCAGCTTCCGTTACTGCATCGTCAACCTGGCGGCCCAGTCCAAGTCAGAGTTGTACGACCACTATGCTGAGCTACAGCAGCTCCTCCGCTTTGAGTTTGCGTAGACCGCCACGGCGCACAACTCCGAGCAGACTGCTTGCCGATCAGGAGCGCATCGCGCAGCGCCAGCCACCGAAGTGACGCTCCAAGACGGCGGCAGCCGCCAAGGTTAGGTGATCGTTGCCGCGACGGGAAATCACCTGCACGGCCACCGGCATTCCTTCTTCATCAAAGCCGATCGGAACCACGGTGACTGCGTACCCAAGGACGTTGAACAGCGCAGTACATGCGGCATCAAATGGTGTCAGCAGCGCCAGCTTGTGACGAGGCGCCGGACGACTGTAGGGCGGATGAATGATCACTCCATTGTCACCGAGCTGGGCATCCAGTTCCTTGCGCAGCCGATCGAGTCGCGCCAAAAGGAGGTCAAAGCCAACTGGCAAGCGGCGCAAGAGGGACTCACTGAGCATGGTCACCAGCGTCGGCAGAACGAAGCTCGCGCGCCCAAACGGATAGAGCAGTAGCTCGCGCAGCAGACTCAGTCCTTTGTCCCCGGCCACCACCGTTTCGTAGCCCTCTGGATTGGCTGCTTGCAGCGCGCTCGCCCACAGCATAAATCCATTGTCGAGATCACGACCGGACAGAGTCCCTTCACGGGCTCCTTCGCTGCGCAGAGCCGCCGCGCAGAGATCGACCGCTTCCCGCATCACCGGCCACACCTGAACCGCGCCACCGCCTGGCCATGAAAAGACGCGCAGCGACGAGATCCGTACCGCACTGGGATCGCCAACCGGCATCGGTTGACACACCGAATCTTGGCCATCGGGCCCCGCAATCGCGCGCAAAATCGGCAGCACATCACCAACGCGCCGACACAGCGGACCAATCACCATGTAGCCATGAAGATCCTTGGCCGCTGGAAAGTGTCCGGTGTTAGGAACCAGTCCGGCAGAGGGCTTGTGTCCCACGGTGCCACAGAACGCCGCCGGAATCCGAATCGAGCCCCCGATGTCCGAGCCAATCCCAAACGGAGTCGCGCCCGCCCCGACCAGCGCACCCTCCCCTCCTGACGATCCGCCGCTGGTATGCGCCAGACCCCAGGGATTGCTGGTGCGGCCCCAGATCAAGTTGTGAGTCTCCATCCACAGCCCACCTTCGGGCACGTTGGTCACACCCAGCGGAATCGCCCCGGCTCTGCGAATCCGAGCTACCACCGTCGAGTCTGCGCTGGCTACGACTCCCTTGCGATGCAGCACTCCGCCGGTCTGCGGCATTCCCCTTAGCGCCAGAAACTCTTTGATCGAGCAAGGAATCCCAAGCAGTGGCGGCAGCTCAGTGTGATTGGCGCTGTCATACAGCTCGTCCGCGCGGACTGCTTCGGCACGGGCCTCCGCAAAGCGCTCCACCACCATTGCATTTAGCATATTATTTACTTCTTCCACACGCCTAATATGCGCCTCCACCAGCTCGACAGAGGTCAGCGTCCGGGCGCGCAGACGGCCCAGCAGCTCGGTCACCGAGGCATCCAGCAGAGAGGGTGTGGAGGAAAGAGGCAGCTTCTGATTCGCGGGCAAAAGGGCGTGCATGGCTATGGTCTTCGCGCTATTTGTCGTCGGCGATCCGCGCCACGGTCTCGATCATCACTTGGGCAATCGCAGCCGCAAAAGAGACATCGACGTTGGCCACAGTATCGGCAGAGGTATGGTTGTGGGGATTGAGATCGCTGGTCTTGCCGCTGTAATCGATCCGTTCGTTGAACAAAAGACCGGGGAAGCCCAGATACTCGAACACCTGGACATCGGTCTGGAACACCGCATTGCGCTCGCTCTCACGAGGCAGAAGGAAGGCGGTCAAGGAAGGCGCCAGCTTGCGCGCAGAATCGAGCGCGAGGGCTGCGTGATGCCGCGACTCGGGATGTACTCCGGGACCTATCTGGAACGACAGATCCCCCGGCTTGTGCCAGCCAATGAAGTCCGAGATGATCACGGCCTTCAGATCGGTCTTGTCGAGCATGAGCTTTTCGGCAAAGCGCCAGGCTCCCAGATCATCGGCGGGAAACTCTTCTCCGGTCAGGTGAACCAGCCAGACTTCGTGATGCAGAGACAGCGCGCGCAGGGACTCCGCAGCCCGCAGCAGCACCGCAGTCGCTGTGGCATTGTCATCCGCGCCAGGCGTCGTGACACGCTGGCCGGTCCGCTCGAACGTGTCTTCCTCCACCGCCGTATCGATGTGATCGGCGAGCACTACTTTGGGAAGGGATTGTCCGTCGCTGCGGCCACGCGCTGGCAGCTTGGCAATGAGGTTGCTCTGCGCAATGCCTCGCCAAACAAAGCGCTGCCGCTCGGTAGCAATGCCGAGCTGCTGGTAGCGCTCTTCTAGGTAATCGACCAGCGCTTCGAGATCATGATCGCGCTGGAAGGCTCCCTTCTTCACAAAGCGATGCACGCGACCGGTGAGCGGAAAGACGGCGCGCTCGACTCCTGAAAAGATCCGCAGATCCTGGCGCAGCCGCTGTGCAAAGTCGGAAGGAAACGGCCTGGTGAGGAGCGGCTGGTCGACGGAAGGCGGCGATGGAGAAGGAGCCGGTAGCCACTCGATGTCCGGCCAAGACAGAAGTCCCCCCTGGACTCCCAAGACGACCGCCCATGGAGTCGTGCCACTGCGAGCCGGCTGATTCATGCAGTACGCAACGTAGCGCAGGGGAGCCGTGAGCCGAGTCTGATGTACACTCTGGGAATCGGGATGCGGCCACTTCAGCGTCATCCGCTCAGTCGCGCGATCGACATAGACACAGTTGCCAAACTGCGGCTGAAAGTAGAGATCAAAAGAGGCCAGAAAGTCCTCAAATAGCGCCTTCTGATCGTCGCTGTGATCTGGGTAACGGAGTACCGGAAGCAGAGGCCTTTCCCCAACGGTCTGATTCCAAAACGGCAGCCAGTTTTCGCCATCTTGAAGCCAGCGCCACGGCGCGCGGGGACTGGTCCGGTAGCGCGCGTAGACCCAGTTGGGCTGACCATTCCAGTCTTGCGTGGGCCAGATCAAAAGCTCAACCGAGCGGACTCCCAGCGTGCGGCGAATCTTGTCGGCCTGCGCTTCGGCCAGCTTGCGCAGCGACGAGGGCAGACGCACTCTGCTGTGACTTGGGAGTCCCAAGACCAGCTCGCGCGGAGTGGCACTAACAAAGCTCGGGAAGTACTGTCGCGAGGTGTCAGGAGTGTGAATCCAGGGCTCCGCAGAGAGTCCGGACAAAAGCTCGGGATCGGCCAGGAAAGCGACTGACTCCGTCGGAAGCGGGGCTCCTTTGGCGGCCCAAGCGATTCCCAAAGACAGTACCGTCAGGAGGCGGAGCGGTCGACGCAGCATCTCGCGCTAGCCTCGCTTCGGAAGGTCTCCCGGTTGAAAGGCGGCTTCGGCGCGGTAGATCTCGCACAGCTCGATGTAATGATCGGCGGAGTACTCGATCCAGCTCAGCTCGTCGGGGCTAAGCGGTCGCTTGATCCGTCCCGGCGAGCCCACCACCAAATGACCGGGCGGAATCTTGGTTCCCGGAGTCAGTAGGGAACCGGCCCCGATGATGCAGTGATCGCCGACCTCCACCTGATCCAAAATGGTCGAGCCCATCCCGATAATGCAGTGACTGGCCACCGTGCAGCCGTGCAGCGTCACAGAGTGTCCGATCGTAACACGATCGCCCACCTCGACGGAAAAGCGATCGTGGGTGACATGCACTACGGTATTGTCTTGGATGGAAGTCTCGCTGCCAATGCGGATGTAGTGGACATCGCCACGCAGCACTGTGCCGTACCAAATGCTGGAGCGCTCACCGATGTGAACATCGCCCACCACTGTGACGTTGTCGGCGACAAATGCGCTGTCATGAATCGTTGGAGAGACACCGCGAAAGCTTCGGATGATAGGCATGGGAGTCTTCGAGCTGTGGTTTTGTGCGCCCACCCTAACACGACTAGCCGGCGCGGCGTACGATAGAAAATGTGGCTACTTCGTCGGGACGGGTGCTGATGCTGGTGGAGCGGCAGGAGTCCCGGAAGGCGCGGGCGCACAGGCGGGTTGGGTTCCCTGCTCGGTCTTGATGCGAGTGCTCAGCGCCTCGATGTTGCGGACCAGCTGGTCGACCTGTGCGCCATGGATCACGAAGGTAGGAACCGATCCGCCCGGCTCGCTATAGCTCTGGTAGGTCGCGCGCGTGCCGCCGGGGATAGACGGATCGGGCTCAAGGTCCCACTGACCACGAATCGCAGGAATCCGTACGTACTTCGGATCAGGGGGCGGACCCAGCTCATTGGCTGTCTCAAAGGTCATCCGGAAGTGATTGTTGCCAAGCGCGACCTTGCGCATCCGCAGGGTGTAGTCGCGATCGGACACCACGGGCGGCGAGATCTGATCGTAAAACAGAATTTCTGACTCACTCCGCTTGAGCACCTGCCGCCTTTTGACCACCGGGCCGGCGTGCGTGATGACCGTATTCCACATGTTGTCGATGAGGACTGCCGGTGTCATCGGAATCGGAGTGCTGGCGCGATACTCGAAGAAGTGGGAGCCCGTGACTGGTCGCCTATCGACGGAAATTCCGTGCTTCACCTTGTACTTTTGCCAGGGCTCCTGCGAGCTGGCCACGACCTCAACAATAGACTCTGCTCGGCCTGGCTGCGGCAGGCAGACAGCGAGCACTCCCCACAGCGCCAACGATCCCCCCAGGGAGCGGGCGCCCATCAAAAAGTTGGTGCGCAAAGTACCGCTTATCATGCCAGAAGTGAATGGGGTTGGACCACTCGATCCAATAAGCGGCGACGATTTGTGGCGTACCGATGTAGGGAGTGTGGCCACCTTCGCGCTGGCGAGCATCGCGCCGTCAGAAATATGAATCTTCCAGTAGTCCTAATATCGATGACCGTAACCAAACTGGAAGACCGCGCCGGGCCTTGGCGCAGAGTGCATCACCCCGACGCCCCAGGTGAAGAAGTTCTGGCCAGTGGGCGTGCTGCTCAGGAAGTGCTGTGCGCCGAGGGTGCCGCCGAGCAAGCCGAGCCGGTAGTCGCCATTGGCGGCCAACTCGAACCACGAGCGCTTGCCCGCCGGTACCAGCAGAGACAGCTCACCGCCCGAAGGAATCTTGCCAAGCAAGGTCGGGTAGGCGCTCCAGTAGACCAGCACCCGCAGCTGGGTGCCACTGAGCGAACCGAGACGCATCGCCAGGCCCGCGTCAATGGCTCCCATGAAGCCGTCCCATGTGAGTCCCAGGCCACCGCCGACATCGACCCCGATGGCGACATAGCGCGCCGAGTAACCGAGCACAAGGTGGCCACGAATGTTGGGAGTGAAGTACGAAGTCACGGTGTTGGCGATGCGCAGCGAACCGGAGATCCAGAGTCCGCCGTCGGGACTGCGCTCCCCACCAAACTCGGAGACTGTGCCAGCGACCTCAGAGACAAGGACGGAACCTCGCTGATACGAGCGATTGTAGAAGGGCGCCGATCGAGAGGAACCCTCCCTGCCAACATAGATGAGACACGGGTGGAAAAATAGATTACTGAGCAGGGCGAGAAGATGAAGGCGTGATTCCTATGTCGAAGAATCGAGAAGAAACGAGCGGCGAGACCGAGGTC
>Ga0154020_10000153_pt1 | contig 78657 bp, 51 predicted proteins | sample Klosneuvirus_201_FD_109709 | JGI IMG/M metagenome (GOLD analysis project Ga0154020, IMG submission 109709) | Active sludge microbial communities from wastewater, Klosterneuburg, Austria - Klosneuvirus_20160825_MG | ecosystem: Engineered > WWTP > Aerobic digester > Activated sludge | place...
ACTCGCAGCAACACACGCAAAGGGCATTGTTCATCGCGACCTGAAGCCTGGGAACGTGATGCTCGTGCGGGATCCCACCATGCCGGCCGGCCAGCGGGTCAAACTGCTCGATTTTGGCATCGCCAAGCTGGGCGCACAACACTCTCGCGACGATCAGCCGCAGACGCGTACAGGCCTCTCCATTGGCACTCCTGCGTACATGTCCCCAGAGCAGTGTCGCGACACAAAGACGGTCACCGGCCAAGCAGATGTCTATTCGCTCGGCGTCATGATGTACCAGATGCTTGCAGGACGCCTGCCTTTCGATGGCAACTCAGAGGGCGCGCTGATGGGTGCACACATGTACGAAGAGCCGAAGCCGCTCTTGAGTCTCGCACCACACATCTCCCGTCCCGTAGCTTCGTTGGTCCACCGCATGCTGGCCAAGCAGCCTGAGAAGCGGCCGACGGCTAAGAAGCTTGAAGAGATCCTAATCGAGATGGCGGCGGCAGTGGTCCCGACCACCGCACGACCCAGTACCAAGCTGAAGACCGTGTCGCACATGTCCTCGACTGATACGCCCTGGGCAGAGGCAGACGGAGAGCATCAGTCCACACTGAGCCGTAGCGCTGCCGAGGCATCATTGAGTCGGCGTTCGGCCCTAGCTCACTTTGCGCTGAACATGACGGAGCGCTCGGCATGGCTATTTCAGCACACCTCGCCTCGCCAGCGACTGGTTGGGCTGGGAGCAGGCACGCTGATCATTTTGGGGGCTGTCGCCTTCTTACTCATCGGCAGCGTGCGCAAGCCGCCGCCGGTGGCCGTTGCCCAGCCCGCCGCAAAAGTGCGCTGGCAACTCGACAGCAAGCCGTCCGGCGCAAAGGTCATCCGGAAGAGCGACCAGGCAGTGCTCGGACAGACCCCTTGGACGTACGAACAGGCGGCGGTCTCGGGCAAGCTGGAGCTGTTGCTGCACCTCGAGGGTTTCAAAGAGCGAGCCATTGCCATCGAGCAGAGCCAGGATGTGCAGCTCAACGAGACGATGGAATCGCTGCCGGCGCCCACCACAGAGGCTGCTGCCCCACCCCGCAAGCGCGGCAAAAAAACCACCGGCATCGATGCCACTGAAGATCCCAGCCAGCATGCACGCTCGCGCAAGCGGGTGAAGCTGCTCGACTGAGTGACTGAGTGACTGAGTGAGACTGAGTGACGACGAGACGACGAGACGACGAGACGACTGACCCCGCGCGGATTCCTTCCAGTACGCACACTTCCACCGAGCCATTCCTATCAGCAGTTCCTACCCACAATTCATGCACGCACTACACTCAATATTCATCATCCGACAGCGACGGCAGGCCATGATCTGAAGTGTACATTGACAGGCTGTTGATAGCGCCGATAGCATTCCGCCAGAGGGACGCAGTTTGAGCACGCGGACTCCTGCTCATCCGGCGTGTTCTTGCGATTCCCTCACTGGGGGAATTCTTGCTGACACTACCGGGATATTCTATCGAACGGTTGATCCATCGGGGCCGAGAAACTGCCCTTTATCGGGGCACACGAGCAAGTGACGGACTGGCAGTCGCCATCAAGCTCTCATCGCGCACGGTGCCGAGTCCCCGCGACCGCGCTCGACTCCGTTACGAGTACGACCTGCTGCGCGAGATCGAACAACCGGGAGTGGTCAAGGCGCTGGCGCTAGAGAACTCCAATCTGGGACTGGCGCTGGTCCTAGAGCAGCTCCCTGGCTTTCCCCTGGACCAGTATCTCACGTCGACCAAGCTTAGTCTGCAAGACTCCTTGGATCTGGCGATTGCGATCACCACCGCCCTCGCAGCCGTTCATGCAAAAGGGATCGTCCACAAAGATCTGAAGCCGCATCACCTATTTTATGACGGCGAGAGCGGCAAGATCACGATCATCGACTTCGGCATCGCTACCCGGCTCGGTCATGTGGCGGCAGAGACCGGAGGTCCCGCGGGTCTCGAAGGCACGCTGGCGTATCTGTCTCCGGAGCAGACTGGTCGCGTGAACCTGATCGCAGATCGGCGCAGTGATCTGTACTCTGTGGGAGTCCTCCTGTACGAGCTGTTTACGGGAGTCCTGCCGTTCACCTCCGTCGATCCCATGGAGCTGCTGTACAGCCACGTTGCTCGTCGAGCACTTCCGCCCCATGCGCGCAATCCGCAGATCCCGGAGACGATCTCTGCGATCATCATGAAGCTGCTCGCCAAGGCGCCGGAGGAGCGCTATCAGAGTGCGCTCGGTCTGTCCGCAGATCTGATGGAGTGTGCGCGGCTGCTCCGCCAACAGGAGCAGATTCCAACGACAATGCCGCTGGGTACGCGCGACTTCCCATATGAACTGCTGCTCTCCCGCAAGCTCTATGGTCGGGACAAGGAGCGCGCCGAGCTACTCCAGATCTTCTCGCAGGTTCACACGGGCGGAACCGGACTGGTGCTGATCTCGGGCTACTCAGGAGTCGGCAAGACGGCGCTCGTGACCGAGCTGCGCAGAGCGCTCATGGAACATGGTGGCTTGTTTGCCACCGGTAAGTTTGATCAGCTCAATCGCAATCGACCATATAGCTCCCTGGCACACTCTCTGCGTGAGCTGCTACAGCAGCTGCTGGCACTCGATGTCTCGACGGTAGCACGCTGGCGGGAGCGACTTACGACTGCGCTCGGACAGAGTGCCTCTTCCCTGGCGCTGATGCTTCCCGAGCTTGCTTCTCTGCTCGGTCCTCTTCCGGAAGCCGCCCAGCTCGGTCCTGCAGAGTCCCAGAATCGCTTCGACATCGCCGTGGACGCCCTGATCCGCGCATTCTGTCAAAGTGGTCAGCCGCTGGTCCTGGTCCTCGATGATCTCCAGTGGGCCGATGCTTCCTCGCTGCGTCTGCTCCAGGTTCTGTTTGGTCAAGGAGCACCGCGCGGTCTGCTGGTGGTAGGAGCCTATCGTGACAATGAAGTGGATGAAGCGCATCCGCTTCGCATCACGGTCTCTGCCCTCCTCCGTGATGGCGCAGCGGTGCAGGAAATCCGGTTAGAGCCTCTGCGATTTGAAGATCTGCAAGCGCTCCTCGCCGACACCCTGAAGCTCTCTCCACCGACGGTGGAACCGCTCACTCGCTGTGTCTTTGACAAGACCCAAGGGAATCCGTTCTTCGCCGGTCAGTTCCTCTCTTCGCTGCACCGTGATGGGCTCCTTACTTTCTCCCTCGAACACGAGCGCTGGGAATGGAGTCTGCCCGAGATCACGCAGCGCAGTGTCACCGACAACGTGATAGACTTCATGACCGCGCGGCTGAAGCTTCTCTCACCCCAGACGCAGCACACCGTCCAGCTGGCGGCCTGTATTGGTCATGAGTTTGATCTCCACACGCTTTCGCTCATTGCCGAGCAGTCCGTAGAGACCGTCGTTCAGTCACTTCAGGAGTCTCTGCGCGACGGACTGATCCAGCCGCTGCTCGCCGACCACCGTTATGCCGAGCTGATGGAAGAAGGTCCGTACGGTTGCTCGCAGGTAAGCTATCGATTTGTTCACGATCGAATTCATGAAGCCGCGTATGCGCTGATTGCGGAAGATCAGCGGGCCGCCGTACGACTCCGCATTGGTCGGCTCCTACGTTCCCGACTGGATGAAAGGCTCGCACTTCCCGATGATGGGAGTCAGCTATTTTCCGTCGCTAACCACTACAATCAGGGCCGCGCGCTGATCACAGATGCAAGCGAGCGACAAGATCTTGCTGCTCTCAATCGTCGCGCTGGCGAACGAGCCCGAGCTGGAGCCGCCTTCCCAACTGCCTCGGAGTACTATCGCATCGGTCTGGATCTGCTCGATAAGGGAGGACCCCTGACCGATGAAGCGCTGCGCATGGAGCTTCTCCAGGGCGTTGCAGAGTGTGAGTCCCTCTGTGGTCGCTTTGAAGCTGCCGAGCGGTGTTTTGAGCGCCTCGACTCTCTTGCCAAGGACGACCTCACGCGAGCCAAGGCGACCTGTCTGCGGCTCAAGCTCTATCAAGTGGCGGGTCGTTATCGCGAAGGCGTGCAGCTGGCAGAGCGGATGCTGCACGTGCTCGGCATCAAGCTCCCAAGCACGCCGGCGGAAGCGAACGCCGCGATTGGCGCTGAAGTCGCAGACATTCCGCGCAATATGGGAGACCGCTCGATCGAAGCGCTGCTCGACGCACCACTGGTCCAAGATCCCAAGATGCAGCTGGTGATAGAGCTGCTGGTGAACGCGGCTCCCTGCGCGTACATCGGACAGCCGGAAGCGTTTCCCTTTATCGCACTGAAGATGCTCAATCTCTCTCTTCAGCACGGCAACACGCCGGCCTCCTGTTTCGCGTACAGCGTCTACGGCTTCATGCTCGTCGCCGTGTTCCATGACATCCCGTCGGGCTATCGCTTTTCAGAGATGTCGATTCGGCTCAATGAGAAGCTCGGCGACATCAGTCTGCGCGGCACGCTGCTCCATCTGCATGGCGATCACATCAACTTCTGGACGCAGCACATCCGTACCGATCTGCCGATTCTCGAGCGCGCCTTCATCGCTTGTCAGCAAGCGGGCGACTATGTCTATGCGAACTATCTCGCCTTCGAGACGCTGTGGCAGATCTTCGAGATTGGTATCCCGCTCGAAGAGACGCTGCTCGACTCGGAGCGATTCGCTCGCTTTTCGCGCAAGACCCGCAACGAAGCAGTGTATCTAACGATTCGCCTAGAGCAGCAGTTCTTCCGGAGTCTGTCTGGGAAGACCGAGCAGCCTCTGGAACTGAGCGAGCCGGGTTTCGACGTCGCCGCTAGCAAGCAGATTATCAGCGAGGCCAGCTTCGGCTGCGGCGTTGCCTTTGGTCACATCATTGATCTGCTGCTCGCTTTCTTCCGCGAAGATCTGGGGGCGGCCCGCGCGGCGATTGTGGCGACGATTCCGCATCTCGGCGCAGTCATGGCAATGCCGATCGAATCGACCTTCCACTTCTTCCGGGCGCTCATCATGGCACGCTCTCTGTCAGATGCAGAGAGCGCCAGCTCCGAGGCAGAGCGCAAGGAATGGCAGACGATCATGGCCGCCGATCTGGAGCGCCTGGCACGCTGGTCTGCTGCCAGTCCAGAGACCTTTGAAGCGAAGTATCGAATTGCTAAAGCAGAGTCTCTGCGTGTCACTGGCGATGTGATGGCGGCGCTCACCGAGTACGATGCCGCGATCGGTGCCGCCGAAGCGAGTGGCTTCCCACACTATGCCGCGCTCGCTTGTGAGCTAGCAGGACGCTGTCTGCTCGCTGCCGAGCGTCCGCGTCCGGCGTCGCTGTATCTGTCTTTGGCGCAGCGACATTTGCAGCGCTGGGGAGCAACGGCTCTGTCCGATCGGATTGAGAAGCTGCTCGCGCCGCTCCGTCCGATGCTGTCTCTGCTCGCGCAGGAATCGCTGACCGATGGAGCGGTCGGTGCAGTGCAGCCGAGTACTTCCCAAGAAATCACAGAACGACTGCTCGATGTCGCATCGGTCCTCAAAGCCGCCCAAGCGATCGCCAGTGAGATCGAGATGAAGCGGCTGATCGAGCAGGTGATGGGAATCGTCCTGACCAACTCTGGTGCGCAGCGTGGAGTGCTGCTGCTGCACAATGCCCCCGACGGCGAAGTGCTGCGTCCCAGCGTGGCCACGAGTCGGTTTGTGATTGTCGGAATCGCGGCGATCGATCCCGATTTGGTGCGCGTCGGACTCTCTCTGCCGGTTGATCAAAGCGCTCATGAGATCGCAGCCAGCATGGTCGGCTTTGTGGCCAACACGCGCGAGACGCTGATTGTCACCAATCCGCACCAAGACGCGCGCTTTGCTTTCGATCCGTATTTGAAGGAGCATCAGCCACGCTCAGTGCTGTGTATGCCGCTGCTTCATCAGAACAAGCTCACCGGCATGATGTATCTGGAAAACGGAATCGTCCGCGATGTCTTTACCCGCGAAAGAATCGAGCTGCTGCGCCTGCTCTGCGCGCAGGTTGCAATCGCGCTTGAGAACGCCGCCTTGTATGAACGGGTACGCTCGGCATCGGCGGCGATTCATCAGACCAACGCCATGCTCGAAGCCGAGGTAGCATCCCGAACGGCAGAGCTAAACGAAGCGAATCAACGGCTCCAGCGACGGGGTGATGAGCTGGATGATATCAATCAGCGGCTTGAAAAGGAGCTGGCGGATCGACTGCGGAGCGAACAGGAACGCGCCGAGCTACAGGAGAGAATCATCCGCACCCAACAGGCTCGCCTTGCGGAGATGGCGACTCCGCTGATTCCGATCTCTTCGGAAATTGTGGTTATGCCGCTGATCGGAACGGTGGACTCGGAGCGCGCCAATCAGGTACTCGAGACCGCGCTGAGCGGAGTGCAGGACAGCCACGCGCAGTTTGTGATCTTGGACATTACCGGACTCCGTCATGTCGACACCAGCGTCGCCGGAACGCTGGTACGGACCGCACGCGCACTCCAGCTACTCGGCGCCGTGGCGATCATCACCGGCATCCGCGCCGAGGTCGCCCAGACCTTGGTGAGCCTGGGAATCGATCTGGGAGGAATCGTCTGTCTCAGTCGACTTCAGGGCGGAATCGCCTACGCCCAAAAACAGATGCAAAAGAAATAGCAACTCACTGGCGAGGCTGGGCAAGGTAGAGGTTGCGTGGCAAAAAACGGCAGCTGAACCGGTGGCCGTGGGAGCTGCGAAAGGAGTAAATCCGGACTCCCAAAACACAGAACATCGTGAGGCTCCCTACGTCGACAAATCCGAGTCGGTGGTGGGCGCGGAGCGAAGGGACGTTACTGGGATCGATCTCTGTGAAGATCCAGACTGCGCTGCGGAGTCCGGCGCCCTCCCCTACCACGCTGGCGGCCCACCATTGGAACAGCTGCTCGATGCGACGCTGGCCACGAAACTGCGGGCAGACATAGACATCGCGCCAGAAATAGTGGCGGCCTGTCGGTACGACAAAGCGGAAGCCGGTGTCTGAACTGATGATGTCCGGACTACCAACCCAGGCGTAGGCCACCAGGGAATCGGCGTCGTCTAGTCGCCAGCAGGTCTCACCACGCCGCAGTGCCGCGACAATCGTGGCGTGGGTCAGCGAGTTTTCCCCCACCAAGTGCAGCGCTTCGGTTTCCGACAAGGCTCTGACTTGGGTCGACGAAAGCGGAGTGGTCGGGGTGACTTGCTGCTCTAGCAGGACGCGCCGATCCCAGCTGAGCCAGGGATTTCCCGACGGAAAAGGTCGCTTCAGAAGTCTGTCGAGCAGTCCCAGCGGACCCAGCTCGGACCACAGCGTCCGCAGTCTCTGCACGCGACTCTGCACACTCATGAGAGCGTCACAAGGGAAGCAGCCACGCTCCTTTTGCGATGACTGAAACGGGCCAGCGCCAAGTACACGACCGGAGTGGTGAACAGAGTCAGGGGCTGCGAGATCAGGAGTCCGCCCACAATCGAAATTCCCAGCGGTCTGCGCAGCTCCGAGCCGACTCTGGTTCCGAGCGCCAGCGGCAGTCCGCCAAGCAGAGCTACCAGCGTCGTCATCATGATCGGCCGGAAACGCGGAAGACACGCTTTGTAGATCGATTCGCGCGGCCACAGTCCCTCCTCACGCTTAAGCTCCAGCGCGAAGTCGTTCATCATAATCGCGTTCCTTTTTACGATGTCAATCAGCAAGATGCTGCCAATCAGCGCGATGATCGAGAGGTCGGTCTTAAACAGAATCAGCGCCAGCAGTGCCCCCACACCCGCCGACGGCAGCGTCGACAAAATCGTGATCGAATGAATCTAACTTTCGTAGAGCATAGACGGCGTCAGGCCAAGGTCGCCGGAGCCGCAGAATGCCTTCGCGATCGTGGACTTGCGTGGCTGTGCGCATACGCTCCTTGTTGCCCGCTGGCACACCGCGCAGGCCGCTGTAGCACGGGAGCTTGGCTGGTCCAGCGGCTGCGTTTGGAAGATGCGCGCGTCTGACAAAACTGTTTGACGGCGCGGGGGGCAAGTTCGTAGCCTGGCAGACCGCCGCGTCGACTGCGGCGCCACGACAATCCAAAGAACATGCGTCCCGAACTCCTGAGCGAGCTACGAAGCAGTGATGCCCAGTGGATCTTGCGAACTGGGCGACTGCTGGCGGAAGACGCCGAGCGGTCGGCGCAGCTCGTCAAGACGCCCGCCTATCAGCAGCTGTGTGCCCTGGCCCAAGAACAAGCCCGTGAGCTGCAAAGCGTTTCCCCCGACAAGCTCCGCGAGCAGCTCGAGCTGATCTTGCTGCTCGACGCGGTGCCGGTGGGTCTTCAGTGGCTGTATGACAGCGGCGCGCTGGCGCAGCTTCTGCCCGAGCTGCATGCGACGGTGAACTTTTCCCAGGAAGCGGGCCGCCGCCACAAAGATGTCTGGGAGCACACCAAGCAAGTGGTGTGGCAGTCGCCGCCACGGGCGATGGTGCGCTGGTCGGCGCTGCTCCACGACATCGGCAAGGTCAAGACGCGCGAGTTTACGAGCGACGGCAAAGTGACGTTTCATCGCCACAGCGAGGTCGGCGCGCGGATGTTCGATGACATCGGACGACGCTTTCTGTTCGAGCGGACCCACCATCGCAGCCTGCGTTTTTTGATCCTCCATCACCTGCGGCCCAATGCGTATCTGCCGTCGTGGACGGACTCAGCGGTGCGGCGCTTTGCCAAGGAGATTGGGCCGTATCTGCAGGACCTGCTCGACCTGTCGCGGGCCGACATCACGTCGCGGCGACCGGGGCGACGGCAGCAGGGTCTGTCGAACATCGATACGCTGTCGGGGCGGGTCAACCAGATCTGCGCCGAGGATGCGGTGATTCCGCCTTTGCCGAGTGGAATTGGCGACGCCATCATGGCCAAGTTCCGGATGCCACCGTCGAAGCTGATCGGCGATCTCAAGCGCGAGCTGCTGGCCAAGATTGAAGCCGGTGAGATCGAGCCGCGGATGGAGTCCGAATATTATTTGCCGTTGGTGGAGCAGATGCTGGCCGCGCGCTCGGATGCACCGAGGTTATGCTGCGAATAGGGAGGGCTACCTACATGTCAAACGCTGACTCGACTGCTTCTCCGCTGTACGCGATCGTGCTGGCCGCCGGGCAAGGCACGCGGATGCGCTCGGGGCGGGCCAAGGTGCTGCACAAGATTCTGGGCCGGACGATGGTTGATTGCTCGCTGTCGCTGCTGGCGCCGCTGGGGGTGGCTCAGACGGCGCTGGTGCTCGGCCACCAAGCGCTGGCGGTGGAAGCGGCGGTTCGGTCCAGTGGGCTTGTGGTGCCCGGCCTGCGCATCGCGATTCAAACCGAGCAGCGTGGCACGGCCGATGCGGTCCGCAGTGCGCTGCCAGTGCTGCCAGTGCTGCCGGAGCTGGCGCAGCACGGTGGTCGAGTCCTGATTCTATACGGCGACACGCCGCTGCTGACCATCGAGAGACTCCGTGAGCTGCTCCAGCGCAGCGTCGGCAAGCTGGGAATGATCAGCACGACGGTGGCGGACCCGCACGGCTATGGGCGACTGATTCGAGAAGGCGGTCTGGCGACGCGGATCGTCGAGCACAAAGACTGCACGCCCGAGCAGCTGGCGGTGCGCGAGGTCAATGCCGGCATCTATGTCGTCGATGCGGCCTTCTTGGTAAAGGCGCTCGGGCAGGTGGGCAACGGCAACGCCCAGCACGAGTTTTATCTGACCGACTTGGTCTCGCTGGCGGTGCGGGCCGGGGAACAAGTGACGGTGATCGATGCGCCCGCCGCCGAGGTGATGGGCGTAAATGATCGCGCTGATCTCGCGGTCGCCGAGTCGATTGCGCGGGCTCGCAACGCCAAGGCGCACATGCTGGCCGGAGTCACGCTGCATGATCCGGCGACCACCAGCATCGATTTTTCCGTCGAGATTGGCCGCGACGTCGAGATCTTCGGCGGGGTGTCGCTGCGCGGCAAGACCCGCATCGGCGAGGGCTGCACCATCGATCAAGGCTGCGTGCTCAGCGATGTCCGCGTCGACAGTGGCGTGCATATCAAGCCGTACACCGTCGCGGCCTCCAGCCAGATTGGTCCGCGCTGTCAGGTCGGCCCGTTTTCGCACCTCCGTCCCGACAGCCACCTGCACGAAGACGCCCACGTCGGCAACTTCGTTGAGTTAAAGAAGACGGAGCTGGGGCGCGGCAGCAAGGCCAACCACCTCACCTACCTCGGCGACAGCCTCATCGGCGCTGGCGTCAACATCGGCTGCGGCACCATCACCTGCAACTACGACGGCTTCGCCAAGCACCAGACCATCATCGAGGACGGCGTGTTCATCGGTTCGGACACCCAGCTGGTCGCGCCGGTGCGGGTTGGTCGCAATGCGATTGTGGCGGCGGGTACGACGGTGACTCGCGACGTGCCGGAAGGGGCCTTGTCGCTATCGCGGGTGCCGCAAGAGGACAAGCTGGAGATGGCGGACAAGCTGCGGGCCCGGCTGGCGGCTCGCAAAGCCAGGAAGTGACGCGATGGGCTGTAGCACCTGCAAGACCGGCTGTGGCACGAGCGACGGTGGATGCTCGACGCAGAAGAGTGCGCAGCGGCTGTTTCTCGATGAGCTGCTGCCGCGGCTGTACCCGAGTCGCACCTACGGCGAGCTAGATGTCGCCACCGCCTATGACGAAGGGCTGAAGGCCGAGGAGTGCGAGCTGCTCGGGCGGCGGATTGCGACGGTGACCAAGGCGCCGGTCTATCTTGTGCCCGCCGATGACGACGAGCTGTGCCGCTATCTCTATGTGCTGTGCGTCGGGCGCGAGCCGCCGCTCGTTTGGCTAGCGCGAACGCCACAGCTTCTTGATCTGGAAGCAGACCGCATTCGCGAGCGCTATCTGCGGGTGGCGCTGTCGACGGTGGCGCGGGTGGCCTGCGTGCAAGAAGTGGCGATGGAGCTGGATCTGGTGACGGAGGATGGGGCTTCGGTGGCGGTGGTGCGCGAGCTGCCGCGCGGGGGCGTGTTTGATCCGCTGCTCCTCAAGCGGCTCCAGCGGATTGTCGACTTGCTGACCGCGTACGACATTCGTCACCTCGACCTGGGCGTGATTGAGCAGCCGGCGAGTGGACTGGGACTTGTGGATGCCGGCTTTGCTGGGCGCTTTGGCGTCGAGCCTCGGCTGGCCAACTTCCTGTTTTTCGCCGCCCCCTCGGTCACCCAGAGCGAAGTTCACCTGCCGCTCGGTCGCCCCCACGCTACCGGCCCGGCTTTGCAGTAGCATGTGTGCTCATGATCAAGTGGGCGAGCGTGCGTCTTGGACTCGTGGCTCTGCTACTGGGTGCTGCGTGGGTGAGAGCGAGTCCTCCCTCTGCACCGAATCCGCCTGTGGCGAGCGTGCCGGAAGAGGCGCTGATTCGAGAGTTTGACGGACTTCCCAAGACCACCACCGCCGCGCAGTACGATCGATATCTTGCCGAGCACAAAGCACTGCTTATGGCGAGTGCGCGACCTTACGGAACGGCGCTGATGTGGGCGCTGGAGTTTGAGCGCCGCGAGGCCGCGATGGCGCTGCTGCGGGCCGGCGTGACGATTCCAGGTGGAGCAGTGGTGATCGCAGCCCGAGGAGGAATGGATGAGATCATTCCTCTTTTGGTGGCGCGAGGTGTGTCCGCGGCGGATCGGGATGAGGCGCTGTTGCCTGCCGCGAAATACGGACATGCCAGCACGCTGCGGCTTCTGCTCGCGCTGGGGGCGAAGGCCGAGGTGGCTGCCGAAAATGACGGCTTTACGCCGCTGCACGTCGCGGTGATGGAGCGCAAGCTCGAGGCGATTCGCGTGCTGCTCGGAGCTGGTGCGCCCATGGAAGCGCGTGATCATGAGGGCCGGACAGCGCTGGCGTGGGGACCGTTTGCGTATCGACCGCAGGAAAAGCACATCTATCAAAAGCGCGGTCAGCCGCACGATACGGTCTTTGTCGATCCGGGCGAAGCGACCGCAATCACGCTGCTGCTCGACGCGGGAGCGACTCTGGAAACGACCGATCAGGAAGGCAATACGCCACTGCATCACGCGGTGATGATCGGTTCGCTGCGGGGTGCGGACGTTCTGGTGGCGCGCGGTGCGAAAGTGAATGCCAAGAATCGCAGCGGCCAGACTCCGGTGTCCCTCGCCAAGTCTCGCGGCAACAAAGAGCTGCTCGGGCTGCTTCAGCGCCGACCAGCGGGCGCGATCAAGACCAAGCAAAAGCCCGGCAAGTAGCACGCGGGGCGCGCGCGAGGGGCCGCAGTCGATGTCAGACGTAGACCCCGTGTGTCCAGTTGGGCTATGATGGCCGAAGGTTTTTGGCGCCGTTCTCGTCGGCAGCGCAAGGGGGGACTCCACGTGTTCGAAGCTCTAAATAAGGCATCGCATCAGAACAAATATGACGTGAAGTGGGCCGAGTGGAGTTACGGGAAGTACTGTTCCGCGGTCTGTACCTGGCTGATTCAGCTGGAAAAGTCGTCGGTGTTCGATTCCGGACCCGCCAAGGCCGAGCGCATGGCCCTCGCCGATGAGTTCCAGCGCTTTTTGGCGATGTACAAGCTGATGCTGGAGAAGCGGAACAAGCTGCGCGGAACGTCCCCCGAGGTGATGGAGCTGGAGAAGCGGATTGCCGAGTTCCGTCGCCAATATCGGACTCGCTTCGGTACAGATCTGCCGATGCTGATGATCTCGAACCTGCCGAGCGATGTCGTGCGGCTCGGCGAAAACCTGGCCAAAAAGTCGGCCAAGCTCAGCATCCTCCGCCGCAAAAAATCGCTCATTGAATACTGGCTGAACGGCGTTCGGAACTTCCCCAAGCACAACGACAAGAGCTCGCTCATGTTCCAGTACCTCGGGAACGCCGAGTCGTCGAAGGTGCGGCTGTTCTTGGACGTGCTCGTCAATGATGCTGAAAAGATCTCGCAGCTTGAGGACCCGCGCCCTGCGGTGAAGTTCGAGAGCGATGCCTCGGCGGGACTAAAGACCGCGGGCGACAAGGATGACGTCACGGGTCAGTACAACTTCACCAAGGTGACCTGGACTGACGACGAGTTCAAAAAGGCGATCAAGGCCGAGGTCGGGGCTTCCTATGGCGTGCGGGCGTCCGGGGCATGTACCATCGAGATCACCGGGCTCAAGGCCGAGCTCAAGGCCGAAGCCTTTGCCGGGGCTTCGTTCGCCGCGGAAGCTGGAGCCACCTACGGAGTAGGCCGTGGCGTCGAGCTAAAGGGCAGCGTCGAGGCGATGATCGGCGTGAAGATCAAGCTCGACGCGACCATTGACGTTGCCGACATCTTCCTCATCGAAGCCAGCGCCGAAGCCTTTGCGGGCGCCATGGCCAAAGCCGAGGTCGAGTTCAAAGCGACCATCAACGGCGTGTCCTTCAAGATCGAAGCAGAGGCGTTCGCCGGTGCGCGCATCAAGGGCAAGGCGGGCATGACGCTGCGCATGTTCGGCTACGACATCATCAAAGGTGAGGTCGAAGGCTTCCTGGCGGTCGGCGTCGGTGCCAACTTCAAGCTCGCCTTTGAGTCCTCGACGTTCGGCGGCACCAAGCTAGAGATTGGGGCAGGACTGGTGGTCGGAGTCGGTGGAGGTGCCAGCGGTAGCTTCACGATCTTTACAGACAACCTGGCTCGCGTCGCCAACGCCCTGTTCTACACGGGCTATCTTACCCTGATGGGCGAGAGCATGAAGAAGCACGCATGGACCGAATATTTCAAGAACCTCGAAGACAACGAGATCTTGTTCAAGAAAGCCAACGAGCTGATGGATCAGTACATTGCGCGCTGCGTGCGAGAGCGGGATGTCCTGCTCGCCGGACAGCAGACCTGGGCCCAGCTGCGTGCCCTGGGGTAAGCGACCCGGTGAGCGTGGTTCTGTGTGGGAGGGTTAGCTGCTGGCTACTTGGTTGGACGCGTAGCTGGTGACGGCGGCGCCGAGATCACAGGTAAGCGCGGCGAGCTGAATCATGAACGCCGACTTGCGGACGTTGCTACTGCTGGCTCCAGAGGACAACTCTGCCGCTGCGTTCATCAGCAGGACGAACTGCACCATCACATAGCTGGACGCCTGCAGTCCGTAGCTGGAATACGCGAGCTGGTTGTCAAACTGACTCTTGTGAGAGCCGGCCACGGCGGCTGCGATAAGCGCCCCGACTCCAAAGCTGAGCTGCAGCACCATATCGATGAGCTTGGTGGCCTTAAGCCAACTTGCATTCTTGCCATTCGAGAACGCCCACTTGAGCATGCCCCATAGGATCATCGCGCCACCGGCCACTCCCTCGCAGGCCGCCTGCCCATCCATGGCGGAGCGAACTTCCACCGGCAGCTGTTCGTTGGCGGTCATGCTGATGCTACTGCGCACCATCAGGAGCACCCCGGTGATGCCATCGAAGCCGAACTTGGTCAGCGCATTGGGGTCGGCTTGGTTTTCCGCCACGGGTTTTTTGGCCCAGGACTCTTCCATGAACAGACGCAGCGCCTGAATCAGCGAGCCCAAGAAGCTGATCACAAAGTTGGCAATCAGGAGGCCGGTCTTGGTTTCTGAGCCACCGTCCCCTCCAGAGTCGGCAAAGCTGACCGCCTGCGGCTTGGCCTGACCAGCGGTCGCACTGGCGGCAATCTTGGTCATCAGCACCTCGAAGATGCCGCCCGCCAAAGACACGATGCGCAGCAGGTTGAGCTGCCGGCCACCCAGGATGGTGCTTTCGATCCAGCCGCTTAGGCGCGGCACGCTGATGCGCCCGGTCAATAGCGTACTTATCGCCTTCACAAACAGATCCGTGATCGTGCCGACCGATGCGAACACAAAGTCGAGGACCGCCCCGGTGGCCGAGTTCATGCCGCCCACCAGCTCGTTTACCGGAGTGGTGAGGAGTCCGCTGGCGCTGCGAATGCCGGGGCTCGCCACGTTTCCCGCCAAACTGACGAGGCTATCGAGCTTGGCGGTGTCGATGGTCGGTAGCTGTAGCTGGTCGGCAAAGCTGGTCAAGCCGTCTAGCTCGATGTCCGCCGCGCTCATCAGCTTTTGGCCCAGCTCCATCACGTAGTCCATCTCTTTGGCGCCCATGTTGTCGGGGATGCTGAGTCCGCACAGCTCCGACAGGGACTTCTTGGGCAGGTCGGTAGGCACGGTGAGCGCCGTCAGGATCTGGTCTTTGTACTGCGACAGAGTCTGCAAAAGAGTGGGCACTTGGCCGAGCGCGCCCGTGATGTTGTTGTAGATTCCGTCCGAGGCTGCGAGGAAGTCCTTCCAGTTGAACAGCCAGGCCAGCAGCTCGATCATCTTCTGGATGCTGGCGCCGATTTTCTTGCAGAACTCGGACATGGCCCGGACCGCGTTCGCCCATCCTGCGGCGACCACCCGCCACACATAGGTCGTCCCATTGATGATGGTGGTTCCAATGATCGAGATGCTGTGGGCGATGGCACCCAGTGGTGCCGTACTTACAAATGCCAAGCGGTCAGCAGAGCCAATGGCCTCGACGATCTGCGCGGTACCGAAACGAGGAACCGCATTGGCGGTGGCGTGGATGAGATCCGTGAGCTCGCTCGAACCATGGCAGACCAGTGCGGTGGCGGTCTTCGTGGTCTTCGCCGCCTGACTCAGCACGGTGGTCCCATTGTCCACCAGCGCACCGGCGAACTGCCCGGCTTCGCTTCCCAGCTTTTGCACGGTCGAGCCCGCGGAGGAAGCGGCGTCACTCAACCAGTTGGTGGACTTCTTCCAAGTCTTGGTCAGACTCTTCAAGCCGCTGCGGGTGAATCCGAAGGTAGCGGAGTTGGGTGACGGTCGATAACAGTCTCCGAGTGTGCCCAGTACGGATGCGCAGACCTCGGCACTCTCGGCGGTCGTACCTGCGGGCAAGGGCGATGCCTTTCCTTGCGGGGGCGACAACAGAGTGGCACCTGTCATCTTCGCCAGGTTCGCTTGCATTTCATGATCGGGCCGAACCAGCGTCCAGACTCCTACTGGCATGTCGGAAGAGCGTGCCCGCACGGTTCGGAACCACAGGTCGAAGGACTTAAAGCGGAGCCGGAGTTTTCCGGACAGCGGCACCGCAACGTTGTAGGTCGTCTTCGCCTTCCACAGCGTCAGCAGGCAGATCTGGGTGGGCTGCTCCAGATACACGTGCGTATCCCAATCGGGACACACCTGGATCATGTCTCCCGCGGACGAGCTACCATCGGCACGGACCGGCTCCAGCGTGGCATCGAAGACCGTCACGGGACCGGCCACCTCGGTGGCATCGCTCGGGGTGTTGTAGACGAGATATTCGGTGACGAGCTTCCCCTGCACGTTGAGATGGGAGTCCGCCGGATTGCTGGTGTGCTGGAGCGGCAGGTTGGTCGCGGTGCCGATCGTGAAGTCTTGCGAGATCACGGTTCCATCTGCGGCATAGATTGTCGCGCCATCCTGCGGCGCTTTGCCGATTCCAGTCCCCGCCGAGATGTCGTAGACGCAGTCTGCGATGCGCTGTTCCAATCGGTAGCAGGCCAAAATCCCGCTCTCATTGCCAACAAGCCGTGACAGAAAGGTAGATGCAATCTCTGGGGCAGCGCGACAGGTGTTCCAGATCCGCACCTCGGAGAGCCGTCCCTTGAACCTCGCCAGCGAACCCACGCTGCCACCCAGCATGACTTCAGGAATCATGGCCGCGTTGAGCAATCGAAAGAGCGGCAAGTACTCCTGTCCTTCGGTGGTTGATCCGGTTCCAGACCTCAAGCTGCTCGTCAAGACCGTGACGGTGGTGTTCAGTTGGCCGTTAAGGAACAACGACACCGTGATCGGAATCCGCCAGTTGTTGGTCATTCCTCCCTGCACGAAGGTCACGGCCAGGTGTTGGAACACCCCAGCGCTCTCTCCAGAATGCCCTTCCACCAGCGAGATTTGCTGCGTGCCCTGGCAGAGCATCAGGTTCGCGTTGCCGCCCCCCATGGTCGTGTTTCCGCCCACGGTCATCGCCAGACTCACGTCGCCGTCATCGCCCAGGCTCAGCACCGCCTGCGGCTCGCTCAGCGAAACCGGACTTAGCCACGTCTCGAGCGTCAGCTTTCCGGCCAAGCCCTGGACCGGCGACAGCCGCACAGAGCAGAACTCATTGGGAATCACCAGGACCGGGACGGGGGTACCGCCCAGCGAGGCCGATTGCAGCGTCTGAAGCTCGCCCTCGACCAGTCCGTCATGGTTGTTGGTACTGGTGTCATCGACCGCGTAGTACTGGGCCGCGCCGCTGGCCGTGGTCACCGTCTTTGAATACGTCACGCGGTTCAGTGGATAGCGTGCCCAGAGGATCGGTGGTTTGAGAGGCTCGCCCCAACCTGACGCGACCATGCGATAGATCTCCAGGCCGGACAGAGAGCCCACAAACGGCTGATCGTCTCCCCCTCCGCCAATGTTGCAGTTTGTGAACGGTCCTAGCAACGAAACGTCTAGCGGTCCCAGGGCCATCTGGAGGTCGAATGCTTCCAGCCTTGCAAATCCACCCAACTCAGGCCACACGCGGGCCGACACTTTGACCCAGCGATTGAGAGGCAGCACTCCTAGTGCAAGCACTTCCCTGCGCATGGTGCCCTGCTGGATACCGACGGTCAGGCTGTCTTCCGGACCTCCAGTTCCTACAAACAGATGCGTGCCGTTTGCGGTCACCAGATCGAGGATTCTCTGTCGACCTCCTCTACCGGTTCGGCATACCCAAACGTTGATCAAGATGCCGGCACCAAGGCCCTCGGAAATCGGCGGCAGCTGAATCGGATGAGAGGTTGCGGTGAAGGTGAGCGTGCTGATCATGCCAAACTCCGTATGTGTGGGATCGAGCGTGTGGGGTCCGGAGAAAGAACCGGAATGGGAGAATCTCCATCGTAGAGTGATGCCCGGTCGGCCCCAAGTGCCGTGCGCGCCAAAAGCGATGATTGAAGGCGCCATCCCAACCCCAACCCAGCCGCCGCTCGAGTAGAAGCTTGCGCAGCCGGTCAATCGTATTGACCGCGAGCGCCAGCCCTCTTTAGCATCTGTTATGAGCCGCGCTCGTGCGACCAAGGCAATCCTGGCCATCGTCGGGTTTGCCGCGAACGCTGGGGTGCCGCCTCCTGTGCTGTTGACCGCTGCTGGGCTGGACGCGACCTTGCTAGCCGAACCAGACACCGACCTGCTGCACTCCCAAGAGCTGCGCCTGTGGGAGGAAGCGGCCCGTCTGACCGGCGATCGGGACTTCGGCCTGCACCTGGCCGAGTGGATAGCCGGTTGCTCCGAGGAACTCTTCGACGTCCTGGCCTTTGCGGTGCGGAGCTGCGCGACGCTGGGTGATCACTATCGACTGGCCGGGCGCTACATGCGTCTCGTTCACCAGGGCATCTATTTGCAGTTGGAGGAAGAGCAGGAGGTCGCTCGGCTGTTGCACGGTCACTATCAGGAACCAAGCTCGCCTCCGCGCCACCCGGTGGAGGGAATGCTGGCGCTGGCGCTGCTGCAGGGGCGCCGGGCCATCGGAGAGGAGTTTGCACCACGAGCGGTTTGCTTCAAGCACGCCCGGCCAGAGTCGGTGAGTGAGCAGGAGCGGATCTTCCGAGCGCCGGTGCACTACGACTGCCCGCGCAATGAGCTGGTGCTGGATCGCGCCCTGCTTCTGCGAGCGCAGCGCCACGCCGAGCCACGGCTCCTGGCGGTGCTAGACCGTCAGCTCGTTGGGCTCCTCTCAGAGCTGCCCGAGAACGTCAGCATCCAGGCTGCGGTCAAGCGCTGCATGATGAACGAGCTGCCGGAGCGGGAGCCGGGGATGGCTGCGATCGCGACGAAGCTGCACATGAGTCCGCGCAGCCTACAGAGACGGCTACAGAGTGAGGGGACGAGCTTCGCCCAGGTCCTCGCCGAGCTGCGCCGCGACCTGGCCCTGCGCTACCTGCGGGACGAGCGGATCGCCATCGGTGAGGTGGGTTTCCTGCTGGGCTTCTTAGACGTGGCGGCGTTCCATCGGGCCTTCAAGCGCTGGACCGGCAGCACCCCGGCGCAGTACCGACGCACTGCCCAGGATCGCAGCGGCCTCCCTTAGACATCGCCGATCCTTCGCCGGCCTATGCAAGGCGGGGCTGCGAGGAGAACGGTCTGCAGTCTGTTGGTTTTGCCGGGGGCCCCGGTTAAAACTCGGCTTGTTTGGGGGCGCGGGGGAAGGGGATGACGTCGCGGATGTTCTGCATGCCGGTGAGGAACATCATGGCGCGCTCGAAACCGAGTCCGAAGCCGGCGTGGGGAACGGTGCCGTAGCGACGGAGGTCGCGGTACCACCAGTATTCCTTGGCGGGCAGCTTCATCTCTTCAATTCGCTGATCGAGAACAGAGAGTCTCTCTTCGCGCTGGCTGCCGCCGATGATCTCGCCAATCTTGGGAACCAGGACATCCATCGCGGCCACAGTGTCGCCGGGCGCGCCGTCGGTGCCGGACTCGTTTTTGCGCATGTAAAACGCCTTGATGCTCTTGGGATAGTTCATGAGGATCACCGGCTGCTTGAAGTGCTCCTCGGTGAGGAAGCGCTCGTGCTCGCTCTGGAGATCGGTGCCCCACTTGACGGGATAGTCAAACTTGTGACCCTTCGCGATCGCCGCTTGCAGAATCGCAATCGCTTCGGTGTAAGGGAGTCGACGGAACGGCTTGTCCTGCACCTCGCGCAGTCGCTGGATGAGTCCCGGCTCGATCCGCTCATCGAAGAACTTCATGTCATCGGGCCGCTCGCGCAGCACCGCTTCGATCAGGAACTTGATGAACGACTCGGCGACCTCGCTGTCGCGCATGAGGTCACAGAACGCCATCTCCGGTTCGATCATCCAGAACTCGGCGAGGTGGCGGCTGGTGTTGCTGTTCTCAGCGCGGAAGGTCGGGCCGAAGGTGTAGACGTTGGACAGCGCGCAGCAGTAGGTCTCGACGTTGAGCTGGCCACTGACGGTGAGATGCGACTCCTTGCCGAAGAAGTCCTGGGAATAATCGACGCCCGCAGAGCCCTGGGCCCGCGGCGGGTTCACGGTATCGAGCGTGCTTACGCGAAACATCTGGCCGGCGCCTTCGCAGTCGCTGGCGGTGATGATCGGGGTGTGGACGTAAAAGAAGCCGCGCTCGTGGAAGAAGCGGTGGACGGCCATGCTCAGCGTGTGACGGACGCGAGCGACGGCGCCGAAGGTGTTGGTGCGAACGCGCAGGTGGGCTTGCTCGCGCAGAAACTCGAAGGTGTGGCGCTTGTTGCTGACCGGGTAGGTGTCGGGATTTTCGACTTCTCCGACGACGCGGACGGCGCTGGCGAGGATCTCGACCGACTGGCCCTTGCCTTGGCTGGCGATGAGTACGCCATCGACCTCGACGGCACAGCCGGTGGTCAGCTTCTGAACCTGTGCGAAGTTGGGGACGGTGGTGTCGCCGGCGGCCTTGACGACCACTTGGATGCCATCGAAGCAAGTGCCGTCCGAGACCGCGAGGAAGCACAGCCCGCCGTCGGCCTTGGACTCGCGATTGCTGCGGACCCAGCCCTTCACGGTGAGCGGACTGTTGACGGGGGATTTCAGCGCATCTGCAACACGAAGCCAGTTCATCTCAAGTGTTCTCCGCAATTTGAGGACCGCATCATAGCAGCCCTGCCAACCGGAGTGGGTCAGACGTTGAAGCGCCACTCGACGACATCGCCGTCGCGCATGACGTACTCTTTGCCTTCGATGCGCAGCTTGCCGGCCTCGCGCGCTTTGGCTTCGGAGCCGAGCGCCACCAGATCATCGTAGGCAACAATCTGCGCCGCGATAAAGCCCCGCTCGAAGTCGCCATGGATCACGCCAGCGGCCTGCGGAGCCTTCATCCCCTTGGTAATCGTCCAGGCGCGGGTCTCTTTTTCGCCGGTGGTCAGGTAGGTCTGGAGTCCGAGCAGCGAATAGACACTTTTGATCAGCTGATTTACGCCGCTGTCCTCGACGCCGAGGTCCGCCAGATAGGCTTTGGCATCCTCTTCCGGAAGCTCGCTCAGCTCGGCTTCGATGGCGGCGCTGACGACGCAGGCGCTGGCGGCGTGGGCATGGCTCACATACTCCCGAACCTTCTTGACCTGCGGGTGCGCGTCGGGATTCTTGACCGCTGCGGCCAGTTCCGACTCTGCGACGTTGCAGGCATAAATGCAGGGCTTGGCACTTAGCAAAAAGAAGGTCTTGAGAAGCTTCTTTTCCTCGTCGCTCAGATCGAGCGTAATCGCCGGCTTCATCGCGTCGAGGTGCGGCAGCAGCTTCTCGGCCAGCGCACACTCGGCCTTGGCGACCTTGTCATTTTGCTTGGCCTTCTTCTCGCTCCGCTCCTTGCGGCGTGTCACCGCTTCCAGATCCGCGAGGATCAGCTCGGTGTTGATCACCTCGATGTCGCGGATCGGATCGATGCTGCCGTCGACGTGGGTGATGTCACCGTTCTCAAAGCAGCGCACCACGTGAACGATCGCATCGACTTCGCGGATGTGGCTGAGGAACTTGTTGCCGAGTCCTTCGCCTTGGCTCGCGCCCTTGACCAGACCGGCGATGTCGACAAACTCGATCATTGCGGGAACCAGCTTGTGGGAGTGGCTGATCTTCGACAGCACCGCGAGGCGCTCATCGGGAACGACCACCACGCCCTGGTTGGGCTCGATGGTGCAGAACGGATAGTTGGCCGCTTCCGCCTTTCGGGTGCGGGTGACGGCGTTGAACAGAGTGGACTTCCCGACGTTGGGGAGACCGACGATTCCAGCTTGCAGCATAAGGGCGCGAAGGATAGCGGCACATCTGGCAATGGCGAAGCAAAACTTCCGTTTTCGTCGCCCACGGGTGAAGTCGATCAGCTACCGAGATCGAGTAGATCGTCGGTGGCCAGCATCGCCGCACCCTCTTCATCGCCCGCCGGCTCGTCGGGTTCGCTGCCGGCGCTGATGTCTCCCAAGTGGACGGCGAGCGCGGTGCGGGCGGTCGGCGGGGTCAGTAGCAGCTCAATGTAACCGTCGCTGAGTCCAATCTCGAGGCACTTGAAACCGAACACCAGCTGCTGGGCGCCTGCGAACTGCAAGGTCAGGCCGGCCTCTTGCTTGAGCTCAACGCTGACCTTGGCACCGACGGCTTGTTGCAGCACCGGGACATCGAGCGACGCACCTTGGCTCTGTTTTTCTTCCACTCGCAGGTTGATCTGATTGGTCTTAAGGACCTCCGAGATCACAAACAAGCGACCCTCGCCGCGCAAATAGGGAGCCCACAGCGGATTCGCGGTATCGATCGCCACCCCGTCGAGATACTGACCAATGAGCGCCGGATCGACGCGGTCACTCTTCACATCGCTCAGCAAGATCTGCAAGCTGCGCAGCTGACTGAGCTTGCCAGTCACTCCGACATCGCCCCCGAGGGCCTGCACAAAGGACGACAGAATCTTGGCGGCGATGGAAAAGTCGAGCTGATTGGTGAGCTGTCCTTCGATGCTCGACACCGCCTGATTCCAGCGAATGCTCGGCTGCGGGCGACCCGAGACGGAAATGAGCTGCTCCAGCCTGCCGAGTCGCTCGACGGTGCCATTGTGCCGACCAAGCAGCTCCAGCGGTCTTAGCTCCGCCTTGGGAAGGCGGACGACGTTGTAGCCGAAGCGATTTAAGTAGGTGAGCGCGGGATCTTTGCACATCGCACAGGGCCTCTCTCGGAAGAAGTCGCCAGCTTATCATTCATTGGGCCTTGCGCTGCCAGCGATCGGACTTGACGCTCCCTGTCATTCAAGAGACGGTATGAACGTGCCTACCTACGGTGAACTCGAGCTGACGCTTGGCGTGGGAAGTGGTCAGGGCTTTGTCTGTGACCTCCGCTTTCGTCGTCCTGGCGATTCCGAGCTGCAAGTCCTGTGCGTAGATCGTCCGCTCTCAATCGATTGGGAAGGGCTCGCGGAGCAGTCAACCACCGTCGAGTATGGCCGATTCCTAACCGACCTGCTGTTTGCCGACAACATTCTGCGTGACAACTGGCTGCAAGCCACCGCGAGTACCCAAGCCACCGATCAAAGACTGCGCGTTCGCCTGCGCATCAATCCGAGTCCAGCGACGGAGCGGCTCCATGGCATCAAGTGGGAGACGCTCTACGACCCCAAGAAACAGACTCGCCTAGGAACCAGTGAACGGATTCTGTTTTCGCGCTCCCTTCCTACCGATAACTTGGTGCCGCTGCGCCTGCTACCAAGCAAGATGCCGAGGGTGGTGGCGGCCCTCTGTGACCCGACGGATCACGAAGAGTTTGGTCTGCCGGCCATTGAAACGGAGCGACATAGCAAGCTCCTGAGCAAGGCGCTGAGCGGTTTTTCCGTTGAGGTGCTGCGGCGACGTTCGGATCAAGACGGCGTCAGCGTAAGCCGCATGATGGCACGGCTGCGGGAGGGCGCCGGCATTCTCTACTTGGTCTGTCATGGTCGCTTGGCGAAGACGAGTGGGAGTCCAACACCGACGCCGACCCTGTACTTTGAAGATGAGCAGGGACAGACCAAGCCGGTGCGTGGTCCCACTCTGGTCGAGCAGATCAAGGAGCTTCAGCAGCCTCCTCTGCTCGTCGTCTTGGCCTCCTGTCACAGCGCGGGCAACGAGTCGAATCTGGTCCTCAACTCCATGGCCCCGCTGCTGGCTGCGGCAGGGGTGGGCGCCGTAATTGGTCTGCAAGGAGAAGCCTCGATCGATCTGATCGAAAAGCTGCTCCTCGATTTCTTTGCGGAGCTTTTGCGCGATGGCTGTGTGGATCGGGCAATGGCGGTGGCGCGGACTCGTCGTGCCGACGGTGAAGACTGGTGGCGACCGGTGCTCTATCTGCGGCTCAGCAGTGGGCTTTTGTGGGCTCCTTCCGAGACCGGAATCCCAGCTACCGATCGGGTTGCTCCGGCTGCTTCGCCAGCTCCTGAGCGACCTACTGCGATTACTTCCTTCGATGTCCTGCTCTCCTATCCGCCCGTCAAGGAAGAGCTAAGGGAGTTCAAGGTCTACTTTCAGGAGAACTACAAGACCGTCGTCCTCCTCGACTGGTACAAGGAGCTGCACGATCGTCTCCAGCGCGCCGAAGAGTTCTACAAGATCATCAACGGCGGAATGCCGCTCAACCAAGATCGACAGTTTGTCGCCAATTTTTTCGATGATCGACAGGACGCGCTCGACAGCATGAACGACAAGCTGAGCCATGTGATCGAGCACTTGCAGACCGATTCCCAGAAGCAGTCCGATGGCGTGGTGAGCGAGCTGGTTGATGCGGCGCGGCTGCTGCAAGAAGCCAAGCAGGGACTCGATGTGGACAAGCTCGATCGCTACATGCGGAAAGTGGGTCGGCTGCTTGGGAAGACCATCTCACCGTCGAATACCCGGCTCCAGGATCAGGTTCGGGACTTGAAACTCCAGCAGCTTCCGGAGCCGCTGCGCAGAGTCTTGACACTGGCTCCGGAGCTAGGCGCAACGATCGAAGTGCAGAGCGAGCTGCGGGATGTCATCGCCAGACTGTCGGAGCGTCACTTGGGACTGAGTGCGATGAGTACCGAGCACGATCGCTGGCAGCAGGCCGACAATGTGCTGCGCCGAATCGCCGAGCTACTGCGCGCAGAGCGGGTCGAGACCACGCAGTTCCAGGAAGACATGGAGGAGTACTGGAACGAGCTGGGAAGACCGATGCGACCGATCATTGCCCACATCAGTGACCCCAAAGATCGCTCGGAGATTGAGACCCGCTTTGGAGAGCTGAGCAAGTCCGTTGGCAGTGGCAAGTGGCTCGATTTCCGACGAGACTTCCGGACTTTCTACACCCTGTGCGGCAAGCGCTTCGTCAAGGTCGATGAGAGTCTCAAGGCGCTGTGCAAGGGACTGAGCGGCGACTTTCACTTCATTGCCGGCAAGCTCAAGCTAAAGCCGATTGAATAAGGCCGATTGGATACGATCATGGAACCCTCTGTGACTGCAACGCGCTTCGATTCCCTTGGCGACATCCGCAAGGAACAGACTCGGCTCCAGCACCTTCGGCGTGACAGTCGCGGACAGCAGCTGCCCGCAGAGCCCGGCATTTCGCCGCTCAGTCCCGACGATGCGCTGCCGGCTCCTCTGCGGGCTGCGATCCTCCGCTACATCGAGCGGACTGCGGCAGCGGGGACGGTGCTGGCAGATGAGTCCGAGCGCTGGGCTGCGCAGAGCATTCTCGATTACTGGACCACGCTGCTCGATCGCGCGGGAGTGAAGCCTCCCGACGGACTGCTCGCTTCTTTTGATCCCAATCAGCTTCCGGAAATTCCCGATGACAAGTGTCCGTTTGTCGGACTCGATGCGTTCGGAGAGCTGCAGGCCGATCGCTTTTGTGGTCGGGGCGCGGCCACGCAGGAGCTGCTCGAGTTTGTGCATCGTCATCGCCTCGTGGCCGTGGTTGGGGCCTCGGGAAGTGGCAAGTCCTCGCTGGTGTTGGCGGGTCTTTTGCCGGCGCTGCGGGCCGAGTCTGCTCCATCGGAATTACCGTGGGAGATCCTGCCGACTCTGGTTCCGGGGGAAGCGCCAGAGGAGTCCCTTCGTACGCTGATCGGCGATCCCAACGAAGCGCGCAGTGGAACCTCGAGCGCCGAGATCTTGCTGTCGCGTCATGAAGGCAAGCGGCTGCTGCTGGTGATTGATCAGTTTGAGGAGCTGTTCACAGTCTGTGAGTCCGCCGAGCGCCGCCAGATGTTTGCCAAGGAGCTGGTCCAGCTGGCTACCGCACCGTCGGCAGGACACACCGTGGTGCTGACCATTCGCAGCGACTTCGAGCAGCAGGTGGCCTCCCTTCCCGAGCTTCACAGTCTGTATCGGGAGGGTCGCTTTGCGCTGGGCGTGATGATGGAGGAAGACCTCCGCGAAGCGATCGAAAAGCCGGCGCGAGCGGTGAATCTGCGCTTTGAAGAAGGACTGGTGAAGCAGATCCTGCGCGATGTCTCTGCGGAGAGTGCGGCGCTGCCGCTGCTCCAGTTTACGCTGCTTCAGCTGTGGAATCAGCGACAGGGAAACCTGGTCCGAAGGGAGTCCTACGAAGCGCTTGGGGGAGCTGCCGGAGCCGTCACCAAGGTCGCGGATCGGGTGTATGCCAACCTCAAGCTGCTGGAGAAGCAAGAGGTCGCGCGGCGGATCTTTCTGCGCCTGACCTATCCCAAAGAAGGTCGCTTCGATGTCTTTCGCCAGCGCCTGCGCCGCTCCGAGATCATTCGGGATGAGAATCCGCAAGTTGCCAGTGCGGTGATTCAAGACTTCGTGGATGCGCGGCTGATCCGACGGGTACCGGGCAAGACCGCGGACTCCGAACAGATCGAAGTGGCGCACGAAGCACTGGTCCGCAACTGGCGTACCTTGCTCGGCTGGCTGGAAGATCAGAAGCATGATGTGGCGACGCGGCGCCGGCTCGATTTCATGGTCGAGGAGTGGATTCGCCTGGGAGAATCGGACGCCGGCTGCCTCGATGAAGTGCAGCTGCGCGAAGCCAAGGACTGGGTGGCCAGTGACAAAGCCAAGCTGCACGGCTATCACAAACACCTTCCGGATCTGATTGCGAAGAGTGCCGAGCTGATCCGGAATGCCGCGGAACGACAGGCTCGCCAGCGACGGATTGCCCAGACGATTGTGTTTGGCGTGAGCCTGACCTTGGGATCGGTGGCGCTGGTCTCTGCGGTGCGCAGCGAGCGCAAAGCCAAGGAAGCGCAGACCGAGAAAAAGACCGCAGAGGACAATCTGGAGCTGGCCAAGTTCAAACACAGCGCGGTGTTGGCGATGCGGCTGATCAGCGATGATCCGCTGCAAGCGCTTCAGCAGGCGCGCCGATCGAATCGGGCTCCCAATTATGAAGCGCGGACGGCGCTGTATCGGGCGCTGAGTCGGCCCCTTCCCCATGGCAAGCTGAGCGGTCACAGCGCGGCGATCAATCGGTTGGAAGTGTCTCCGGATGGCAAGTACATCCTGACGGCGGCAGAGGACAAGTCGGCGCGGCTGTGGAAGCTCGATGGCTCACCGCTCGCGAGCTTGCAGTGTCACTTCCAAGGGCTCAACGGCGCGCGCTTTCATCCCAATTTTCCGAGCACCTCAGAGCTTCTGACCTACGCAGATGATGGACGGGTCCTCTTGTGGACTCCTGGTGCAGCGGATGGTGCGTGGAAAGCGATGGATGTGAGTACCGGCGAGCCGGCCCAGTGCAACCCGCTTTTACAGAGCACTCCGCAGCAGCCCTCCCAAGTTCAACAGACGGGTGTGGTGGACGACATCGCGCCGGTGCTGTGGGCCGAGTGGAGTCCCGATGGTCAGTTTGTCGCGATGCGTGATGACACCGGCAAGCTCAAGTATCGCAGCAGCAAAGATTTTGAAGAGCGCTTTGCTCCGCTCGAAGGAATTGTGAGGACCTACTTCCTTCCTGGGGAGGGGGCGCAGCTGATTTGGTTCGACAAAGACAAGAACCTGAGTCTGTGCAATCTGGCGACGGGCTGTCAGCCGCTGAAGCTGGGTCCGCTGGGTCTGGAGCTGGAGTCCTTTGAGCGTCAGCTGAGCCGCACCGGAGTTGTGACTGCGCAGGACAGCGCGCGCGCCAGTGCGGGAGTCGTTGGCAAGCCGCGTCCGGGGTCTCCGTTGATGAAGGAACCGGCGGTGCCGGCGCGGATCTTTGCGTGGGATCGCAGTGGTCAGCCGCTGCTCGGCAGAGAGGGCTTTGCTCACGACGATCTCAACTCGGTGAGCGACGTGGGCTGGAGTCCGGACGGCAGTCTGCTGCTGACCATTGGCAAGTCTAAGAGCGCTCCCCTGACCGATGTGATGGCGCTGTGGCGGATTGAAAAGGGGAGCCTGGTCAAGGTTCCGTTTGGCCAGCCCGCGCTGGTAAATGGACCGCCACTCGGCAAGTCCGTTTCCGTGCCAGAAGGAGTGCCGAGGGTGGCGCGCGAGGTGAGCGAGAAGCTCACGGTCTCCCAAGCGCGCTTCTCTCCCGACGGAAAATACATTGTGAGCTGCGGCAGTGACAAGCGCGTCTTCCTCTATGAACAGCAGGCGGTGGGTCGCGGCTATCGACTGACGCAGGTGCTCGGTCCATTCGCGCGCGCCTTCACGCGCTGTCTGTTCAGTGGCGATGGAACCAAGATCCTGCTCAGTGTCGTCGGCGAGCCGGGCGTGCAGATCTGGAATGTGGCGGGTCACTACGTCCAAGATCTGGCCGGTCAGAACCATGAGCTGGTGCCACGCAGCAGTCTGTTTTTCACCCAGAGTGCGTCGCAGGAACGGATGCGGTGGCAGCTCGAGCGAAGTCTGATTCCGATGCTGAGTGGTCCGCTCGGTGCGGTCAATCGCGCAGCCGCCGACAAGAACGAGACAATGCTGGTCACGACCTCTGGGAGCACGGTCCTTCAGTGGAACGAAAAGGGCGAACACATTGGCAGGCCGCGTCGCTTCGAGGCGTGGATCGATCAGCTGTCCGTGAGTCCAGAGGGTCGCTACGTACTCATCGGAACCTCGGACATCATCGATCGCAGCTTTCAGAGTCGCTGCTGGCTGTGGGATCTTTCCCCAAAGGCCGACGCGACGAAAAAGGACTCGCTGGACAGAGACCCGGTCGAGCTGGTTGGGAGTGGTCCGGACAGTCCCTTGCGCTGTTTCCATTTTCAGACCGGCGGCAAGACGCGGATTGGCGGTCTGAACCGCCATGGCGTGGTGGTGCAGTGGAGCAGTGATGGTACTCCACTGCCTACGAAGATCGATCCGCAGCTGTCGAAGGGTCCCCAGCAGTTTGCTCCAGTGACGGTATCCTTTGCAGAGAGTGGCGATCAGGTCGTGCTCACCAGCATGTCGAATCCCGCGACTCCGGTGGCTCTCCTGTTCGGTTGGAATGGACAGAAGCGGGCGGACCTGCCACGCTCAGGAACTTCCTTTGCCGTCGAGTTCTCGGATGCGAATGGAGACTTCGTGACTCTCGATGACAAGGCGGGAATCTCGCGCTGGAGTGCACAGGGCAAGCTGCAGCCGGCGCTGGTGATGCCGGATCCCAAGCCCAACTTCACCAAGTCGGTGCTGAGTGTGAGCCGCTCGGGCCAGTTCGTAGCGGCGAGTGATGCGACAAAGTCCGTCTGGCTGTGGGATACCAAGACGCCAGGGCCGCCGGACAGACTCCGCCACGAAGCGCCGGTGAAGAAGATGGCGATTCAGGAATCGGTGGGAGTGCTGGTGACGGAGACCGAAAACGAGCAGATCGTGCTGTGGGATCTGCGGGGCAGTCTGGAGGAGCCGATCCGCAAGCGACGGGGCAAGCTGCTGGCGACGGCACCGGATGGGCTTGGACAGAGTGGGAGACCGTGGCTGTTTACCCAGGAATCCGATGGCTCGGTGCTGCTGTGGTACGTCAAAAAGGGGGAGGCGCAGCGCTTCGCTTTGGTTCGTGAAGACTGGCCGATTACCGAGCTGTTTGTCAGTCCTGGTGGCGGTTTCGTGGTGCCGATGGTAGGAGCCAGCTCAATGCGCTATATCAATTCTTCTTCGGGACCGGCGCGCCGGAGTCGGGTGAGTCACCGCTGGCCGCTCGATGAGAGTACGCTGTCGAAGCTGGCCGATGACTTCCTGCGAGGGAAGCGGATTTCCAGCGAAGTCACCGAGGAGCTGGACAAACAGCTGCGGGAGTAGCGTGGTGGCCGACTCACTCCTCTACTACAACGGGGTCAACGCAGTCACCGGCGACTATGCCCTCTCGCCGCGGACGCTGGATTCGCTGAGCGCGCAGAGCCTTCCCGAACCGAGTCCCGCGCACGTGGCAGATCTCACGAAGCGCAAACAACAGACCGATGGCAGCGACGGTAAATTGGCTACACATCGCCAGGATCTGATGCAGGCCGAGGCCGAACTTCAGACTCTGTTGCGGGCGCAAACAACCGACTGTACGCGGCTGGATTCCGTGCGTAGGCGCATTTCGGAACACGAGAGCTATCTTTCGCGCAACACCCACGCGGGAGTCCGTCAAGGAGTCAATCCCTGCGATCTGTCGCAAGCGGGCTGGGGCGTGATCCTGCCGGCGCGAACCGATGGCACCAAGCAGGCCGCGATCCTCGAAGCACTGGAGCCACTCCTCACGCACCGCAGCCAGCAGGCGGGCGCGCACTTTCGCAAGTTCCTGGGTGGTGAGGGCTTTCGCACTGGGGATACCAAAGCGCGCTTTCTGTCTCGGCACGGCGCGTCGCCAGCGGGTCCGGCTGATCCAGATCTTGTGCCGTACTATCTGCTGCTGGTGGGGAGTCCGGAAGAGATTCCGTTTGAGTTTCAGTACCACCTCGACATCCAATATGCCGTCGGGCGGCTGTTTTTTGAGAGCATCGCAGAGTACCACAACTACGCGCGCTCGGTGGTCGATGCAGAGACCCGCGGCAGCAGCAAGCCGCAGCGGATGTGTCTGTTCGGAGTCCAGAATCCGGGTGATCCAGCGACGGAGCGGACCCAGCGACTGCTGGTGAGCCCGCTGGCCGATTCTCTCCAGAACTCGCAAGCGCGCTGGCAGTTTGATCGTCCGCTGCCGGCACAGACCACCCAATCGGCTCTCGCTGAGCGGCTCGGGGGCCGTGAGACTCCGGCCTTGCTGTTTACCGCTTGTCATGGCATTGAGCTGCCCACCGATCATCCGCTCCAGCGACGGCGACAGGGGGCTCTGCTCAGCAATCAGTGGAGCCGGAGTCCGGGGACTCCGATTGCGGAGGACTCCTTCTTTGCGGCGGAACATCTGGCCAGCAGTGCAGATGTGCAGGGAATGATCGTGTTCGCGTTTTCCTGCTTCAGTGCCGGCGCGCCTCGACCTGCGGAGTACCCATATCCCGACGGGAGCATCCCCTCCACTGCGGCTTCCGCTCCGTTTGTGGGAGCCCTCCCGATGGCGCTGCTCGGACATCCCCGAGGCGGCGCACTGGCCGTGATTGGTCATGTGGAGCGCGCTTGGGGGTATGCCTACGGAGTCGAAGATCCGCGACAGCGGGCCCATACGGCGGTGTTTCAAAGTACGATCGAGCGACTCCTGCTCGGGCATCCGGTCGGCTACGCAATGGAGTTTTTTAACGAGCACTATGCCGAGCGGACGACGGCGCTAAGCGAGCTGGTGTTTCAGATTCTCAACCACCGCAAGTATGATCCGGCTGTACTTGGTGAGCTGTGGATGGAGAGCGCTGATTCCCGTGGCTACGTAGTCCTGGGTGATCCAGCGGCGCGACTCTCTTTTGCACCGGCGGAATCCAAAGCGCAGGCTGCTCCCTCCGAAATTCTCTCCACTACAGCAGCGCCAAACAGCATTCCTTGTCCGGAAGAGATCACAGCAGACACCTGGCAACAGACTCCGCTGGCGGTACAGCGGCTCGTCGACGAACTCAAGCGCAAGCTCGCGACGCGCTAGACGCTGTTTCTGCTACGGACCGGCTGGCAGCTTGCGATACCACTTGATGGGATGGAGTTCCCACCAGAAGTGGCTCTCGTCATAATGCACGGTTCCGAGCAGCTCGACTTCATCATTGGCTTGCGGATCTACAATCGGTCCCAACGGATTGGCCGGGTCCTTGTACGCGGGACTGTTTTCGAGGGCATGACCGAACGTATCGAGCGTAGGGTTGCCGTCGGGGAACCACTCGGACTGCGCCACGATTCCTTGCACATGGGTGTCTCTGTCTCCGGGAACAAACACGGCAAAAGCGATGCGCGATCGGACACAGACTTCCTTGCCGGCAGCAAAGCGACCCCCGAGCAGCTCCTCTGGAGTGACACTCCGCGGACAGTGGGCTTGGGCCGGCGAGGCGCGATCTACCTGACAGATGTGGCGGCCTACGTTGCGCGCCGGGAAGTAGTGGATTCGGTAGTCGCCGCTGGTGGTGTTGACGGTGTAGCGAGGGTCACAGACCTGACCGAGCGGACAGTCCGAATCGCTCACACAGGTCCCATCAATGTTGCGGAAGTCAGCCCCCCATTTAATGGTCGGCGGCTTCTGGCAGAGGTGATTGCGCTCGCAGATCAGATCGTCCTGACAGTCCATGTCGTGCTGGCAGGCTTGTCCGAGGTCGGCGAGCATGGGCGCATCGCTGCTCAAGATACGATAGGAAGTCAGCTCGTCGATCACCGGAACGCGCAAGGTGTCGAGCCGGAAGTCGATGGTCGTGAGTCGTCCGGTGACTTCTACCAAGTCTCCGCGCTGCGGAAGTCGAACCGTGCGAGTGTCTAGCGTCGCTTTGGGAAGATGAAACCCGACGGCAAAAGGAGGCAGACTATTGGCCACATCCGGTGGCAGCTTGCGCAGCTCCTCCTCCGGCAGCTCGAAGATCACGTAGCGATGCGGAGGGATGGGATTTAAGGGATCTTCCGGGTCGTTCCCATAAGTCACCGCGGCGACCTTGCCCCGCGTTCTTACCACCTGCGGGGGCTGTACCTTGCGCAGCGCGATGTCGAGCGGAGTCACTTCTCCTTGATCGGGTGGCGGCTCTCCCCCGTCTTTGCAGCCGAGCAGACCGAGCACTCCCAATATGACTCCTAGCCAGCAACCTGTCATCGCTTGTGAAGTCCTCATCAGAACCTCCAGATCTTGCGTAGCGAGCTTTTGAGCGAGCTGGGCTTGTCCTTCTCTGTGCCGGCCATCTCTTCCACTTCCTCTACAGCCTCGGGTGAGAAGAACTCGAACGCCCACAGCGACTCGCTCTGTTGCCATGGAATCACCACCTCGCGCAGCAATTCCTGAAAGGCCTCCGGTCGCTTCTTTTCAAAGCCGCGCGTGAGGTCTCCTAAGAGTCCATAAAAAGACTTCAGCTCGCTCTGACACTGCTTGGAGACCAGGGTCTGCACCACCAAGCGACGCGGCGCGGGAAGCTCCTCATAGGCCTCTGCAAGATCGGCCAATCGCCGTCGGTGTGACTCCAGCGCCTTTCCGATGGCGCGTCCGGCCTCTGCTTCCTTCATGGTCGTGAGACCGGGCTGGGACAGCACCCGCGGCAGATCCCGGCAGAGCGGCACGATAGCACTTACCAAGCGGCGCTCATTTTCGGCTTGTTCATTGCAAGCGGTGGTGAGTGACAGACTGAACAGCAGAGAGACAGAAAGGACGATTTGGGAGTGCATGGCAGGCTCCTTTCTTCGCCGTAGTATCACAAGCAAAGAGAGAACCCAGCGCAAAACACCACTCCCTGGTGCGCGGCAGTGACTTGTTCTTGATCAGGTCGCTAATGGAATGCCGTGGTTCGTCTCATCGGTGAGAATCTCGAACGCGGCGCGGTACTTGGTATGCAGCGTGCGCGACGGCTGACCGGGGCGCTGTAGCGTGATTTCACAGGAGGCAATCTTGCTGTTGAGACAGGTATGACTGCCGCTAGGAGGGTTGTAGTAGGTGAGTCCTACAAAGTCCTCGCGCGTCGCCGAAAATCGTCCGCTCACGCGCAGACCATGCTGCTCGCTGTCGAACGTCCAATCGAAAAACTTCCAGACTCCCTTGGCGGCCACAGACTGCACTAGGGAGTTCCAGCGGAAGTCCTGTCCTTCGGTGCGCAGACAGACGACTGTGAGCGGCGGAGTCCACAGCGGACCCAGCTTGAGCTTCGCAGTTCCACACTCCAGAAACGCATCCGGATCGTTGTCAAAGCCGACCACTTGTCCCCAAGCATAGGAGTCGTTGTGCTTGCTCCCCCAGTTGTGATTTTCGCTGCCCAGCCAGTCGGTGATTTCGATGACTTCTCCGTCGACCTCCAGCGTTCCGCGGAAGAGGACGTGCGGCCTGGTCGAGAGCGCTTTCGACTTCGGTAGGGGTGCCGTATACAGGTACTGTGGGAACAGCAGCATGGGCGCGCCGCCGCCACGATAGGAGAGCTGCCAGCGGATGCGGTGCGGTGCGCTTGCTTCACCCCGTAGCTCGCCAGCACTCAGCGTCGCTTCACCAATCCGCACGTTCAGTCCGTGGTTGGCGAACTGACAGCGCGCAATCGGAATCTCCTGCTTCGCGACGCGGATCTGCTGGGTCTCTCCATTCGAGTAAATCGCCCACAGCTCACCAATCGCCGCCTGCGGACGATCGCGCGGAGAAAAGATGGTGTAGCGTATCCAGAATGCCTGGTTTCTCGTCGGATGATTGCCGCGGAGGAACCAGCTCTCATAGTGCCCCTTGGGTTGGCCGTGATAGCGAGCGCCTTGCCAGTCTGCGAGCTTGTTTGCCATCATGATGAAGTATGTATGCCAGCTCCACGCACAAGGCAAAGAGCGAAGCGTGGATTGGTGGCAGGTGCGGCGGCAGCGACCGGTGACCAAGACAACATCATCAGAAACGGTCGGCCCAGCAGAAACTCGGTCTGCCGCCGAATATTCACGCTTCCTTCCAAGGTGCGGCGCAGCAGTTTCAAGCGGCGCTGGCGAGCGAGCCGACTCTCACTTTTGCGGCGATTCTGACGATCTGCATGCACTGAAGGGCCGACGTACAACGTAAATTCGCATAAGGACAAGCAAAAGCCGTGGACTGACTTAAGCATTTGAATAGATTGACGATTTTTATTACAAAAAGGAATCGTGTTTTTGTTCGACCAGAGTGACGCTTTTGCTTAATCTGTGTTTTTGATTTGCCCAGAGGTCTCAGCGTGTTGATTTCCATCTTACGTGTTGCTTTGTTCGTGCTTTTGTTCGGTTTCTCGGCCACAGGACTTGCTGCGGCCCCATTGGCCAGCACCCAAGCGGCCACCGGAATCACCAGCTCCTCGGTCGTGCTCAACGGCGTCGGTCAGCCCAACGGCCAAGCGACCACGGGCCGATTCCGGTACAGCGCAACCGATCCCGGAGCCTGCAATGACACCTTTGGAACCCGCGTTCCAACGTCAAGCGGCACCGATCTAGGCACTGGCAGCACGCCGGTTCCCTATTCGATCACCGCCACCGGCCTAACCCCTGGCGTCACCTACTACTTCTGCGCCATCGTCTCGAACACCGCGGGCACGGCCTTTGGCTCGGTGTTGTCGTTCACGATTCCGTACAAGCCCGTGGTCTTGACGAGCAGCCCAGCTGGCGTTACCAGCTCCTCGGCGACGCTGCAAGGCGCCGCCAATCCCGTTGCTGCCACGACCAGCGCCTGGTTCCGCTACAGCTCAAGCAATCCCGGCATTTGCAATGACTCTTTTGGCACGCGCGCTCCATCGAGCACCAGCGCCTCTCTCGGTTCGGGTATCACCAGCGTCCCCTACACGCAATCGATCGGCGGTCTCGTCCCCGGCGGCACCTACTACTACTGCGCGATCGCCAGCAACTCATATGGCACAACCTTTGGCGCGATCGTTTCGTTCACGACCCCAGCAACGGCCCCGGTGGTGACAACAGCCAGCGCCTCGGCCCTCACGCGCACCGCGGGTCAGCTCAATGGCTATGGCAACCCCGGCGGTGATGCGACGACTGCGTGGTTCCGTTACAGCACGGCCAGCCCCGGAACTTGCAATGACACCTTCGGAACGCGAGCTCCCGCCAGCGGAGGCTCGGCACTCGGCGCCGGCACCAGCAACACGCCATTTTCCCAGGCTGTGAGCGGTCTGATTCCCGGCGCGACCTACTACTACTGCGCGATCGCGGCCAATGCACTCGGCACGTCGTGGGGCGCGGTTCAGACCTTCATCACTCCGTCGGCGCCGAGCGCCACCACCACCGCGGTCACCTACCTTACCAACACCTCGGCGACGCTCAACGGATCGGGAAATCCCAACCGCACCTCGGCGACCGGCTGGTTCCGTTACGCGGCCACCAACCCCGGCACCTGCGACGACAAGTTCGGCTCGCGAGCCCCGGTCTCCGGTGGAAGTTCACTCGGCAATGACATCTACGACCAGCCCTATTCACAGTCGATCTCGGGCCTCTCGCCAGCGACGACCTATTTCTACTGCGCCATCGTCTCCAGCTCCGAAGGCACGGCGTTTGGCTCGATCTTGTCGTTTACCACCGCGACGGTCCCTGCGGTCAACACCGCTGCTGCCAGTGGCATCACCCCGACCGGCGCGACGCTCAACGGCTCGGGCATCCCGAACGGAGCGAGCGCGAGCGGCTGGTTCCGTTACAGCAACACCAATCCCGGCTCGTGCAGCGACAGCTTCGGCAACCGCGCACCGAGCAGCAGCAGCAGCTCGCTCGGCGCTGGCAGCACGCTGATTCCGTTCGGGCAGTCGATCACCGGCCTTGTCCCCGGTGTGACCTACTACTACTGCGCGATCGTCGGCAACTCGTACGGAACCGGGTTTGGCGCAGTGCTGTCGTTTACCACCCCGGCGATGGCTCCGACGGTGACCACCGGCAGCGCCACCAGCCTGACCCGCACCACCGGCGTGCTCAGTGGCTATGCCAACCCCGGTGGCGACGCAACGACGGCTTGGTTCCGCTTTAGCACCAGCAGCCCCGGCAGCTGCAATGATTCGTTTGGAACCCGCGCTCCTGCCGCTGGTGGCTCGGCGGTTAGCGCGGGCTCGGGGAACACGTACTTCTCGCAGCCGATCAGCGGACTGACGCCAGCGACGACGTACTACTACTGCGCGCTGGCCGCCAACTCGATCGGTACCACGATCGGCGCGGTGCAGAGCTTCATCACTCCGTCTTCACCCACCGCCACCACCGCCGGCGTCACCTATCTGACCACCAGTTCGGCGACGATCAACGGCACCGGCAATCCCAACCGCGCAACCGCTGCTGGTTGGTTCCGCTACAGCACCACCAATCCCGTCACCTGCGACGACAAGTTCGGCTCGCGGAGCCCACTGTCCGGCGGCACCAGCCTCGGTAACGACATCTACGATCAGCCGTTTTCGCAGGGCCTCTCGGGGCTGTCGGGCGGCACGACCTACTACTACTGCGCCATCGTCGCCAGCAGCGAGGGCACGGCGTTTGGCATCGTGCAGTCGTTCACCACCTCGGGAATCCCGACCGCCACCAGCTCGGCGGCCAGCGGCGTGAACTCGACGGGCGCAACCCTCAAGGGCGAGGGAGTACCCAACGGCGCCAGCGCCTCCGGTTGGTTCCGTTACAGCAACACAAACCCCGGCAGTTGCAACGACTCGTTCGGTAGCCGCGCCCCCAGCAGCAGCAGCGTCTCGCTCGGTGCGGGGACGACCAGCGTCCCGTTCGGCCAGTCGATCAGTGGCCTACAACCGGGCACGACCTACTACTTCTGCGCCATCGTCAGCAACACTTATGGAACCGGCTTCGGCTCCGTGCTGTCGTTTGCCACGCCAGCGATGGCTCCGACGGTCACCACCGGTAGCGCGAGCGGCTTGACTCGGACCTCGGGAACACTCGGCGGCTATGCCAATCCAGGCGGCGATGCGACCACGGCCTGGTTCCGCTTTGGTACCGCCAGCCCAGGCACCTGCAACGACTCATTTGGTACGCGCGCTCCGGCGACCGGCGGTTCGGCGCTCGGCTCAGGATCGAGCAACACGTCGTTCAGTCAACCGATCGGCGGCCTCAGCCCGGCAACGACCTACTACTACTGCGCACTGGCCGCAAACTCGATGGGCACGGCGATGGGAGCCGTCCAGACCTTCGTAACTCCGTCGTCGCCCAAGGCCTTTACGGCCTCGGCTACTTACGTCACGGACACCGCCGCTACGCTCAATGGTGCCGGCAACCCGAGCCGCGCTTCGGCGACGGGCTGGTTCCGTTACAGCTCGACCAACCCCGGCGCGTGTGACGACAAGTTCGGCTCGCGAGCCCCGGTCACGAGCGGCGTCGCACTCGGCAATGACATCTACGACCAGCCGTACTCGCAGACCATCTCGGGACTGTCGCCAGCGACGACATACTACTACTGCGCGATCATCGCCAGCACCGAGGGCATGGCCTTTGGCGCGGTCATGTCGTTTACCACCTCAACGGTGGCGACGGTGACCACCAACGCGGCAACGGGCATCAGCGCCACCTCCGCCACGCTCAACGGCGCCGGCAATCCCAACGGTGCCAGCGCCTCCGGCTGGTTCCGTTACAGCAACACAAACCCTGGCACGTGCAGCGACAGCTTCGGCTGGCGTGCCCCGAGCAGCAGCAGCACCTCCCTCGGCGCGGGCAACACCAGCGTTCCGTACGGACAGTCGATCAGCGGACTCAGCCCAGGTACGACCTACTACTACTGCGCGATCGTCAGCAACAGCTACGGCACGGGCTTTGGCGCCGTGCTGACGTTTGTCACTCCGGCCATGGCGCCGACGGTGACCACTGGCAGCGCCTCCAGCCTGACCATGACCACCGGAGTGCTGAGCGGCTATGCCAACCCCGGCGGCGACGCGACGACGGCATGGTTCCGCTTCAGCACCGCCAGCCCCGGAACCTGCAATGACAGCTTCGGCACGAGGGCTCCCGCCACCGGCGGCTCAGCGCTCGGCTCGGGTACCAGCAACGTCGCGTTTTCGCAGCCGATCAGCGGCCTCAGCCCAGCGACGACCTACTACTACTGCGCACTCGCCACCAACTCCATCGGCACGGTACTCGGAGCGGTACAGACCTTTATCACTCCGTCACCACCGACGGCGACGACCACGTCGACAACGTACCTCACCAACAGCTCGGCGACACTCAACGGCTCGGGCAATCCGAACCGCGCTTCGGCCACCGGCTGGTTCCGCTACAGCACCACAAACCCCAGCGCGTGCGATGACAAGTTCGGCTCGCGCACCCCGCTCAGCGGCGGCAGCGCGCTCGGCAATGACATCTACGACCAGCCGTTCTCGCAGACGATCTCGGGTCTGTCGCCGGCCACGACCTACTACTACTGCGCCATCGTCGCCAGCAGCGAGGGCACGGCTTTCGGTGCCCTGCTGACATTCACCACCGCGTCGACCGCCACCGCAACCACGACGGCGGCCACCGGAGTGACGTCTAGCTCGGCCACCTTGAACGGCACCGGCAATCCTAACGGCGCAAGCGCCAGCGCCTGGTTCCGCTACAGCAACACAAACCCCGGCACGTGCAGCGACAGCTTCGGCTGGCGCGCCAGCACCGGCAATACCTCGCTCGGCGCCGGTTCAACCAGCGTTCCAATGTCGCAGACGGTCTCCGGTCTGCTACCCGGTACGACTTACTACTACTGCATCATCGTCAGCAACTCGTATGGCACTGGCTTCGGCAAGGTCATGTCGTTCGTGACGCCCGTCACTGCCCCGACGGTCACCACCGGCAGCGCCAACAGCCTGACCATGACCACCGGCGCACTCAACGGCTACGCCAACCCCGGCGGCGCTCCAACGACTGGCTGGTTCCGCTTTAGCACGGCCAGCCCCGGCACCTGCAATGACACCTTCGGCACGCGCGCTCCGGCGACCGGCGGCTCGGCCCTCGGCTCGGGCACGAGCAACGCGACGTTCACGCAGGCCATCAGCGGCTTGGCTCCGGCGACGACGTACTACTACTGCGCGATTGCCAAGAACTCGGTCGGCATGGCGTGGGGAGCGGTGCAGACCTTCATCACGCCGTCGACACCGACCGTCGTGACGGCGTCCGCCACCAGCATCACGACCAGCTCGGCAACTCTCAACGGCTCGGGCAACCCAAGCCGCGCTTCGGCAGCCGGCTGGTTCCGTTACGCGACCACCAACCCCGGAGCCTGCGACGACAAGTTCGGCTCACGCGCCCCGACCACGGGAGGCATCTCCCTCGGCAACGACATCTACGATCAGCCTTTCACGCAGGGCATCGTCGGCCTGTCACCCGCCACCACCTACTACTACTGCGCGATCGTCGCCAGCAGCGAGGGCACGGCCTTCGGCTCTCTGATGACGTTTACGACCTCGGCACCGGCGACCGCGACCACGACGGCAGTGGTGAGCGTCTCGGCCACCACGGCGACCTTGACCGGCACCGGCAACCCCAATGGCGCCGCGGCGACGGGCTGGTTCCGCTACAGCACGACCAGCCCCGGCACCTGCAATGACAGCTTCGGCATCCGCACGCCCAGCAGCAGCGGCATCTCACTTGGCGCCGGCACCACCAGCACAGCGTTTGGTCAGCCGATTACAGGCCTGTCGCCCGGCGTCACCTACTACTACTGCGCCATCGTCAGCAATGCCTATGGCGCCGGCTTCGGCGCGGTCATGTCGTTCATCACGCCCGCGGGTCCTCCGTCGGTCAGCACCGATTACGCCTCGGGCATCGTCACCAACCTCAACGGCTCGGCCAATCCGAATGGCTCCGCCACCACCGGCTGGTTCCGCCTCGCGACGAGCAGCCCCGGCACCTGCAACGACACCTTCGGCACGCGCATCCCCGCCACCGGAGGCACCGCGCTCGGCTCGGGCAGCGGCATGATCGCGTACGCCAACCCGGCCCCAACGCTGACACCCGGTACGACCTACTACTACTGTGCGATTGCCAGCAACGCCGTGGGTACCTCGTTTGGCGTCATTCGCAGCTTCACGGCCCCGATGCCACCGACGGTATCGACGCTGGCTGCCACCCCGGTTACGGCGACCACCGCGACCCTGAACGGAACCTCGAATCCGAACGGCAACTCGACCATTGGCTGGTTCCGCTACAGCACCAGCAGCCCCGGCACCTGCAACGATGTGTTCGGCACGCGGGCCCCGGTGAGCAGCGGCACGTCGCTGGGTTCGGGCACGTCGCCAACGCCGTTTGCCGAGTCGATCTCTGGCCTGTCCCCGTCGACGACCTACTACTTCTGCGCCATGGCACTGAGCGCTTACGGCACGGCGCTCGGCTCGGTCTTGTCGTTCACGACGCCGCCTGCGACGCTCACTCGATCTTCGCCAGCCGGTGGTAGCGGTGGACTCGTCGCCAAAACCAGCCGCATCACCACCCTCGCCGCGACGGAAATCATCGGAGAGTCGGCCATCCTGCACGGCTCGGCCACCCCGAGCGGCGTTGAAATGCCCGGCTGGTTCCGCTACAGCACCACCGCGCCGATGAGCTGTAACGACTTCTTCGGGACCCGCGCCCCTCACAAGGCCAGCGCCACGCTCGGAGCCGGCGAGAAGCCCGTCGATTACTCACAGGCGGTCACCGGACTGGCCCCCGGCACGACGTACTTCTACTGCGCGATTGGCACCGTGTCGGATAGTGCAAGCGGTGCGGGCAGTGCGGAGAGCACGAGCTTCGGTGAGGTGCTGTCGCTCACCACACGACCGGCGGCCCCGGCTGTGACCACGAACCCACCGACGGACGTTGCGGTCTCGACGGCGACGCTCAACGCGCGGGTCATGCCCCGCGGCGACGCCACCACCAGTTGGTTCCGTTACGACACCAGCAAGCCCGAAAACTGCAACGACAGCTTCGGCGTGCGCGCCCCGGCCAACGTCGGCAAGAGCCTCGGCAGCGGCACCAGCGCTGTCAGCCACACCGAGCCGATCTTCGGACTGAGCCGCGGCGAGACCTACTACTACTGCGCGATCGCCGCCAACTCTCTCGGCACGACCTACGGCGAGATGCTGTCCTTCATCCCTGGCGCGACCGCTCCAGACGTGACCACCGAGTCACCAATCAGCGTCGACACCAGCAGCGGCACCGTCGGCGCTACGGTCTACGCCAACGGCTCAGCGGTCACAGTGTGGTTCCGTGTGGGCGAGTCCGACCCCGGCGTCTGTGATGAGTCGTTCGGCAGCTCGGTGACCGCCAAGCGTCGCGGTCTGACACAAGGCGCCCAAGCCCTGGTCGCTCTGCCCGACTCCCCAAGCGTCGCCAGCACCAGCTACGAGTCTGTGCCCCTCTTGGGCCTCCGTCCGGGCACGATCTACTACTACTGCGCGGTAGCTAGCAACATGGGCGGCCTCAAGTTTGGCCAGGTCCGCTCGTTTACGACCGCGTCCCCACCACCGGAGCTTGGCACCGTCACCAGCTCCGCCGCCGATCCGATCGAGTCGCAGCAGGGCTGTTCGTTCACCGCCGGCAAAAACCGCAGCAGCGAGTCCAGCCCTCTCGCCCTGCTGCTCCTGCTGCCCATGCTCGGTGGCCTGATGCTCCGTCGGCGGCTCCGCGCTCGCGCCGCCTAAAGAAACACGTCCCTTCTAACGAAAACGGCCCCGGTAGCTGGCGACCGCCTGGTACGGATCGGGCCACTTCATCGAATGGCCCTGCTCAGCGGCGGCGTGCCGGGTCCAGTACGGATCGAACAGGTGTGCCCGCGCGAGTAGCGCCAAATCGGCCCGGCCCGCGGCAATGATGCTGTTGACGTCGGCGTAGGAAGAGATGTTGCCGACGGCCATCGTTGCAATCCCCACGCCGAGTCGAATCTCCTCGGCAAACGGCGTCTGGTACAGCCTGCCGTAGACCGGGCGACCCTCGACGGCAGTGCCTCCCGACGAGACATCGACGATATCGACCCCCGCCGCCTTGAGCATCCGCGCCACCGCGACCGCATCTCCCGGAAGCATTCCGCCCGGCGCCCAGTCATGCGCCGAGATGCGCACCGAGATCGGCTTTTCCTCGGGCCACACCGCCCGCACCGCCGCAAAAACCTCGAGTGGAAAGCGCATCCGGTTGGCCAGAGAGCCGCCGTACTCGTCCTGTCGCAGGTTGCTAAGCGGTGAAACAAAGCTCGAGAGCAGATAGCCGTGCGCCATGTGCAGCTCAAGCAAATCGAAGCCCGCTTCTTCGGACAACTCCGTCGCTGCCACAAAGTCCGCGACCACCGAATCGAGGTCCTGTCGGCTCATTTCACGCGGGATCTGACTGTGCTCGTTCCAAGGAATCGGCGACGGTCCGACGATCGGCCAGCTCTCACTCTCGGGCAGCGGCTTGTCTTCACCCAGCCACGGCACACGGGTCGCGGCCTTCCGTCCGGCATGCGCCAGCTGAACGGCGATCTTGGCCTCGCTCTGACGATGGACGAAGTCGACAATCCGTCGCCACGCAGGCATATGTTCCGGCTTGTACATTCCCGCGCAGCCCGGAGAGATCCGACCCTCGCGACAGACATCGGTCATTTCGGTGAAGACCAAGCCCGCGCCGCCGATCGCCCGACTGCCGAGGTGAACCATGTGCCAGTCGTTGGGCAGGCCATCTTCCGCCGAGTACTGACACATCGGTGACACTGCGATGCGATTGGGCAGCAGCAGCTCGCGAATCCGCAGCGGCGTAAACATCGGCGGCGGCGACGGATGGCGCGGGACCTTGATGCCGGTCTGCCGCTCGGCCTGCGCAGCGACGTGATCGTTGACCTCGGCGATGAAGTTGGGGTCGCGCTGGCGCAGGTTTTCGTGGGTCAGGCGCAGCGATCGAGTCAGCAGACTAAATCCAAACTGCCACGGCTCGGTCTCGATGAAGCGCTCGCTGTGCTCGAACCACTCGAGCGAAGTCTGCGCCGTCCGCTGCAAGCTCTCGACGGCAGGCCGCCGCTCCTGCTCGTACTCGGCCAGCGCCTCGCGGATGTCGCGTCGCCCCGCCTTCAGCGCCTTCGACAGCGCGATCGCATCTTCCATCGCCAGCTTGGTGCCCGAGCCAACCGAGTAGTGCGCGGTATGCACAGCGTCGCCGAGGAGTACCACATTGTTGTGGCTCCATTTTCCGCAGCGCACCGTCGGGAAGTTCCGCCACATACTGCGGTTTTTGCACAACTTGTGACCGGCTAGGCGCGGCGCAAATAGCTTCTCGCAGTACGCCACCGTCGCAGCTTCATCCGCCGAATCGAGCCCCGAGCGCAGAAAGGTCTCAGCGGTACACTCGACGATAAAGGTCGACTGCGGCTCACCGTCGGGCGCGCTCTGGGTGTAGCGATAGGAATGGACGCGCCACAGTCCGTGCTCGTTTTCGTCGAAATAGAACGTGAACGCCGGCAGCGGCTGGGTACTGCCGAGCCACACGAAGCGATTCGGTCGGTAGTCGATCTGCGGCGCAAAGGTATCGGCAAAGCGCGCGCGCACTACGCTGTTCAGCCCGTCTGAGCCCACCACCAGATCGGCATCGAGATACGAGTCGACATCGCCCGACTGAATCTCGCGCTCGAAGACAATCTCGACGCCCAGCTCGATCGCCCGCTGCTGCAAGATGCGCAGCAGATCGTGTCGCCCGAGTCCCGCGAAGCCGTGCCCGCAGGATCGCACCACATGATCGAGATAGAAGATGTCGATGTTGTCCCAGTGGTAAAAGCTGTTCTCGATCGCATCGTGGCTCTCGGCGTCCTCGTTGCGCAGCCCTGACAGCGTCTTGTCTGAAAAGACCACGCCAAACCCGAAGGTATCGCTCGGCCGGTTGCGCTCGATGACCGTGATTCGGTTCGTCGAGTCGGCTTTCTTCATCAAGATGGCCAGATAGAGACCTGCGGGACCACCGCCCAGACAGACAATTTTCATCGATCTGCCATAGCATCCAGAGCCGCAAAGGTCTATTCGTCTCTGGCGACGGAAACGATATACTCGGGCGCACAATGGCAAGAGGCGGCAGGGTTCAGTCAGGCAAGCGCTTCGTGGTCGTCGGTGGCGGGGTAACCGGCTGCGTACTCGCCGAGCGCATCAAGCAACGGAGCCCCGAGAGTGCGGTCACGCTCCTCGAGGGCAGCAGCAGCTTGGGCGGACTGTCGGTGCGCGCCGAGCCCGATCTCATCGGCTGGGACCGCTTCTATCACGTCGTCACGCCGCAAGATGGGCAGCTGCTCGACTGGCTGCGACGACTCGGCGTTGCGGATCGGCTGCGCTGGCGAGGCGCGCACACCGGCTTTTACGCCGACGGCAGACTGCACCGCTTCGATACGCCGCTCGACTTTCTGCGCTTCCCGCCGCTCGATCTGCTCGACAAGAGTCGACTGGCCGCCAGCATCCTCTACGCCTCGCGTGTCAGAGACGGCGCCCCGCTGTGGAACATCACCGCCGCGGACTGGCTGCGCAAGCTTGCCGGCGACACGGTCTACCGCAAGTTCTGGGAGCCACTGCTCCGCGCCAAGCTCGGCAGCGCCCACAACGATGTCGCGGCCACCTTCATCTGGTCGACGATTCGCAGGCTCTACGCCACCCGCCAAGCCGAAGGTCGTCGCGAGTCCTTCGGCTACATCTCGGGCGGCTACGCGCCGGTCTTTGCCGCCGCTGAGCAGTACCTCGGCAAGCTCGGCGTCACCGTTCGTAAGTCGGCCCCCGTCGAGCAGCTGAGCAATGGGCCCGATGGCAGCACTCGACTCCAGCTCCGCGACGGTGGCGAGCTGCTTGCCGACCGCGTGATCTACACCGGCCCGTCGCGCGCTCTGCCTACGCTGAGCGCCGGACTGCCCATTCCCGAGTCGCTGCTCGAGCGTGCCGAGCGACTGCGCTATCTCGGCGTGCTGTGCATGGTCCTCAAGCTGACGCGCGCTTTCTGTCCCTACTACGTGCTCAACCTGACCGATCCGGGGCTGCCGTTTACCGGCGTGATTGGCCTGACCACGCTCGTCGAGACCGTCGAGACCGGCGGACATCACTTGGTCTATCTGCCGCGCTATCTGCCCGACGATGATCCCGACTTCGCGAGGCCCGACCAGGCCTTCGTCGAGCCGTTCGTCACCGCGCTGGAGCGGATTGGTTCCCGTCGAGGGTTCCGTCGCGATGAGATCCTGTCGACTCATTTGTTCCGCAGCCGATTTGTCAGTCCGATTGCGGTGCTGGGCTACGACAAGCTGCGCCTGCCTATTCCGCTTGTGCCGGGCCGGCTGTACCTGCTAAACACCGGTCGGATTCTCGGCGGCACCCTCAACAACAGCCAGATGATCGACGAAGCCGAGCAAGGACTCGACCAGATCCTGGCCTAGCCGGAGCCGCGGCGGACTCAAGACACGGACGATGGAAGTCGAAGCCAAGCCCAGCGCAAGCCCTCTCGCCGAGGTCATCAGTCGCAAGCGGATCGTGCTGGTCGTCGGTTCTGGCGGGGTCGGCAAGACCACCACCTCGGCCACGCTGGGACTTATGGCAGCGCTGCGCGGCAAGCGAGTGCTGGTGCTGACCATCGATCCAGCACGACGGCTCGCCGATGCCTTGTCGGTGTCCGCTCTCAGCCATGAAATCCAAAAAGTGCCCGAGGAACGGCTGCGCATCTTGGCCGCGGCGCGTGGGGAGACCCCAGTGGCCGGCGGTGTGCTCGACGCGATGATGCTCGACCAGAAGCGTGCCTTCGACGATCTGGTGGCCCGCTATGCGCCCGATCCAAAGCTGCGCGATCGCGTGCTCCGCAATCAGATTTATCAGCAGATCTCGTCGGCGCTGGCCGGCTCTCATGAGTACGCGGCGATGTCGCGGCTCTATGAGCTGTCGCAGCTCGACCGCTACGACCTGCTGATTATGGATACGCCACCGACGGAAAACGCGATCGATTTTCTCGATGCCCCGGAGAAGATGTCGCGGGCGGTCGACTCCGACGCGATCCAGTGGATCATGAAGCCGTACCTCGACAAGGCGGGCAGTCTGTCGCTGCGGCTGCTCGGGATGGGTGGCGCGATTGTGCTGCGCGGACTGGCGCGCTTTGTCGGCTCGGCGTTTTTGACCCAGGTGGCTGAGTTCTTCGTCGAGTTTCAGGCTGTCCTCGGCGGTTTTCGCGAGCGGGCGCAGAAGGTGACGACGCTGATGCAGCGGCCCGACGTCGCGTTCCTGCTCGCCTGTAGTCCCGAGCCGCTCAGCATCGACGAGGCGTTGTATTTTCACGAGCGGCTGACGCGCGCCAAGCTGCCGATTGGTGGTTGTATCGTGAACCGCGTCCACCGCCACGCCCGCGAGGTGCCGAGCGACCTGTTGCCACTGCTCACCACGCGGCCTGAGCTGTCGGGCTTTGCCAGCGACGATCTCCAGTCCCTCGCCGACCAGCTGAGCCGCACCTACGCCGAGCAGCGAGTACTGGCCACCACCGACGAAGCATCAATTCGGCGTCTGTCGGAAAAACTGGCGCTGCCGCTGTCTCAAGTTCCGCTCCTCGAGCAGGATGTCCACGACGCAGCGAGCATTGCCGCCGTCAGCCGGCACCTGATTCCGCCGACGAGATAGCTGCCGCTGCGCGGTCCGCCGCCTCTCGCTGCCGGCAATGTCTTTTGATTGCCACCGCCAAATCAGGGACACTAATCAGCAATGCAAGATCTGCGGCTGTACTTCCCTGGCCAGCTCTCCTGGCTCGCGCAAGCGGTCGAAGAGACTGAGCTTGTCGGTCCGCTGAGCCATGATAGCGAGCTGCTGTTCGAGTGGTGTGAAGGTGAAGCGCTCGAGCTGCCGGTGCGGGTCAACCTGACGCGGGCCCTGCACGACGGTGAAATGGAAATCGCAGCGCCAGTCTACGTCCGGCTGTTTACGCGCTTTGATGAGCCGGTCGACGACGAAGCCCTGACCGCCTTTGCCCACAAGCTCGCCCACTCTCTCGCCCGCTACGCGCACGCCGCCATCGACATCGGCACCATGAGCTACGAAGGAGGCGAAGACTTCACCTTTTCCGTCGCCGAGACCCTACCCGCGCGCTGACTCCGACTGATCCCGCTGTTTCGCCGCCCCGATCGTGAAACATAGTGAAACAAGTTGAACTGCTGGCCTGGGCGCTGGCAAGCTCGGCGCTGCGATGTCCAACCTGAAGCAACAGACTTCCCGCCCTGGCCACGTTGCCGAGACTGCCGCCCGGTCCACCCAGCGACGAAAAGAAGACGGTGTTTTCTTTGGTCTGCTCAGTGCCGATCCGGGAATGAAGCGGGTCTTCCAGTTTGTCGAGAAAGCCGCCAGCAGCGAGGCCAGCGTCCTTCTGCGCGGCGAGACCGGAACCGGCAAGGAGCTACTGGCCAAGGCCCTGCACTCCTTGTCTCCGAGGCGAGAGGGACCGTTTCACGCCATCAGCTGCGCAGCGCTGCCCGCGAGCCTGCTCGAAAGTGAGCTGTTCGGTCACGTCCGCGGCGCCTTTACCGGAGCGGTGCGCGACAACCCCGGGCACTTCCGTCTCGCGAGCAGAGGAACGCTGTTTCTCGACGAGGTGGCGGAGATGCCGCTGGAGGTTCAGGCCAAGCTGCTGCGCGTACTCGAGACCCATACCATCATTCCGGTCGGTGGTCAGGAATCGATTGCTGTCGATGTCCGGATTGTCGCAGCGACGCACCGCGCTCTCCGTACCGAGGTCGAAGCAGGCCGCTTCCGCGCCGATCTAATGTATCGCTTGCGCGTCGTTCCGATCTTCATTCCGGCGCTGCGCGAGCGTCCCGGAGACATTCTGATCCTCGCCGAACGCTTCATCTCAGAACTCAATCAGCGCGCCCCTCGCCGCATCGAGCAGATCTCTTCAGCCGCCGCCGCGATCCTGTCCGCCCATGACTGGCCCGGCAACGTCCGCGAGCTACGCAACGTCATTGAGTACGCCTTCGTCATTGGCGAAACCCCGACGCTGGTCCCCGCCGATCTCCCCCCTGAATTGAACGGAGTCAGACAGAGTCCTCCTTTCCATCCCAGCGCCAGAGAGGAAGCCAGCGCGATCCGCCAAGCGCTCCAAAAGACCGGCGGACATCCTGGCCAAGCCGCTCTCCTTTTGGGATGTAGCCGCGTGACGCTGTGGCGCAAGATGAAAAAGTACGGCTTGATTGAAGAGGAACACCATCGGAAATAGATCCGACGGATCGCTTAGGAACGGATGATTCAGGCACGGATGATTCAGGAACGGATGATTCAGGAACGGACGGTCGGGAGTCCCTCGGCCACATGGGCGAGCATTCCGCCCGTGAGGTTGTAGAGCTGACGGAATCCCATGCTGGCAAGCAGCTGCGCAGCACGTCCAGATCGGGCTCCGGAACGACAGACCATCACAAATTCCGTGTCGCGATCCCAGCGGTTGGCCTGCTCTGTCACCGTCGCCAGCGGCACCAGCTCCGCGCCCGCGAGGTGACCTGATTCATGGTGAAACTCGACCGGCTCGCGCACATCAATGATGCGACCCCGAAAGTCAGCGCGCGCCAAATTGGAAGGAGTGATCTCGCGATAACCGAGCTGGGTAGGTCGTGAGAGCTGTGCAAGGGAGTGCGTCATCGTCATTCTCCTAAGCGATCACAAGTTACGATTGAGGAGTCTGCGGCACGCCACCATCATCGTCGGTGGGCTGGCCCAGGTTGAAAGGAAGGTACAGGTAGCGAATGCCATTTTCGTGAGGCGGAGGCAGCCGACCTGCATCGATGTTGATCTGCACGCTCGGAAACAGCAGACGCGGGGGAGCCAGCGTCTTGTCGCGCGATCTCCGGAACGCTACATACTCCTGCTTGGTCGTCTCTTCGCGAAGCTGAATGTTGTGCCGCTTGCTTACGCCAATCGTGGTCTCAAAGCGCAGCACACGGCCCCCCGGCAGATAGTCGTGACCGACGAAAATCCGTGTCTCATCCGGCTGCCGATACAGCTTGTCATGCACGGAGTCATACAGGTCCTCGGCACTGCCGCGCGGGAAGTCACAGCGACCGGTTCCATAGTCCTCCATAAACAGCGCATCCCCCGTAAACAGGGCATCTCCGATCTTGTATGTGACACAGGCCGGAGTGTGTCCAGGGGTAGCAATCGCGGTAACGGACAGAGCACCTGCTTGCAGGCATTCCCCGTCGCCAAGGAGCCTATCGAACTGACTCCCATCGGTCGCAAAGCGCGCCGGCAGATCGAAAATCTTTTGGAATACCTGCTGTACCTCGGTAATGCGCGCGCCAATCGCGACTCCCACGCCATACGTTCGCTTCAGGTGCTGCGCGCCGCTCAGGTGATCGGCATGGGCGTGGGTCTCGAGGATCTGCCGCACAGACAGACCTTGCTCGCGGACAAACGCCCCGAGCTTCTCGATCGATGCGAGCGAGGTCCGCACAGTCAGCGGATCGAAATCGAGCACCGGATCAATGATCACTGCATCATGGCTGTCCGGATCGTACACAACGTAGGTCAGGGTGAAGGTCGGCGGGTCAAACAAGCCATGGATACGCATCTTATTCATCCTCGGTTGGGAGCGTGCAGCGCAGCGCTCAATGAACACACAGGCTACTTGAGCAAGCAACATGCCAGGGCAGCGTCAAGGGAGCAGCAACGAGAGGCAGCGTATCCATGAAACGATAATGTTTCACTCTGTTTCATCGCGATCTTCGTCTGTCTGACCATTTTCCTTCGCGCACATCTGGCCCGAAGACCTGCCTCGTCGGAGACGTTTTCGCGCATAATGCCGCCATGTTTTTGCCAGCGCAGCAAACCCCGCTAGCCCAGCTAGCCCAGGCCGTCGAGATCATCCGTGGCGGACAGCGATTCCTGATCGCCGCCCACTCCCGACTCGACGGCGATGCACTCGGTTCGATGTTGGTGAGCGCGCACGGACTGCAGCTGCTCGGGAAGGAGGTGTATCTGTACAATCCCGATCCGGTGCCGCGTCGCCTGGCCTGGATGACGGGTGCCGGAGAGGTCCGTCGCAAGGTCTCTGGAGGGCAGCGCTTCGACGCAACGCTGATTCATGACTGTGGCGCCAGACATCTCCTGGGTGATCAGTTTCCGACGGCGCACGTGACCGGGCCGCTGATTGTGATCGATCACCACGAGGTGGTCTCGGATCTTGGCGACATCGTGCTGCGTGATCAGGAGGCCGGCTCGGCGGGCGTGGTGGCGATGCGACTTCTGGCGGCGTTGGGAGTCCGTGAGGAGGCGCTACCGCTGGAGCTGGCGACGGCGCTGTTCGTGTCGCTGGTCGAGGACACCGGCTGGTTCCGTTATCCCAATACCAATCCCGAAGTCTTCCGCATGGCGACGGCAGCGATGCGCAGCGGCGTCAAGACATGGGAGGTCGCGCTGCTCCTCGATGAGCAGCTCTCGGAAGCGAGTCTGCGTCTGCTCACCAAGGTATTGCCGACGCTGGAACGACACTGCAATGGCAAGCTGGCGCTCCTTACGCTGGATGATCAGATGCTGCGGGAGGCGCAAGCGACGATGGATGATGTCGGCAAGCTCGTAAACTATGCGCGAGCGCTGCGCGGCGTCGACATCGGCGGACAGATCACAGTCAGCGATGATCGGATCTACGTCAGTCTGCGCAGCAAAGGTCGTGTCCACGTCGGTGAGCTGTGCGCACGATTTGGCGGAGGAGGTCATCACAATGCCGCAGGCTGCACCATTTCCTTTGTCGATCCCAGCGATGTGGCCGTGAGCCTTGCGCGCGCCAAAGCCCTCCTGATCAGTGCCTGCGAGGACTCCTTAAACAGCAGTCCCTCGTCGGATTAAGCAGGCGGAAGCGCTGGGCCCCTGACAAAACGTGCCCGATAAAACCTGCCAGACAAAACGTGGTAGAGAGAGTGGATGCGCACGCCGTCTAAGCAGCTTCTGGCACTGGCCGAAGATCTCAATACCTATATGCCGCTGCGCCCCGGTGACTCGCGCCTGGAGACCGAGCGCTACGTCCTCATTTTTTCTGCCACGGAGGGACCGCACGGAACCGTGGTGCAGCGCTTCCGTTTGACTCCGGAACAGGTATCGCCAACGCTCGCTGAGATTCGCGCGGAGCTCCGCAAGGCAGGTCGCAAGGAAGCGCTGTTCGAGCTGGGACCGTCGGCCACGCCGCCCGAGCTGCGTGAGCGGCTGATCGAACTGGGACTGACTCCGTTTGCGCTCGAGTCCCAGACAGAGTCGCTGCTGCTCTCTTGTCCCGCGCCGGACTGGCTGCCGCCGTGGCCGGACTCGATTCGGGTGGATCGGGTGGTGGATCTGGAGACGTTCCGACGATCACAGCACGTCTTTTGGGAGTGCTTCGGATACATTCCTGAAGACTTCGAGAGCGCGATTCTCAAAGACTATGCCTGCTTCAAAGACAGTCCGTTGTGGCAGCGCTTTGCAGCCGTTCAGGAAGGAGAGATCGTGGGTGTTGGCGATGTAGTGTTCACCCCGGAAGCGGCCGTTCTCTGTGGTGGTGTGACCCTTCCCAAAGCGCGCGGCCAAGGCGTTTACAGAGCCCTGTTAGGAGCCCGCTGGGAAGAGGCCTGTCGACGGCAAACCCCGCAGCTTTTGACCCAAGCGGGACACATGTCCCAGCCGATTCTGAAGCGCTTGGGATTCCGCTGCCTCTGTACGGTACAGATTCTTCATGATCGCTTGGTTTAAGCGAGCGTCAGGATGGTTCCTTCGCGCAGACAGGGAATCGGCGAGGTCTCGTGATCGAGGATGTCCGGATAGTGAATGAGCCGCATCTTGTGACGAATCCGATCCGGTAGCTGCATCAGCGAGTGCAGCGGCGTATGGATTCCGAAGTTGGTCTCGTGGACCACCAGCTCGGCAGTACTGAGCCAGGCAATCAGATCTGGGTCGAACGCGGTATCGGCGCTGTAGGCGAGCAGCGGCTTGTCTTGCCCGAGCAGCGACACCCGAATCGCCGTGGTCGGAATGTGGTGATAGGTGAAGCGGCGCTCGATCGACAGCGGTCCGATCTGCGTTCGCTCGTCGAGGTCAATGCGCTGCGCGTAGTCCGACAGCTTCAGCTCCGGCGCATTCTGGGAGGGCTCGATCAGCTTCTGTTGCGCGGCGCGGTCGGACTCTGGAGAAAGAAAGCTCGGATGCTGGAGGCGCTGCTCCAGATCGGACAGCGACCACTGCGGAACACACGCCGTCAGATTCGCCATGCCACCGCGCAGCCGCGTCGGCCACAGCGGATCGAGCACTTCCTTGGCGCCGTACAGATTCGGTTTGCGACGGACAACAAAGCGCCGCATGAACAGAAACGCTTCGAGCCCGCCGCAGTGATCGCCGTGCAGATGGGTCAGCAGCAGGTGCTCGATGTTTGCGACCGAAAGATCACAGTGGGTTCGCTGTCGGTGATCCGCGAGCACCCGTGGCAGCGCCGGCGGACAGTCGACCAGCAGGTGGACGCCCGACTGAGGCTCCTCGATACACAGGCAGCTGTTGTGGTAGCGCTCGGTGAACGCATCGCCAACGCCCAGGACGTGAAGCTTCAGCATCGGGGTCCTTTTGAGAGCTAACCGTGATGACCAATCGCTGCGCAGACTCCGTCGGTGAACGTCTTGGTATTGGCCTCACCACCCAGGTCTTTGGTACGCAGCCGGGAGTCCGCAAGTCCCGCGAGAATGCCGCGCCGCAGCCGTGCCGCCGCATCGTTCTGCCCAAGGTGAATCAGCATCATCTCCGCCGCCAGGGCCAGCGCCGTCGGATTGGCAATCCCCTGCCCGGCAATGTCCGGCGCCGAGCCATGAACCGCCTCGAAGATCGCCGCTCGCTCGCCAAGATTGGCACCCGGCGACACGCCCAGTCCACCGACCAGACCCGCGATGAGATCCGACAAGATGTCGCCAAACAGGTTCATCGTCACAATCACATCGAAGCGCTCGGGGAACAGGACCAGCTTCATACATGCCGCGTCGACAATCACGTCATCGTGCTGGATGTCGGGATACTCGCCAGCGACGTGCTTGGCCACTTCGAGAAACAGACCGTTCGACATCTTGAGAATGTTGGCCTTGTGGATGATCGACACCTTCTTGCGCTTGTACTTGCGCGCGTACTCGAAGGCGTAGCGAACAATGCGCTCGGAGCCAAAGCGGGTGATGACGGCAATCGACTCGGCGGCAGAGCGACCGGGCCCGACGAAGTGCTCGATGCCAGCGTAGATGTCCTCGGTGTTTTCACGCACCGTGACGATGTCGACGTTTTGATAGCGCGACGGGACGCCGGGGAAGCTCAGCGCCGGACGAACGTTGGCGTACAGATCAAAGTGCTGCCGCAGCGCCACGTTCACCGAGCGAAAGCCACCACCCTTCGGCGTCGACAGCGGCCCTTTGAGCGCGACCTTGTGCTTGGCAATCGACTCCAGCGTGATCTCGGGTAGCGGGTCCTGATGCAACTTGAGCGCACCTTCTCCAGCGGGAACTTCCTCAAATGAGAGCTGGGCGCCGCACGCTTGCAGCATCCGCAGCACGGCCTCGCTGATCTCGGGGCCAATGCCATCACCACGAATCAAAGAGATGACAGGAACAGTCGAAACGGACATGGGACGAGTCTTCTTTCTTGCGAGCGGTGCGGCGAAGTCAGTCTGTTTACCGAGCAACGAGCTACGACTTTTTGCCGAGCAGGAACTGATAAGCGGCGGCAAACTCGGTCTTGGCGCCGGACCGCACCACGTCACCGTGGGTGATGATCATGCGGTCGAAGTCCCATGCCAAGATTTTCTCGATCGAGCGCCGCGTCGCCGATGAGTCCGCAATCAAGCGCCGCAGCACCTTGGTCGCCCGCACTCCGCCCAGCGCCCCGTTTAGCGTAAACAGGATCCGGCCCAGCCACGACGACATCTGGGTCACGTTGAACGCCAGGTCGGTCTGGATCAGCGTCCGACTCTTTTTGTGGAAAAACACCACCTCGTTGAGCTTCGGCATGCCTTGGACCAGGTGCTGCTCGAACTCGGCGGCCAGCGCGGGCGGCGGCTGATCGGACAAAATCCCGTCGGGAACTAGATCCTTCCGCTTGTCGGTAAGACCCGGTGGCAAATACAGCTTGGCGTCGGGATAGGCCGCTTTCGCGTCGCCCACATACAGGTGGTGCATCAGATTCGGCGCCACCACGTGACGAACCGGCCCCAGGCGATCCAGTTCGGCGAGATCCTCGGCATTCATCTTCACCGGCGACACCATCAGCAGCGAGCCATCGACGAGCTTCACCACCGTCATACGCCCGCCCAGCTCGAAGCCCATCATCTTAAACGGCTTATCGAGGTACCACACATCGCTGTCGAGCTGACGAAACATGCTGCCCCCTTTGCGCTACGTTTTCGGATCTCCTGACGGTGGCTTGGGCGCCGGACCGTCTTTCCCCCACACCATGCCCACCATTGTCGCGGCCCGCTTGGCAGGTTCGCGCGGTCGATTGGTCTGCGTCAGTCGCATGACCAGCGTTCGCATGAGCGCCCGCTGAATTTCCGGATAGGTATCGAGCAGCGCCAGAAAATCGTCGGCATCAAAGCGCAGCAGCACCATCGGCTCGATCGGCTCGACGGTCGCCGAGCGCTCAATACCGGCCAGCACGGCCATCTCACCGGTCGTCTCGCCCGCACCTAGTCGGGCAATCTCCTGCCCATTTTGGATGACACGCACCTTGCCTCTGCGGATGAGGTACAGACAGTCCGCTGGCTCCCCTTGATAGAACAGCGGCTTGTTGATGTCGTCGCCCGTGATGTCGACACGCTCGGCAAGCCGGGCCACTTCGGCCAGCTGCGCATTCGACAAGGACTCAAACAGCGAGACGTCCTTGAGGAACAAGATCATGTCGAGTGAGACTGAGACTGCCATCGCCCGCTCTAGCTCTTGTCCTCTGGGGTTGTGCCGCTGCCATCAGCCGCGTTCATGGTGTTGCTCGTCGACGACGGCTGCGGACCGTCTTTGCCCCAGACCATGCCGATGATCGTGGCGGCCCGAGGAGCTTGCCGCGACTTGCCGGTCTGCGCCAGCCGTCGCACCAGCGACTTGAGCAGCGCACGACCAATTTCCGGAAACGCATCGAGCAGCCCGAGGAAGTCGCCCTCGGACCAGCGCATCAGCTGACAGGGCTCCAACGTGTCGACGCCGGCAGTCCGACGGGTACTCGCGAGCACGGCCATCTCACCGACGCACTCGCCGGGGCCAAAGCGCGCCACCTCGTTGCCACCGATGATGACCCGCAGCTTGCCCTTACGAATCAGGTACAGGTAGTCGGGCAGATCTCCCTGCTCGAACAGCGTCCGACCCGCCGGCAGATCGACCTTCTCCGCCGCTGCCGCCACGTCGACGAGCTGCGCATTGGTCAGCGTCTCAAACAGCCCAACGTCTTTGAGGAACAGCACCGAGTCGAGGTGCCGCTCAATCACCTCGGGAATCGGCGGAAACGTCGAGGTCTGACGCGGACAGTCGGGATCGTACTTCAGCGACGCAATCACCCACGGATCGGCGGTCAGCTTCAACCACTCGACGGCACTCTCGGCGGTCTGGCCGGCGCTGATCGACAACGGTGGATGGAAAAACTCCGGCTGCCACATCTGCGTCTCGTCGAGCAGCTTGAGACTGGCATTGACGATCGGACCCGGTTTAAACAGCGTTCGCAGTAGCTCTCGCGCTTGGTCACGGTGCGGCGAGTTCGGCGAGCGCAGCGCCTTGAAGATGTGGACCATCGTGTCTTTCGGCGACAAAAGGGCCAGCGTCTGGGCCACGCGCTGCTGCGCCGCGTCGATCTGGGCATCGATTTCTCGATAGAGCAGGCCGTTGGTGCGAATCCGATCCTTGAGCAGCTCTCGCGCCCTCAGCATGTGCAGGCCCCAGCGCAGCTCCGACAGCACGAAGCTCTGGATGATGTCGGCGGTGATCGGCGGCAGGTTCAGAACCCGACGGAGACGATTGAGCGACTTGAGCGCTTCGAGCTGGGCATTGCGGTCACTGTGACGCACATGATCGAGCAGGCACTGCACGCCGGCCTGCGACGGAATCAGACCCAGCGCGCGCAGCAGGTGCTGACGAACCACCGACGCAATGTCCGGTGAGTCGAGCTGGGCAATGATATTTGGGATGATGGACTCCCCACAGCTCGTCAGGGCGCGGACCGCGACGTGCGCCATCGTCGGCTCGGTCAGCGCCGACCACAGCGGGCGCCGCGCTCGCTCATCGTCGAACGCAGGCAGACAGCTGAGCGCTTCGCGACGAACGCCAATCTCGGTATCGGCCAGTCGCGCCAGCACCGCCGGCAGAAACTCGCCCACTTTGTGCTCATGAACCAGACGCAGTCCGGCGGAAATCTCCTCAGCATTTTGGCTGTTGAGCAGCGTCTCGAGCGCCCGTCGAGCCACTTTCTGATGACGAACATCGCTTGAGCGCAGCAGCACCGCGAGCACCGCCGTCCGCAGCGGCAGGTTCGGCACCGTCAGCCAGCGCGCCGTATCGTCGCCAATCAGGGCGGGACCGAGCGCTCCAGCCGCCTCGAGGATCGCCTGCCGCTCTTCCAGCGACAGATCCGGGGCCAGCCAGCGCTGCTTGAGGTGTGCCTCGAGCGTCGCATCCGGTTCGTCGGCCAGCCAGCGCAGCGCGGCAATTCGCACCGGCTCCAGCTTGGCGTTGAGTCGTGTCTGCATCGCCTTGGCGACGAGATTCGAGCGCTGCGTACGCAGCAGATCGAGCGCCAGCTCTCGACTACGCGGACTACCGCTGTCAATCGCCTCGAGGAGCACCCGTAGCCGAGGACCATCGATCATCGGCACCAGGTTTTCCGCCGCCTCGGTGGTCCCCAGCGCTTCGACGCTGCCTTCTTCCAGCGTCTCACGCAGCGTCTGCGCGTAAATCGAGCCCCAGCGCGTCGACAGCATCGTCACCAGCACAGCCAGGATGATCGCAACCCCGGTGAGCAGCGACGGATTAACCGACGCCGTCTTGGCAATGAACAAAAGCAGCGCACCGACGGCCTTGATAAACGGCGACATGATGCCGCCGAGCACCAGCAGTAGCGTCGGGCGAATCGTCGGTGAAAGCGCGGCCACCAGACACGACTCCGCCGGTCTGTGCAGCGCCGGCCGCAGCGTCTTGTCGAGGAACAGCGCCACAACGATCACCCACACCGAGGCGTCGGCGGTCCACTGCGCCCCGATGGTGGCGTAGAAATACACGCTCATGCAGGCGCCGATCGTCGCCGGGAGGATCGCCAGCGCCAGGCCCACGCCCCATCGCTCGAGGACCGGCGTCGTCACCAGCGTCTGGGTCGCAAAACCGCCGATCGACGCCACCGCCAGCAGCACCGACGTAATCGAGTTGATGGTCTCCTGCGGCCAGGCGTCCTTCATCGCCGCATTCGACTCGTACTGAACCAGCGCGCCGGTCCAGATGATGCCGGCGGTCCCGAGGATCATCCAGCGCACCAGTGGCACGGTGAAGATCTGCCGCAGGTGGTTCTGCTGATTCAGCGACGAGCGTCGTTTCGCCGGGGCCCGCGCCGCGTAGTCCATGCGGACCAGCGCACTCGCCACCAGCCACGCCACCGACGACACCAAGATCAGCCAATGTGACTTTATCTTCACATACTTGAGCGCGATCGGAATCGCCGTTCCCGCCACCAGACCGCCGATGCTGCCCCACGCACCGAGTCGCGGCAGCAGCCAGCGGATCTGCGCAGCCTCGAGCGGTGCCTGAAAATAGGTCCACGTCGCGGCCACACCCACCGTCGTCGCAATCTCGACCAGCAGATAGAGCGCAAAGGTCGAACTCGGCGTCTGCTTCCAGTTCCAAACCGCGGCCAGCGCCGTCAGTCCCGACAGCGTCAGCAAGATGATTCGCAGCGCTCCCGCCGCCGGTCGCTTGCGCAGAAGATAGTTCAGGCCCAGCGTCGTCAGCGCCGTCAGCAGGCTGCCAAACAGCATCGCCAGCGGAATGTCCGGCTTTTGGTGATTGGTCAGGAACAGCGCCGTCTGGAACGAGGTCGACAGCACGACGTTGAAGATGATCACAGCGGCCAGCCAGCGCAGGCTGCGCTCCGTCTCCTTGAGTCTGGCAGCGGGCCCCTGATCTTGCGTCATGAGCCTCCCTGCCTGACCTGCCGACCGTCGCTCAACGGGAATGCACCGTGCAGTGGCGCCCGCAGAGGGAACACCACCAGACTGGACGTGCATACGCCAATAGCGGGGGCAGCCGAGAGGTTACGTGCCCAATGCGAGCAAGACATTCTTTACTAAGGCAATTTTACCGCTCTCTTCGAGCAATTGGAAGCGTCGGCTCTGCGCGGACTTGCGAGGATTGGAAAGCCCCAGCGCACAGGGCTACAAGACCCCAGCCGAAGGCGCAGCGCGGCAAGAAAATCGGGTGCAATCGATGGCAGGAAACGGCGGGTGCTAGAGCTGCTCTACTGAGTGAAGAAGCTCGGGAATGAAGCTGCCGCGCGGCTGAACCAAGCTCTCATGACGGCTCTTGACGCGACCCGTCACGATTTCCGAGTCAGGCCGCTGCAGAGTACCCACGACTTCCTCGGCATCGAAGTCATACAGGGTACGGTCTTTGTAGGTAACGGTATGAGTTCCGCGCGCAGTCCCTGCGGAAAGTGAATCAGCAGAGTCCAATGTGCGGGACTGAGCAGTAGCGGAAGAAGCGAGGAGGGAAAGGAAGGCAACAGCCAGCAGGGTCGTTCGCATAGAGCAGGCTCCTTGTCGCAGGAAGGTGAAGCAAGCGACTCAGTCCCGATTGACCAAGTCCGCCTCGCGGTCACAATCCGCCACAACGAGCAGCCCCGCGGTTCGATCTGCACTTTTTCGCAAACGACAGGCCGCGCGCGATGGGCCTAGAAATGGCCGCGCGGACGGACGCAGAGCTGCCAGCTACCCGGCACGCCCACCGCATCCCACGCCCGATGGGTCGCGACCATCTCGGCCCCACAGCGCCCGTACAACGTCTGCGCCGCTTGCGCCATCGCATAGCGAGCCACCTCAAAGGTCGCTCCCGTCGGCAGCAGCTTGCTGTTGGTGAGGTAGAAGATGCGCAGCGACTTCTCAAGCCCCAGCGCCGGAACCTCGACGGTGGTCTTGCCGCGCGGATGCTTGCCACCTTGGCTCAAGAGGACGTGAACCAAGTTCGGCATGCCGCTGTTCAAATGCACCCCACCGCGGTCGGTTCCGCCCGGCATGATCCGCTCCGAATAGAAGTCCTTGCTCTGACCGTCCCAGGTTGGATGGTCCATGTAGCGCAGGGCCCGCGGCGACGGAGGCGGGGGAGCTGGCAGCTTCGCTCCCGCAACTTCCTTACCGAGCAGCCAGGTCTCTGCGGAGTGCTTCAGCGTCGCCGGATTGCCTGCTTCGCTTCCACCCGACTCGATCCACGCCTCGACGCCGGAGCCCATGATGTCGCTCATGCCTTCGTTGAGCGCACCGGACTCGTTCTGGTAGGTCAAGTTCGACGTCGAGCTGGTCACCGCGTGGGTGATCTCGTGCGCCGTCACGTCGAGACCTAGCGTCAGGTCGAGCAGCACCATGCCGTCGCCCTTGCCGTATGCCATCTGGAAGTACGGAGCCGCCAGCCACGCCGCATTGTTGGGCGTGCAGCTGAATCCCGACGGGAACTGGACATTGACGGTTGCGACCATCCCAGCGCCCTTGCCGTCGTAGGAGTCGCGGCCAAACATGTGCTTGTAGAAGTAGTACGTGCTCAACTGCTGGTCGTAGACGTTGTTGACGCCGCTGTCGGTCGACTTCGGCTCGCCTTCCTTGCGCGCCGCGGTGCCGGGCAGGGTTCCGGAGATGCCGATGCAGCCGCCGCCCAAGGTGTAGAGCGAGCGAGTCAGGGCGCGATGGATATGCGTCCGCTGCGACAGCACCTCGCCGCTCTGGACCGAGACGAAGATCTCCTCGAGAGCCTGGCCTTCGTCGCTGACATACTCAACCAAGGCGCGATGGGCGAGCTGCACAGGCGCGTCGGGCTGGATCTCCGGAGCCACCATGGCCAGCGACGGCTCGTCGTGGAAGCGCAGCGTACCGAGCTTGGCGACGGGAGCCAGCGCGCGCTTAATCGCCTGGCGACCGGCGAGCGGCGTGCTCGCTTCGGTCGGAACAACCAGCCGAAGATCCGGCTTCAGCTCACCGATAACGGCCAGAATCGCACCATCGCGATCAACCTGCACCACGACTTCACCGTCGACGACCGGAACACCGGCCTGGACTTGGCGCAGCCGCAGATAGCGAAGACCTTGCTCGTCCGACTGCTCCGACATCACCGAGAAGCTGGTCTCAGCCGACAGTCGATACGCCGGAGCGAGCCGCGAAAGAATCAGCTGCGCCGCACCCGCACCGTCGAACACAGCCGAATCCATCCGGCCCGACAGAAACACGGGCGTGCGCGACTTGCTGAGCTGGGCGGTATCGAAGCCGAGCGAGCCGAGCGTGCTTGGCACAGCCGGAGGCCCGGCCATCAGACGCAGCCCGTCGCCATCATTTGAGCCAGCAGGAGCGCCATCCCCAAGAGCACAGCCACTTAGGACCGCTCCAGACAACAACAGGGCTGACAGGGTTAGCTGGCTTCGGCGACGATTCTTCGACAGAGACATTCGATACTCCTTGGTTACAGCGAGCCGTTTTTTACCTAGGAACCTAACTGCGCGAAGCTATATCACAAGGAACTGAAGTCTACTGGCAAGCTGGAGCACACCGACGGGGAAGCGGCACTACGAAGCAGCAGGAGGGAGCGGCTTTTGGCTGTCTTCGAGCTGATCGGCAAAGGCCTTGTGAACCTCCGCGATGTGCTCGTCGATCGACTCAGCGGTCCAGTTTTCCGTCGAGATCGCCGGCAGGACGTCAATCCGTAGCGTGATCGGCTGGAACGTAAAGTGGTGCTTGGCCCAGTTCTCATGAGCGCCATGCACAACCACGGGAACGATCGGCAGCTTCGTCGCCAGCGCTAGGTGAGCAAAGCCCTTTTTCAGCGGTTGCAGGCGCCCATCTTGGCTGCGCGTACCCTCCGGCCAAATCCAGATGCTGAGTCCATTGCGCCGCACGAAGTCCGCAGTGTCGCGCAGCGCGGCAATCGCCGATGAGCGGTCACTGCGATCAATCAGCAGATGCCCCGACAGCAGGTAGAGCCAGCCGAAAAACGGTATCCGAACGATCTCCTTTTTGGCCACGCCGCAGCCGCCAATCGGACAGATCCAGATCGCCACAAAGGCATCCAGCGTCGAGACGTGATTGGAGACATAGATCGCGGGTCGAAACTCTTCGATGCGCTCTCGGTGATGGACCATCGGCGTCGCCCCGGCCAGCCAGATGATCGAGCGTCCAACGAACTTGCCGTAGTAGTTACACAGCTTCACGCGGGCGGGCCGCCAAGGCAGAAGAAGCAGTGCAAGAAGGAACGTCACCGTCGAGCAAACTGCCACCAGCAGGAAGCCAACGGTCAGACGGAGGATGGAGAAGATTCTGCGCCCAAGCACAATCGCGCAGTATGACGCTCCTCGCTGAGCTGCGTCTATGAATTCCTCAACGAACGATCACGACGAGCAGCACCACCAACAGCAACAGCAGCAGCACGAGGACCAGAGCGCTCACCACCAAGGCCAGCCGCAGCACCTGCGCATCACGGAGGGCATTTCGCACCAGCGGCGGAAGTCGTGGCTCCAAAAAAGCAAGCTGAGCGGGCAAGACCGCCGGCTCGATGACGTTCTCGGGCGGTGGGTGCGAGGGAACAGAGGGATTGGACGGCGCAGGCGGAAAGGATGGAGCGGAGATTGGCGAAGGAGCTGTCTCCATCGTCGAAGCGGCAGGGTCGGAAGCGATCACTGGCATGCTGGCTCGGCCAGGGGATTTGCTCGGGACCGCCACTTCGGAAGGCGGCTTGTCCGGGGGCGCAGGTGGAGCAACGGCAGCAGCAGCCGGAACAGAAACAGGGGCAGAACCCGGCGGTGCGATGACTGGGATTCCCTTGGCAACTCCATCGGTGGACAGCCGATTCGCTGCCGCTCGGGCGCCGGGGAGCGGCGGTGGCCGCAGTCCATCCGTCGATGGAGGACGCTTCGCCGTCGGCCCTGCTTTGAGCATATCTGGTCGCAAAGTCCGCAGACCCATGGTGACGGCGGCCTTGACCCCCGGATCGAGCTGCCCGCCCACGACCAGCAGCTCACCTGGGTCCAGCTCTTCGACGTCTTCGCCCTTGGCGACGCTGTGGGCCAGCGCGTTCTGTACGTCGACGTGAAGCCCGCTCTCTTGCTCCTCCCAGCCTTGGGAAACCTGCTGGGCTTCGCTGTTGAGCTTCTTCACCCAGTCGCGAATCGTCGTCGTGGAAGTCCCGGCCAGATCCGGCACCCCGGCGAGCACTTTGGTCAGCGCATCCGCCATGGCGTTGCCGTCGGCAAATCGCCCTTTTAGATCGCGACTGAGCGCCTGCATCGTGACATCATCAAGCTCCTTGGGAATGCTCGGAACGATGCTTCTGGGCCTCGGAATCTCGGCCTTGAGGACCCGACTTACCACCAAATACTCATTGGCCCCGCCAAACAGCCGCCGCCCGGTCAGAAGCTCATGGAGCACGATTCCCGCCCCAAACACATCCGTCGCTGGCAGCACTTTCTGGGTGACCTGCTCGGGCGCCATATACGCGAGCTTGCCTTTGATGATGCCGGTGCGCGTCTGTGGGCCGAAGCCACCCAGCGCCTTGGCCACGCCAAAGTCGATGACCTTCACCTGCCCGTCCTGAGACACCATGATGTTTTCGGGAGAGATGTCACGGTGAATGATGGGCTGCGGTCTGCCCGTGCCGGCATCCTTGTGCGCGTGGGCATGACCGAGTCCGCGGGCGACCTCGCGAGCGATAAACGCCGAGATCGCGGGTGGCACTCCTTTGCCGGTGAAGCCTTGGGTGGCGAGCCGCATCAGCTCCCACAGCTGGGTACCGCGAATGAACTCGCCCACGATGAAGGGAACTTTGACTCCCAGATCCTCGTCGACGGCCTCGAGCAGCGCGTACATTCGAGCCAGGTTGGGATGCTGGAGCGAGCGAACCAGCTTGGCCTCATTGAGGAACATCTCGCGGAAGACCGGAAACTCGGTGCTCTTGTACAGCGACGGCTTGATCCGCTTGACGACGACTTGGCTCTCCCGACCGGTAGAGTGCTCACCGCCCGTATACTGGGCCAGGAAGACTTCGGCCATGCCGCCTTCCCCCAGTCGATCAATGAGCAAGTAGTTGCCCAGTCGCAACATGACAGACCCGGCCATCGTCTTTAAGGTACACCCTTTAGCGCAGGCTTTTCATCGACTTTCGCACGTGAGCCGTTGTCGCCGGATTCCCCCGCAGAGCCGGCAGTCCCGACAATCATTCAGGACGATACCTGGACACATAGAACCTGAATGAGCCCTGGATGCGCCCTGGATGCGATGCAGCGTTGACCGGACGATGTCCGCTGCGCCAAGATGACAGAACCGAAAGGAGAGAGAGCTTATGAGAAGAGTAACCAACGTATGTCTGCCTGCCTTGGCATTGCTCGCGCTGACCAGCCTGGGGTGCAGCGCCCGCGAGACGTCGGTCTGCAACAAGCTGATCACATGCGAGGGAGGTAACGACAAGGACAAGGCCGCCTGCATCGACAGCTGGATCGAGAACACCCAGATCTCCAGCGCCTACAACTGCGGCGACTCGTGGAGCAAGTACCTGGACTGCATGGACGCCTCGGCGGTCTGCACCAGCGGCAAGCTCAAGACCGACGCATGCAACGCACAGTCCCAGGCTTGGGTGGCATGTCTTAACGCGAACAGCGCTTACGGCGTCAAGTTCTAAAAGAGGTACATCATGCGCATCATTCGTAACTGGCGTTTCGCCGGAATCGCTCTTGCTCTGTTTATGGTCACCACGGCGGCTTGCTCGGGCACCGAGAAGTCGATCTGCGACAAGCGTCGGCAGTGCCTCGGTGGCAACGACCTCGACTTCAACGCCTGTGTGCAGCGCTACATCTACGAAGGCAAGATCGCCTCGGACTACGCCTGTGCCGATGCATGGAACTCGCTGCTCACCTGCATGGACACCACCGGCATCTGCAACACCGCCATCGCCAAGGTCTTCACGGACAGCTGCAATGCGCAGCGCTCGTCGCTCGACGCCTGTGAGAAGGCATCGTCGGTGAAGGGCAGCGACCACTTCTTGACCACGGACTCCCAGACCCAGTCGGCGGCTCCGGCCAGCGCCGAGACCGTCAAGTAGTCCGACCTCGCCCACGCAAGCTCCCTTTTCTGATATGACCCTCTCATCCAGATGGTCATGCTTGCGAGTCTCGATCGGCTTCGGTCGCTGCCCATGACACAGCCAGCGGCGGGACGAAGGGCGCGTTTGTCCCGCCATGGACTGTGGTTCGCGCTGTGGCTCGGGGTGCTGCTGCTGCTGAGCGGAGTGCCGTCGGTTCACGCGGGTGATCCGCAGCTGCGTTGGCGCTCGATCGAGACCGAACACTTCCGCATCACCTATCACGAGCCGCTAGGTCGAGTGGCGCAGCGACTGGCGCAGGTAGCCGAGACTGCGCATAAGGTGCTGACGCCGGTGATGGGTCACTCGCCGCGCTACCGCACCGAAGTCGTGCTGACCGATGACACCGACTACTCGAACGGATCGGCGACGGCGCTGCCTTTTCCGACGGTGCGGCTATATCTGACCTCGCCCGATGACCGCTCGGAGTTAAACGACTTCGACGACTGGCTGTACGCGCTGTTTGTCCACGAGTACACCCACATCCTGCACCTGGACACGATGGCGGGACTGCCGAAGTGGGTGAACTTGCTGCTCGGCTTTGGCATAAACAACGTTTACTCGCCAAACCAAGTGCAGCCGCGCTGGTTCATCGAAGGCTTGGCGGTGCTCGAGGAGACCGAGCACACGAGTGCCGGACGACTGCGCTCGTCGATGTTCGATATGTACCTGCGCAGCCATGTCCTGGAGGGCAAGTTCCTGCGGCTCGATCAGGTGGCCAATCAGACGCGGCTGTTTCCGCGCGGCAACGTCCCGTACCTGTATGGCTCGGCGTTTCTGCGCTACATCATGCGGCGCTTCGGGCACGACTCGCTGCGCAAGGTGGTGGCACGCTACGGAGGCTGCTGGTCGCCGGACTGTTGGGTGCCGTGGGGAATGAGCCGCTCGCTGAAAGTCGCGACGGGACATACCTACGGCCCGCTCTACGAGGAGTTCGCGCAAGATCTCAAGCAGCGGTACGAGGCTCAGGTGGCGGAGCTTTCGTTATCCCCGCTCGGGGTGACGCATCCACAGCCGCTCTCGGACTGGAAGGCCAGCGTCGATCGACCGGTGTTCATCGACGGTGGCAAGTCGCTGCTGTGGCTGGAGTCGGACCCCTACAAGCGTCCCGCGCTGGTTCACTACGACATTCAGACTGGAAAATCCCACCGCGAGCTGGAAATCGACGGAGCCGGCGGCCTGACGGTGGCGCCGAGCGGTCGATTTGTGGTCCTGGCGAGGCTTCATGTCTTCCGCGCGACGTTTTCCTATCAAGACCTGTTCCTGTATCGGCGGGATCGTCGCGAGCTGATGGCGCTTAGCTCCGGGCTGCGGGTCGACAATCCTGCGATCTCTCCCGACGGAAAGCGCGTGGCGTTTGAGACCACCAGCGGAGGCACCCGTCGCCTCGCAGTGATGGAGCTACCGAGGACAGAGCGGCCCGACGAATCCGACAGCATCAATCCGAAGGCGTTCGCCGTCCCCGAGATCTGGCGAGCCCGTGCCGCCCGTCCGGTGGTCTTCCCGCTCACCCAAAAAGAATGGTCACAGGTCTACACGCCAAGCTGGTCTCCCGACGGCAAGCTGCTGACTTTTTCGTACTGGCAGCACGGCGGCTATCGCGACATCGTCACGCTCGACCTGCACAGCGGCGAGCTGCGCTTCATCACCCACGACCGCGCGCTCGATCTTGAGCCACGCTTTTCCCCCGACGGACAGTGGCTGTACTTTGTGTCCGATCGGACCGGCATCTACAACCTCTACGCTCATCACCTCGCAAGCGACACGACCTATCAGGTCTCGAATGTCCGAAACGGTGTATTTTCTCCGTCGCTGTCACCGGATGGCAAGACCGCTGCGGTGGCCGGCTTTGTCGCCGAGGGTTACCGCATCGAGACGCTCCCGATCGACTTATCGCGAGCAGTACTTGCCCCGCCGCCGCCGACCGATCGTCCCGAGCCGCCCGTTATCGGTGACCTCGAGCGGACCCGCGAAAAACAGTTCCCGGTCCATCGCTACAATCCGGCGCGCACCTTCTTCCGGGTGCCGGCGTCGCTGCTCGTCGCGCAGCTGCCGATTTCCGCGCCCGGCCCGTACGGACAGAGCTTCGGGCTCCAGTTTCAGACCAGCGACATCGTCGGCATTCACTCGCTGGTGGGCGGAATCACGCTTCAGTCGGCGCGCGCCGATGCCACTGGAGTTGTAGCCCGCTACAGCTATCGCCGACTGTGGAACGGACTCAACCTCGACGTGAGCCGCAGCCTCTATCCACGCAACGGACTGCGAGTAAACGGCAAAAACCGCAGCTACGACGAGGAAGCCTGGCAGACCGGCCTGAGTACCGACCTGCCCCTTTTGCGCGACGTAGCGCGCTCAGCGACGATGTACCTTGGCTATAACTTCACGTATTGGCGCAACCGCTCGGGGGTGCCGATTCCTGGTCCCGACGATATCTCGCTCCAGCTGCCCGAGGTCGGTCGCTACGCCACGCTGAGCGTCACCATCACCGCCGGAGATACCCGCCGCTTTCTGTATTCCGTCGGCCCGGAGCAAGGCGGTTCGATCTATGTGAATGCTTCGCTCGCCCATCCGGTCATCGGCTCGCAGTATCTCGTCTACAACCTGCGGGTCGCGGCGTCGCGCAACTTTGGGATTCCGTGGCCGTCGCGCTATCTGCGCAATCACACGCTGATGCTCAACTACGAAGGCGGCATCAGCGGTGGCGACCTCAAGCGCCGTGGCGTCTTTTACGCCGGTGGATTCCCCGAGGCCGAAGATTATTTGCGCGCCGCCCTGCTCAACGCCCGACCCGGACAACCGCGGCTGCGTGGCTACGGCTCTGGCGCAACCTACGGCGACCAGTATCACGTCCTCAACATCGAGTACCGCTTTCCCCTCATCTGGCTGGAGCGCGGCTACGACACCCTGCCCTTCTATTTGTGGCGACTGCATGGCGCGATCTATTCGGACCTCGGCGGCGCTTTCTTTGGCACCATCGGCCCCGAGAAGATCAAGGCCTCCGTCGGCGGTGAGCTACGACTCGACGGCTCCTTGGGCTACTACCTACCGTTCATGCTCCAGCTTGGCTATGCCCACGGCTTCATGAGCGGCGCCGACAGCGGCTTCTACTTCCTGCTCAACAACCCCCTCTGAGCCGATATAGTGCGGCCCGCATGTTCCGATCTCCCCTTTCGCTGTCGTTTGCGGTAGCGACGCTGGCGACCCTGTTGTCGCTCGCGCTGGGGGTGTTTGTGTCGAGCCTCCTCTTCTACGGTGGGCAGTTCGGGCGTCGCCGCACGCTCCGGGCCCGCCTCGCTGAGCTGGCCGATGCCCTGCTGTCGCTGCCGCTGGTCCTCCCGCCGACCGTTTTGGGCTATTACCTGCTCGTTCTACTCGGACGGCACAGTCCGCTCGGTCGAACATTCGAGGCGCTGACCGGCAGTCCGCTCACGTTTACTCCGACTGCAGCCGTGCTGGCCGCGATGGTCTCAGCCTTGCCGACGATTGCCCGCAGTACCCGAGCGGCGCTGCGCGACGTCGATCCGCTGTATTTCCGGGCCGCAGCCTCGCTCGGCGCAAGTCCGTGGCGAGCCGTCTGGACTGTCGCTGTCCCACTGTCCCGTCGACAGATTGCGGCAGCGACGATTCTGGCGTTTGCGCGGGCGCTCGGAGACTTCGGCGTCACGCTGATGGTCGCCGGCGACATTCCTGGCTACACCCAGACCGCGGCGCTGGCCGTCTACGATGCCGTGCAGGCGGGCCGAGAGCAGGACGCGCTGGCGCTGATCGTGCCGCTGTCGGTGGTCGCGCTGCTGGTGCTCTACGTGGTGGGCCGCTTGCAAGACCCAGGGAATCGAGCCCCATGAGCGCTGCCAATGAGCCGCTGCTGATCGCCGAAGGCACGGCCTCCCCCGACGGCTCTTACACGCTCCAGATCTCGCTGGCACTTCCCACAGGCGTCACGGTGATGGTCGGTCCGTCAGGGTCCGGCAAGAGCACGACGCTCGATGTGCTGGCCGGACATCGCTTGCCCGATGCCGGAGTCATCACGCTCGACGGGCGAGAGCTGCTGCGCCGCGACAAAGGCCAGCCACCTTCGACGCTGTTGTCTCCCGAACAGCGCCAGATTGGTTACGTGATGCAGCAGCCCATGCTGTTTCCCCATCTAACGGTGCAACAAAACCTGGCGTATGGACTCGTCACCCTGCCCCGTGCCGCGCGGACGCAGCGCCTGGCCGAAGTTGCCGCCGACCTGAACCTCGAGCCGCTGCTGGAGCGACGCCCGAGTGAGCTATCGGGTGGCCAGCGTCAGCGAGTCGCGCTGGGACGAGCCTTGGCGCCACGTCCGCGGGCCTTGCTTCTCGACGAGCCGCTGTCGGCAGTTGACCTCGGCCAGCGTCAAGAGCTGCTGACCCGACTGCGTAGCCTGCTGCAAAAGCTGGCGATCCCGGTCCTGTATGTGACCCACAGCCTCGAAGAACAGCGCTTTTGGGATACCCAGACGCTGGAGCTTCGGCAAGCACCATCGAATCCCGCGCTGGTCGAGGTCACCGCAGTCGCTCGCTAAGCCGCCGTCCGATCCCGCCCGCTTGCCCAACCCCGCCCGCCACTCCGACCCCGAACCCTCGACCTGCTGATGGCGACGACTTTTCAGGTGATTTTTTATCCGCGAGGACAATAATGTAAGCAATCTTACAAAGGAAATACCTGCAATGACGGTATCCAGCGACGGAAAGAAGCCTTCGGGAAAGATTCCGACCATCAGCAAGCCGAGCGAGCCGATCAAGAGCACCGACATGCTCGACGCGGTAGAAGGCCAGAGTCACAGCAACATCGAGAAGATTCGCACCATCCTGTTCGGCAACCAAATGCGCGACTACGAGACGCGCTTTGTCCGGATCGAGGAGCAGCTGAGCAAGGACGTGGCCGACCTGCGCGAGGAAATCCGCCGTCGCAACGACGCCATCGAGTCTTATGTCAGGCAGGAGCTCGAAGCGCTGAGCGAGCGGCTCGCCGGGGAGTATGAAGGCCGTGCCAGCTCGCTCAAGGAAGTGAACAAGTCGCTCAACGAGCTGAGCAACGGTCTCGATGAGCGAACGCATCAGATCGAAGAGCAGCTGAGCAAGTCCAGCCGTGAGCTACGCCAGCAGGTGCTGACGCAGAGCAAGCAGATTCGCGACGAGCTACAGCTGGGACTCGGTGACCTGAGCGCGCTGGTCCAGCGGGAGCTTCAGCAGCTCCGTGGTAGCAAGACCGATCGCACGGCGCTGGCTGGACTCCTCACCGAGCTGGCCGCACGACTCGGCAGCGACGGAACGTAGCCGCTGACTGCCGACTCCCATGGCCGCCGCAGACAAAGACGCCGCCGACTCCTCCGTCCCTAGCCCGACGCCTAGCGGTGACTTCCAGGAGCTGCGCGCTCTCCTCCTAAAGCCGGAGCACGCGGAACTAGAATCGCTCAAGCAGATGCTGGCCAGTCGTCCGCCCGTCGAAGCCCGCAGCATCGCGGCGCTACTGCCCGACGCCGTCACCATCGCTGAGTCCGCCGGACCTAGCTTCGAGCAGGCGATGGGAAAAACGGTTGAGCAGGCGCTCCAGACCTCGGTCCGTCGCCGCCCGGAGGTCATTACCGAAGCAATCTTCCCAATCATCGGCGGTGCCATCACTCGTGCGGTTCGGGAGTCACTGGTACGTCTGTTACAACAGACGTCGTACGCTCTGGACCATGCGTTCTCGCTGCGCGGCTGGAAGTGGCGAATCGAAGCGCTGGCAACTGGTAAATCATTCAGCGAGGTGGTGCTTCTTCACAGTCTGATCTACCGCGTCGAGCAGGTCTTCCTGATCCATCCCGAGAGCGGACTCCTGCTCCAGCACATCATCGCACCGTCAGTCGCTGAATCGCTGGGAGACAGTGCCGAGAATGCCGCGATGGTGACCAGTATGCTGACCGCAATTCAGGACTTTGTCCGCGACTCCTTTCGGGTGGAGAGCAAGGCCTCGCTCGACAGTGTGGAAGTAGGAGACCTCAAGGTCTGGCTGGAGCGGGGACCGCATGCGGTCTTGGCGTGCGTCATTCGTGGCTCGGCGCCGATGAGCCTGCGCGATCAGTTGAGAGACACCGTCGAGATCTGCCATCGCAACTACCTGGAGGTGCTCACATCCTATTCCGGTGATACCGATGATCTCAAGGGAGTCCGTCCACACCTGGAAGCGTGTCTTCAGGAGCAGCTCCAGCCAGAGGAGTCGCGCTCGTGGTTGACTTGGTTGGTCCTCCTTTCCCTGCTTGGTACGGGAGGCTATTTCCTGCGCGCCAAGCTGGTTCGGGAACGACTTCTAGCGACGAGACTAAGCCATGCGATGGAGTCTCTGCATCACCAGCCGGGAGTCGTCCTGCTTGATGCAGCTCAGCACAACGGACACTTCCAGCTGCGGCTGCTCCGCGATCCCGAAGCAGAGTCCGAAGCAGTGATTCTGCACAAGGCCGGTCTGCGCACTGAAGAGACCGCAGCTGAGTTTGCGCCCTATCTATCGCTGGAGTCAGAACTGGTGCTGCGCCGTGCCCACCATGCACTGCTTCCCCCCGATGGTGTCACGCTCTCGTACAATATAACGGACGGCGTCCTCTCGGCCCAAGGAATCGCCAGTGAAGAGTGGATCGAGCAAGCCAAGCTGCTCACGCGAGCGATCCCCGGAATGCGGAGTTTTGTCTGCCAAGTCAGCGCGCTGCCACGACCGAAGTCTCTGTATGCAGTGCTGTATGAACGAGCGCGGGTGATTGAATCGATCGAGTTCCGATTCCGCGCCGGCAGCATCGAGCTACTCCCCGGTCAGGAGTCACAGCTCCAGCGTGCCGTCGCAGAGATGAAGGAGCTGCTCCGCATGGCGGAAGACGACAAGAGCGGAATGAACATCACCATCGAGGTGCATGCGCACACCGACACCATTGGCAGCGAGCTTTACAACCTGAAGCTGCGAGAGAATCGAGCCAAGGTGATGAGTCACTGGCTGGCCAACTCAGGAGTCGATATGCGGCGCCTCCGTCCTGTCGCGCCACTACAGTTTGAGCAGGAGCGAATCGATCGTGCCGCCTCCTTTCGAGTGGTCATTACCGCTGGACTCAACGGAATACAGGGATCCAGATGATCCAAAAAAAAATCTGCATGGTCGGGGCATTTGCCGTCGGAAAGACCAGTCTGGTACGGCGCTTTGTCCACAGTATGTTCACCGACAAATACCTGACCACCGTGGGCGTCAAGATCGACAAGAAGCTGGTGATGCATGCTGGAAAAGAAGTCACGCTTCTGCTGTGGGACTTGTACGGAGAAGACGAATTTCAGCGAGTCCAGACGACCTATCTACGCGGCTCTTCAGGACTCCTGATCGTGGCAGATGGCACCCGACCAGAGACCGTGGAAAAAGCGGTCGAGCTACGCGACAAGACCTTCGCCAGCATCGGTCCGGTACCACACCTTCTGCTGATGAATAAGTGTGATCTGGCGCCGCAGTGGGAAGTCCGTCCCGAGCGACTCCGCCAGCTCGCACAGAGTGGTTGGCAGCTTCAAAACACCAGTGCCAAGACCGGAGAAGGAGTCGAGCAAGCGTTCAGCACCGTGACCTCGCAGATGCTCGAAGGGACTCCCAAGTGAGTACACTTCCTGATCGAATCCTGCACTATGTCGTCGAAGATCTGCTCCGCGATCGTCACTTGGCATACCTAGAGGTCGATGCGGAAGGACTGCTCATTGCCAGTGGCGGAGAAATCTCGCATCACGGAATTTCCGCACTGCACATAGGTGAAAACGTAGAAGATCAGCTGCTGTTCCTGATGGGACTTTTGCCATGTCCAGAGCCCAAGTTGGTGCTCGCAGCGGTCCAGACAGACAGTGGGGCTTGCCTCGATGTTCATATCCTTACGGACTCCCAAACGACCTCTACATGGGTGGTCCTGCTCGACGCGCGGAGCGAGCATGATCACAAGCAGGTCATGCAGCAGAAAGGCAACGAGCTGAGTCTGCGCAGTGAGAGGCAAGCACAGGTCCTCAACGCGCACTTGGGAAAGTCGGTCGCGCAGCTTCTCTTGGAAGGAGCATGGCCGATCCGCAGCAGCGGCGAGCGACGGCAAGCAACCATCCTGTTTTCCGACATCCGCGACTTCACTCCCTTTAGCGAAAGGAGTACGCCGGAGACCGTGTTTAGCACGCTCAATCAGTACATCCCGGCGATGCTCGATCCGATTCAGGAACACGGTGGCATCGTCGACAAAATCGCCGGTGACGCAGTGATGGCGGTGTTTGGACTGCTTGATGAAAAGGCACCGGCCCCCTTGCTGGCCACGAGCGCCGCAAGCGCGATCTTGGGCAACGTCGCAGCCGTCAATCGCAGCCGCGCTGCCAAAGGACAAGAGTGTCTGGAAGCGGGCATCGGCATCACCACTGGACCAGTTGCAGTAGGTCTGATCGGCACCCTGGATCGGCGCGGTTTTGCGGCCATTGGTCACCACGTCAACTTCGCATCACGGCTACAAGGACAGGCCCGCCCAGGTGAAATCCTGATCGACGAGCAGACGCATCGTCTGTTAAAACAGAGCGCCGTCCGTTTTAACGAACGCACGCTCCAGTTGAAGGGATTTGCCCAGCCGGTCCGCGCCTACAGCTTCTTCCCGCCGGCAGATCCCGCCGCGTCCATGGATCCTGGCGAGCGCTGAGCCGTCGAGTCCGCCCGTCGCCCCCCACGCAGGATGCTTGCTCCCCACTCGCGTTCATTGCGATAGTAGAGCGGAGTCTCGGGGGGAGTCGCGGACAATGAAGTACGGTACGGTTGACGATCTACTAAACACTACTGATCTCGACAACACGGCTCCGAGCAGCCCTCTGTGGTTGGAGACCCCGAGTCAGCAGACAACCTTGCTGGCACGCCGCTATGAGCTAAAAGGCCTGCTCGGTTCGGGGGGCGCCGGCAGCGTGTTTCGCGCGCGCGACCTGGTGCTCGGAGAGGACATCGCGCTCAAGGTTCTCAAGCGAGTGGGACCCAAGCCGGAGGAGGCGCTGGAGCAGCTTCGCCATGAAGTGCGCCTGGCACGTCGCGTCACACATCGCTCGATCGCCAGAGTCTACGACCTCGTCGATCATGAGGGCTTCTACTTCCTCACGATGGAATATATCGATGGCCTCTCTCTCGCCAAGCGCATGGGCCGAGGCCGCCACCGTCGCAACATCCTGTCACTGCCCGAAGTAGTCACCCTCACCTCTCAAATCGCCGAAGGGCTGTCCGCCGCCCACGTGGTCGACATCGTTCACTGCGATTTAAAGCCAGATAACATTTTGTTGTCTCGTGATGGGAGGACGATCATTACGGACTTCGGGATTGCGCGGAAGCGGTGCCGCAGCGATGAGGCAGAGCACGCGGAAGGACCGGTGATGGGAACCCCGGCGTATATGTCTCCCGAGCAGGTCTCTGGGAGTGTGCTGGATGGGCGCTCGGACATCTATTCGATTGGCGTCATGATGTTCGAGATGCTAAGTGGAAGGCTGCCGTTTGAGGGAGCGGACGGGATGACCATGGCGCTGGCGCGACAGTTGGCAGATGCGCCATCGCTGAACCTGCTGCGTCCTGATCTGCCCAAAGAAGTGGTGTCACTGGTCGCCCGCTGTCTGTCGCGACGTCCCGAGGAGCGCATTGCCACCGCAGAGGACTTGCGAAGTGCGGTCCTCAGCCTGCCGATCTCCGTCGACCAACAGAGTTCACGCACTCAACGTCCGTCCGTACTTGAGGCGGATTCAGCTGGGATTTTGCCCGGAGAGTCCCGGTTTCGGGTCGTGGCGTTGTGGCCGATTTTGAATCAAGGAACTCCCGAGCAGAACGACATTGCCCAGGGAGTTGCTGACTCCCTAGTTGATGCCTTGTCGTCGGTAAGAGGCATTCGAGTGATTGGCAGAGCGGCAGTGGCACGGCAGAGGCAACAGACTCCCGATCCGCTCGATTCCGCCCGAGCCCTGGGTGCCCAAGTTCTCCTATGTGGATCACTTTCCGTGCAAGGACAGAGTCTTCATGCCGCACTCCGTTTGCACGCCGTAGAGAGTGGATTTCAGCTATGGAACCGTCGCTGGGAGCTTCCTTTTGGTCAAGCACTGGGACTCTGTCAGCAGACTGCGCAGGCTGTTGCGGCAGCGATGCTCACCGAGATGCTGGCACCGCAGAACGACAGTCCGCTCGATCCGGAAACTCTCGCGCTGTACCTGCGTGCGCGTCATCTGTTCACCGGTTCAGACAGTCAATTCTATCAGCGCAGCGTCGAGCTTTTGGAACAGGCACTCGCCCGACAACCAGACAGTCCGCTGCTGCTCGTAGGCCACGCCAGGGCCTGTGCTCGCCTGTGGTTTTGGGGTCACATGGATGACAAACAAAAGGCCATGTCCGCTGCCGAGCGCGCCGTGCAGGCTGCCCCAAATCAAGCCGCTCCTTATTCTGCGCTGGGCGCCGTTCTGTACGGCAGCGGTCAGCTCGTGGGTGCCGTGCGAGCCCTGCGTCGCGCACTCTCTATCGATCCCCAGCTCGCCGATGCCTATGATCTTCTGGGGCGGATTCTTTGTGAATGCGGACCACTTGCAGATGCGGTGGAGTATCTGGAGACTGCCCTTCGCCTCGATCCACTGTCTGTGCGGGCGCGACTTGACATGATCCGGATGTTTGCCTTAAGTGGCGCGTGGAAACAGGTGGAGGTCTTGCTTGCGCAGGAAGTCATCGATCCTCGCCTCGTCCCGATGTGGTGGATGATGACAGGACGGCTGGCCATTTGGCGCAAGGACCCAGCTTTGGCCAAGCGTTTCCTGGCACTGCCTGGCGATGAGTCACTTAGCTGTCAGCGCGGACGACGACTCCTTCGGATGGCAGCGCAGGAAGACCAAAGCGCACTCCTAAGCAGTGAGGAAATGCGGCGCTTCTTCCATACCAGTGAGCGCGACAATCCTCGACGGAGAGTCATCATGTTTCAAGCCGAGACGGAAGTACACAGCTACTCCGGTAGAGCAGATTCCGCACTCCGCACCTTGCAGTCTTCGGTCGATCTCGGACTGACCGACATCATGTGGATGGACTGCTGTCCGCTGCTTTCGGTCATCCGCGATGATCCCAGCTACCAGGGACTCCGCACGATCGTGGCGGACCGGGCAGAGTCCCTCCGCGCAGCCCTGGAATCACCGCTGCTCCCGTGACAAGTCCGCATCATGAAGCAGCATTGACAGCGTGTGGTGCTTGCTGGACTCTGTGGCTGTGGAAATACACCTGATCCGTCATGGACTCTCGGTGGAGGATACGCACTCTGTCTCCGATGAGCGCTGGCACCTGAGTGCCAAGGGACGAAAGGTTGTCCGCGAGGTCGGACGCACGCTGCATGACTTGCAGGTGGCATATGACGCGATCCTCGTCAGTCCGCAGGTACGTAGTGTCCAGACTGCGGAGCTGCTCGCCGAGAAACTGGACTACTTGGATGTTGTGAAGGTCCTCGCGTCACTGGCCCCCGGAGTCCCTCCGCAGATTGCTGCGCGCGAGCTGGTATCTCGCGGCAACAGAGTCGCCGTGATCAGTCAGGAACCCGGTCTGTCGATGCTTGGTGCGTACTTGACTGCCCGCCCATCTTTTCCACCACTTCGCAACGCACAAGTGAGCGTCATCAGCGACGGAAAGCCACGGTGGTTCATCCATCCCGAGACCCTTGCTCAAGAGCGACTCCTAATTGCTTGATCGAGCGGTCTACTTCCCGAACCACAGACCGACCGTCATGTTCACGGTGTGGAAGTCGTAGCTGCGCGAAGGCTGATCTTGGGCACTGGCAAAGGTCGCCAAAATGTTGAACTGGTAGGCAACCTCTAGCTCCAGCCGGAGCTGCTCTTTGAGCTTCACATCGACGCCACCGGAGAGTCGGGTGACGTGACCGATGCCTCGCCCCTCAAGCTGCCGCACCCAGACCTGGGTAGCTCCCAGTCCGTAACTGAGGAAGCCACGGACCCGCTGTCCCGGCACGATGACATGCTTGGCGAAGATTCCGTAGTCCAGTCCCAAGCTATCGGCCACGCTGCCGCCAAAGAAGTAATAGAAGCCGGCCATGAAGCCGACGTAGGAAGAGAAGCCGGAGGTAAAGCCGCCCACCTGCCAGCCGAACTTTCCGTCGACGCGCAGACCTTGCGTATGATACCTGCCCCCCACGATGTCCGCGGACAGCGGCAGATAACTGATCGGCGAATACGTCCAGCCGAGCGCAATCGATCCCACCCGTGGGGCATGACGCATCGCAGGTGCGGGTGGTACTGGTGCGGCTGGTGGCAGAGGACTCGGCGCCACACTTGAATCGGGGAGCGGCTCAATTTGCGCGTGAGCAGAGAGCCCAAAGAGCTGGGCTCCTGCGAGCATCGCGACGACAGAGACCTGGTTCATGACACCCTTACTGTTCACGTTGGGACTCCCTATTCGCGCGCTGCGCGGAGTCGGATGAGACCCTCTTGCGCCGTCGAAGCAACCAGTTTTCCGTCACGGGAAAAGACACTCCCACGCACCAGTCCTCGCGCCCCGGAAGCCGAAGGACTGTGCATCACATGCAGGAGCCAGTCATCCATCCGGAAGGGCCGGTGGAACCACATCGCGTGATCAATACTCGCAATCTGTAGCGCGGGACTCACCCAAGTGATGCCGTGCGGTCGCAAGGAAGTGGGCAGAAACGCAAAGTCCGAGCAGTATGCCAGCAGGTAGCGATGCAGCGCTTGGTCGTCAGCAAGTGTCCCGTCTGCGCGCACCCACACTGCCTGCTCTGGACCACCCTGTTCCGGAACGAAGGGATCAATGGGAGTCACTGGACGTAGCTCAATCGGACGCTCTGCCAGCGCGCGAGTGCGCATCTTTTCGGGGAGGCGCTCGGCATAGCGGGCCCACAGCTCGCGCTCCGAAAGGAGTCCGTCCGGACCCATGACCTGCGGCATCTTCTCCGCATGATCAAAGCCCTGCTCTTCCACCTGGAACGACGCCATCATCTGGAAAATCGGTCGGCCACTCTGCGTTGCGGTGATGCTACGGGTCGCAAAACTGCCACCATCACGTACGCGATCGACCGTGTAGACAATCGGCTTGTGGGCATCACCGAGCCGCAGAAAGTAGGCGTGCAGAGAGTGTACATGACGATCTGCCGGAATGGTCTGGACTGCCGCGCTCAGCGCCTGTCCGAGCACTTGACCACCGAAGACCTGGCCCCAGCCGAGATCCTGACTCTGACCACGAAAGAGGTTCTCTTCGATTCGTTCGAGTGCCAGAAGATCAACCAATTCACTCAATACTCGCGACATGTCTGCTCCGAAATTGACTTCATTTTATGAGAACGCCGCGCCGCTTGGTGCGTCAAGTTCATACAAAATGCACCGACTGCCGCTGGGCCGCTGCCTGCAACGACAACAGCCCGATCTGCTCATCGATCGCTGAGGCCTCATCGACCCAATGGGAGTAGGTTGGGAAGTCTGGGAAGGTGCGCTGAAAAATCGGATCAGCGTATCGCCGAGCCACCCAGCCTGCATAGTGGATCATCCGCAGTCCACGCAGCGCTTCGATCATCCGCAGCGTCCGCACATCGAACCCACGAATCTGCTCATAGCCTTCGAGGATGGTTGCGCGCTGCTGCTGGGCCAGCTCATCACGACCCCGAATCACCATCCACAGATCCTGCACCGCCGGCGCCATCATCAGATCATCGAAGTCGAGAAACACCGGCCCCCCAGACTGCCAGAGCAGATTCCCACCATGACAGTCGCCGTGTACGCGATGCAGCGGTACCGATTCCCAGAGCGGCTCGGCCAGCTCACAGAGTGTCCGTGCCGCCCGCTCATAGCGACTGTGTAGCTGGATATCACAGAGTCCACTTGCCGACAGAATCGCTAGCGCCGGTTCCACATACGCAGTCGGGGTAAGCCGTGGCCGTGAGGGCGCAGGCCGAGTGGCCCCGACGTTGTGAAGTCGTCCGAGCAGTCTTCCTACTTGCAGCAGCTGCTCCTCCGAAAGCTCTTCCAGAACCCGACCGGAGGCTTTGGGAAACAGCGAAAAGAAGACTCCGAAATCTGTCTTATGCAGAGTCTGTC
>Ga0154020_10000155_pt1 | contig 78337 bp, 62 predicted proteins | sample Klosneuvirus_201_FD_109709 | JGI IMG/M metagenome (GOLD analysis project Ga0154020, IMG submission 109709) | Active sludge microbial communities from wastewater, Klosterneuburg, Austria - Klosneuvirus_20160825_MG | ecosystem: Engineered > WWTP > Aerobic digester > Activated sludge | place...
CAATTGCAGGAATTAATAGCTTCATTACCGCAAGCACCATGCGATCTTCAAATATTACCTTCATCAATGGGCAGCAATCGATTGAACATGCTTATAAATATACGCTTATACCTCAAAATGAAGGGGTCTTTACGCTCGGCCCTGCAACCATCAAAAATAAGCGCGGGCAAGATTTTTCTTCTGAAGCAATCTCTATTCAGGTTATTAAACGTCCTGCTGGATATCAATCTCAAAATCAAAAAACGGCTGCAGATCAAAGCATTGAACTTTTTTGCGAATTAAAACCAAGCAAACAACGTGTTGTTGTTGGTGAGCCCCTGGAAGTAATTGCTTCAATTTATTCACGTGGCCCAATTTTAGAAATGATTCCAGAGGCTCCATCATTCACCAACTTCTTATGGAAAGAAGTTGCGCAAGCAAAGGTACGTCAAGAAAAACGGGATGATAAAATGTATACCGTCACCGAAAAAAAGCTTGTTCTTACTCCTTTACAAGCTGGTGAAAAACGAATAGACCCATTACTCATTCGCTATGCGGTACGCGTACAACGAAGTAAATCACGTGACTTTTTTGACCATGCATTTTTTGGTGATTTTTTTCCTGCTCGTGCAGAACAACGTACAGCCATGTCTAATGATTTAACCATTTCGGTTGATCCTCTTCCTCCTCACAAAGGGAAAGTTAACGGAGTTGGCGAATTTACTCAGCTACGAGCAACATTAAATAAATCAGATGCTCAAGCAAACGAAGCGCTCTTGTTACAGTTGACCGTTGAAGGTAAAGGAAACTTTGATCAAGTTACCGCGCCGACCCTTGCTCTCCCTAAAAACTTTAAGCAGTATGAATCCAAAAATTCAGTGCAAGAAGATTGGTCGATAGATTTTGTTCCAGGGAAAAAAACATTCGAATATGTTATCCAAATTCCAAACTCAGGTGACTGGAAAATTCCTCCACAAGCGTTTACCTTTTTTGATACCACAAATGGTCGCTATAGAACGCTCTACAGTGAACCTCTACCAATTTCAATTACACCACTTGCCCCAACGGAATCAGACAGATCGGATACAAAAATAGTTGCCGATGATAGTGAATTGCACAAACAAGAAAATCAGACAGAAAAAAAAGCACCCTCGCTTGATAAAGACATTCACTTTATTCAAGAAGATAGTGGTGTTGGAAAAAAAGCAGCTCCAGCCTTGCCTTGGTGGCTCTTTATTTTCTTGTTATGGATTCCACCACTTGTGCTCAGTAAATCAATGCTTCCTTTTTTACGTAAATGGTATTATCGTATTTTTCGAGTTTCTGCAAAAAAGCGACTCGATGAATTTGATCAACGCATTGATGTTATGATCAAAAAAGAGTCTGCACAGGGATTATACCAGCTACTGCTTGCATTTTTAGCAGCAAAATTTGATGCTCCTGCTAGCTTTGTAACACACGATTGGATAGTTCAAAAATTAAGTGATGATGAAATTCCTGCTGAAAAAATTCAAGAATTTATGGATTACTTAAATGAATGCGCAGGGTTAAACTTTGTTGCACAAACAAAAAATATTGCAGAGTTACGCAATCTACTCAAACGAGGAAAATATTGGATTATTTTCTTAGGAAAATAAAAGGACAAACAAGGATGATGAAGTTTAATCGGGTACTCGCTCTTTTCATATGTTTTATAGCTAGCTACCTCTCTGTTCACGGAGAGCATCAAAACCCCACTGAGATTTTTTTGTATGGAAATGAGCTTTATAAAAAAGGCGACTACAGGGAAGCGCTCAAACAATATGAACAGATCCAACATAAAAACTCTCAGGTTTTTTATAATATGGGAAACTGTGCATATAAGCTTAACAAGCTTGGACATGCTCTTTTATATTGGCGCAAGGCTGAACACAATTGGGGATTTTCCGGCAGAGATGAACTTCTTAAAAATATTAAATTGGTCAAAAAAGAGCTGTCGTCTGATGCTCCCGATAAAAAAATATCTGGTATAAAAAAAGCATCCGAAACGCTTTCAAACCACGTAATTTCATTAATTACAGCTATCCCTTTGCTCTGGCTACAGCTTGCAGTTCTCCTGATGTGGCTCTTTTTATTCTTATATCTGCACTACCTCCATCGTAAGGGACGAGCGCTCATCATTGCATGCTTATTCTTTTTTCTGGCGATAGCTGCTGGAATGTTGACCTTCAAATATGCTCTTAACTTCCGTCAATATGGCGTTGTCGTTTCAAAGCAGGGGACACTTCGAGCTGGCCCGGGCGATACGTACAAGATTTTAGGAGAAGTTTCTCAAGGCGATGAAATGCAAATTTCTAAAAAAATTGATAATTTTTATAAGATAACAGCGCGAGGAACTATCGCTTGGATATCTGAAAAAGAGCTCGAGTCCATTTAAACATTAGATGCTTATTAATTAAAAAATTAGGAATTTCATGACTGAAAAAAACATTTGTTTTTTATTCATTTTCATTGTTCTTTTGCCCGTTTGCTCTGTTTATTCATTATCAAGTGACGATGCAACCGTAGTGATCCAAGAAATAAAAGAGTCGTTTAAACAAGCCAATGAAAAAATTGCTCAAACTGCTCAGCAGGCTCTGCAAAACGATAAAGACTACTTTTCTCAAGCGAATAAATCTGAAAAAGAAAAGGTCGAGTTAGTATTTTCAATATTTACTGATTGCAATACAGTAGGTTTAAAGGTGGCATACCAATACATCGCACGTAGTGAGAAAATAAGGGGAATCATTACAAAGATATCTCCAGAGGAAACTCAAACGTTCTTAGCAACAATCACTACAATATCCACTCAAACGAAACTTTCTCTAAAACTAAAAACTCCCCTATCAGATGAATTATCGGTATACATCGAACAGATTAAGAATATTCTTAACACAAATACCAAAGAGGTCGTTCAAGCTATTTTTAATTATCTACAACAGTCATGCCCAGAACTTGACAGCAATATTTTATCCGATTAACTCTATGCCCTGAGCGGAAGGGGCGGTTGATTTTTTTAGAGCATCTTTCATACTCAAAGAGCTGAATTAGTCGTTTTTCTCATACAGTATTTTTGCTATTGAAGGTTGCCATGGATATCAAAAGTCGATCTGTTTTGCTGGTTAGTACAGTCTGTTGTTTTGCCACACTGATTAGCGGCTGCGGCAAGCATGAAAGCTCTGCCGGGGCTGTTGGTGCTGGAGCCGGCGCAATTATTGGAAATGCCGTTGCAGGTAGAAAAGATAAAGGCACCGGAACTCTTGTTGGCGCACTTATTGGAAACTTTTTTGGTCGAGAAATCGGACAAGCTGCCGACAAAGAAGAAGAACAAATCAAGCGAGCTGCAAATGCTCGAAGAGCAAAGCAAATGTTTGCTGAGCTTCAAGAAGAAAATAATCACTTACGTGAGAATTTAAAAAAATGGTGCTTTTCTTGTCAGAAAAAAATTAATATTCTGGGAGCGCTTAGCTGTCCATCTTGTGGTGATGAACTCGGGCGTGAAAAGTTCTGCCGCTCTTGTGCAACTACTTTTACACCAGACTCATCCTGTCGATACTGCCCTTATTGTCGCGGCAGAGTCTTGCTGAGTATGCGATAAATCGAAAATAATTTTTCATGAAATTTTTAAAAACATCTTTTTTAACGGCAGTTATCCTAACTGCCGTTATGACTTTGTATCCAACTTTTAAAGATATAACCGAATCATTTCAATGCCTAGGACGCGGCCGTTGCATGGCAATGCAAATCAACGGTGAGGACTCTGGAGAAAAAATTATCTTTATTTGTTCTCCTTTAAAAGTTGAAAATAAAGTAAAAATTTTTCACCTAACTCCTGAAACCGAACCCTTAGATATCACTGAAAAATCTGGTCTTAACCTAAACACCCTAGCAGAAATCTTTGTCAACAAAAATGCAGCAAGGCCTCTTGTACTTTTTGATTATTATTATACGTTGAACCAGCAACCAAGCTTATTCTCATTTAAACAAAATGGGTTTATCACTGTTCCTTACCAATGCAACAGACCTCTAGAGAATATTAGTTTCTGCACATTTAACAGCGATCCAACTATTCAATTAATAAGCCTCAAGTGCCTTCAAGAATCTACAGAGAGGCTTCTTACGCGCCACAATGAAGAAATATTTGTTGATATTTCTGATTCCATAGACTTAGAAAATGTTTCAGACATTGCTTTTAACAACAACCCAAATGACCCATTAGCTCTCATTATTTATGGTAACTCTGACAAGTCTCCGGCATTATTTCAGCTTGGTGCAAGCAGTCAAATGCTCAACATATCTGATCAGTATCCAGAACTGCAAAATCTGTCTGGATTAGAATTTGCTCATCTTGTAGACATTGAAGACAAACTTTATGTTTACGCAGTTACTCTCGATGGAAGGGCACAATTTTTTTGTTTTGATAAAGATAATCATAAGATTATTGATATCACTCATGAGTGCGGTCTTACACCAAATGAATTAAAGAATATTCGTTGCATCAATTTAAGCAACAATTTGTCCGATCAACTTGTTTGTATTCTTTATAAAAACAAACAAGCAAAATTGTTTGAATTCTGTCATGGAATTTTTACCGATATCACTGACACTTGTGAAATTAATAAAAAATTTTTTTGTTCTGTAGATTCTGTTGAGCTTATGCAGGATCATTACGGCGCAACAATTATTATTAACTATCAAAATGGAGCATCATTTCGTATATTTCATAATCCTGAAATGAGAAGCTATACCGCTACAAGGCAAATAGCTAGTGCTGCCACTTTAAGTGCAGAAATTAGGTAAGCTCATCAAATAATAAAATGAAAAGGAGAGTCTTTATGACATTTTTAAAAACGTTTGTTTTAGCTGCAATCACCACTACATCTGCACTTACAACCATCTATCCAACTTTTCAAGAAATAACTCATTTATTTCCAGCACTCTATCAAGCAAATACTCATATAAGACAAATCATGATGATGCCAGTTAATGGAGATTCAGGTGAAAAAGTTTGTATTTTCATTAATCATGATATGGACATCAGTAACATCTTTCATCTGAACTGTGAAAATATTGTTACCGATATTACCCAGACCTGCGGTATCCAAATAGAGGATTTACAATACGTCAACTCTATCTCAATAAATAGAAACAGAGCCAATCCATTAATGTTTATTGTTTATGCAAATTCAAATAAATCAGCAAAATTATTTTTATTCAACCAAAATCATTTTTTAGACATTTCGTATGACTGCGGGTTGGACCTCAACAACATCAGCTCTGCTTCTTTTAACAATAGCCCAAATACGCAGTTAATTGCTCTTGAATATTATGCAAATACAAAAAGAAGCATACAATTATTTCAGCTAAATAAATGCGATACCTTTCTTATTGCAGCAGTTAATATCAGTGAATCAGTAGACCTATATCGTGCTAAAAATATTATTTTTAATAATGACCCAAGCAAGCCACTAATGCTTATTACCTATGAAGATAATTCTCAAAAAATCCCTGCACTTATTCGGCTCAATTCACCAGATAACACATTTTTAAACCTATTTAGCAACCTCAATCCAAATCAACTTGATAAACTCAATCCCAAGCGGGCTCTATATCAAGCATTATCATGCAACCCTAAAGAGATCGACTTAATGACTATAAAAAATAAACATTATCTTTATATCACCAGCACAAATAACGAAAAACATTTTTTTAGTCTTGATGAACAAAATAGAGTAGAAAAAATTACTTATGCATGCGGTGTTAATTCTGGTCGTTTAGAGGGGATATCATCTATTAATCTTGAGTGCAATGATAAAGATTCCAAAAAACTTGTCAGCGTTACCTATGATAGCCAGTTCTCACGTCTGAAATTCTTTCATTTTTGTAACGGATTATTCTCTAATCTGCCCGATGAACATGAGTTTCATAGATTGTGCATGCACAAACCAAGATCTGTACGTGTTATACAAGATGAATATGGAACATTGGTAATGATGGTAACCTTTGATAATTCAGAATTTCGCATCTTTTATGACGCTGATATGAGAAACTATGACCATACCAGCGAAGTCCCAACTGAATTTGGAAGCTTCACCATCTTATGATGATAAGTCATTATAACCTCAAAATTCTGATTCCAAGCGCTGCTACTTCAGGCTCAAAAATTAAATATATACATCAAATAACGAGATAATATGAAAACTTTAAAAATGCTTTTTTTAGTAGCTATCATTGCAAGTGCTCTTACAACCCTCTATCCAACATTTCAAAACATCTCTGAACAGTTCTCCGCTCAAAACCCAATACGTATCAAAATAATGCCCATCAATGGAAATTCTGGTGAAAAGTTAATTTTTATTGAGGCACATCAAAAATATAACGTCAGCATTTATCATTTTAGTCCCGAAAATAAAGTTACTAACATTACGAACAATTGCGGCATTGAATCAAACTATTTACAGGCAATACATTCTTTCAGGTTAAATAATAATAAAGAGCATCCTTTAGCTCTATTTACTTACATCGGTTATAACCCTCATCAAACTTCAAAATTATTTTCTTGGAATAGCAACCGGTTTATTGATATTTCTGATACGTGTGGTCTGGAACTAAACAATGTTCAGTCTATTACTTTTAACAGCAATCCTAATACTGAAGTTGTTGCTCTTAGATACGGAATTGAAAACCCAACAATAAAACTATTTGCACGCAATGAGATGCATAGTTTTATTGAAATTTCTCATGTAGTAGATTTGGAAAAAGCTAGCATAGTTGCATTTGATACTAACCCAAGAAGCTCATTAATGTTGATTCTATATAACTCGTCTGCCAATAAAGCTCCAATATTGATAGACCTTAGCTCATCCGAAGGCCAATTTTTAGACCTCTTTAAGCAGCACGACTTTCAGGCGGAGTGGAAGAACAGGGGAGATGCATTCGTTCAATCCATCGACATGATGAGTATTGAAAATAAACTTTATATATATGCTTCTTGGCTTGACAGGCGACTTAAGCAACTCTTTTGTATTGATAGAGAAAATGAAAGCGTTAATGAAATTTCTGATACGTGTGGCATTCCTCGTGAGTACTTACTTACTATTAAGTCTATTGCATTCAAAAATCCATCAACCCAAAAGCTTGTTAGCATGCATTACCATCCTGGTTTAGATCGCATAAAATTATTTAGTTTCTCCGGTGGAATCTTTACCGATGTATCTGATGAACTTACAATCCAAAATTTTGATATAAATAACCCAGATTTTATTAAAATTATACAAGATGATTTTGGTACAATGTTAATTGTTAAAAGCTCTACTTATCAACCATGGATACTTTATGATTCTGACGAAACCAACCATTATGAATATGCAAGCAGAATCAAACGAGCTCCCACTTCAGAGAATCTAGAATGGCAAGGGCCGGAAATTGCCTAGCTAAAGCCAGTATATACTCGCTTAACACCCTGTAAATCATTCCATCTTCTTTTTTGACAAATTTAAAGTGGGATTTTATGTATTCATAATACCCTTTAATACTCCTTCCATGCCTATATCAACCCTAAAATACCGCCAGAATCCAATCAATCTCAGGAATTTAATTCAATTTGACATTTTTACAAATTTTTGATAGCATTAATCTATGGAGAAAAGTATTCGTAATTCTGCTTAATTCAACTGTTTTAGAAGCACGATTTATCAAAAAAATGGAGTCCTCTGAATGAATTTCTTAAAAAAACTTTTATTAGTAGCGGTAAGTTCTTTAGCCATCAGCAATATCTATGCCGAAATTGAAGACTTAACCGATTTATTTGATTGTTATGGTCATGCATCTACAATGAATATCGATGATTCTGGAAATGTATTAGTTTTTATCAATGATAGTGACGATAACTATAAAACCAAAATCTTTCAGTTTACTCACGAAAGAAAAACTAAAAACATTACCAAAACGTGTGGTATTGACAGAAAAGATCTAAAAAATGTTAAAAATATCATTACTACTAAAAACTCTGAAAATCCATTGGTTATTTTTAACTATTTTCGTAATAAAGCTTCTAAAATATTTGCATGGGATAAAGACAAGTTTAGTGACATCTCAGAACAAACCGGCTTAGATTTAGAAAATATTGAATCTGCTCTTTTTAATAACGATCCACACAATCGATTGGCTGTTGTAGGATATCACGATCAATCTAAAAAGCTCTTCGCCATAAGTGATAACACATTTACCGATATTACCGGTCCTCTTGATCTAAACAATATTTCTTTTTTGCAGGCTATTGCTTTTAATAACCACCCTGATAATCCTTTAGCTTTTATTGGATATTCTGGAAATCAGGCTGCAAAAATAATTTCTTTTACTTCGAATGGAACATTTGCAGACATATCAAGCAATTATCCTGAACTAGCAAATCTAACAGGAATACAATCTGTTAATCTCATCAATATGCCTGATAACCAAGTATACGTGTACATTTCTTTTGAAAATGGAAAAATCGCTCTTTATTGCTTGGATCAAGAAAATAAGAGCTTACATGAAATAAGCTCTCAGATTGATCTTAAAGCTAGCGACTTGATGGCTATTGAATCGCTAAATTTTATTGATAATTCACCATTTCAAGTGGTTACTATCATCTACTATGACGAAGACAAACCTGCAAAATTGCTTCGCCTTCAAAGTGGCATATTAACAAAAATCCTTGATACACACAGTATTGATGATGAACTTCTGACAGGCACAGATTCTATTCAATTTATAGAAAATTCAGCGGGAGGCTCAATCATTATCATAAATTTTGATGATGAAGGACATAGTAATTTTCAAATGCTTTATGATTCAGAATTGAACCTTCATGTTAGCGGAAAAAAAGTTAAAGGCGTAAGCTCTTTAAGTCAATAACACACCATCAAAGATCTATAAAGCATCTTTCATCATCGCTTTAATCCATGATGTTTTACATCGTGCCACGGTGGCCAAAAAGAAAAATACTACTCTCCCCATTCAGGGGCAACTGTAATAGTCTGTTATACATACCATCACATTTTTATAATTTTTGATGTTAAATGCAAGAACTGTATCTACCTATACTGAAACTAATCAAAGATTCATAACTCCATAACTAAAGTAAAAGCTATCTTGATCAATTTATTAAATTTATTTATTTACTATATGAAATTAATCTAAGATCAGTATAACCAGGATGTAGAAAATCAATCTGAATAAAATTTTCATTAATAAGGGGAGCTTATGCGTATAAAAAATAACTCCAAATTTTTCATTATAGGCCTTGTCTTAAGCAGCACAGCTTTGATCTCATCATGCACTAAACAAGAAAAAACTCTTACTGGTGCACTTATTGGAGCCGGCGTCGGTGTTGGCATTGGTGCAGCCGCAGGTGGTGGTGGTGGCGCTATAGCTGGTGGTATCATTGGCGGTGTTGGCGGTGGCTTGATTGGAAACAGCATGGGTGACGACCCTGAAGATTATGATCGACGGGAACGCCGCTACTATGAAGACTAAGAACCCCATAATATTCAGATAAAAAGTTGCGCGTTCGTTGCTAAAATCCTCTTTCCTACTTCAGAGTCGTTGTTATGACGATTTGAAGAACGGGAAGCGGTCAGCGAACGCGCTTTTTCTTTTATTCAACTTTTTTCTTTTACTCAGCAGTATTAATACCTCTTAGCGGTTGCAAACTTTTCATGCCCTTTTATACTAAAGAATACCCGTTTTGAACGGGGCAAACTAAGATAAAATCTCGATTCCACAACTATTTTTAAGAAAAGTCATATGGCAACCAATACAGAAAATATTTTAAAAATTCATGATCTTCACGTTACAGTAGAAGATAAACAGGTGTTAAATGGCGTTTCGCTCACCATCAACCCTGGTCAAGTTCATGCAATCATGGGACCCAACGGCTCAGGAAAAAGCTCTCTTGCCTACACCACCATGGGGCACCCACGATATGAAATTACGGCAGGACAAATCACCTTTGGCAACGACCTGCTTAATGAGCTCTCCCCTGATAAACGTGCAAAATTAGGGCTATTTTTGGCGATGCAGCACCCTCACGAAATTGATGGAATCCCATTTAAAGACTTTTTGCGCCAAGCGTATAACGCCTTGTACGATGGAACAGATAAGCAATTGCGCATTAAAGAATTTAACCTCATGCTCCTTGAACAAATTAAATTGCTCAAAATGGATCCTGAATTCGCTAACCGCTCAGTTAATGTTGGCTTTTCTGGTGGAGAGAAAAAGCGAGCCGAAATTTTACAGCTCGCTGTTTTAAGGCCAAAAATTGCAATTCTTGATGAAATTGATTCTGGTCTTGATATTGATGCACTCAAAATTGTTTGCCATAGCATCAATGAGATCAAGAAGCAAAATCCTTCGATGTCTCTGGTGCTCATTACTCACTATCCTCGCATTCTTGAATATCTAAACCCAGACGCGGTTCACGTTCTCCAGAAAGGCAAAATTGTTCGTTCTGGCGGAGCTGAGCTAGCAAAAGAGCTTGAACAAGCGGGATACGAAGAGTAATTTATTTACCTGTATTTTGAGATGCATTCTTCATACCACTGAATCAAAATGCTATTCACTGAATATGAATATTTTGCATAAAAAGATTGAATCGACTCCACTGCCTGCTCAACAGTTTTAATGGACTTTGGGCGGCAGTAGAGGTCGAAAAGTTCTTTTCTTTTCGCACTAATCTCTTCTCTAACTACTTCTGGAAAAAATGACAGCCCATGCTTGAGGTCTGCATTACAAGAGTTTTCGCCTTGCAATGCTGCTGCTATAATTTTTTCAATTGCTTCTTCATTTCTAGAACTCTTACGATATTTATTTGCAAGAGACTGAGCATTAGAATAAGCAGATCGTTTGATTGCGTAAAAATCGATTGTAATCATATCAATACGATTGGGAACAGAAGTCAATTCAAAACGATCTAATTCGCCACTAAAACCTTGACTACAAACGTGCGTAACCGAAGCAATGAGAACAAATACTATTGCAACGCTCATATCTCGTATCATCATAAACATCCTGAGTTAAAACAATAAATTATAAGGGGTGGCAAGTATATCATGAGATAAGTACGAAGAATAATTTTTTAGTATTAAAAACAACAAAAAAAAGGGCGTGAATTGTACGCCCCTTTTTTTGTTACTCTGAATTTTTATGAGGTTTGCTCGAGATCAGCCTTAACTTGTTCTATGATTTGCAGAACCTGCTCATTATGAGATTCAAGATTTTGAATCGCTTGTTCAACCGTAGCAATGTTCTCTGACACAAAAAGATCTGATCGTATATTTTTAAATTCAACTCTCAAGCCACTTCCGATATCGCCAAGATTTTTCATCGCAACCATAATTCCTGGCATATACGCATGAGCCGCTTTCTCTACAGCCCTCAGAACAGCTGATACAGCTTCCTTTTCTGAACAACTACCATCGTACAAAGCCGCCTTTTCTTGAGCTTCCCTTAAAGCCGCATTATTGCTTTCTTGCATAATGGTTTTAAGCGCATCAAGCAACTGTCCTGTTTGTTCTGCGTTAACACCATCGCATGCATGAATTCCAAACATAATAACGCTGCACAAAACTAAACGGTAAAAGCAATTCATGGTCGATTCTTTCTTATTGTGATTGTACCTCTTGTTCAAGTGCATTCAGATCTTGAAGCAGCTTGACAAGATCCTCTTCGTGTTTTACTTCATCTTGCAAGATACTTAAAATGATATCGTATGTTACTGCATCTTTATCTCCAACAAATTTTAAAATGTTGTTGTATGACTCAATAGCACATTTTTCGCCTTTGATGTTTTCTTCAAGTACTGCTCGAACATAAGAATTTCTGGTTGCATCGTAGCCACACCCTGCATGCTCATACCAACTTTTTGGACTAACAAGCGGAATTCCTCCCAACTGTATAATACGATCTGCAAGCTTTTGAGCATGCTTAAGCTCTTCGCCAGCATGTTCTTCCAGCTCAATGACAACGGCTGGGCGGATTGGACCAGTTACCAATTTTGCACAGAGCCAATATTGGTAGTAAGCAATCCATTCATCCGCATAGGCGGTATTAAGCATGTCTAGAAGTTTTTTGAGGTCAAGGCTAACAATAGCCTGGGCTTGAGTGTTTTCCAGCATCGCTTCTCCTTTTTTTGATAACAATATACATTTGCTAGTATCTTTGTCCAGATGCTCCCAGAGCACAACATATCATAGCATGCTCTGCCTCTCATAAAAAAGTTGCACCTCTGTATTCCCCTATGCGATACTTGAGACATTAGAAGAAATGATCTTTGGGGGAAAGGGGATCTATGAAACAAGGTTTTACACTGATTGAATTAATGATTGTTGTTGCAATTGTTGCATTTCTATCAGCAGTTGCTATTCCACAATGTTTTAAATATCAAGCACGAGCTAAACAAGCAGAAGCCGCTGTCTTTTTGGCATCGCTCCACACAGCAGAATCTTCATACTACGCACAGCATGGCGAATACACCAGTAATCTTGCTGGAGAACAAGGCTTAGGCTGGAAGCCAGAAGGATATTTAAGTGGTGGCAAGCAAGAACGCTTTTATTACACCTACGGATTTAATAATTCGGACAGCTCAGAAGGCATTAACTACTTCACGGGAAAATGTGGCGCTTCAAAAAATGATTTAGGTCAAACAAGCGCAGACAGATTTGGTTTTACCATTCGTGCTGCCGCAGATTTACTTGGCAACGGTAAGCTTGATATCTGGCAAATTGACCAAAATAGAAATATCGTACATATACAAAATGGGCTAGACTAAAAATAAAAATCCCCCGGTTTTTAATCGGGGGATTTTTATCACAACTATTTTAATACTCAAAATTTTATCGCTGAACAGTAAGTTCAGAAGCTATAAAATTTGACTTAAGTTGATTAGAAATTTTGTATGAAGAATTTTGAGGTAGCACCAAAATATCACTTCGTGAAATTTGAGTTTTAAACGGCTCTTGCCCCTCTTGGCTCATTTCAAAATCTCCAACGCCCTGAAAAACATGCAAAATGACAACATTTTGCCCATCAATAACATTTTCATATGACTGACGAGGATTTAAATAGATACCTTGAGCATTAACCGATTCATCACTAAATAATAATAAATTGGATAATCCAGAACTGAGCGAAACTGAACGAGCCTCGAGATTTGTTTTAAGTAATTCAGCCATAACGGACTCCTTTAATTCGGAAAATTTTAACCTAAAAATAATTTTTTTTATTGCTTTAATGGTATCGAACTTACGCAGTCCATTGATAGGATCGTAGTCAATTACTATCCGGTTCATTGAAAAAAATGTGCTTTAATTAAGCAAAACATTAAGAAACGAAGAAGCGAACAGAACATATCCAACAGTACCAAGTACAAGAAATGGCCCAAACGGAAGTTTGGTTGTTTTTCCCTGCCCAGTCACTGCTAAATAGATACCGCCACAAAGTGTACCTATAATTGATGCAAGCATCAAGGAAATCCATACTCCTGAAGGGCCTGTAAATGAACCAATCAGAGCAAGTAGCTCCATATCGCCAACACCGATGCCATCTTTACCTGTTAGATAGGTAAAAGTTTTTGCAACGATCCATAGAATTCCGTACCCAAAGCAAGCACCCGTTATACTGGACAACAAGGAAATTGGAATAAGTCCTAGCCCTGCACAGATAATCCCAACAGGAACTAAGCAAATAGAAAAAAGTTGCGGAATGACCATTGCTTCAAAGTCAGTACGAACAGCAATAATAAGTGCTGAAAAAAAGAATCCATAGGCCAATTCATAACTCATGACGTAGGTCGGAATTTGTAAAATAAGATCGACACATGGTTGGTTGAAAAAATCAAATTCAAATACAGCGAGCTCTTCGACGGGCAATCTAAAAAAAATGCTCCATGCTATAAACGCCGTAAGTACTTCAATAAATGGATAGAGCCATGAAATAGATGCCTGACACAAACGACATTTACCTCGCAGTATCACCCATGAAAAGAGAGGAATGTTGTCATACCAAGCAATACCGCCTTTACAAGTAGGGCAGTATGAGCGCACAGTAAAAAATGGCTGGTCATACAAAATGCGATACGCGATAACATTCAAAAATGAACCCCACGCCAATCCAAATAAAACAATAATGATTTCATTCAGAATGAGAAGTGGCCTCACGAACGTAATCCCGCTTTAACCAGTTCATGGATATGAACAACACCAACTGGCTTTTGGTTATCCACAACAACAAGAGAGGTTATATTAAATTTTTCCATCATTAAGAGCGCATCATATGCTAAAAGAGCAACATCGATAGTCTTGGGCATCTTTGACATAATTTCATGAGCACAACGATCAAATACTGATGGCCCCTGCTCACAAGCACGGCGCAAGTCGCCATCGGTAATAATGCCACCCAAATGACCTACATCATCAAGAACCAACCCAACTCCCAGCTTGTGGAGAGATATTTCAGATAAAATCTCTTTAAATGGCATATGGGCAGGAAGCAATGGGATTGTTTGTGCAGAATGCATGAGCGCACGAACGGTAAGCGTTAATCTTTTTCCTAAAGCTCCGCTTGGATGAGATCGAGCAAAGTCGCTCTGTCCAAAACCCTTTTTCTTACTTACAGCCAAAGCAATCGCATCACCGAATGCTATCATGAGCGTTGAGCTGCTGGTAGGAGCAAGGTTCATGAAACATGCTTCTCCTTGAAAAGGAAGCTTTACAACCAAACTGGCAAATTGCTTTAAGTTGCCATCGCTGCAACAAATTAAACCTGTCTGATTTCCTTGCGAATTTAAAACAGTAAAAATTTGCTCAAGCTCGGACCCGGTTGCACTCTTTGAAAGAGCGATAAAAAGATCTTCAGGCCTGACCATGCCTAAATCTCCATGGAGAGCATCGCCGGGATGAAGAAAAAATGACGGAATTCCAACGCTTGAGTAGGTTGCTGCAAGCTTGCGCGCAACTAAACCGGACTTGCCTGTGCCCGAAAAGACCACTCGGCCCAAGGTATTTAAGATTTTTAAAACCAGCTGAATTGCTGTTTCTGGAAGTTGTTGAGCCGCCAAAGATATTGCGTAAGCCTCTTTAGTCAAGACATCGACAATATCTTGATGAATTGCGTTATGCAATCCAAGCTGCTCAGATGTCAGGGAGATCTGTTCGTTACAGGTACCCTGCATACCACTTCCCCTTTACTCTTCGTCAGTATCCTCAAGTTCTCCCGCTTTTGCAGACTCTTCTTCAAGAACCTTATCAAGCAACTCGTGGATATGACGCTCTTTTTCTTTATTTTCATCGTATACAAAAACAAGCTCTGGCGTATAACGAGCATTAATTGATCGAGCAAGCTCTTTGCGCATGGAGCCTTTATATAGCTTGAGGATCTCCAAAGCCTTTTCATAAGAAGTCAGGCCATCAGGAACAAATGAAGTAAAGTAAACAAAACAGATGCCTGTGTCTGCAGAAAAATCAATCCGCGTCACATATACATCTGCAACAGCCGGTTCTTGCATCGCAAGTTCCTGAACAATTACTGATAGTTCTCTGAGGTAAAGTTTCTTACGCTTATCTCGCTTAATGTCATGCAACGTGGTTTTTTTACCACGTTCAGTAGGATGAGACATTCTTTATGTCTCCGTTATAAAAGCATGCTTTCAGCATTTTTGATAAAATTATTTTTAATTGCGCGCATCAGTCTTTTGCGACGCTTTTGTGTTGGTGGTTCATAATAAACCTGACGCTTCATATCGCGGATAACGCCTTCGCGCTCAATTTTCTTTTTAAGTTGCTTGAGGCTTTTTTCAAGATTTCCAGAAACCTGGATTTCGATGTTATGTTTACGTGCCATGTGCTTAAAACACCGTCCTTAAGAGTTGTTATGTCTAATTTTCTCACTACGAGCCTTTATTTTACTTACTTTCAGGCAATTTGTCCAGCTTTGCACAACCTCACCATGACAGGGCTCTTCTTCACCGTAACACAACGACAATAAATTCAATTAGAAATCAATATATCATTTTGCTTAATTTATGATAAACATTGCTTCTTCTAAGGTTTCAGTTAGAATGTTGACCCCCGAACAAAAAGTTATTCAAGCAAACGAAATTTTATATAATCAATTATCATCCAAAGAGGTCCTCTTGAAAAAAACAATATTATTTTTGCTTTCTGCCCTATATTTTTTTTCAAATCAAGCTCATCCAAATATTGTCGAAAACATAAGAAAAGCCGTTTATGACGTTGATCTTACAAAGCCTATGTGCGAGTCTTCGGTAGACCACCTTCTCAAACCCAGTTGTATTCAAAAATATATTCACGATTCTCAAATAGGCACTATCAAAATAACGGCTCATGAAAGTCTTTTAAAAGATAATAGCATAAAGCGTTATTGGTTTAGCTGTTTTCCTGAATTAATACACCAAGAACTTATCCCCCTACACAACCTTTTTCCAGATCAAAATACTGAATTTAATTTGATCACTCAGCTCAGAGATAATTTATTTGCCATCTCTAGTCCCAATACTATTTTCATATATGACCATAATAAAGGGACACTACAGCCGATTGCAGACCTGGAATCTCCAATATATTTCATAGTTCCTATCAATCACGGATTACAATTTGCAACATGCTCTTGCGATTCAAAAATAAAAATTTGGGATGTTTTAACTGCACAATGCATCGCAACATTTCAGGCACATAACGCGTGCATAGAAAAAATATTTGATACTGGGAACAATACGATTATGTCATTTTGTAAAGGTGAACTAAAAGCTACAGAATGGAACCATTACGGCAAAATCTTGGCAGACTTTGATTTTGAATCTGAGCAAGAGTTCGATCAATTTGCAAGTACAGTACCCGATGCAATTCTTTCAGACCGGTATTGCTCACTCGCCGCTTCTGAAAGTAGCGTTGCTCTTTACGACACTCAAATGCAAAAAGTTGTCTGTAATTTTGAAGGAACGACTAACTCGGTCAAGCTGCTTACTAATAACTTGGTAACTTCTTGCACCGGCCATGGCATACAACTTTACAACATAACAGCTAATGCCTGCATACAATCTTTGAATTTTCTTTTTTGTAACGAAACTAATGCATTAGTACAAACGCAATGCGGCAATATCCTTTTCGTTTTGGGCGGCAAATTGTACCTTTGGGAAATTTATCCCACGTACCTCCAAGAACTTTCTCTTAATCAAGGAGCACTCATCATGCAACTACTTAGATATAAAAATGATGATCTAATTCTTGTACACCCTGATTGGTACAAAGTATTTGAGGTGCTTCCATATAAATTTAAAGTAACTTACTTAGAAGAATTTATGCATAAAATTGAACAGCTTTCGCTTGGCAAACGGAATGAAATTCCTGCGAGAAGATCTCCGAGCACAAAGAAAATCTGTACTCAATCAGAATGTTAAATCAATCGTCCCCATAACAGTCGTCGTTCGATACACGCGAACACCACTGATATATGATTGCAAGCCAAATCCAAATGCCAAGAACGGAGTTACTTTGTAGTTAAAGCCAAAGTTTACCTGCTGATTTTTCCATTCAGAATCACGTTCGAGTATGGGTATGCCTATAGAAAAAGCGGTATTACGAACAGGATCAGTCTCTCTGAGCGTAAGAGAATCTTTGAGGTGACGAGTATAAAGCCAGTCGAAATAAAACGATAATGTACTAATAAAGTCATCCGCTTTAAACGATGCGTTTAAATACCAAGTCAAGCCTGGATGCTTATGAAGGCTTGTCTTCCAGGGAATAATTCCGGTCTGATAGATATCGGTCGGCACACGTTGGTTGGAAAGCTCACGCTTATTTGCAAACATAAGACCCGCGCCAAAGCTTGTTTGAAGCATTTTGGGAAAATCGAAACTCAACGCACCATCAAGAGTAAACATGGTGAAGCCATCATTACCTGTTGCAATTGAAAATTGCTTATCCTGATCACGCTCTTCACCCGTTGGCAACCAGACACCAACGGAAATATAGGGAATAATACTGCACGAAAAATCACCCTCTTTGTCGGCAAGGTCAAAGGGGTACTGCCAATAAAGATAGAGGTGCGAATCTTCCCATTTTGATTCACGTACTTCGCCCAGATCAAGACCTAGATCTTTAGCAATAAAATTTCGAGATTTATCGTCCATCAAATTTAATAAGATAACTTGAGCTCCAGCATCAATAGCGTTAGGAGCTGAGGAAGAAGCTTGAGCAGGACCTGAATACGGTGTGCCTGCCGGAAGCTGAGCAACAGTCGGTAAAGGTGGTTTTTGCTTGGTAAAATCAATAGTTTCATCTTCTTTAATATCAAAGTACGAAAGTCCAGAAAGCTTTCTGAAATCGTTAGTCAAATTAAATTCAGGCTTTTGTTTGTAATCTGCAAAGCCAGTACGTATGCCAAGTCCCAAACCAAACTTGAAGTCAAATGACATTTGACCCCGTAAACCTATTCGTTCATAACGAACATAAACCGACTCATAGGTTCCAACCGTATCTCGAATAGGATCAAAAACAGGAGTCCCTCCAGGAACTGGAATATCGGTGGTATAATTTATTCCTGTATAGATGCTTGTAAGCGGAGTTGTAGAAGTCTGAAGAGCTGCAATAGCGGTTTGTGATGCGGAAAGGTGTGGAAAATTTGCAAGCGTAGTTCCTACAGGCTTACCTCCTGGTCCAAAAAAAACGCCAAACATATTCCACTTGCCATAAATATCACCGATAGGCACTTTGCCACCCATAGCATTGCGTCCACTTTTTGCATGTTGATGATAAGGAGAAAGATGAAGCTGAATACAGCTCGACTCACGTGCTGAATAATATTTATCACTCCCCTTTACGGTATGAAAAGGCTGAGTATCTTGAATATTATACAACGGGACTGCATGACAATCTAAAAAAAATGTCATCACCCCTATGATCATGATACTTAGTTCTTTTTTCTTATTTATTGCGCGTTTAAACAGAGACATTCAATTCCTTTCACCAAAGGCAAGCATCTGATCTTAAAAATACATTTGAGTTATACCACTTGACAGCTTACTCGGTCAAGAAAGCGTACTGAGTTGTTGATTGTGCACAGATGAGTTGATTATGCTCAATAAAAAATTCAAGCATTTATTTTAAGGACATTGCTATAAACATGGATAAAAAATTTAATAAAAGTCTCTTTATATTTCACCGTGACTTGCGACTTGATGATAATACCGGATTATTAGAGGCATTAAAACACTCTGAGCTGGTCATACCATGTTTTATTTTTGATCCCGCACAAGTCTCTAATAAAAATATCTTTAAAAGCAACAACGCTCTTCAGTTTATGATCGAGTCTCTTGAAGATCTTCATAATCAACTAAAAAAACAAAATGGAAAACTTTTTTTATTTCACGGCACAACACAAGAAATTGTTGAAGCATTGCTTGCACAGCAATCTATTGAAGCTATTTTTTCTAATCGAGACTATACCCCTTTTGCTATGAAAAGAGATGGCATTATCGAACGACTTTGCAAAAAACAATCTATCGCTTTTCACAGTCTTCCAGATTCTCTTTTACAAGAACCTGAAGCAACCTTAAAGGCGAATAAAGAGCCTTATACTATTTTTACCCCTTTTTTCAGAAACGCATCCAAGCTGCATGTTTGCGAACCCCGTAGAAACAATCATACAAATTACTTTTCTGGCAAAATTTCAGGTGCTGATACAACGCTACTCCAAAAACTCATGCCAGAACCAAATAAAAATATTTTTATCACCGGGGGAAGGCAAGCATGCAAAAAAATAATTACTCATTTAAGCAAGCATAAAAATTATACTCAAACAAGAGATCTTCCTGCGCTTGAAGCAACAACGGCTCTTTCTGCTCATAACAAATTTGGAACCTATTCGATTCGAGAAATTTTTTATGCTCTTCAAAAAGAACTCGGCATAAGCCATCCACTCATTCGACAGCTCTATTGGCGTGACTTCTTCACCCACATTGCTTACCACTTCCCTCATGTTTTTGGTCATGCATTCCATGAAAAATATGAATATATCGATTGGGAAAATAACAAAAAAAAATTTGAAGCGTGGTGCGCAGGAAAAACGGGCTTTCCTATTGTCGATGCAGGAATGCGTCAGCTCAACACAACAGGATTCATGCATAACCGCGTTAGAATGATCGTCGCTTCGTTTCTAGTTAAAGATCTACACATCGATTGGCGCTGGGGAGAACGTTATTTTGCCACCCAACTTATTGATTATGACCCCGCAGTAAATAATGGAAACTGGCAATGGGCAGCGTCAACAGGATGCGATGCACAACCTTATTTTAGAATTTTTAATCCATGGCTACAACAGAAAAAATTCGATCCTGATTGTACGTATATTAAACAATGGATTCCCGAGCTTAAAAAAATTTCGCCAAAAAACTTACATACGTGGAATAAATCTTATATGAACGAAAAAACAGATTACCCTATGCCAATTATCAATCATAGTGAAGTAGTACTAGAAACAAAAAATCTTTTTAAACTGGCTGCAAAAAAAACAGTATAAAACTGAGGTAAAAACTCATGCGCACTATAAAAATATATTCAATACTATTTTTATTACTCACTATACCTTCTGCTGTTTGTGCTGGAGGGAAAAAACGGCATGGGCGTTGTTTAAAAGAAGTTATTGCTGAGAGACGAGACTCAGAGCTTTTTGAAAAATTTAAAGCTCATATTGGATTTGAGACAGTAGAACTATCTGACTCTGACTTTAAGCAAGAAATAGATGAATGCGTTAGCGCTCTTGATGCAGTTAATCTTATAGACAACGCATTGTGCAAACAAAAAAAACGTCAATATAAGTACGAACAAGAAGAGAAGCTCTCAAGGGGGTATACCACTCAAGATATGCTCGATATCATTGCAGGACAAACGAGGATGAAAAAAAGACTCGAAGAAAAAATGCCAGAAACAATCAGCTATCAAACCTGTTCTAGTTTAATCAGAAATTTGAGCAAAGAAAAATTAGAAATAATACTCCATGACCAAACGTTTCAAATTTTCGCAAATCAACTTTTAAGTATGCGAGCAAGTGGTGATTTTAAAGAAATTTCTCATAAATTACGGGCGTATTTTAAAAAAATTACTCAAACACAAAACATAATTACTGCAGACGAAATCAAAGCCTTGCGTTTGATTTTACATGAAAAATTACTCATCACGTTGATTAATAGAATGATACAACTAAAAATAGACAATAGAAAAATTAAACAACTCAAATACTCACTTATTTGCTCGTATCACCACGATTTACTCAATGATTACAAAAAATTTTTGATAGCTTTACACGCAGGTGATGCCTCAACCATCATTGAGTTACTTAAAAAAGGAATGTTGATTGATTGGTTTGTATCAGAAACTGGATTTTCTGTACTAAGCTTTTTAATCAACCATAAAAGTGAACCCTGTTTCCCTTTAATAAAAATTGTAATGCTCTGTCCTGATCTTGATATAAATATGCAAACTACCGAAGGAAATACAGCGCTTATATTTGCTGTTAGAAAAAGCAGTCTAAAAGCTACTCAATTATTATTGGAAGAAACTGATTATCAAGAAAATGATTTTGGAGAATTTCAAGAAGTTTTTGGTATTGATATTGATAAGCAAAATAAGCATGGTGAAACAGCGCTCATCGTAGCAGCAAAAAATAATAATACAGAAATAGCACGTCTTCTTGTACACCATGGAGCAAACAAAAAGCTTAAAAATAGAGGATCTACGGCTTACGACTATGCCCAACAACATGGCAATCAAGAGCTTATAGCCTTATTGAATCCAGAGTTATAAATGAAGATTTATTATCTTCACAATAAAGCTTTTTAGCTATATCATCCAAACCTTATAACAAACATACGTATCATACAAACCAAGGATTTATAGATGTTCATGTACGCTCTTGCATTATCTTTTTCACTATTTTCACTATGTCATGCAATGACAGATGAATCAACCTTTGCTGAAAGTCAAAATATATGGACTTGTGAAAAACCTGCTTTTATAGAAAATTGCAGCAAAGGAGCACAATACCTTACACGTCAACAACTTGCAAAAATTATCAAAGAATGGAATGGACTTATTGAAAGTGCTTCAAAAAATAATGAAGAGCTTTCACCTGCTGATATGTGCAATAACATGCACAACGTTTTTCATGATAAAGCGAACGGCTTTCATGAGGCAAGCATTAAGCTTCTTAAAAAACCTTTACTTAACGATAACTTTATTCGTTTAACTCAGCGAGCAGATGATCTTGATTTTAAAGCCCACAAAATAAGAAAGCTTCAAAAAATAATTCTTACACTTGCGACCCCTGATGACTACAAACAATCGTATGCAGATTACAATATTCTTCTCATGAAGCTCATCAATCAGAGGCACCAAGCTACGCTGCGCTCTTACCTAGAAAATAATAACCCTGTGAACATCATCGTCAATGAATGTGGCGAAACAGGCCTCATGCGGGCAATCAAAACCAACAATCTTGCTATCGCCCAAATACTCATATCCTGCCCAAACCTTGCAATTAACGCTCAAGACTTTACAGCACTCAATACGGCACTTCATTGGACAATTGAAAAGAATAAAAAAGAAATTTTTGAATTAATCCTTACCCATCCATTACTTGATATTAATATCAAAAATGCAAAGGGTAGAACGCCGATTATGCTTGCTGCATTTAAAGGTAATCAATACTTCGTAGAACAAATATTAAATCAATTTCCAGACGTCGACTTAACGATAACTGATCATACTGGTAAAAATGTTTTTGATTTAACAAAAGCAGAAATCAGGGAAACCCTTCGTAACCACCAAACAAATTAACCCTTCTATTTGATAACTCTTTAATCTTAAATTAATTATTCATACAGAATAATTTTCCATAAACCTGCTTAATTCAAGCGAATTATTCGATTTATGTTTGTTGTAAATCGAATAATTCGTTAAAATAGTCACATGAATACAAACTTTGATGTGATCGTTGTTGGCGGGGGGCATGCAGGTGTTGAAGCCGCTCATGCCGCTGCAAAAATGGGATCCAAAACACTCCTTCTTACGCTCCATATAGATAAAATAGCTTCTATGCCTTGTAATCCATCGGTTGGTGGACTGGGCAAGGGGCATATTGTTTATGAAATCAGCGCTCTAGGGGGCCTTATGCCTCAGCTCTGCTCAAAGACATATCTGCAAGCTCGCATGCTTAATACAAAAAAAGGGCCTGCTGTTCAGGGCTTACGATTACAAATTGATAAATATGCCTACAGCTCATTGGCAGCTCAAGAGCTCTCAAAACTTGAAAATTTAACTATTTTGCCTTACATGGCGCTTGAATTGCTCACTTCAGATCAAGCAGAAGTTCGTCAGGTTACCGGTGTCCGCACAACTGATGGTTTAGAATTTTATGCACCGTGCGTTGTTGTTACCACAGGAACCTTTATGAGCGGATTGGTCCATGTTGGCCGCACACGCTACCGTGCAGGCCGTCGTGGTGAAGAGGCTTCTTACGGGCTTTCCGGCTCGATTGCTCAAGCAATGGGTGTACCGGTTGGTCGCTTAAAAACAGGAACTCCTCCCCGGTTGCTCCGTAGCAGCATAGATTTCAGCCAGCTTGAACAACAAGAAAATGAACCGCTTGATTATCTGTATGAATTTGATGAGCTTGAGGTCAAAGAGACTATTCCATGCTTTATTGCCCAAACCAATGGACAAACGCATGAAGTTATTAGTAAAAATTTACACCTCTCTGCACTGTACAGCGGCAACATCAAGGGGACCGGTCCTCGCTATTGCCCTTCAATTGAAGACAAAGTTGGCCGCTATCCAGATAGGATGAGTCATCATGTTTTCATTGAACCTGAAGGTGCCGATATTGATGAAGTTTACCCTGCGGGCCTTTCTACCTCATTGCCTTTGGATGTGCAATACCGATACATTAGAAGCATGAAGGGTCTAGAAAATGCTGTCATTTCAAAATGCGGCTACGCCATTGAATACGACTTTATTCAACCAAATAATCTGAAACATACACTTGAAGCAAAAACTGTGCGCGGTCTTTTCTTGGCTGGGCAGCTTAATGGCACCACAGGGTATGAAGAAGCAGCTGGCCAAGGTATCGTTGCTGGTATCAATGCACATCTGCAACAAGCGGGTAAAGAGCCCTTTATTCTGAAGCGAACTGAAAGCTATATTGGCATCATGATTGATGATTTAATTATGCTGGGAGCTGATGAGCCGTACCGTATGTTCACATCACGGGCAGAGCGTCGCTTGATTTTGCGCCAAGATAACGTCTTTTTACGTCTTATGCCGTACGGTAAAAAGCTTGGACTTATTTCAGATGAACTGTATGAAAAATTTTTGAACGAGAAAAACTTTATAGAAAAAAGTGTTGAGCTTATTCGTAACCTTGGAACTTCTAGTACACTTTTCAAGCTTTTTAATGCTATCGAATTTACACCTGAAATTCGAAAACAGTGCTCAGATGAACTCCTTGCACTCTGTGCCGAAAAAAATATTTCAACTGCAGGGCTATCAAGCCGAGCCCTTTTGGCAATTCATGCGGATATAAAATACGCTGGATACATTGGTAAGGAGCTTCAAGAAGTTGAAAAAGCTGAGCGTTATCAAGAGCTTGTGCTCCCAGAGACACTTGATTTCTCAAGCATGTCTGGGCTCACGCGTGAACTTCAACAAAAATTAATTCATTATAAACCAAAGACTATTGCACAAGCACAATTAATTCCCGGCATGACACCAGCAGCAATTTCGATTCTTATTTTTAAAACACGAAGTTTAGAAAAAGATAAGAGCCAGATTTCCTGCTTAGAGTTTAACTGTGATCGTGATGATGAGTAGTCCAATACGTTTTACTTAGGATAAATAAAATCTACTACTTCCAAACACTTTGGACATTGTTTATTTGTTCTAAGGTCAAAGCATTCCCTGTGATAAGGAACTGGGCATGAGCATGCTGGTATAACAGATTCAGCAATAATCACGTTCTTGCAATGCGAACAAATATTTCTGTGTTTTGCAGTAATTACCTCTTCAGATGAATCACTATCACTATCACTATCAGAAAGCTGTAAATCTGATGGAATATTTCGCTCATGGAGTGATTTTTTCAAAAGAAATTGAAGTACCTGTTTTTTTACCGCATCTTCTTTGTGAGTACATGAGGCGAGTAAAACTTGTAAAAAATCATAATTTTCTTGGTCTGAGCTATTCGTATAACAAGTTCCCTGATCATCAATTTGTTTACCACATCCAGGCTTTGGACAGATTTTTTTATTTTTTAAGCCATTCAAGCAATCATTACAAAATAGATGATACTCTTCGCAACAGCTAATACTTTTTTCTACAGAAGCTGTCTGTGTATATTTTCCAAGACATAAGTTACATCTTAAGTCTTCTTTTTGAACCATAAATAGATCTTCTTCATCACTATGCTCAGGAGTTTCAAGTTTTCTCTGTTTTGGTTGGGGCTCTTGATCGCTGTCACTTTCATCCAAAATAAAAAATTCTCTTTTCGTTCCAACTGAAGGAGCAGTAGGACGGTCATCATCGGAAGAACCATCTAAGCAAATGAGATTAACGTCTGGAGCCAATGGTGCTCCTTCTTGGATCTGAAGCTGTGCCCATTGTTCAAAAAAAAGAGCTAAATTTTCTAACCTAATAGTATAGCCTGGCTCCGATTTTCCAAGCAAAATATTAGTAATAATTGAATCCAAGTCTTCTTTTTGTTGTTCATCCAAAGCAAAATGCTGCCTAAGCGTAATGAGGCGATCAATCTGAAGCGTAGATAATGTTCCTTTCGCCTTAAGATCGATAGCTATTGCTCGCAACCGATTTGGAATTTCTTGTGGATTCATTGCACATAGATTATCCACCATTGAGGCACAAAATACTATCACTACGCATAAAAAACCTATATTCTTTTTCATGGTATAACCCCCATTTAATAAAATAATTCACAACAATTATCTATTTAAAAGCAATTTTATAGAGCAGAAACCTCAATTAACTTTAGTTGCCTTTTTGTTTTTTGGCATTAGGATCATCAGCTTCGTCTGTTTGACGAGAAGCTATTGCTCGCTTTTTACCTGACTCACGTGATTGAATTACAACCGCCACAGGATCTGGATTTTGTTTTATAGACAGCTGAGCCATTTTTTCAATGAGCTCTAGCAACGGCCTTCTTTTAGGATCAGGATCCTGAGCTGCTGGACGAGATGAATCATCTCTCTTTCCGATCATTGCCCCCCTAAGACGCTTAAGCTTTTTTTTAGGGATAACGGAGCCACATAGCTGGTTGTTTGAAAGGCTACAATCATTAAGAAGCATTTCTAGCTCAACAACAGCATCATTGCCATCTTGACCATCGCTTTGAGCAACTATTACAACTTCCCCTGTATTTTGCAGCTTAGCACGATTTCTTCTGTGCTTTGCTACATACTCTTTCATCTGATCGTCATGACTGGGAACTCCGTTGGCCCGCTCTTTTTTAGCTTGAGCTTGCTCTTCTGCAAGACGCTTACGCTCTTGCTCTTCTTTTTTAAAGATTTCGAAGTAATATTCGATCAGAGATGGATCATTAGGAGCAAAGCCAGCAAAACCATCCATTGCAAAAGAATAACCAAAAGAAACAAAAACAATTGTAAGAGCTAAGCCTATTATTTTTTTATTCATAAAAACTCCACTAAGTACTATAAATTCTACCATCATAAACACTATTAAATTCAATTTGAGATTAAGCTGCTTTTTCTACTATAAAATAAAATTAGTCATTTGTCTAAAGCCACCAACATCAGAATTTTCCATATGAAAACAGAATTGTGCTTAAAGAATTTTATATTTCAGAATATTGAGCCACAGGAAGCCCTTTTTTTTAATTCCTTAGTGGGTTATACTAAACTGTCGGTTTAACTCCACATATTTTTGGTCGATTTGAGGAACTTGGTGAAAAACTCTGAAATTAATCTTGATTTATCCTACACGGCTGGTTTTCATGACCCTGAGGATTATGAATACAAATCTGATATTGGCTTGAATGAAGAAATTGTTTGTGAAATTTCTGCCAAAAAAAATGAACCCCTCTGGATGCTTGAAAAAAGACTTCAAGCTCTTGAACACTTCATGCAACGACCAATGCCAAAATGGGGACCAAACCTTTCACAATTGAATGTACACGACATTCATTACTACGTTAAACCACGTAAGCCACATCAACGCTCATGGGAAGATGTCCCTGCGGATATCAAAAAAACCTTTGATCGACTTGGCGTTCCTGAATCTGAAAAAAAACATCTTGCTGGTCTTGGCGCGCAGTATGAATCGGAAGTGGTTTACCACAACCTCAAAGCTGAATGGCAAGAAAAAGGGGTTATCTTTCTTGATACCGACTCGGGACTGAAAGAACATCCTGAACTTTTTGAAGAGTACTTTGGTACTGTTATTCCTTACAATGACAATAAATTTGCAGCTCTCAATACCGCTGTTTGGAGCGGAGGAAGTTTTATTTACGTTCCTAAAGGCGTGCATATCAACGATCCTTTGCAAACCTATTTCCGTATTAATACCGAAAAAATGGGTCAGTTTGAACGCACACTCATTATTGTCGACGAAGGAGCTTTTGTTTCTTACGTCGAAGGATGCACAGCACCAAACTATGTTTCAAGCTCACTCCACAGCGCGGTTGTTGAAATTGTTGCACGAAAAAAATCTCGTGTTCGGTACTCCACAATCCAGAACTGGTCTAAGAATGTTTACAACTTAGTAACCAAACGAGCAGAAGCTCATGAAGATTCTGTTGTCGAATGGATTGATGGAAATCTTGGCAGCGCTATCACCATGAAATATCCTGCTGTTATTTTAAAAGGTGAACGAGCAAAAGCTGAAATTCTTTCAATTGCAGTTGCAAGCGGGTCAACCCAAATTCAAGATTCTGGCGGCAAAGCAATTCACTTAGCTTCCAACACAAGCTCGCGCATCATTTCAAAATCGATCAGCACTAAAGGTGGTCGAGCAAGTTATCGCGGCACTGTTAAGGTGGTAAAAGGGGCTGAAAACTGCAAATCATTTGTACAATGTGATGCATTAATTTTAGACGAACAATCACGCTCTGATACTTATCCATATATCGATATCAACGAAGATAATGTTGAGATAGGACACGAAGCAACCGTCAGCAAAATTGGCGATGATCAAATTTTTTACATGATGAGCCGAGGCATTGCAGAAGCTCAAGCTCGTACGATGATTGTTAACGGATTTATCGAACCATTTGTTAAGCAATTGCCTATGGAATATGCGGTAGAAATGAATCGATTAATTGAACTTGAGATGGAAGATAGCATTGGATAACATGGAACAAATAACTCAAAAAATTATACTTGATCAAACAAAGTCTCCTGCAAGCCTCAAGGAAATGCTCAACATACTTCCTGGCCAGATTGCTGCGAACAAGCTTAAGCTTGTTATTGAAATTCCTGCTCATCAGAACGTAACGCTTCATGATGACCTGATTAGCTATGGTTCACTTGAACAATCAGTTGTGCATCAATTTACATTCGTCATTCATGAACAAGCACATTTGAATTATGTTATGCGTATTACGCCACAGGCAGGAACAGATCATGCAAGCTCTCAATCGCTGGTAAATACTCCTGTAATTGAAAAAGAATTAACGATTAATCTTGTAGGAGAGCAAGCTCAGGCAACACTCTCATGCGCATGCCTAAGCGCAGGCAGCGAAGTTTTCAAGTTTACAACACTTCAGCATCATCATGCAGCAAACACAACCAGCAGGCTTAGTGTTAGAACGGTACTTGACCAACAATCAAAACTTTTTTGTAATAGCATGATTAAGGTTGAAAAAGCGGCCCAACATACCGATGCGCATCTTGAAAATAAAAACATTCTACTGAGCAATGGCTCTCGCGCAGTTTCAATTCCTCAACTTGAAATTGAAGCTAACGATGTTAAATGTGGACATGGAGCGGCAGTCAGCAAACTCAATAAAGATGATATTTTTTATCTAGAGAGTCGCGGTATCAATGCACAAGCAACGCAACGGTTACTCGTCGACGCTTTTTTAAATATTTGATAAACCTTCCGGTATAAGATCATTTATAATAGCACAGCCATAATCGCTTCTTTATCTTTAATAAGCACGTTCCCAACGGCATACAACGGATAAGAATAAATATTTTCGTATACGGAATAATTTTGCGTTGAAAAGCGAAGACCATACGGCGAGTCTAAATGCGTCTGTAAAAAAGAATGCATACTTTTTAATGTTGAACCTGCACCGCTTTTGACTTCGATTGGAATAATTTTTCCATCTCTTTGAATAATAAAGTCAACTTCTGCTTCGCTATTTTTTTCTGAACGCTGCCAAAAATAGAGCTGTTCTTTCTTATAAGCATCAGCATAGGCAAGGATCTCCTGACCAATAAATGCTTCAACTACCGATCCTTTATTAATAAACCCTTGTTGCGAAGCAAGAAGCCAGTCTCTCAAATCAAGGCCCAATGCAGCTTGGCTTAGCGCTGTATCAAGAAGCATAACTTTATAGCTTGTCAGATTTGCTTGCGCTCCAAGAGGAAGACCTTGCCCTGCAGCTAAAAATATTTGGTGTACAACTCCAGCAGTTGTCAGCAAATCAAGACAGGGTGCTAATTCGCGCTTTCGATAATCCCCTTCAATAAGACTATATTTAAATTTTTGTCCTAGCTGTCGAGGAACATGATTAAATACAAGTTCAACCCATTTGATTTGATTTTGACGTGCATATTTCACAAAATCTTGTCGATAAGTAGTCAACAATGTCTCCTGAACTACGGTACATTCAAATGGATTCTGTGTTTCTTTCCATAAATATACAACTTCTGGCATGCCCCCAATAGCGAGGTAATGACTCAATAAATCAAGCAAAGAGCCGGCAGCAATAACATGAAGCAATGGCATTTGCTCATAATAGTAACGAAGAGCTGTTACTGCTTTAGGCGCTGATTGAATTTCATCAAAAAACAAAAGAGTTGATCCTGGAATAATCTGCTTTCCTGTTAACCAAAAAAGTTCTTGGTTGATGCGCTCTGGACTCAGATCTTTTTCAAAAATGGTACGAGCTTCAGGTGTCTGCTCAAAATTAATTTCAACAAAATGGTTAAATGTTTTGCCGAGCTCATGAACGGCGTAGGGCTTGCCTACCTGTCGAGCGCCACGCAAAAGAAGCGTTTACGGTACTTATAGTCTTTCCATTACCTCAAGGCGTGGTCAATTATTCGTTTCATGGTCAAAATCCAAACACTAAAATTTTTTTTATGGTCAAAATCCAAACATGATCATAGCAACCAGGAACCTTTTTTCCAATAAAAGTAGCTTTTGCGCAGAGAGCTAACCACAGATCTTGGTACTTTAAAAAGTGAGTGTCTAACCTATTGTTACACTAGAAGCCCATTATCCGTGAAAAAAATAATATTTTCTATTTCTCATAGCCTCTGTAATTTCTTAAGCTATTTGTCATATCTCTTGCTCTGGAAGATAGGGCTTATTTATAGTTAAAGGACTTTAAATAAGCGCCATTTTTCAGGTGAACGAGGAGAGTTAAAAGATGCTTACTCATGGAAAAATAAGATATTTTATACTGCAAACAGTACTATTGGGCTTAGCATTTACCTCTTTTAGGTTATTAGGTGAAGAGGCACTCGATCAACAACCCATTACTCATGTTGAAACCCCTACACAAGAGATTACACCTGAGGCTCAATCTGAATCCCAGACAAATGAGTCACCAGCATCTCGATTACAGGAAGCTTCTTCGCAGGGAGAAGATCAACCTCAAGAGACTCTCTCCAATGCTCAAGAAGAATCTCAAGCTTCACCAACGGAGCAACCAAAAATAAAATCTCCTGAGCCTGCAGAAAAAGCAGACTCATCATCTTCTCAATCTCCAACTCAGAAATCAACGTTTATTTCTATGAATGTTAAGCTCAAACACGTCAGTATTTCCCAAGGAGGCACAAACCAGCTGCTTGTTGGTATCAACGAACAAGGAGCTGTCCAGTACGACGGCACAGCCTGGAAATCGCTTGATAAAAATGATTTACAACAGATTGAAATAGCTGGTGATGGTACCATTTGGGGAATTGATACTAAGAAACAAGCATGGCGAAAAGATGAAAAAAAATGGACACTGCTCACAGGATCTCAACTTGATTCTATTTCTATAGGAAACAAACATGATATCTGGGGTTTACTCAAAACAACTGTTTATCGAAAAATTGATCCAACCGGCACCCTACCTTCATGGCGACCTTTTCCAGGACAAGCTCTCAGCGTTGCTGCTGGAGGTGACGGAGTGGTTTGGGTTATTGGAGCTCAAGATGCAACGCTCTATAAACTTTATCGCCCTGCAGCTCGGTGGCAAGTAATTATCAAACCGGGGGATGCTGCTCTTGGAGCACCTCAACTTATACGTGCTGCAGATCAATTCAATGTCGCCTTTCTTGATTTTCAGGGGCACATCTGGAAGTTGATTCCTGGGAAAACAGGAATGCAAGGTAAAGATTGGTTCATGGTAAGCGAACAAAATTTCACCACATTTTCAATCGGTAGCGATGGAACAATTATTGCACTTACCTCAACAGGTGAAGTTTTTAAACGAGAACCTTCGGGTGATGAGAAGACAACGCTTGAGCAAGCGCGCGGAAATGAGCTTTACACAACTGACGTTGTTACCATTACTTCTGCATGGGATGGTCGACAAGTATGGACGCAAGGATCAAGCCCATATGACGCAGCAGGAACAAATCCTCCTCCCAATAATCATCTCGAACTTTTAGTTGGACCAGCAACTGATCAGCGGCAATTCGCTGGTGGATTTTTTATGCTTACGCATGGTCAAGATGACAATCCACAACAACGAGAGTTTATTAAGTTTGGAGATGAAGTTGAAATATTCTCGCTCTTTGCTGCTCCAGGAATGCAAAAAAAATCTGGTCTCTTAGGCAAAGAATGGAAATGGTGGGTACACACACCTCATGCACAACTGGGCAAAAGCTGGTGTGATCTTGCAGTCTCTCTACTCAAATACCCTGGCACTCAAACGGGGGCACAAAAATTCAAGATCTTAAGTCCCTATGGACTTACAGGACCTGTACGAAAAAATGACATCATTGAATTCGCATCGTCTGCAGCAAGTTCACAAAATCGTAGACTATTTGTCCGCACTCAAACCAAACCAGGAACAAATAGTTATGAACTGGTAGTTCCTGCGACAACAACGGTCGATCAAGAGAGTATTACAAAAGAGACGTTTGGTTCTGGCGAAACAAGCGGTGCTCAACTTTTTAGGATCCAACCAATTATTGCAAATCAAGTTCCACAAGCAGCACGAGCAGCGTATCAACAAGTAATTGGTAAACCAATTGAACCAACCGGGAAACAGGAAGCTAAAAAGCGCACAATGCTGACTGCAAAACTTGGCAATGGCATTGGAATCATAAGCAAAATAACAAATATCACCGCATATCCATTACAAACACCCACAGGCACAATTGACCGAGGGACCGGTAAATTTTTAGGAAAAGTTGGAGTAGAAGGTTTAATTGATAAACAAATTGCTCGAATTACTGCACCCGAACTTTTGGGGACTACGCTTGAAAAAGGATTTTGGCTTTCTGGCACAGCGCTTGAAACGATAACCAGTAATTTTGAAAGTGGCACCTTGGTAAAACTCAAAAAACTTTGGAGTAAAGGAATTGCTTGGATTAATGAATCACTACAGACTCCTGGAAGCGCCACTGTTATGTTTTTTGCGCGAGCAACTGATGAAGGAAATATTCAAGTCTGTTTTGGCGATTCTATTAGTACTCAAGATATTTTTCGCGTCATTATTGGTGGCTGGAAAAATACCAAGACCGCTATTGTTGTTAACAATGATATCGTTGCAGAGGTTGCAGCTGAAGTAAATCCATTTGCTCGAGCACAACCAGGGCAACTCCTTCCTTACTGGGTGAGTATATACAATAATTTTGTTATGGTTGGTGCTGGAACTCCAGGAACTAACATTATTCTTGCAAGCTCAGTTTCCTTAAGCAAACAACCAAGTAGAATTGGTTTTAGTTCTCATAATCAGCCTGTTGATTATACGGAAATTATTGTTGGAAATCCGTTCCTTATACAATCAGGAGGGAACAGCTATCAACAAAAATCTGAATCGTTAATAATTCCCGCCAATCAGGGAACAATTACTTGGTCTGAAAAACCACTCCGTGTATTTAATACTGGAACTATAACATTCCAAACAACCGCACTTCATACAGTGACCATGGTTCTTGATAACAATCAACAAGAGCACTATCGAATTGAATTTGGAGCAAATAATAATAAGTCTGCGCATATCTCTAAAAATGGACAAACTGTTCTTTCAATTAATTTAGACACAATTCCTTTTGCAAAACTTTCTGCCAATAAGCCGACAAACTTCTGGGTAAGTATTGACGATGGTCGCATTGTTGTTGGACAGGGAAACATTGGTACAAATACTTTTATGCTGTGGGAAGATCCTTCTCCTATCCGTGATGTTTCACGCATCGGTTTTGTTGGAACCACTTATAAACAAGAAATTACATCGCTTACTCAAGCTCCTGTAGTCAAATTTCAAGAACTTAAGCGAAAGTTTGAATATACTCGAGCAATGCCTCCTGCAAAACAATTTAAAGGTCCCATGGTTCTTATTCGACCATTTGAATATCAACTTATTCAAGATGGTCCTCGAGTTGTTTTTAAGGATATGGATGATGATAAAAGTTCTTTAGTTCCCGTTCTTTCAACCCCAATGCAAAATGGACGCTATCCATTTACTATTATAATAACTGCCAATGGCAAGCCCGAAATTAAAGGATTAGCTCCTACCGATGCGCCGGCTAAACTTGCGCTGGAACTTACAGCACAGGTGATCTCAATAGCGGGAGATCAGGCAATGGCCTACGCTCAAGCAAGCGGATTTGCGGCAAAAGCATCTAATGCTATTGGCGCAATTCCAGTTGTAGGACAAGCAGGTGTAGTGATAAAAAATATTGGGCTTGTTGCAGCCTCTGCGGGAATGGCAACAGCAGGTGTTGCTGCAAAAACCGCCGCTGCAAGTTTAAAAGCTTCTGCAAAATATGGGATCAGATCTCATAGTAGTTATGTTTATACAGAAGATGTTCCAACTGAAGTAAGTGGTAAAGCTGAAATTCCCAAACAGGCGATTCGAAATGAAGCAGCTGTTGGTCAAATACTCATCGATACGCAAGAGCTTAAACCTTCAATTAAACAAGATTTCGAACAATTAGTTGCGCTTTATCAACAGATTATTCGGCGCATTAACCACCCATATGTCATTTCAAAAATAACAACAAAAAGATCTCTTGCAAGTGGAATAACTTCGTTGATTGGAGCTTACAAGGCATATCCAGCTGAAATTCAGATGGAATTTCTCAACTTTCTTATCTCGGCTATTACAAATTCATATTTAAAAAAGATGCCTGAGATGCAGCAATGGTCTGCAACAATGAGTGAATTACTCAAGGAACGGCTCCTCAAAGCCGGTGATCAGCCCATTGAACTGCCGGCTCTGCATGGGGAATATATCTGGTTTCCCTTTGAATTTGCAAAAACTGATCAAGGTGGGATCTCTTTTGAAGTTAAAGCGAACAATGATGTTTTTATCTGTTTTGCACAGGATCAGTTCGGTACAAATAATGTTACTAATCAACTTTATGAAATTTTATTAGGCGGATGGGATAACAATCGGCATGAAATCCATATTCAAAATCTTGGCCGCGCAGCAGCCGCGCTTAATAAAGAACAAAATGCTCAAGCGATGCTTTCGCCTGTTAAATTTAACAAGTACTGGATTATGCTCAATAATGGAACTATTAAAATAGGGCTAGATGATCCAACTAAAAATGTATTTCTTGAATGGAAAGACTCATTTCCATGGACAGGAATGCGTGTTATTGGCATTAGTTCATGGGACACCCCCATCACATTCAAAAACGCAAAATTACTTACCGAGCAAGGGACTCTTGCACAAGAAACACTCAAAGAACAAAAAGAAAAAGAACAAGCCCAAAAAACCCGTGATGCCACAACATTTACAGAAGATATAAAGGATTGGCAAAAAGATATGAAGTACAGGCCACCATCACAAACAAGCATGGATCAATACTACCGTCCAACTCAAGGATCACTCCCTGTCATGCTACCACCAAGCTTGTCGCAACCATTAGCCCCATTGCCACCCCTAGAGCCAAAATCTATTAAAAAATAAGGAGATAGAATGAAAAAATTACCCTACCACAATCGATTATTTTTTTTATCTTGCATGATATTTTTGTGCAGTATGTATTGTAAAAATGCAGCTCAAATTCAACAACCTTTATCTACAGACTCTAAAGCAGATCAAGTTGTTGACACAGCTGGGTCAGGACAAGCAAGTACAGCAGTACCTCGAGGCTACAAAGCTCATTCGATACCATTACAATATATATCGGTTGTGCGAGGTGGAGATAATGGGCTCATGGTCGGAGTCACCAAAGAGGGTAAAGCTGTTATTTTTAAAGGGAAACAATGGGATTCTCTGGGAAATAAAAGCGATTTACAAAGCTGCGATATTTCAGGAGATGAAAGCATCTGGGCTCTTGATAAAAAAGGTGGAGTCTGGCGTTTTGAAAAAAACAATTGGGTTCAATTTCCAGGCGTTAAAGCGCAACAACTTTCTGTTGGAACCAAAGATGAAGTGTATATCGTTACTATGAATAATCAGATCCTACGTCGAGCTGATGCCGCAAATCCACCAAAAAAAAATCCGCAAGAAGAACTTGCTCTTTGGAGACCGCTTCCCGACTCTGCCGCTTATGTTGCGGCTGGAGGAGATGGAAGCGTTTGGAAAATTGATGCCCGAGATCTTGCGTTATACCGATTTTTTCGCGGCGATAAAAAATGGATTAAAGTAATTAAACCTGCGGAATTTGGACTTGGTAATCCAAAAAGCATGAGTGTTATCGATAAATTCAATATTATCTTTGTTGATTATCAAGGCCGCATTTGGAAACGAGCAACTGGAGGCCAAGGAGCTAAAGCGGAAGACTGGCAACTTTTAAGTGATTTTAAAACAGCTCAGGCTTCTATAGGATACGAAGGAACAATTGTCAGTGCTGATGAAAAAGGAACCGTTCTTGAGCGTATTCCTCTGACGCAGGAACTTAAACAACTTGATGAAGCACGCGGTGCAAAAGTTATAGCAAATCAAATTACACGACTCACGTCTAAGTGGGATGGCCGCCGAGTTTGGACGCATGGATCAAGCGCACGAGATCCACAAGACTCAAATCCTATTCCAAATAACCATAGCGAAATTCTTGTTGGAAGTGATAATCCAACAAAAGATCCTCGTCCCGAACAAGCATGTTTTTTTATGTTTACAAAAAAAGATAATCCAAATGACAGAACAGAACTCACATTTGGCAGCACGGTAGAAATTTGGTCCCTCTATGCAGCGCTTGGCGTTAAAACTAAAGCAGGTGGTCTTGGAAAATCATGGAAGTGGTGGGTTCCTACAAGCCATTATGACCCAAAGGTTGTTGGTTGGAATGATATCATTGTCTCACTCGTTGCAAATCCTAATACTCAAAATGGCTCGCAAGTTTTCAAACTTACAAGCCCCTATGGATTGACTGGTGCAATTCGCAGCAATGATGTAGTAGAAATTGAAAGCTTAGCGCCCGTATCACAAGGAAGAAAAGTTTGCGTAAATTTCACCAGCAGATGGAAGCAAGGATACTACTCGCTCATTGTTCCGCAAAAAAATGCTCTTGACCCAGCATCATCACAGCAATGGTTTGGATCAAAAGACCGGGGTGGAACACAGATTTTTTCGATTGAAACAATTGCAGATGAATCAGTACTTCCTGCTGCAGCTAAACAAGCATACCGCTCAATTACAGGAATAATTCCAACAACACAAGCATCCACTGGTAGCAAATTACGTGCAAGTCGTGTAACCGCTGGGCTTGGTATTTTAGAGGAGATTGTTAATAAATCTGAGTACCCAATCCAAACGTCTATTGGAACTATTGCATCATATGACGCCAAGCAACATGTCAACTATGAACTCTCCAATCCATTTTCTATCGCTGGTTTTGCTCGTGAACGAGAAATTACTAATTTTGATGCTGGCAAAATGTTAATGCTCAGACCTTTGTGGAGCCAAGGTATTGCTTGGATTGCTGAATCACTACAAAGCCCAGGAAGCACAACTGTCACCTTTCTTGCACGAGCATCTGATGACGGAAATATTCAAGTCATTTTTGGAGACCGCATTAACGTTAATTATATGTTCAGAGTTATTATTGGCGCTGATGGCAACACACGATCTGTTGTAAAGATGGGAGACAAGATTCTTGCTGAAGCAAGTGGAAAAACAAATAATCTTGCAAAAGCGCAACCTGGACGCTTTATTCCCTACTGGATCAGTTTAAACAATAACTTTGTAACTGCAGGAATTGGTGCTGCTGGCGATAACGTCTTTTTATCTGCATATGTTCCACTCAAAGAGCAACCAAATCGCGTAGGCTTTAGCACCGATGCAGAACGAATTGAATACACAGAAATTCAATTTGGAGACCCCCTGGTTTCACAAATAGACTCAACAAAATATCAGGTTCCTCAAAAGACAATTACTCTTTCTGGAAAGCAAGGCTCTTTGCTCATGACCGATTATGTATTGCGTGTTGCAAATGAAGGAACAATACAATTTAATGCAACAGCGCAAAATGACCTTTCAACTGTTCTGCAGAATGACCAAGGCGAAGGATATCGTATTGTCATTGGCGGAGACAGCAATACAACAGCAAAGATTTTTAAAAATAATGATCTTGCATTATCAGTAAACATTGAAGCAATGCCATTTGGCAAACTTGATACAACAAAAAATAACTCTCTGTGGGTAAGTATAGATGGCGGCCTTATTATGGCTGGGCAAGGAAAAGTTGGTGAAAATATTTTCTTAGTATGGGAAGACAATAATCCAATTGATGGTGTTACCAAAGTGGGATGGGTAACCTCTAATCATCAACAAACAATCTCCAATATTAGCATTGCTTCATCAGTTGGACTTGGCGCTCAAAAAGAAAAATTTTCCTATAAAAAACCAATACAACGGTTCAAATATAAAGGATCCGTTTTCATCATTAAGCAATATACTTATGAACTTGTTCAAGACGGCCCACGCGTTACATTAACCGTATTTGGAGATAGAGCAAAGACAAAAGGAACTCCTTATTCTATTGCAAAAACGCCAATGCTTAAAGCAAAATATCCGCTGCGACTTGATATCGATCCAACAGGAATTCCTCTCGTTTATCAAACTCAATTTCCACTTGAAGCACCAGCAAAAATTGCACTTGATATTGCTGCTGAAGTTGCTGATGCAACAGGCGATGCAAGCATAAGCGCGGCGGCCTCAATCAGCGGTGGTGCGGACCCTGTAAGTAGCATGGTTGCTCTTGGACTCAAAACGGTGATGGCTGGTGCTGGAGTTGCAGCAAAAGCTTCTGCTGCGGGAACAAAAGGAATGCTCAAGCATATGTATAGATCGCATGATAGTTACGTATTCACCGAAGGCGTTCAAGCCGATACATCTGCTGAGGCATCTATTCCACCTGAAGCAGAACGGAATGCTGAGCTTATACAGATGAGCATTACTAAAATGCTCAGACTTAATGCAACATACGCCCCCCAATTTGAAGAACTTGTAAGCAACTATGAAGATATTTTACGTCGCATTAATCATCCATATGTTGTTTCAGATTCTGCAATTAAATTAAGTATTTTTGATGGAATTTCGCGCATGTGCGCCGTCTATAAAACACAACAAGACTATCGCCTTCAAGATCTCTTCATGAATATGTTGATTCACGCTCTTTCAAATACCTACTTAATTAATCCTGAAGATAAACAAGATCAAGCTGCACGCGACACCTGGTACAAAACAATTCTTGAAATTTCAACTGATGTTTTTAAGTTTGCAAAAAAAGATACGGCTATCAATCTTCAACCACTCTATGGTGAATATGTCTGGTTCCCAGCAACACTTCCACTAGAAGATGATGGAATGGTTATTTTTGAAGCAAACGCATTAGGCGATGTATTTGTTGGTTTTGCCCAAGAACCATTTAGAGTGCGCAATACCGACAATAAGCTCTATGAAATAACGCTTGGTGGATGGGAAAATACACGACATGTTATTCGTATCAAGAGCCTTGGAAAATCTGCAAAAACATTAACAAAAGAAGAAAATCCAGATTCAATGTTCAAGCAAAATAAGTTTGAAGCGTATTGGGTATCAATTAAAAATGGGCTTATTCGTGTTGGAAAAGGGGCACCCGGAAAGAATATGATTATGGAATGGCAAGATCCATTTCCATGGAAAGGAATTAAGTACGTTGGATTCAGTAACTGGGATGTTCCCATTATTCTTCGAAATGTTCAGGTAGGTAGAATGGCTGCAAAAGCAGCAGCCAACGCGCAGGCACAACCAACACAACAACAAGAATCAGACGCTGCTCCAAGCCAAGCTCCTGCGCAAGAAGCAACACAAGTATCTGTTGCAGCAGAGCAAGCAATTCCACAAACCGAACAAACCCAAACAGCATCGCCTACAACTGCACAACCGGTAGAAGAGCAACAATCTGCAAGCGGTACATCTACTGAAGAGACTCAATCAAGCGTAGGAGGAGCACAAGCAACGTAAACTAAACACGTGAAGTAATAATTAAAAAGGCGGAGTATATTTTGAAATATACTCCGCCTTTTTAATTAAACGTTTAACGAGCTTCTTGCACTTTTAATGTGTGGCTTTTTTTCATAGAAAACCATCTTAGGATCATGAAAAATTCGTAATTTACAATTAATATCACTTACAAGTGCAATAGTTCCAAGAGCACTTTTGATAAATTGTATGCAAGTAATCCCTTCTAGAACTTGATCATCAAATAATGTCTCATCGAGAATATAAGTAAATTTATCGCAATCACTCACTTGATAAAATTTCGCATACTTATTGTGAATAAGCATACCGCGATTATTTCTTTTGTAATGATGATGAGGCCTATAATAAATAAGTATCAATTGATTATTACTAAAAATAGTAGCCCGAACCTCTTTTAAATCTTCACATTTAATTCCGCATGTACTAGTAATATTAGCACACTCATTATATTCTTTATTAAACTGAAATATTTGCGCAGGCTTATCTTGATAAGCAAAAATCAACTGACTATTACCATAGTTAATATCCGCAGCATCTATTAAATCTGAAAGATCAACCCCAGGGAGATCAGAAATACTCTCAAACAGACTAGTTTCTTGGTCAAAATTAAATAGCTTTGACCCCTTACTTGTAATGGGGTAATAACAGATAAAAACGAGATACCTATGTGGATTATCAATGCAAATCATACGTTGAACGTTCTTCAAATCTGAATCTTCGATACCGCAAGTCGTCGAAATCTCGATAAATTTATTATCTTCATTAATCAAATATATTTTTGCCAATCTATCCCAGCTGCTGTAACAAATAGCAAGTAGTTGATTAGTAAGAAAAATAATAGTCTGAATATTCACTAAATCTAAAGACTTAATTCCGGAAGTTCCGGTAATATCCACAAATGCATTATTATCCTGATTAAACTGAAACAATTTTGCAGCTTGATCGTTATAAAGCATGACGAATTGATTAGACGAATTACTGTTGGTAGCAATAGATTTAACCTCAAAACCCCTCAACTCAACATCCAATTCCGTCGTAATTTCAACAAATTCAGGCCGAAGAGCACTGGTTACTGCTATGGCTATAATCATTAAAAAAAAAGGTTTAAAAAAATTCACGAAAGGACCTCTTTACGCTATTAAACATCTCAAAAAACCTATACTTCTACAACAGCAACATCATATAAACTAGCAATAGCCATCCTATTGCTAAATTGAAATAAATCTTGTTATTTACCTATTATTAATAGTGCAATAAAATTTTAAAAGCAATTCTATAATTAATTTAAAATTTTATCAAAATTAATTATTACAGATCTTATATAAAGCTTCTACTCGATACGATTGCCTTCAATATTCACTGCATTTTCTTGGTTTTTTGTGCTATCCTTTATGGAGAAACTTTGATTACTTTTCAAACCGTTCTTCTTGCTCTTTGACGAAAGAAAACCCATGACACTTATATTGCTTGCACTTACACTTGCTCTTATCTTTTCCCTACTGTGTTACATTTTTTGCTTTTCAAAAAAATCTGTACGCCCGCAGCAATCAATTATCCTTACCCTTCTTGGAGCGCCTGGCGCAGGCAAGGGAACAATTGCTCAACAATGCGTTGATAAACTTGGAATGCAAGTTCTTTCAACAGGGAACTTATGTCGGCAAGCCATAGCTCGTGGTGATGAACAAGCTCAACTTATTCAAGGGCTTCTCAAAGAAGGTAAGCTTATTCCTGATGAGATGATTTCTGATATGGTCAAGGTATGGCTTGATCAGAATGTTGGGCAAGGGAAAACAATTATCCTTGATGGATATCCTCGAACTGCCAAACAAGCAGAATTATTAACGAGTCTCTTACAAAGTCATTTTCCTACATTGAAATTACATGTAATTTCAATTTCAATTTCTGATGATGCAATTATTCAACGCATTAGCAATCGCCTTATGTGTGAAACTAAAACATGCCAAGCTGTTTACTCACGTACAACACTTGATGATGTTACCAGCTGCCAAAAGTGTGGTGGCTCTTTAATACAACGCGAAGATGACAAAGAAGCAATTGTTCGTCAGCGCCTTGAAGTCTATGCACACAATAATCAACCGCTTGTTAATTTTTACCAAAACGCCCACATACCTTTTCATAAACTGCATGTTGAGAATAAGAGTATGCATGAGGTTTTTAGTAACTTTAAAACATTATACCAAAGTCTTAAATAAGAGCTTTGATCAGGACAAAATAACAAAATCCTTCTGAATACGTAGCTACACATCCTACAGTGAGATAATAAGTAAAAAACTCACATCCAAAGGATTTTGTTATGAATAAAATTATACACCCACGCTATCAGTTTTTGCTGTTCATACTGATATGCGCCACGTATACACCCCTAATGACAGCACGTAATTGGATATTATTTGCTCCTTACGATAAGCCTGCAACAAAACTCATTGAATTTATCGCTCAGGCACGAAAAACTATTCAAGCGGCTGTTTATATGATTACCGATAAAGAGATCGTTCAAGCTCTCATTGATGCAAAAAAACGGGGAATTGATGTTCAGATTGTTACTGATCAAATAAGCATTGGCAAGTATGGAAAAGCTGATTTAATGGCTGAAAACAACATCCCGGTCTATATCCTTGATCCACACGCACAACAAAAGCGCGACCCTGTAAAACAGCTTACGCAATTAAAAATCAAAACAGACGAAAATAATCAGGCTATCAGCCAAGAAATCAAACGGACTCCTACGAAATGGTCAACTGATGAAAAATGGTTTTCAAATGACCCCCTCATGCATCATAAATTTATGATTATTGACGGAGTTTTACTCTGGACGGGATCATTCAACTGGACAGGGGCTGCTAATAAAAAAAATCATGAAAATGTCTTTATTACCAGCGATCGAGAAGCTTGCAAGCAATTTGAACAACACTTTACCCGTATGACAAGCGACGGCTCATGCAAGCTTTATTATCCTGGCAGAATTTCAACCTGCATACCAACATCGCTAGCAGGAAAAGTTCTTTCGGCGATTAATGAAATTAGTGGAGAAGAATTATTAGCACAAGAGATACTTGAGATTATTAAAAATCACCAAAACAACAGATTCACTATATCACAGTAATTCTGTACATTTGTAAACATAGAAAAAGCCGCTCATGTGATCTTTATGAGCGGCTTTTTCTATGTTTAATATCTAAAATTTAAACGTCTAGATTTCTTACAAAATGAGCATGCTTTTCGATGTATTGACGTCGATCCTCAACATCATCACCCATTAATGAAGTAAACCATTGATCCGCTTTAATCGCATCTTCAACTGTTACTTGCATAAATGTTCTACGTGCCGGATCCATTGTTGTTTCCCACAACTGCTCAGCATTCATTTCACCAAGACCCTTGTAGCGCTGAATGGTCATAAACGATTTACCCGTTACAACAATGTGATTACATAATGCAAACACACCGGTACTTGTAGTTGTTTCTTCTTTTCCATTCAAAACAAATTCCCACGGAGAATCTTCTAAAAACTTAACCGGAACAAGAGCTTGAATAGTCTTTTCAACTTCACCAGAAGAGAAAAAGCTCATTGGAACATCCCAGCTCTTTTTAAGTTCTTTAAAAGTAATACTTGTATAAGGTCGAATTTCCCCTTCAAGCGCAATTTCATTCCTGTCGAGTTTCTGCTCTGTATAAGAAATGGTATAACGAGGGAAGGCTGTTTGCAGGCTTTCAAGGAGCTGTGTATGAGAGAACTGTTCAGAACCCCAACCAATTTTCTGCATAAATAAAACTAATTCATGAGCATGAGATAATGCTAATTCAAACTGATGCGATACTTTTTCAAGCGCTTTTTCATACGCAAGTAATCCATCAAGTAACAAACGCCACTCAGCATCATTTTGCAATTTCCCAGCAATCGACAGATGAGCATGACTCGCGGCCCAATTGAATAAAAACCGCTTGAACTCAGAATCGTCTTTAAGATATTGCTCAGACTTACCAACTTTTGCTTTGTAAAGTGGTGGTTGTGCAATATACAAATACCCTTTTTCGATCAAGGGAGACATATACCGGAAGAAGAAGGTAAGCAACAAAATGCGTATGTGTGAACCGTCAACGTCTGCGTCGGTCATGATAACAATTTTGTGATACCGTGTTTTTTCTATATTAAAATCGGTATTACCAATACCAGAACCGATAGCGGTAATTAAGTCTTTTATTTCATTATTTGAAAGGATTCTATCAAGGCGCGTTTTTTCAACATTCAAAATTTTACCACGCAATGGAAGAACCGCTTGAGTAAAACGATCCCGCCCCTGCTTAGCTGTACCGCCTGCAGAATCTCCCTCAACAATATAAAGCTCAGATTTTTTTGGATCAGTCTCAGAACAGTCTGCAAGTTTTCCTGGCAAGACCATGCTCTCAAGGGCCGATTTACGACGTGTAAGTTCACGCGCTTTTTTTGCAGCAGTACGAGCTTGTTGAGCTAAAATTGCTTTTTGTAGAATTTTTTTAGCAATACTCGGTTTTTCTTCAAAGTAGGTATCAAGGAATGCGTAAACCCAAGAATCTACTAATCCTTTGACTTCGCTATTGCCCAAACGCCCCTTAGTTTGTCCTTCAAATTGAGGCTCAGGAACTTTAATACTAATAACACAGGTCAAACCTTCACGAGTATCTTCACTTGAAAGAGACTCATCTTTGAGCATGTTATATTTTTGCGCATAACGATTACACACTTTGGTCAACGCTGATTTAAAGCCAATTTCGTGCGTTCCACCATCAATGGTACGAATGTTATTCACAAAGCTAAAAACCTGCTCGTTATAACTTTCATTATATTGAAGCGCGCAATCAAGCATGTAGACGCCATCATCTTTATGAAGTTCAATAATTTCAGTAAAGATAGGGTTCTTTTTTGCGTTGACGTGTTCAACAAATGAAGCAATTCCGCCTGGATAAAAATAGCTTTGCTGATCACCTGTACGCTCATCAATAATATCAATACGCAAGCCTGAATTCAAAAACGCCAATTCCCGCATACGAGAAGAAAGGGTATCAAAAACCAGCTCAACAGTTTCAAAAATAGTGCCGTCTGGATAGAATCGTACAAAAGTACCGCGTTTATCGGTCTTGCCTATTTCAGCCAATGGCGCAAGCGGATGTCCACATTGGTAAAACTGTTGATAAACTTTTCCATCACGACAGATACGCACTTCAAGATCTTTTGAAAGAGCATTTACAACAGAAACACCCACACCGTGCAAGCCACCAGAATATTTGTAGCTATCTTTTTCAAACTTACCGCCAGCATGGAGCTTGGTTAAAACAACCTCTGCTGCAGACATGTTTTCGGTTGGATGAATATCAACAGGAATACCTCGACCATTATCCTCAACAGAACATGATCCATCTTTATGTAGCACTACGGTGATGTGATTACAAAAACCGGCAAGAGCCTCGTCAACTGAGTTGTCAACAACCTCGTACACCAAATGGTGTAATCCAGCAATATTTGTTGACCCAATATACATAGCTGGGCGTTTGCGAACAGCCTCTAACCCTTCAAGTACTTTAATAGAACTCGCTTGATAAGAGGACGCCGCCCCAGTTTCTTTCTTTTTTTCTTCTGCCATCATATCCCGATCCTACAATAATGCTGCCAGACGACAAACAAAAACATAATTTACAGCAAAGATACTTTAAAATTTGGGAAACTTTAGTGTAGCATATCAGAAATGAATACGCTGCGAGTAGTTTACCTTAGAGAAAATCTGCACAATGCAGTATAGCAAAGCTCCTGACTTACATCAAAAATTCGATATAAAAAATATGAATAAATTAAAAAAAAATCATTTTATGTCAAAAGCCCTTAAGCAGGCGACTCTTGCTCTCAAATATAATGAAGTTCCTATTGGGGCAGTAGTTGTCAACGCGCAAGGTGTTGTTATTGGAAGGGGTTACAACAAAATTGAGACTAAGCAAAGCCAACTTGCTCATGCCGAAGTTCGTGCTATCGCCCAAGCCTGTCGGAAGATCGATAGCTGGAGATTGATTGGATGCATGATCTATGTTACTCTTGAGCCTTGTTTAATGTGCCTAGGACTTATAAAACTAAGTCGACTTAAGGGTGTAGTATACGGTGCAAAATCTCATTTATTCGGTGCATTTACATGTGATAGTGAAAATCTTTCGTTTTATGCGAAAGGCCTATCTATTGAGGGTGGTGTCAAAGAACAAGAGAGTATTGATCTTTTACAAGCATTTTTTAAACAAGTCAGAAAAATGAGAAGGGTGAAACCGTGAAACAAAGAGTTGAAGTGCTCACAAAAATTAAGCAGGGTCTACTAACTCGAAAAGCTGAGATGACCGATCAGCTTACGCAGCACTCTCACGAGAAAGTGTCTGATGGCCAAGTTCAAGATAGCGGCGATGAAGCCTTGTCTCTTTCAATGGAGAAATTACAAAACTCACTTCAAAAAAACGAAATCGATGAAATTCGTTTAATTGATGACGCACTTACCCGCCTTGACCGTGGAGAATATGGATTGTGTGTCGATTGCTCTGATCCTATTTCTGATCGACGCCTTGAGAACTTTCCTTATGCAGCACGATGCATAGTTTGCCAAGAAGCATTTGAGCAGTAAGCCGTTCTATTTGAGCAATAAAAAAAAGCCTCTCAACAGATTTAAATTTTTAGTTTAGACTTACAGAACTTGGCAAAAGAAAGCCGGTGTAGCTCAGTGGTAGAGCAACTGATTCGTAATCAGTAGGTCGTCGGTTCAATTCCGCTCACCGGCTCCAGAGCCTTAATAAGCAGCATTATGATTGGGGTGGTTGCCTCTTTTCAGGGCCCAAAACAGTATCTTTTGTGTTAAATGATACAAAAAGACCATTTTTAAGCACTTTTTTTGACAAAAATTCTCATGTTCTGTAGGATTTTTGATGAACATGTGGCATAACGTCAGTAGAGATTTACGAATAAAACGAATTTTCAGGTTAGATAATCTATGAAAACACAAGCAAGTGCACTTAACCTTCACGGTGTTGGCCGCCGTAAAAAAGCTGTCGCCCGCGTCTGGGTTAAACCAGGAACAGGAAACGTTGTTGTTAATGGCGAAAAGTATGCAGAATACTTTGATACCGATTTTAACCGACACAAAGTTGTCCTTCCTCTTAAAGTTTTGGGTTTGGAGAAAAATTTTGATATCACAGTAAATGTTAATGGCGGAGGCCTTGCAGGGCAAGCTGATGCTGTAAAACTTGGTATCTCTCGTGCATTGCTTCTTGGCAATGAAACAGTCAGACCAACTCTTCGTCAAAACGGACTTCTTACTGTTGATGATCGCATCAAAGAACGTAAAAAATACGGTCAAAAAGGCGCTCGTCGCAAATTCCAATTCGTAAAACGATAAAATTCTTTTGGGCAGGCTTCAATGCCTGCCTTTTATTTTTAAAAAAAAAGAGACTTTCATGTGCGGAATTGTTGCATATGTGGGCGGGGAGCTCTGCAAGGACTTTATTCTTGAAGGTTTGGCTCGGCTTGAATATCGTGGGTATGATTCTGCTGGATTCATGTGCATCGATACTAAAAACCGCCGTCTTTCATGTGCTAAAGAAGCTGGGGGAGTGTCACAACTCAAACGACTTGCTGAAAAAATCACCTTTAATGGTTTTGTCGGGGTAGGGCACACTCGATGGGCTACACACGGCATTGTCAACGAAATCAATGCTCACCCTCACTTTAATTGTGAAAAAAATATCGGTGTTGTTCATAATGGAATTGTTGAACGTTATGACAGCATTAAAGAAAAACTTATTGCTCATGGGCATCATTTCGAATCAACAACAGATACTGAAGTTGTTGCTCACTACTTTAGCGAATTAGTTAAAAATCATAAAGATCTCAAATCCGCTCTTCAGCAACTTGCAGCAGAACTTCATGGAGCTTTTTCATTCATTTTTGTTCTTGAAGAATATCCAGACAAACTTATTTTAATGCGACGTCGTTCTCCTCTTGGAATTGGCATTGGCGATGGCGAAATGTTTGTTGCCTCAGATTTCTTAGCATTTTCCGACAGAACAGATTCTGTAGTTTTTATGCCTGATGAAAGCTTTGCCTTTGTTTCCAAAGATTTACTCGAAATTTTTGATTTTAATGGCAAGCCAATTCCTACTGTTATTCAGCATATAGATGCTAAGTACAAAGAAATGAGCAAACAAAACTTTGAACACTACATGCTCAAAGAAATTTATGAACAAAAGCGAGCTATAACTCGAACCATTTCCTTTTGCAAAGTTATTGGTAGCAGCGAAAGCACACCTCGAGTAGTAGCTGATCAGTTTGAAGATCGAGAGTACAATGATTGTATTTGGCGCCAAATTGGGCTTGCAAAACATCATATTAAGTCGCTCCGTTATCTCAATCTTGTCGCGGCAGGCACATCATGGCATGCAGCACGAATTGCTCAATTCTTTTTTGAAACTATTTGTAAAATTCCAACACGCGTCTATCTCGCATCAGAATTTCGCTATATGCCGTTTTTTGCAGAAGATAACAGCATATTTATTATGATAACGCAGTCAGGTGAAACAGCTGACACATTAGAAGCTCTCCGTTTAGTAAATTCTTTTAATGTTCCAACAATCGCATTAACCAATGTTGCATCAAGCACTATTGTGCGCGAAGCTACAGGCTTTATTCCTATGCAAGCTGGTCCTGAAATTTCAGTTGCTTCTACTAAAGCTTTTTCTACTCAAGTTGCAACGTTGTATTGGCTTGCTCACAAAATGGCTCTTGAGCGAGGAACAATTACACTACAAGAAATGCACCAAGCTGAAGAAGATTTATTTATTTGTGCTGAGGTTCTTGAATCGGCAATTGATAGCTATAAACTTCAAATCACTCAAGAACTTGCTCCAAAATATGCTCAATATAATCGCTTCATTTTTTTGGGCAGACACATCAGTTATCCATTTGCGATGGAAGCAGCGCTTAAACTTAAAGAAATTTCTTATATTTTTTCGCAATGCTACCCTGCTGGTGAACTCAAGCATGGACCAATTGCCCTGATTGATAGTCAGACACCAACAATTTTATTTTCGGTGCTTGATGAACTCATTTACGGCAAGATTATTTCCAATGCTCAAGAGGTTAAGTCTCGCAATGGACACTTGATTGTGTTTGCATTTGAAGGGCAAACTGAGCTCATTAAGCTTGCTGATTATGCATTTATTGTTCCGCGGGTTACACCTCTGCTTGGACCTTTATCAATGACCGGTCTTATGCAGTTTTTTATCTACCAAATTACGCGACAGCTTGATCGACCAATCGACAAGCCACGTAACTTGGCTAAATCGGTAACAGTTGAATAAATTTGAGGCGGTGTTTTTAAAGCACCGCCTCTTTTTTTGATTTTGTCATGAGAGATCTGCCTAAAGGCTAAAAAATTTTACGTTCTCAGCATTCATCCCTAGATTAAGCTTCCTTGAGATTTCAGACTTTCTCATTTACACTAAATCATCTTATACGAATCCTAGCGCTAAAAGAGGAATTTCTATGTTTATTGTAATTGGCTTTGTTATCTATTTTGCAATTGTATTTCTGATTGGTTACCTGGCACATAAAAATCAAACGCTCTCCACAAGCCCGGAAAGCTCTTCAAGTTTTATTCTTGGAAATAGATCGGTTAATTACTGGCTCACCGCTCTTTCTGCTCAGGCAAGCGACATGAGCGATTGGCTTTTTATGGCGCTGCCCGCAATGATTTTCACTGGCGGTCTTTTTAACGGATGGGTTGCTATTGGTCTTGTAGGCGGCATGTTTGCCAGCTGGCACTTCATTGCTCCTAAGCTAAGAACAATTACTGAAAAACTCAACTGCTATACTCTTTCCAGTTACTTTGAAAAAAGATTTAACGATCGATCAGGCATGCTCAGAACACTGAGTGCACTGATGACACTCTTCTTTTTTATTGTCTATATTTGTGCGGGTTTGACCGGCATAGGACTACTCGTAGAATCTGCATTGGGAGTACATTACACCTACGGTGTTATTGGAGCAAGCCTCATGGTTGCAATCTATACCATTGTAGGTGGTTTCATTGCTGTGGCGTGGTTCGATGCATTTCAAGCAATTTTCTTGCTCTGCGCACTCTTTTTAACCGCATCAAGCTCTTACATCATTGCTGGTGGTTGGCCACAAATCTCTCTTGCTGCTGCCTCTCATGGAGTATCACTCAGCCTACTTCCAGATTATTCGTGGACTACATTGTTAAATGCGCTATTCATAGGACTCAGCTGGGGGCTTGGTTATTTTGGAGTTCCTCATGTTCTTACAAAATTTATGGCTATTAATGATGTCCGAGAAATGCACAAAGCTAAGTACATCGGCATAGCTTGGCAAATTTTAGCCTTGAGTATTGCGGTGAGCATTGGCGTTATTGGTCTAGCATATTTTTCAAACGGAATTGCAAATCCTGAACTCATCTTTATTCGCATGGTTGTTGATATGTTTTCGCCACTTGCTGCCGGTCTTATCTTGTGTGCAATTGTTGGAGCAACGCTTGCAACTGTTGAAGCACAAGTCATTGTGGTTGCTTCTGTTTTTACTGAAGATTTTTATCGACAGACACTCAAAAACCCTACCAAAGAGCTCCTTGAATGGGCATTTCGTGCCTGCATATTTTTTGTAACGATAGCCGCTTGCAGTCTTGCACTTTTAAAATTACATTCCATTCAACAACTTGTTGGATACGCATGGATGGGGCTTGGAAGCTCTTTTGGTCCTGTGGTGCTACTCTCACTCTATAGCACATCGATCAACCGCTATGGCGCTTTTTCAGGAATTCTTGGCGGAGGCATTGTTGCTGCTCTGTGGGAAAACTATCTTAAATCACTCGTTACCATTTCAGGACTTTCTATTCCTGCATTGATTCCCGGATTTGCTGTAAGCATTTTGTTAATTTATGGAGTCTCTTTTTTGACCAAAGATTTAAATAAGAACTAATATTGCATTTTAAACGCATTATCAAGAAATTTTTTACAGGGCGCAAAACCGGCGCCCTGCTTTTATTTTTTATGCATCTTCAGGAAATAGATTGAGCAGTTCATACACCGATTGAAAAGCGATTACGGTGCATGAGCTTTTAATGCCGGTCTGAGCTCGAGCAATAAAAATTTTATCTATACCAAATTTTTCAGCCTCTTTGATGCACATGCTTACCTGATTTGCAGGCTTGATTTGCCCGGTCAAACTAATTTCTGCTAGAGCAAGGGATTTTGGAGGAAGAGGCTTTTGGAAATAGCTTGAAAGCAGCGCAAGCGCTATTCCTAAATCTGATGAGCTTTCCTTGATTTTAAATCCACCACTTACTTTGAAAAAGATGTCCTGCATACTAAATTTAATGTACAAATATTTCTCAAGGATTGCTGCAATCAGCACAATGCGTTTAGGGTCCATGCCGGTTACTACACGTTGAGGCATTCCGAATTTTGATTGAATGGTAAGCGCTTGAAGCTCCAGCAACAAGGGACGAGAGCCCTCTATGCTGCAAACAAGCGCAGCACCAGGAACTTGAGATGCTTCTCCCAGCAAATGCTGATTGATGTTCGCAATCTCTTCCAGTCCTTCTTCACGCATTTCAAAAAAACCGACTTCGTTGATGGTACCAAAACGGTTTTTCACTGAACGCAAAATACGCGACTGCCAACGATCTTCGCCCTGCAAATAAAAAACCGCATCAACCATATGTTCAAGTACCTTGGGTCCTGCCATTTGACCTTCTTTGGTGATGTGACCAGTAATCAAAACAGCTATGTTATTTTCTTTTGCAAGACGCATGAGAATAAAGCCAGCTTCACGCAACTGCGCAATAGTCCCAGGAACAGCATGCGATTCTGGTGAAAGATGGCAATTTTGAATTGAATCAAGAATAATCAAGGCTGGCTTATGTGCCTTTGCCGTAGCAACAATGCCCTCAAGATATGATTGATCTGAAAAACGTAAATTTTGAGCACAAACACCTAAACGTTGAGCTCGATTTTTAACCTGCTGTAGCGACTCTTCGGAAGAGAAATAAACAACTTCATAATCTTGAGCCAGACGATCTGCAACTTGCAACAAAAGCGTAGACTTTCCAATGCCGGGGTCGCCAGTAAGAATAAGAAATGATCCAGGCAAAACTCCACCGCCAAGAACACGGTCCCACTCTTTGATACCCGATTGCATACGCTCTTGAGTTTGAATATTAATATCATCAAGTTGAAAAAGTTCTGCCGCGGGCATGCTTGTCCCACTGCTACCGCCAAAGCTTTTTTTTGCGAATGCATCAAAGCTTGGAGCTTGCTCGATAAAGCTATTCCACTCGCTGCAACCAGGACAACAACCTACCCATTTCATACTTTGCAATGCACAGTTAGTGCACTGAAACGAAACTTTTTGCTTTGCCACCGTTTATCCAGCCAACGTTGTTTCGATTTTTTTTTGTGTAAGAGGAGGAATTGAAACACCAAGCTGAGCTGAGCAATCAATTTGGAAACAACTGCGGCAGCGAGCTTCGTAAAGCTCTTCTGAACCAACCAAAATAATAGGGTCCGAATAACGAGCAGGCTTGCCGTTAATAAGCCGTTGTGTTTGATGTGCATCTTTGCCGCACTGAACGCAAATTGCTTTGAATTTTACAACTTCGTCAGCAATAGACATAAGAATTGGCATAATGCCAAAGGGCTCACCACGGAAATCAAGATCAAGACCTGCAACAAGAATGCGCTTGCCTGCGTCAATCAGTTTGCAGATGATATCTATAATTTCAACGGTAAAAAATTGAATTTCGTCAATGCCAATAACATCAACATTTTTATGAGCAAGTTCAAGAATTTTATCAATAGTTACAGCATTTTGACCGACTGAAAAAGCAAAACGTTCACGGCCTTCGTGCGATACAATGCACGTTGGAGCTTGATTATTTCGTTTATCGATGTGGTGCTTGATCGTGACAACCTGCTGCTTTGCATATTCTGCCCGCCTGAGGCGCCGCATCAGCTCTTCAGTTTTTCCTGAAAACATCGATCCGCAAATAACTTCCAGTCTTCCTTTTTGAGGAATTTCGTTACACTCAAATTTCATAGCAGCACCTCACCAGTAACAGATTAAAATCAAAACCGCTCTTAGTATATCAAGGTTGTCGATCGATAAAAGGAGGAGCTTTAAAAAATTTATTCTGCTCAACGTCACCCAAAAAACCCTCCAAACCATCCAGCTCGTTGTGCTTCACTGGACCCATCATCTGAACCAGCATTTTGTGCTGCTACAGCAGCTGGATGAAATTCTTCTCCGGCAGGTATAACAGGCTGAGGAGCCGGCTGATTTCCCACAAGCGCTCTCCCAACACGAGTTGTTCGCACACCAGCAAGTATTTCATCTACTTTTCCTACAAGCGGAGCAAGCGATCTGTTTACAATAAGCTCAAGGTCTGGATTTGCAACCCCTGGCGCTGCGTTCACTCCTTCTGCTGGATGCGCTGCGGCACGAAGAGCGCTACGAATAGCTCCATCAATTGCCCTTCCAACAACAATTTCAAGGTCTGGATTTGCAGCTTCTGGTGCTGCATCAACCCCTTCTGCTGGATGAGCTGCGGCTTCAAGCACTCCTCGAATAGCAGCTTCTGCTGCTTCCCTTATATAATCTTCTCGATGCTCTTTGAGATCTGCAATCTGAGCTTCCATTCTGTCTGCACGCTCATTGAGGTGCCACTCATCCTCAAATCCTTCTGCTATAACTTTAGAAACTCCTTGCAGACTATCTTTTAAGAATTGACTAATTTCATCTGCCGCTTTTTTAAGGAATGGACGAACCATATCCCATTTATAGGCAAGCAGAGAAACGCTACCAATTACTATAATTAGTATAACAGCGTTTCTGAATAATTTTGATTCAACCAGCGTCTCGCGAACCCCAAATTTTTCAAGACCAAAAATAAATGCTCGAATAATGTTCTCATCGATTTTCTGATCGCCAAGACCATTATTAATACGAAGCATCTCTTGCTTAATTTTTTCAAGCGAGTAGAAAACAGATTCTTTTTTTTGAGCATAAGGAACCGACGTTTTATTGACTACAAGCAACGTTAGAATAGCCTTTGTAATCGAGTTACCAAATGGATAATCCGCTCCAATAGCAACATTAAATATTTTATATTTACTTAAATCATGAAACGAGCCTAACAGAGACTCTTCATGTGTCTTCTTCTTAAGACTCAAGCCTGACAAAATTCTGTGAAATTCCAGATGATAAAGCCTATTAATTTTATGCAACAGAAATCGACTATCTCGGTCATTTTTCTTTTCAAGCCAAGAAATTAAATTAAGTAAAATTGTCCCTTGTAAAATAGGATCTTCATTGAAATCTGTTGATATAATTAAATTGCTCGAATAGGGAGCATTTGGATTATTAACATCATCAAAGAAATGGCTCTTAAGCAGCGCATAATATACATCCTCGAATGAACGACGCGCTCGCTCTGATTTTTTTTCTAAATCGTACAAAGGCGGCAATGCACCACGCGATTCACACTGACTTATTGATGCAAAAATGCAAAAAACCAGCATTCCTAATGTATTAAAAATCACGCTAATATCCCACCCATTTTTTTTTGAATTCTTATTATCCATAAGTCTCACATTTGAATTAAATAATTGTATCGGGCATTAAATGCGCAAGTAAATAAACTTAAGAATCAGTATTTTACTGCAGTCAAAGTTTAGCGAAGGCTAGGAGAATGTCAAAAAGCAAGCTTTTCTTTGCTAAAATTCTAGCATAAAACAGACCAAATACTTACTTGCTTTTCAAATTGAATTATAAGGACAATGGGGTTATAAGGATCACCATAATATCGAGAGTTGAGTCGATTAACCCAACTCTTCAAGCCTATGAATTTGAGCATATCCATGAGCTCGTGCAAGATCTTCTGGAGTATCGATGCCAATTACTTCTTGATCAGTTTTGTGCATCTTGATGCGTAAACCGCAATAAAGAAATCTTAATTGTTCAAGCTTTTCAGCGTCTTCGAGTATGCATGCCGGTGCTAATGCTATTTTTTTCAGAGCTTGAGTTGTGTAAGCATAAAGACCAACATGTTTATAATGAATTTGCTGTTTTATAATCGCTTCTAAATTTTGCTCATCACGCACAGCAGGAATCATGCTTCGTGAAAAATAAAGCGCATATCCATTGTCATCACATACAACTTTTGCGAACTTAGAACTTATAAGTTCTTGGGAAGTGATAATTTGCTTTTTAAGCGTCCAAACATCCGCATCGCCAGCTGCGCTTGATTGCAATAATTGTTCAATCATTGATTGTGTTATAAACGGTTCATCGCCTTGCCAGTTTACCCAAATATCAGCTGATAAAACACCGCGCTGCATGAGTTCAATAATACGATCTGTACCAGATTGACAATCTTTTGATGTCATAGCCCACCGCCCACCAAACGTATCAATAACATGTGCAAGCTCTTGATCATCGATTGCAAAAATTACTTCATCAAAAAATGAAACTTTTTTTGCGGCATTCCATACCCACTCCAAGAGCGGACGGTCATGCAATAGTGACAACAACTTTTTAGGGAAACGTGTTGCTTGCAATCGCGCAGGAATTACACAAACAATTTTTTCTGAAGACATTTTTTTTTCTGACACAATAAAACTCCTGAGCAAAATAGAAATTCACAGTTCAACAATTTTATTTTAGTGATATTATCAAAAAATAAAAATTATTTTATCGAACTCTTTATTGCTCTTTAATTTGTTTACGCTGAAAGAAAGTCATGTCAGAAGAATATCTTTTACTCAAAAAATCTCCCGAGCTTCGCGGCCATGCATCGATTGTAGGTGCAAAAAACGCAGTTTTGGGAATTATCGCCTCACTCATTCTGACAGAAGGAACATCACGTCTTGAAAATGTTCCCGACTCCGCAGATGTTCATCAAATGATCAACTTACTTCGGTCATTAGGTGCTTTGGTTGCCTTTAATACTCACCTCAAAGAACTCATTGTTGACACATCAACACTCAACTGCTTTGAGGTGTCACCTGATATCATGAATAAAATGCGCGCATCAATTTTGGTTTTAGGGCCACTACTTGCTCGATTTGGTAAAGCACGAGTTGCCTACCCTGGAGGGTGTGTACTTGGAGCGCGCCCCATTAACTATCACCTGATTGGCCTGAAAAAACTTGGTGTTGAATTTGAAACTCAAGGACATTTTTTATATGCAACATTACTGCATCACCAAAACAATACACACTCACGAATAGTCCTTGAATATCCAAGCGTTGGAGCAACCGAAAACATCATGATGCTTGCTGTTGCTCTACAAGGCCAAACAACCATCATTAACGCTGCAACGGAACCTGAAGTTCTTGATATGATTGATGTACTCAATAAAATGGGTGCAAAAATAAGCGTCCTTGGAAATGGAACGCTTCATATTCAAGGAGTTCATACGCTTAATCCTATACATCATCACGTTATTCCTGACCGACTTGAAGCGGGAGCTCTTCTTCTTGCAGCAAGTATTACAGGTGGGCAAATCCATCTCCCTGACGCTCGACCAGACCATATGGACATGTTTTTAGCAAAGCTTGAAGAAATGGGTCATCAAGTTATCACTCAATTCAATAATCCTGAATGGGAAGGCATTACGCTGATTGCAACAAAAAATCCACGGGCTGTTAGCTTTAAAACAGCTCCTTATCCAGGGTTTCCAACAGATTTACAAGCGCCTATGATGGCAGCACTTTGTTTAGCAAATGGAACAAGCGTCATTGAAGAAACTGTCTTTGAAAATCGCCTCATCCACGCACAAGAACTGCGTAAGATGGGTGCACAAATTTCTGTAACGGGAACAACCGCAGTCATTCATGGTGTCGATGCATTATATGGCTGCGACGTCATTGCAAATGATATTCGAGCGTCATGCAGCCTGGTTATGGCTGGTCTCCAAGCAGCAGGCCAAACGAGGGTCACAGGAATTCATCATTGGCAACGGGGCTATGATAAACTAGAAGAAAAGTTGCGAACTCTGGGCGCTGACATTGAGCTACGCTCTATTTGAAGAATGTAGCTCTTACAACCAATTATTTACTTGGTAAGCTTGCCGAAAGTTCTGCAACCTCTTTTGTAATAAGCGCTTGACGTAATTTATTAAATTGAATAGTCAGGCGCTCAAGAATTTTATCCGCATTGGTGTACGAGCCATCCATAGCAACAAACCGTGCTGCATGCTCTGCAATAAGCGCTTGAAAAAGCGTATTAACAATTGTTGTTCGTACGTAAAGATGAGCAAGATATTTTGCTATTTCATCACGATCTTGCTCCAAAATAATATCCTGATCGTCGATAAAATGCCCTTGCTTATTTTCGCTTTCAGACTCATGCGAATCTCCCTCATAATTATCAAGACAGGCTGGAGTAAGCCTTGTTTTAAGAGGACGCTGCATGAAAAACGATTTTAATTCGTTACTGAGAATAGTTACTGAAGAATAGGGCTGATCTACATGTAAAATTTTTTCCATCAAATCATCGGTAATTGTCGTTAAATTATGCGCCGTAAGTTCGTGATAAAAGCAAATGAGCTCCCCTACCTTGATCTCTTTTGCAAATTTAACCGCTTTTTGGCCAATAGCAATAAGCTTTGGTTTTTGATGAGATTCAACAAACATAGACTTTTTTGCATAACGAAAGAGATTGGAATTAAGACTCCCACAAAGGCCTTTTGATGTGCCTATTATTATGAAAAGAGGATTTTGATCGAGAACATCATGAGGAAAAAAAACAGGATCATTCCAATGAGCACCTCGTGTAAATCGTAAAAAAAGAGATCGCACACTACCCATGTAGGTATTCATCGGAATGCGCTGCTTTTCAAGCTTCGCATACAGTGACATCGATACAAGTCTAACAGCATGTGTAATTTTTTTTGTTGTTTGAACCGACTTAATCTGCTGTTTTAATTGGGCTAGTTGAGACACATTTTTCCTTGTCAAAAAGATCGGTAGCAGTTATTCCGCACCTATCAACATACGAAAAAATCATTTTTTTTACAATGAGTGCATTAAAAAGATACGCTATAGTAGGGGCCTTGCTTTAAACTGCAACCAATTTTTTAGGGAATAAAGACTTATGATTGTTATCATTGATGGGTACAATATGCTGAGACAAATTTTTCCAGGTAATAAAGGTAAGCTTGATATTCAACAAAAGCACCTTATTCAACAACTAGCACGTTATAAAGCGTGCAAAAAAAGTGTAATTTCAGACGTTATCATTGTCTTTGATGCCGGCCCACTCCACCACGCAACCAGGGAAGTCCATAACGGAGTTGTTGTTATGTTTTCAGGGCAAAAAAGCAGTGCCGATGAATGGATTATAGAATATGTTAAAAAAAATAAAGCCCATGAAATTATTGTTGTTACCAAGGATAGAGCCATCATTCAAGCATGCGGACAATATAATGCAGAGGCACTTGATGGATCAAGCTTTTTACAGCTTGTTTCCAATACAATAGCAACACAGGACCATACTCAAAATAATACAAAGATTCCTCTCTATGACAAACAAATCAAAAAATTTGAACAGACTCAAAGCTTCTATGATGACGAAATACTGGAAGCTGATAGCAAAATTAACAAACAAAAACTTGATTTTTTAATGCAACAAGAAAGCTTTTTTATCCCTGAAAAAGATCATATCGATCAACAAGATAAGTCTTCAAGTAGAAAAAGCGCTGCGCAATCGCTATCAAAAAAAGAAAAAAAGATTTATGCTAAACTCAAAAAGCTTTCATAATAACATCGACCTAATAGGCATTATGGACATTATTTTTAATCAAAAAAACATTCCAACCATTGTAGCCAAACAGATCATTCCCCTGTTTGATCATAAAAATATTTTTACACTCTATGGCCCTATGGGAGCTGGAAAAACAACACTGATTAAAGAAATTTTACGTCAATTTGGAGTTACTCAAACGGTTATAAGCCCAACATTTGGATATGTTAATACATATCATGGGAATAATAACCAAATTTTTTATCATTTTGATCTTTATCGACTCGGATCAGTTAATGAGTTCATTGAAGCGGGATTTGATGAATATTTTGCCCAACCAAACGCTTTTGTTATTATCGAATGGCCTGAACTGATCGAATCTTTACTCACTATCCCTGAGTTTATTGAGCGGACACAAATCATCAATTTAGCCTATAATTCTGACGATTTTTCTCATAGAATTGTAAGAATACAAAAATCTTAATGCTTTTTTTTAAAAAAAAAGTTGAAATCTTTTATAAAAAATCTATCCTTAGTGTCATTGCAAAGAATGGTTAATTTGCGTGTTTAATGGGGAGGTTCCCGAGCGGTCAAAGGGGACGGACTGTAAATCCGTTGGCTCAGCCTTCACAGGTTCGAATCCTGTTCTCCCCACCATCTTCTTAATTTTTTGAGAAGATGTGCATTTGCGGATTGGCACTTCATGAAAACTTTTGTATAATGAACAAAGTGCTCTTTCTTTGCGTAAAAGCTTGCGGGAATAGCTCAATTGGCTAGAGCGACAGCCTTCCAAGCTGTAGGTTGCGGGTTCGAGCCCCGTTTCCCGCTCCATTAGATATAAGCTGGCATAGCTCAGTTGGTAGAGCAGCTGATTTGTAATCAGCAGGTCGCTGGTTCGAGTCCAGTTGCCAGCTCCAGAAACCTAAGACGAGTGCTAAACACCCTTGACAACCGCATACGCGCCCTTGATGAGCGATAAAAACTTTGAAGCAAACAAGTGGATAATCCACACGAATAGAATTTGAAATAAGCGAGAAAGCCCACGTAGCTCAGTTGGTAGAGCACTTCCTTGGTAAGGGAGAGGTCACCGGTTCAAGCCCGGTCGCGGGCTCCAGTTTCAATTGATTAATGGTTTAACGAGTACTGAAAGTTTGATTATGGCTAAAAATCGCGTTATCATGCACCTAGAGTGCGAGGGATGTGGCTTGAGAAATTATAGCATGCGTGTCTCAAAAAAGCGTTCCTTTGGGAAGCTTTCATTGAATAAGTATTGCTTCAAGTGCCGAAAACATTCTGTGCATAAAGAAACAAAATAAAAAAAGGGATGGGTCAGTAGCTCCAATTGGTAGAGCAGCGGACTCCAAATCCGCGTGTTGGGGGTTCGAATCCCTCCTGGCCTGCCAAACCCTAAATTGAAGGAAAGTTGGCTTATGAACAATGTTACTTCATTTTTTAGTCGCATTACTTCGTTTTCAAGCGAGGTAATAGCTGAAATAAAAAAGACAACGTGGCCAAATCGAGATGAACTAACAGGGTCCATGATCATTGTCTGTATCGTGGTTGTTATTTTTGCAGCTATCCTTGGAATAATGGACAGCTCATTTAGTTATATTATCAGACAGTTAATTAGTTAAATAATTAATTAACAATATGAAGAGGCGCGCGGTTAAGCAATGAAACGTTGGTATGTAGTACAAGTATTCACCGGGTTTGAAGACATAGTAAAAGTTGACCTTGAAAAACGGTTCGATGAAGAAGGTCTTTGTGAGTCTCTTGGGGAAATATTAATTCCTACCGGAGAGGTTGCTTCATTCTTTTCTGAAATAAAAACCAAAAAAGAAAAAATCTTTCCTGGGTACCTTCTTATTAATATGGACATGAACGGAGAGACTTACCGGCTTGTTTCTTCTAATCAACGCGTAACCCGCTTTTTAGGTGGTGAGAGCCCAGCTCCATTATCCGACAAAGAAGTGGAGCGTATTCAAGCGCAAATGGCGGGCAAAGTTCCAACTTTAAGCGATAAATCATCGTTTGTTGTCGGCAATGAAGTTCACATTTCTCAAGGACCGTTTGCAGGATTCGACGGTATCATAGATAAAGTCGATGAAGAACGAGAACGACTTACGCTTATGATAAGTATCTTTGGAAGATTGACGCCCGTTGAGTTAGGTTTTGATCAAGTTAAAAAATAATCATGTATAGGTGATGACATGTCGAAAAAAATTAAAGCTCAGGTAAAATTGCAATTGCCTGGTGGTGGCGCAACGCCAGCTCCACCAGTAGGTTCTACATTAGGTCAGCATGGTGTTAACCTCATGGATTTCTGCAAAAAATTCAATGCTGCGTCGGCAAGCCGCAAAGGCGAAACCGTTCCTGTTCAAATTACAATCTATCAAGACAAGACATTTGATTTTGTATTGAAAACGCCTCCGGTTTCAGAATTGATCCGTAAGAAGGCTAATGTAAGCAAAGGGGCAAAAAACCCTGGTAAGGAACAAGTCGGCACGCTTAAATGGAAAGATGTTGAAGATATTGCGAAAATCAAACTACCAGATTTAAGCGCCTTTGACTTGGAAGCCGCTAAAAAAGTAATTGCAGGAAGTGCTCGTAGTATGGGTATTGCAGTCGTTGAATAAACGATTGGAACATGGTTTAGATGAATTGGATACTCAATGAGTAATATTGGAAAAAAACACAGACAAGTAAGAGAAAAGTTAGCTTCTGCAGCAATTTCTTCAAATAAAGATGCGCTTGACTTTGTTATAAAAAATGCACATGTGAAGTTTGATGAATCTGTAGACGTAAGCATTGTTCTTGGTATTGATCCTACAAAGGGTGAACAGACTGTGCGTGGCTCAGTACTTCTTCCACACGGCACCGGAAATGAAGTTCGTGTTCTTGTTTTTGCTAAAGGTGAACATGCTGATGCGGCAACATCTGCTGGTGCAGATTTTGTGGGTTCTGATGACCTTATTGCAAAAATTGAAGGCGGTTGGACAGATTTTGATGCAGCCGTTGCAACTCCAGATCTCATGGGTCCTGTGGGAAAAGTTGCAAAAATTCTTGGACCTCGAGGCTTACTTCCCAATAAAAAAGTTGGTACGGTAACTTTCGATATAGCAAGTATTGTTTCAGACCTCAAAAAGGGTCGTGTTACTTTTAGAAATGATAAAGGCGGTATTTTACACGCTCCATTTGGAAAAGTATCATTTGGAATACCAAAGCTTCTTGAAAACCTTGCCGCTCTTATTAAATCGGTTCAAAGCAGCAAGCCTGGAACATCTAAGGGCAAGTTTATCAGGAAAGTTTCTATTTCTTCAACCATGGGGGTTGGCGTCATCATCAACCCTGATGAGATTGTATAAGCAGTTTTTAAAAGGGTTTTGTTATGAATCGTCAACAAAAAGAATCAGCTCTTTCCGACTTTAAAAAACTGTTTTCAGAATCTGAAGCGGCATTTTTAGTACAGTACAAAGGGTTGAACGTAGCAGCTCTTAGAAATTTTCGAAAAAATCTAAGGGAAAATAAAGCTGTTTTTAAAATCACCAAAACAACATTGATGAAACTTGCTACACAAGATATTCAAGGCGCTAATGACTTCAGCCAAGATTTTTCTAATCAGGTTGGCATAGTATTTGCGAATGGCGATGTTTCAGCAATTGCAAAAAATCTTATTAAGTTTTCAAAAGAAAACGGATTGATGCAAGTTGTTTCAGGTTTTTTTGAATCAAAAAAACTTGCACTTGGAGATGTTGTATTTCTTGCATCACTTCCTCCTCGAGAAGTTTTGCTTGCACAGGTTGTTGGAACGATGCAAGCTCCAATTTCAAGTTTTGTTCGCTTGCTTAACTTGCTTATTGTTCGATTGCTTTTTGTACTTAAGAGAATTGAAGAGCAAAAGCAGCTTAGTGCTGAGTAGACAATAGATTTCGTGGGGGATTTTACGAATCTGTTTTTAGGTTGTCAGAGTAATTAAGATTGTTCGTTTACTATTTGTTATAGGGAGTTATCCATGTCATCAAAGATGATTGAAGAAATCAGCAAAATGTCCGTTAAAGAGCTCGCTGATTTGGTAAAGGCTTTGGAAGAAGCTTTTGGCGTTTCCGCAGCTGCACCAGTTGCAGCAATGGCTCCAGCCGCTGCAGGCGCAGTTGCTGCACCAGCAGAAGAAAAGTCTGAATTCAAAGTAACGCTTACAGACGCTGGTGCTAACAAGCTCAACGTTATTAAAGCACTTCGCAGTGTAACAACACTGTCTCTTGGCGCTGCAAAAGAAGCTGCTGACAATACTCCATTTGTTGTCGCAGAAGCATCTCCAAAAGAAGAAGCTCAAAAAATCAAAAAAACACTTGAAGAAGCTGGCGCTAAAATAGAATTAAGCTAAATTTAATTTTATGTGCTTGGAATAAAGATTTGGGACCGTCTTAAAGGAAAATAATGCCTTTTAAGACGGGTCCCCTTTATTTTCATTAAGAAGAAATAACTATGTTTGCAGTGTGATGTCTTGTTGCGTTTACGATTAGGAGCGATTGAATGTCTCAGTTCGGCAGAGGTCAGGGAGTCTTAAGAAAATCATTTGGCAAAATCAAAGAGGTCGTATCGCTACCCAATCTTATTGAGGTACAGTCAAAATCCTTTAATGATTTTGTTCAATTAGATTGCTTACCTTCCGAGCGTAAAAATATTGGACTTGAAAAGGTTTTGCGCGATACATTCCCTGTGGAACACAATGAGCGCATCTCTTTGGAGTATGTAAGCTATGAGCTTGGTGATTGGGCGTGTGTATGCGGCCAATTAACAGGTGTTCAAAATCGTTATAAATGGGGTTGTTCTTCCTGTAAAAAAACAGGTTTCAATTCTCTAAAAAATGGACAAATTTGTCCTGCCTGCAGTAAAGATACTGCTTGCTATACTCCCTGCAAAAAATGTTTTTCTCGTGTCACAATCAAAGGCAATATTTCAGTTAGTGACTGCCGATACAGTGGAAAAACATATTCAATGCCACTCAAAGTAAAAATGCAACTGAGTAGCTGGGATATAGATCCACAAACAAATGCAAAAGTTATTCGTGACATCAAAGAACAAGACGTATTCTTTTGTGACTTGCCAGTAATGGTCGATCTTTATGAAGATAAAGATGGATGTTTTCAGCTTGGCAGCCAAGGAACGTTCTTAATCAATGGCGTTGATCGTGTTGTTGTAAGCCAAATTCACCGTGCTCCTGGTGTTATGTTTTCTTTGAGTAAGAAAACAAAAGATTATCGCGGTCAGCCATACCACGTCGCAAGAATTATTCCAGGACGAGGTTCTTGGCTTGATTTTGAATTTGATCATAACGATCTCGTATACGTCCGTATTGACAAAAAAAAGAAGATTCTTGCAACAACATTCTTGCAAGCAATTGGAATTGAGAAAAACTCAATCCTCTCAACTTTTTATGACTTCGATGATATTGAAGTTAAAAAAGGAAAATTTTACAGAAAAATTAATACGAATATCATCGGACAACGCCTTGAAACTGGTTCATTGCCAAAAGATATCGAGGATAGTTTCGTTATTGGACAGCGATTTACCAAACCTATGATTGATACACTTCTCAAAGAAGGTGTCAAAAATTTGGTTGTCCGTAAAAGCAGCTTAACTAACCGTATCGTAGCTAAAGACGTCATTGATGAATCAACTGGTGAGGTTCTTATTCCTTTAGGATCAATCTTAACTGAAGAAATCATTGATCAGATAGGTGAACTCGGCGACTGCAAACTTAGTCTTATTCAATCATCCGGTTATGTATTTCAACCAACAATGGCTTTGACATTCGCACAAGACCATATCAATAGCCATGAAGACGCACTTAAAGAAGTTTACTCCAAGTTGAAGCCTGGTGATATTCCTTCATTAAAGATAATGGAAGAATACATTAGTAATCTTTTCTTTAATTCTCGTTTTTATGATTTAACGATTGTTGGTCGTATTCGTACCAATCGTAAATTGGGCATGAATAGCAATCAAGATATCACGCATCTAACCCAAGAAGATATTATCACAACACTCAAGTATCTCGTAGGATTAAAAGAACGTGGTGAAGGCGAGTTGGATGATATTGATCACTTGGGCAATCGATGTGTCAGACTTGTTGGTGAATTGCTTCAAAGTCAGCTCTATGTTGGTTTTTCTCGCATCGAACGTATCATTAAAGAGCGCTTCCGCTTGCAAGAGAATTATTCCTCTCTCATGCCTTACGATTTCTTGAACGTAAAACCTCTTGCTGCTGTTTTAAGAGAATTCTTCGGTACTGGCCAATTATCTCAATTTATGGATCAGACCAATCCGCTCGCTGAAATGGCGCACAAACGTAGGCTCTCTGCTCTTGGACCCGGTGGTATTACTCGCGAACGTGCGACTTTTGAAGTTCGTGACGTTCATACCTCTCACTACGGTCGTATTTGTCCTATTGAAACTCCTGAAGGACAAAACATTGGTTTAATTTCATCTCTTTCAACTTATGCTCGCGTTAATGAGCTTGGGTTTATTGAAACGCCATATCGTAAAGTTGATGATGGAAAAGTTGCAGATAGTGTCATGTACCTCGATGCATTTGAAGAGCAGGGCAAAACAATTGCACAAGCTGCAATCAAAATGAACAAACACAATGCAATTAACGAAACAAAGATCTTAATCCGTAAAGACGGAAATATTTTGCCTGTTGAAGTTGGAGAAATCGATTATCTTGATGCCTCTCCAAGGCAAATATTCTCTGTTCCTACAGCGTTAATTCCATTTTTGGAACATGACGACGCAAACCGAGCATTGATGGGCTCTAACATGCAACGCCAAGCTGTACCTCTTATCAAATGCCAAGTTCCAATAGTTGGAACTGGTATGGAAAAAGAACTCGGTTCGCTTGAAGGCACTGTTATCGTTTCCAAAAATGATGGTCTTGTTGAATATGTCTCAGCTGATAAGATCATTATTAGAATCGACGAAAAAAGTACAAGTGAAACCGAATGGCTTGCAAAACCAATCGATGTTTATCATTTGAAGAAATTCGCTCGCTCAAGCCATAACACTTGGATTCACTATGATCCGATTGTTCGCGTTGGTCACACCGTCAAAAAAGGTGATGTGCTTACCAATGGAGCTGCAACAAAAAATGGTGAACTCGCACTCGGAAGCAACGTCTTAGTTGCATTCATGCCATGGCAAGGATATAACTTTGAAGACGCTATTGTCATTAGCAAGCGACTCGTTGCTGACGACATTTTCTCATCGGTTCACGTTGAAGAATTTGTTTCTGAAGCACGCGATACCAAACTTGGTGCTGAAGAAATTACACGAGATATTCCAAACGTCTCTGAAAAAGATCTTGAAGCTCTTGATGAAGATGGTATCGTCAAAATTGGAACTCGGATCAAGCCTGGCGACATTCTCGTTGGAAAAGTAACACTCAAAGGAGATATTCAAGTTTCTCCTGAAGAGAAATTGCTTCGAGCAATTTTTGGAGAAAAATCACGAGAAGTTCGCGATACATCACTGCGTGTGCCGCCTGGAGTAGAAGCAACTGTTGTAGATGTCAAAGTGTTTTCTCGCAGTGGCATTAGAAAAGATAAGCGCTATAAAGATATTGTTCTCAAAGAGACCCAAAAGTTTGAGGAAAACTTTGCAGCTCATTTGAATATCCTCAAGCGTGGTCTTAAAGAAAAAGTTGTTGCCCTTTTGGATGACAAAAATGCTCCTGCTAAGAAGTATAAAGAGTTGACTAATGACGGTGTATTCGTTGCTAAAAAAATGCAAACAGCTGAACTTGAAGATCTTTTAGCTATTGAAACTGGATCTAAAGACATTGATGCAAAAATTAAGCATTATCAAGAAGTCCTCACGAATCAATTGCACATTTTGATGGCGCTTAAAGAAGACCGCATTAATCAATTACGTAAAGGTGATGATTTACCATCCGGCGTTATTAAGATGATCAAGGTCTACGTAGCAACACGTCGACGAGTTTCAGTTGGTGATAAAATTGCAGGTCGTCACGGAAATAAGGGTGTGGTATCTACTATCGTTAATAGTGAAGATATGCCATATCTTGAAGATGGAACGCCTGTTGATATCGTTCTTAACCCACTCGGTGTACCTGGTCGTATGAACGTTGGACAGATTCTTGAAACCATTCTAGGAATGGCAGGCATGCAAATTGGTAAAGAATTTGCCAAAGAATTAGAAGACTTAAACCATAAAGAGCTTAAATCTCGTTTGAGTCACTATTTCGGTTCAGAAATAATTGAAAATATTGAAAAGATACACGGCAAAGAAGAATTAGTAAGCCTAGCGCGTAAAACTGCTGAAAACGGGCTTGCTATGAAAACCCCTGTTTTCGATGGGGCCGATTACAAAACAGAAATTCAACCGCTTCTCAATGAAGTAAAACTTCCTGTTAATGGTGCCTTTACCTTGTTTGATGGTCGCACTGGAGAGCAATTCGATCAACCTGTTACTGTTGGGTACATCTATATGATGAAACTCAATCACTTAGCTGATGATAAATTGCACGCTCGCTCTGTTGGACCATACTCGTTAATTACACAACAGCCACTTGGCGGTAAAGCACAATTTGGTGGTCAACGTCTTGGTGAAATGGAAGTATGGGCACTTTACGCATATGGTGCAGCATACACACTCCAAGAGATGCTGACTGTTAAATCTGACGACGTTAACGGACGAATCAAAACATACGAAGCTATTGTTCGTGGAGATGAAGTTCCTGAACCAGGAATTCCAGAATCATTCAATGTTTTGGTAAAAGAATTGCAGAGCTTAGGACTGCAAGTTGATTTATTTAAGACCAGTAAGGAGCAAGTCGGTGAATAATAGGATGCTTGAGCGCTTTCGCGAGTATATCAACACAACGCAATTTAATGCTATTAAAATTGGAATTGCTTCTCCAGACAAGATTCGATCATTGTCTTATGGAGAAGTAAAAAAAATAGAAACCATTAACTATAGAACTCTGAAACCAGAACGCGACGGACTCTTTTGTGCCCGCATTTTCGGACCTGTAAAAGACTGGGAATGTAATTGCGGTAAATACAAACGCATGAAGCATCGTGGTGTCACCTGTGAAAAATGCGGGGTTGAAGTTATTCAATCTCGTGTCCGCAGAGAGCGCATGGGACACATTAACCTTGTTTCTCCTGTTTGCCATATTTGGTTTTTAAAAGGTATCCCAAGTTATTTAAGTTTAATTATGGGAATGACCGTTCGAGATCTTGAGCGAGTTATTTACTTTGATAGCTATATAGTTATCAATCAAGGAACTTCTCCTTATCCTCAAAAAACATTGATCAACAGTCAAGAATACGATGACTATCTTCGATCAAGTGAAGAAGACATTTCATTCAAAGCTGGTATGGGTGCTGAAGCAATTAAAGTGCTTTTGACACTCATTGATTTGAATTTTGAAATTAGAAAAATTGAAGAAGACTATACTCAAACAACATCTGTTGCTATCAAACATCGTCTTGCAAAACGCTATAAAGTGTTATCTGGACTGATGCAAGCAAACATTAGACCTGAGTGGGTCATTATGGAAGTACTTCCAGTAATACCACCAGATCTTCGTCCTCTTGTTCCTCTTGAGGGTGGCCGATTTGCAAGCTCAGACCTTAACGATTTATATCGACGTGTTTTAAACCGAAACATTCGTCTACGTCGTTTAATTGAACTTGAAGCTCCAGATGTAATTATTAAAAATGAAAAGCGAATTCTTCAAGAATCAGTTGATGCTTTGATCGACAACGGTCGACGAGGACAACCTGTTCGAGGATCAAATCGCCGCCCACTTAAGTCATTGTCCGAAATGCTTCGTGGTAAACAAGGTCGTTTCCGTCAAAACCTACTTGGTAAACGTGTTGACTACTCTGGTCGATCAGTTATTGTTGTTGACCCTGAGCTTAAAATGTCTCAGTGTGGTTTACCAAAATTGATGGCTCTTGAGCTCTTTAAGCCATACGTTTACGTTGAACTCCAACGTCGCGAGCTTGCTCCAAACCTACGTGTTGCAAAACGCATGGTTGAGGAAATGACCTCTGAAGTTTGGGAAGCTCTTGAATCTGTTGTTAAAGACAGACCAGTGTTACTCAACCGAGCGCCAACTTTGCACCGTTTGAGTATTCAAGCTTTCTTTCCAATTTTGGTAGAAGGTAAAGCAATTAAGATTCATCCTCTCGTTTGTTCTGCATTCAACGCGGACTTTGACGGTGACCAAATGGCGGTTCACGTCTTGCTCAGTAAACGTGCTCGAACTGAAGCTGAAGAATTGATGCTTTCAACCAAAAATATCTTAACTCCTGCAACAGGTCGTCCTATTACCGTACCTTCACAAGATATGGTTTTGGGTCTGTACTATATGACAAAAGGAAGAAAGAATACTCCTGGAGAAGGCTTAGTATTCTCAAACATTTCAGAAGTTGTTTACGCATATCAGCGCAAACAGGTTAATGTTCATGCGCATATTAAAGTGCGTTTAGCGTCTAAAACTATCATTGAAACAACCGTTGGTCGTGTTTTACTCTATGAAGCATTACCTGAAAATACCGAGTTTGAATGGATTAACAAAGCTGTTAAGAAAAAAGACCTTGTTAAATTAGTTGCTCGACTTTATAAAGCATTCGGTCCAGAAGCAACCGTTAAAGCTCTTGATAATATTAAGCAACTTGGTTTTAGCTATGCAACACTTGGAGGCATTTCGCTTTCCATGGAAAACTTAGTTATTCCAGAGTCAAAAAATGGAATTGTTGCTAAGGGCATAAAAGACGTTGGTAAAACTGAAAAACTTTATATGGATGGCGCAATCACCAACGGTGAACGCTACAACAAAGTTATTCAAATTTGGGCGCGAGCAACTGAAGATGTCACTAATGAAATGATCAGCGTTCTTGAGGATGAAGATCGTAATGCCTCTATAAATAGTGATAAGACACATATTCCTTTCAATCCTGTATTCATGATGCTTGATTCTGGTGCTCGAGGCTCTCGACAACAAATACGTCAGCTTGCGGGTATGAGAGGACTGATGGCAAAACCATCGGGCGAAATTATGGAAACTCCAGTTCTTGCAAACTTTAAAGAAGGACTGAACGTTTTTGAATACTTCGTTTCAACAAGCGGTGCTCGAAAAGGTCTTGCAGACACAGCATTAAAAACTGCTGACTCTGGTTACTTAACACGCCGTTTGGTCGACGTTGCTCAGGATGTGGTCGTTGCTCAGGATGATTGTGGAACACTTGGCTATATACGAGTAACAGATCTACGTGAATCGGGTGAAGTAATTCGTCCGCTTCCAGATCGAATTTTTGGTCGTATTGCAGCAGAAGACATTATCGATCCACTCTCAGGCAAACTTCTTGCTAAGCAAGGCGAGCTACTTATTGATCAGGTAATTGATAAAATTAAAGACTCTGCTGTCAGTGAAGTCTCTATTAAATCGGTATTAACTTGCCAAGCTCGACGCGGTATATGCATAAAATGCTATGGTATGGATCTCTCAACTTTACGCCTTGTTGACGTAGGAACTGCAGTTGGCGTTATTGCAGCTCAATCAATTGGTGAACCAGGTACACAGTTGACCATGAGAACATTCCACGTTGGTGGTACCGCAAGTGGTCTTGTAGAGCAAAACTTCTATAAAGTTCGTTGCGCTGGTAAAATTAGCTACCGTGGCGTTCATACGATTAAGAATCGCGAAGGCATTCTGACCGTCATGAATCGCAAGGCTAAGATTGTTATTGTTTCCGAGGATGGGCGTGAACGCGAAGAATGCCGCTTAGAATACGGTACACACATTCTCTTTGAAAATGGAAGCACAGTTACCGAAGGTCAAAAGATCGCAGAGTGGGATTCTCACAAAGTTATCATGACCGAAAAATCTGGTACCGTTAAACTGATTGATTTAATCGAAAACGTTACATACCAAGAACAATTTGATGAAACAACAAATACTTCAAGTAAAGTTATTCTTGAACGTCGAGACGAAAAACGTCAGCCATATATCGCTGTAACAGACAAGGTAGGCGGGGAAGAAGCACGCTATTACTTACCAACAGGCGCAATTTTGAGCGTTAAAGAAGGTGATCAGCTGCTCCCTGGTGATCCAATCGCAAAACTTCCTCGAGAAGAAAAGCGAACAAAAGATATTACCGGTGGTTTACCACGAGTTGCAGAATTATTTGAAGCTCGTATTCCAAAAGATACTGCCATTATCAGTGAAGTTGATGGTGTTGTTCATTTTGGCGGTGTTCACCGTGGCCAACGACGAGTAACAATCACTACTGAAGATAATGAAGTATTCGAGTACAACGTTCCTCGTAGCAGGCACTTAAACGTTGAAGATGGTGAAAGCGTGAAAGCTGGAGACGCTCTATCATCTGGCGTACCGAACGTGCATGATATTCTGAGAATTCTTGGACCAGATGAAGTACAAAAATACTTGGTCAAAGAAATTCAAGAAATTTACAGCCTTCAGGGCGTTGACATCAATGACAAACATATTGAAGTTATTGTTCGTCAAATGCTCCGCAAGGTCCGAGTTGTTGACCCAGGTGATACTAAATTTGTTGTTGGTGATCGTATTGATAAAATTCACCTACAAGCAATCAATAAATTAATCGTTAAGGAAGGCAAAAAAGCCGCTATGGCTAAGCCTATCTTGATGGGTATTACTAAGTCATCTCTTGGTACTGAAAGCTTTATTTCAGCAGCATCGTTCCAAGAAACAACCCGCGTCTTAACTGAAGCCTCTTTAGTTGGACAAGTTGATTTCTTATACGGCTTGAAAGAAAACGTTGTAATTGGTAAGCTTATACCTGCTGGAACTGGTATTCCTTCGTTCAGATTGAAGCATATCGGTGAAGATGTTTCAGAACTTGAACAAAGAGCTCGAAAAGAAGAGCTCCTTGAAATTGGTTTAGATAATATTTCTCTTAAACAAGAGAGTTAATAGCAGGTTTAAAGGCGCGTAGCTCAGGGGTAGAGCATTGCTTTGACGTAGCAAGGGTCAGCGGTTCGATTCCGCTCGCGCCTACCATCCGCCTTCGCCCCTTTGGAGTTAAGGCGAGACAAGTCAGTGGTCTCTTTATGTGAGGCTATGGCGTAATATAGAAAATATGCGAAGTACGAATAAACGTTTAATTGTGGAGCTTGATAGCATATGTTAAAAAAACAAACAAAAGATAAGATTGTTTCTCAGTTTGCTCGTTTTCAAGGTGATACCGGATCTTCAGAAGTGCAAGTAGCGATCTTATCGCAACGCATTCGCGAAGTGGCAGAACACCTTAAGCAATTTCCAAAAGATTTTCACTCTCGCCAAGGGTTATTGAAACTCGTTAGTGACCGTCGCTCTTTTTTAAACTACTTGAAAAAGACCAATATACCGGTTCACGACAAGTTGTTGACATCTCTCAAGAGTGAAGGGTTGATGTAAGAACTGCAAGTTCATACTGTGCAAACTTGTCGAAATACGTTCTTTATTCAAAAGGAAGCCATGCAAAAAAAATTTCACTTACCTAAGTTCAATCTCGAAGTTGAAGTAAACAAGTTTGCTCGTCAAGCAGATGGCTCAGCATGGATCCGATGTGGAAATAACATCGTCCTTGCAACAGCAGTTGCATCAAAAGAACCAAAAGAATTTGCAGGTTTTTTACCACTCACTGTCGAGTATCGTGAAAGAACATCTGCAGCTGGAAAATTTCCTGGCGGCTTTTTCAAGCGCGAAGGAAAGCTTTCTGATGCTGAAGTTCTTGCGTCTCGTCTGATTGATCGTCCAATCAGACCCCTTTTTCCTCATGATTTTTATAATGAGGTTCAGATTGTTTCAACTGTTTACTCTTCCGATGGAAAATTTCCTACAAACATTCTTAGTTTGATTGGATCTTCTTTAGCTCTTACCATTTCCAATATCCCATTCTTGGGTCCTGTTGGAGCCGTTCAAATTGGCAAAGTGGATGGGGCATGGAAATTCAATCTCTCGTACGAAGAACAAGAAAAATCTGATAGTAATATTGTTGTTGCAAGTACTCAGAGCGGAATTTGCATGGTAGAAGGGCATTGTAATAATGCCTCTGAACAAGAACTTATTGACTTGTTACTTCAAGCACATGAGTTAAACCAAGAGCAAATTAACTGGCAGCTTCAAATTCAAGCTGAACTTGGCATTACAAAATCAACAGTTCCTTCAAAAATAGACTTTGAATCTTGGACTCAACGAGTAAGTGAAGTATTTACGCTTGACGTTGCACAAACACTTTTTGCTCCGACCAAAGACACACGTAGTGCCGCTATGGACAAAGTAGAAGATATGATTAAAGGGCATTTTGCAGCTGATATCGAAGCTGGAAATGTAACCACTACGGTTCTTAATACAGTTTTTGAGTCGATTCTTGCAAAGCATATGCCAGATTTAATGGCAAAAACTCAAACACGTGTTGATGGTCGTCGCTTTGATGAAATTAGACCAATTTATTCAGAAACAAGCACCTTGCCTTGTGTTCATGGTTCAGCCCTTTTTCAACGCGGTGAAACTCAAGCACTTGCAAGCTTAACGCTTGGCTCTGGACAAGACGCTCAGAAATACGAGTCCTTGATTGGTGGCGCAAAAGAGCGCTCATTTATGTTGCACTATAATTTCCCACCATTTGCAACCGGTGAAGTTAAGCCAATGAGAGGAACAGGTCGTCGTGAAATTGGACATGGCTACTTAGCTGAAACTTCCTTTTATAACGTTCTTCCTTCTCAAGAAAAATTTCCTTATACCATTCGTTCTGTTTCCGACGTATTGGAATCAAATGGCTCATCATCAATGGCAACTGTATGCGCTACAACATTAGCGCTCATGGATGCCGGTATACCAATTAAGGCAATGGTCAGCGGCACTGCAATGGGACTCATGCGCGACTCAACGGGTGCATTTCATGTGTTAACCGATATTCTTGGGTTTGAAGATGCTTTTGGTCTTATGGATTTCAAGGTAACAGGGACAACTGAAGGTATCATGAGTTTTCAGCTCGATATCAAAGATAAAGTAGGTCTTCCTCGAGAAGTACTGGTGAAAGCACTCGAACAAGCACGCATTGGAAGATTATTTATTTTAGAGGAAATGCGTAAGACATTAGCAACTCCTCGACCTGAACTATCAGCACTTGCACCACGCATCTCCACTGTTAAGATTGACACCGATAAAATCGGATTGCTGATCGGACCCGGTGGCAAAACTATCAAAGAAATTGTTGCAAAAACAGGTACTCAAATCGATATTGAAGATGACGGTACCGTTAAGATTTTCTCACGCGATCAAGCATCATCACTTGAAGCTGAAGCATGGATTAAAGCTCTTGTTGGAGATCTTGAAGTTGGTGCTGTTTTCAATGGAACAATTCGACGATTTACCGAATTTGGTATCTTTGTTGAAGTTGCTCCAGGACGAGATGGACTTGTTCATATCTCAACCATTGCAAAGAGCGTACAACATGATATTGAGAGAAATTACAGACTTGGAGACAAGCTCACGGTAAAAGTAACAGCATATGATAAAGACTCTGGTCGAATCCGCCTTGTTGCACCTGAACTTGAAAATCCTCGTTCTTAACCCATCAATTAAAGGTCTCCTTGCATGGAAATGAAGCAACGCCCCGACGGTCGAGCTGGACACGAAATTCGGCACATTACAATCTCGTACGACACCTTTGGTTATGCCGATGCATCTGTTTTCTTCGAGCTTGGACAAACAAAAGTTCTAGCATCGGTGACATTACAGCAAGGGGTACCTCCTTTTCTTAAAGGCCAACGAGTTGGTTGGCTTTCTGCAGAATATGCAATGCTTCCTGCTGCAACACATCAGCGAACTATGCGCGAGTCATTACAAGGAAGACAGAATTCTCGTAATGTTGAAATTTCTCGTTTAATTGGACGCTGCCTACGTGCAACAGTTGACCTTACTCTTCTTGGCGAACGAACAATAGTTATTGATTGCGATATTTTGCAAGCTGACGGTGGGACACGAGTTGCATCGATTACCGCTGCTAGTCTTGCACTGGAAGTTGCTATTGGACGATGGATTGCACGAGGCATTATTCCTCGCAGCATCCTTAAAACTCGCATTGCTGCAATTTCTGTTGGGCTTGTCAAAGGAATTCCATGCGTAGATCTATCGTATCTTGAAGATAGCTCAGCTGAAGCAGATTTTAATTTCGTTGTTTCAGCACAAGGTGAGCTGGTAGAAGTTCAGGGGACCTCTGAAAAGGCGCCAATACCTTGGAATATTTTTGAATCACTTAGAATACTAGCTATAAAAGGAATCGATGACCTTTTATCACAATGCTCTGCACCTACTCATGGGCAGCCAGCGCTAGAAAATCATAGTCGTCGAGCAATGGAACGTCCATCTGGACGACAGACTCAACGTCATAATAATCATGAACAAAAGCCTGGTTTATTTAGCTTAGCAAATCGACTCAATAAGCCCGAGTAGTCATGCTCTCTCATCAACCAATCTTCTTGTTTATAGGTATGACTTTTTTGGCATTATGTGTAAACAGCTGCATTCATCGCACATCGCTAATCACTCATACAAATATAAAAAACTGCAATATCCCGCTTTATATTCAGCTTCCAGAAAATAAGCATGTTTTTGATGCTATTACACCACTCGTTTATGAAACAATAACACACCGATTTAGACGTATAGGCTATTATTTGGTTAATAATCGGAACGATGGATATCTTTTGAAAATTACAATAAAATCACTATATCCTCAAACAAAATTTGTGTCGCCTGACATCTTGCTTTTCCATGTTCGCATGCGACTTGTCTTGCTTTGTGAACTTTTTGATTTTAACAATGAAGCAATTGGCTCAAAAACCTTTGAGGGGTCAACCTTGATTTCAAAATCAATAGATCCTATCCTAAGAAGTGACTTTTTTTATTTTGAATACAAAAAGATACTTGAGCGTATGGCTCCTATTATAGAACATCATTTCAGGCCTATTCTGACTAAAAAATTTGTATAGAATGATACACTTTCAAACCTTTTTACAATCATTATACGATCCTGAATTTTGGAAATCGGCTCCCTGTTTTGTATTTCAAGGACAAGAGTTTCCGTCGCTTTTCTTTTCTTCACTTTTTGATCTTATAACACAAAAAAATATTCTACCCGTTTCACTTCAGAGGCTACCACTTCATAGTGCATCTAAGTCCAACGTACAAGCAAGCCTTGGACAATCCTTTTTAGGATCATGCAATTTTTATTGGCTTGGTTATCTTGATGAAAGTGAAAAATGGCATAAAGAATCTAGCTCTGAACTTTGCTTATACAAAGGGCCAAATGTAATTGCATTTTTTGCAAAGAGCGAGCTTAAGGTGCCTCAATCGGGAAATATTACATTAGTCCAGATAGATCATGTTGTTAATTTTGAACTATTCAGTCTACTTCAAAATATTTTTGGGGCTACACTCCCTGAAAAGAAAACTTTATTTATTCGAAAACTTTTTAAAATACAACCAAATATCTCACTTGATACCGCCTGCATGCTCATCAATTATATTGATCTAACCAGCGTAAAGATGATTGCTCAGAGCGAAAAATATCTTCTTGGGCTTGTAAGTTCACAACCATCACTTACACAACTTTCAGAATATTTTTTTAGCAAAAATCCAGAGAGATTCTTTAATCTCTGGATGACGTTACAAAATGATTACCCCGAGATTTTTTGGATTACTTTTTGGAGTGAGCAAATTTGGAGAGCTCTTAACGTTATCCAATATCTGAATAAAAAAGATTTTATTAATGCAAAAAAAATGAGTTTTAGACTCCCCTATTCGTTTCTTAAAAAAGATTGGCAATTCCATAAAAGAGCAGATCTTGCAGAGCTCATTGAGCAGCTTTATACTGCTGATTATGCACTCAAGCGAGGATCCAGCTTCCCTACACTTGATCTTTTGTACGTTCGTCACTTTACTCAATCATCATCCTATAAATCTGAAAGCTGACACGCTATGTCTTCTCCTCTTTCATTACATGATTTTATTAGGCGTGAAGTTAAAAAAATGGTTATTGGCATTGGACTCAAAGGGCAAGGTAATATCTATCCATTGGTCATGGAAGAGATTGAAAAAACAATTATTGAGCTTGTTTTGCAAGAAACAAATTATAATTATTTTGCAACAGCGAAAATACTTGGTATCAGCCGAAGCACACTCTATCGAAGAGTCGAAGCACTCAAAATCACTGATTAATATTTCTTACTCATACATACTTGAATCTTTGAATCGATCAGTTACGCTTTAATGCGTTTACCAATTATTCTATTCACTCTTTTTTAGGAGATGTATGAAACGCCAACTATCATTCATAATTCGTCTTGCTCTATGTACATTGCACACCTTTTTAGCACTTACAGCTTCTAGCGATGTAAGCCAATCTTCCGTTACTCCTAAAACAAAACCTACTATTGCAGTACTCAACACCTGTTGCCTTAAGGAAAAGCATTTTGAAACCCTTCGTGCCTATGGAAATGTAACAATATACCATGGCACAAATACCCAAAAAGATGCTCTTGAACGCCTTAAAGATATTAATATTGCTATCGCTGATCCATACAAGGTTTCTTATAATCGAGAACTTTTTGAAAAAACACCCTGTTTAAAGATGCTTACCATCAACGCAATTGGCTATAACTTAGTTGACGTTACAGCTGCACGCCAACACGGCATTTCAGTTGCAAATATTGCCGGATTTTGCAGTGATTCAATAGCAGAGCATACCATGGGACTGATGCTGGCAGTCGTTCGCAAAATTACGTTGGGAGATAAACTACTACGTGAAAGCCCTTTTGAAGTGAATTCGAATAACCCTGCTCATGATATCTTTCTTACACGCAACCTTAGAGGCAAAACTTTGGGAATCATTGGTCTTGGGCATAGTGGTGCACGTGTAGCAAAGCTTGCTCATGCATTTGGCATGAATATTGTTGCTTACAACCGTTCCCCTAAATGTGTAGAACATGTAACTCAAATGTCTTCATTGGAAGAAGTACTCAAGGCTTCTGATGTTATATCACTCCATGTACCGCTTACACAGACAACTGAAAATTTAATTGGCGAAAAAGAACTCGCACTTATGAAACCCTCTGCCATAATTATCAACACAGCGCGTGGACAAATCATCAATACACAAGCGCTTTACAATGCACTTACCAATAAAAAAATTGCTGGTGCAGGACTAGATGTTTTGACTGAAATTAATAACAGCAACCCTTTGCTCACCTTGGATACAATTGTATTCACGCCACATTCTGCCTTTTGTTCGCAAGAATCACAGGAGAATATGGCAAACACATTAGTTCAAAATGTCATCTCATTCATACAAGATAATCCAATAAATATTGTAAACTAACTTGCTTTAAAGGGGATTTGATCATTAAAAATGTAATGATCAAATCTCAAAATTTTTGTCTGGTAAAAATCCACCAACTTGCGTCTCCCAGAGCGTTTTATAAAGCCCTTCTTTTTCTATTAATTCTTGATGAGCTCCATCTTCAACAATTTCTCCTTGCTCAAATACAAGAATGCGA
>Ga0154020_10000156_pt1 | contig 77967 bp, 65 predicted proteins | sample Klosneuvirus_201_FD_109709 | JGI IMG/M metagenome (GOLD analysis project Ga0154020, IMG submission 109709) | Active sludge microbial communities from wastewater, Klosterneuburg, Austria - Klosneuvirus_20160825_MG | ecosystem: Engineered > WWTP > Aerobic digester > Activated sludge | place...
ATTGCTTCCCGAACCACCCAATCCAAATATTATTGCTGCCATCCTTCACTATGTTGCCAGCATGGGCGCAATTCACTCGACTCAAGCTCTTATCACTCAACCATAGACTGGCGAAGGTATTGTATCCCTAAAAGCAACAACTGTCATTAGGAATGCTTGACCATATATAGACCGATTGGTATAATCGGTCGCAATCTGTTGAAGTGGCAGGCAAATTGGAGGACAAGATGGCAGACAGCAATCCAGAAGCACAAAGCGGCCCGCCGATGCCGCGCATCATGTACCAGATCGCGAACCCCATTGTGGGTGCGGTGCTGCACTCGCCGCTGCACGGCATGATGAGCGGGCGGTTGATCCTGCTCAGCTTTACGGGCCGCAAGAGCGGCACGCAATACACGATCCCGGTCGGCTATCTGCAGGAAGCAAACCGGCTCTATGTCTTCACGCACAGCAGTTGGTGGAAGAATCTGCGCGGCGGCGCGCCGGTGACGGTGCAGTTGCGCGGGACAGAGGTGCAGGGTGCGGCCAACGTGGTGGAAGACGAGGCCGCAATTATGCAGATCATCCACAAGCTGGTGGCGCGCGATGGCGACAAGATGGCGCAGCGCATGGGCTTCTTCAAGGAACAGCCGGGCGGGCCGCCGGCGCTGGTGATTCCACCCAACGCCACCTTTCTGTCCATCGACCTGGTGGAGCCACGCGGATGACGGCGGCGCGCGACCAGATTATCGAAACCGCGTGCGACCTGCTGGAAAGCCAGGGCTTTCATGCCACTGGCTTGAACCAGATCGTCAAGGAGAGCGGCGCGCCCAAAGGTTCGCTTTACTACTACTTTCCGCAGGGCAAGGATGAGATCGCTGAGGCGGCGATTGCGCGCGCGGGCAGCGCTACCGCGCAGCGCATCGCGGCGAGCCTAGCGGAGATCGATGACCCGGCGGAGGCAGTCAGCACGTTTGTCGCCAACATCGCCGGTTACGTGGAAGCGTCAAGTTTTCGCAGCGGCGGCCCTTTGATGACCATCGCGATGGAGACCGCCGCCACCAATGAACGGCTGAACCTGGCCTGCCGCACCGCCTATCAGCAGTTTCAAGGCGCGTTCGAGGCGAAGCTGACAGCCAGCGGTTTTAGCGCCGAACGCGCGCTGGCGCTGGCAATCTTCATTTTGTCGGCGATCGAGGGCGGCATCATCCTGAGCCGCACCTATCACAGTGGCGACCCGCTGCGCCGCGTGGCGGTAGAACTGGGCGCGCTGCTGCGCACCGCCAGCCGCAGGTGAATAGCATCAGCAAGCAGGGTGAACTGCAAACACGAAGACACGAAGACGCAAAGGGGCGCTAAGAAAAGCTAAAGACATGGCAAATCCCTTTGTGCGCTTCGAGCCTTGGTGGTAAAGCTTTTTTGAACAGCAATCAAACAAGGAGACCGAAAATGACCGACTCAGCATCACTCACAGGCAAGAAAATCCTCGTCTACGGCGCTACGGGTTCGCAGGCAGGCTCGATTCCATGGAAGCTGCTGGAGCAGGGAGCCATTCCACGCATCCTTACGCGCAACCCAGAAAAGGCAGCCAAGCTGCGCGACGCCGGCGCCGAGATCGTCGTGGGCGATCTCAACGACCCGGCCAGTCTGGCGGCCGCCAACACCGGCGTCGATGCGGTGGCGCTGCTGATCCCGGCTTTTGGCGGCGATCCGATGGGAGCGCCGCGGCTGATGCGCAACGCGGTGGAAGCGGCGCGCGCGGCGGGCGTCAAGCTGATCGCGTGGAACAGCAGCGGGCCGATGATCGAGGAGCGTACCGGCTTCCCGATGTACGACCTACGCCTCGACATGGTTGAGGCGCTGCGTCAGGGCGGCGTGCCGTCGATCATCATCCAGCCGACTGTCTATCTGGAGAATCTGCTGGGACCGTGGACGCAGCCCAATATCGTTGAGCGCAACGAGCTGACCTATCCGGTCGCCGACGACGCACGGCTGGGCTGGATTGCGTCGGCGGATGTGGCGGCCTTTGTGGTGGCGGCGTTGGCGCAGCCGCAGCTTGCCGGCCAGAAGATCGTCGTCAGCGGCATGAGGAATCTCAGCGGGCCGGAGCTGGCGCAGGAAGTCAGCGCCGGGCTGGGACGGGAGATCTCCTACCGCGCCATGCCGCTGGAAGAATTTGGCGCCGCACTCGACAAGGCATTTGGCCCCGGCGCCGGACAGGGCGGTGTCACCGGCTATAAGTTCCAGGAGGAGAACCGCGACCGCATCGCCACCTGGGTGGAGATGGCACCGGTGCTGGAGAAGTTGCCGGTGCAAATGACGAGCGTCAGCCAGTGGGCGGCGCAGTTTGCACCCGCGTTCAGTCCGGTGGAGGTGCAGCAGTGAGGATTGCAGTCTTTGGCGCCACCGGGCGCACGGGCAAGCATGTGGTGGAGCAGGCGCTGGCCGCGGGCCATGAGGTCGTCGCCTTTGTGCGCACGCCCGCCAAACTGGGCATTGAGCACGCGCGCCTGACGGTAGTGCAGGGTGACGTGCAGGATAAGGCGCAGGTCAGCCAGGCGATTGCCGGCGTCGATGCGGTGATCAGCGCGCTGGGGCCGACGGAGAACAAGCCGACCTATCAGGTGACGGCGGGCACGGAGAACATCATCACTGCCATGCACGCGCACGGCGTACGCCGGCTGGTGATCTCGGCGGGTGCGGGTGTGGGCGACCCCAACGATGCGCCCAAGATCATGAACCATGTGGTGAATCTACTGCTGAAGCTGGTGGCGCGCCACGTCTACGAAGATATGAAACAGGTGGTGGAGAAGGTGCGCGCCTCGAACCTGGACTGGGTGATCGTGCGCGTGCCGATGCTGACCGACGACCCGCCGACCGGTGTGGTGCAGGTGGGTTATGTGGGCAAAGGCATGGGCATGCGCATCAGCCGGGCGGACATGGCCGAGTTCATGCTACGCCAGGTGAGCGACGACGCGTATCTGCACAAAACGCCGGCAATCAGCAACTAGCCAACACTTTGACGCGGAGGCGCTGAGAGAAAAATTTGCTAGAGTTCTCTCCGCCTCTGCGCCTCTGCGTCAAATCAATTTAAGAAAGATGGAAGTGGTTTAGATGGCTGCAACAATTCTGGTGACGGGTGCGTCAGGCAATGTCGGCGCCGAGATCGTTAAGCTGCTGCTGGCGGAGGGGCTGGCGGTGCGTGCGGCGGATCGCAAGCCGGCGCGGCTCACACAGCGCTTTGGCGACCAGCTTGAAACTGTAGAATTTGACTTTGTGCGGCCGGAAACTTACGCCGCCGCGTTTGCCGGCGTGGAGAGCATGTTTCTCATGCGCCCACCGCAGATTACCGATGTCAAAAAGTATATCGCACCGGCGCTGGATGTGGCGCAGCAGGCTGGTGTGCGCCACGTCGTCTTTCTCTCACTGATCGGGATCGAGAACAACCAGCAGGCGCCGCACTACGCGGTGGAGCAATATCTGGTGGCGTCGCCGATGAGCTACACGTTTCTGCGCGCCAGCTTCTTCATGCAGAACCTCAACACGACGCACCGCGACGAGATTCGCAAGCGCAGCGAACTCTTTGTGCCGGTCGGCAAGGGCAAGACCAGCTTTATCGACGTGCGCGATATCGCTGCGGTGGGCGCGCTGGCCCTGTCGCAGCCGGGTCACGAAAACAAAGCTTATGACCTCACCGGCAGCGAGGCGCTCGATTACTACCAGGTCGCTGAGATTTTCAGCGAGGTGCTGGGGCGGCCGATCACTTACCGCAACCCATCGTCGCTGAGTTTTCTGTGGCGGCAGGTGCGCGGCGGCGCCTCGCTGCCTTTTGCCGTGGTGATGACGTGGCTTTACAACTCGACGCGCAAGGGAATGGCCGCGCAGGTCACAGAGGAAGTGCAGCGACTGCTAGGCCGCCCGCCGATCACCTTCCGGCAGTATGTGGTCGATTATCAGGATGTGTGGCGGTGAGGGCTGGCGCTGCGTGCAAAGCTTTTTGGGTAGCGATTGCGAGAGCGTAATTCTATACCAGCTCGATCTGCAATCTGCGCCCCAAGGCGGCAGCGGCCTTTTCGAGCGTCGCCAGTGTAGCAGATTCACTGTGTGCATCGAGCAGTCTATTTACGGCTGCACGGCTGGTGTTCATACGGCGCGCCATCTCCGCCTTAGTGATTTGCTGTTCTTGCATCAAGCTGGCAATCTGAAAGGCCAAAACGCGTTTAGTGGCCACGGCTTCCGCCTCAGCGAGTCGACCTTCTTCTGCCAGAAAATCATCCAGGGTGCTTCCCAAATGCTTTGCGTTCATCATACCTCCCTCATTTTTCACGCAGTGATTGAAGTCGGCGTCTGGCCAGTTGCAAATCCTGCAGTGGCGTCCTCTGCGACTTCTTGATGAACCCATGTAGCAGAACTATCGTATCTTCCTCTACGGTGAAAATTACGCGTGCAATACGTTCTGAAAGTCTGGATCGCACTTCCCACAAGCTTCTCTCCAGTTTGCGAATCAGGGGCATACCAAGCGACCAACCGTATTGCGCCGTTTTCAAGTCGTCTCCGATGATTTTTCTGTCCTCCAGTGTTAGCGATTTGAGCTACTCGCGCACTGGCTCATTGCCTCCGGTGGTCCGATAAAAAATTACGCGTAGCCGAAGTTCGCTGCTCATAGGCATTATGTATCAAAAATGGTTCACTTTGTCAAACAAAAAAGGCTCAACCGGAATTGATGGGGTCGGGTCTTACGTGCCGGGGACGGGCTGATCGCTGTCTGCTCAACCGAAGCACCGCAAGCCCGTCCCCGGCACGTAACTACACGAGATCCGCTTGACCCACAAAAAATAGTGTCATTGTGGGAAGAAGGGGCGCCACTTAGCACAGTCAGTTTGACGCAGTCGGTGTCTGCCTGTTGCTGTTCTTATAAATTTCCCACAGCAGGATCGAACCGGCGCACGCGACATTGAGCGAGTTGACCGCGCCTGCCAGGGGAATGCTGATTGTATAGTCACACAAGTTTTGGAGCGCGACGCTCATGCCTTTGGCTTCATTGCCAAGAATCAGCGCAATCGGCTTTTGCAGCGTGTGTGTTTGCAGCGACGCTTCACCGCTCGAATCCGTGCCCACCAGTTGAAGATGGTGCTTTTGCTTTTGCACCGCAAGCCACTGTTCAAGCTCATGCAGCGCAGGGACGGCGATCAGCTTCGCATGAAAGATGCTCCCAAGACTTGCCCGAATGACCTTTGGATCGTACACATCGATGGCGTGACCCACGACCAGGATTGCATCCACGCTGAAGGAATTTGCCGACCTGACGAGCGACCCAAAATTCCCATGGTCGCTGGGACGATCAAAGATCAGCACAAAGGGGGTCTCCGGCAGCCGTAGATTGGATAGCTCCACGACGTTTATCTTTGCCGTGGCGATCATCTCCGAGGGGTTTTCTTTGTCGCACAAATTTTTATAGAGGGCGCCGCTCATCTCAATTATTTTTGCAGTTTCATGCGCCTGGATGAGCTGTTTTCCCCAATCCGACAGCCGATCCACGTCCGCCGCAATGATGCGCGTCAATGCAACGTTTGCATTGACGGCCTGCTTGATCGATTCAATCCCTTCGATGAAGACTTCGCCGGATTTGCTCCGTTTTGTCCGGTTTAGTTTCAGGGCTTGAATGACTTGATATTCTGCATTCTCTGTACTGATTAGTAACTTCTTCATACAGCGCGGTTATTCGCTGGCTTCCGCGCGCCATGCTGCGCCTTCAACGAGGTCGTCGTCGGGATGGCTGACGACGGTCTGGCTTTGCTCGCGCAGATATTGTTGCAGATAGTAAGGGCCGCCCGCACCCCGATTGGTATTGCTGCTGCCCTTCCAGCCGCCAAAGGGTTGATAGCCGGGCCACGCGCCGGTTGTGGCGCTGGTGGCGCGGTTGAGATAGATGACGCCGGCCTCGATCGTGTCGAGGAAGCGCTGCGCCTCATCCTGGTCGCGCGTGTAGCAGCCCGCGGTTAGCCCAAAATCCACGTCGTTGGCGCGCCGGAGTGCGTCGTCGAAGTTATCGAAGCTTGCCACCGCCACGATGGGCAGGAACATCTCCTGCCTCCAGAGAGGATGCTCCTCCGGCAGATCGGTGACGACGGTCGGCGCCACGTAATAGCCGTGCGGGGCCAGCGTCTTGCCGCCGGTCAGGATGCGCCCATGTGCGGCCAGTTCGGCTGTGAAGGTCTGGTAATTCTCATAGGCGCGGCGGTTGATGACCGGCCCCATCCAGTTGTCTGCGTGCGTCGGGTCGCCGATCTGCACCTGTTCGGCCAGCGCGGTCAGCTTGGCAAGAAAGGCGTCTTTGATGCTCGCGTGCACGTAGACGCGCGAACACGCGGAGCACTTTTGCCCCGTCAGCCCAAAGGCTGCGCGCGCCACGCCTTGCGCGGCCATGTCGAGGTTGGCGCTTTGCGCGACAATGGCCGGGTTTTTGCCGCCCATCTCGGTGATCACCGGGCGGGGGCGCGCGCCACGCGCGGTCTTGGCGTAGATTTCCATGCCGACGCGATAGCTGCCCGTAAAGGTGAAACCATCCACGTCCGGGTGATCGACCAGCGCGCGGCCGGTCTCCTTCTGCCCGGTGACCATATTGACGACGCCCGCCGGCACGCCCGCGTCGACGAAACACGCCATCAACAGCGTCGGGCTGAAGGGAGCGTCTTCGGCAGGCTTGAGTACGACGGTGTTGCCCGCCAGGATCGCGGCCGCGGTCGGCCCGCCGGAGAGCGCCACCGGAAAGTTGAAAGGCGCAATTACGCCCCAGACGCCATAGGGTTTGAGGATGCTGGTGTTGCGAAAGTGCTCCGTCTCGTTCTGCTGAGGCGCCACAAAGCCGTTGTGCTGTTCCATGACATCGCAATAGCGGCGGATGAAATCAGCGGTTTCCTCCACGTCGCCCAACGCCTCCAGCCGGTTCTTGCCGACCTCGAGGCTGTCGACCGCGGCGATGTCGAACAGGCGTTCGCTGATGAGCGCGGCCACCTGGCGCAGCAGCGCGACGCGATCCTGCCAGGGCGTGGCGCGCCAGGCAGGGAAAGCCGCACGCGCCGCCTGGACGGCCCGGTCAATGTCGCCCGCGTCGCCCTCCTGAAAATGTCCCATCGCCACACTCGTGTTGATCGGGCTGTAGGTCGTGTAGGTGGTGCGCGCGGCGCCCCACGCGCCATCGATCAATAGGCGATGGGTCTGGCCAAGCCCGGCGCGCGCCGCGGTTAGGGCGTCCTCATAGTAGGCGTGCAACAGCGGGTCAGGGCTGCCGAGTGTGGAATAGGTGACTTTGATGTGTTTGCGATTGTTCATGATTGTCCTTCAGTTTGTGGGTGGGTCGAAAAATTGTGCGAACAGGGCCTCGATCTGAGCGTCCTGCACCTCCGCGGCCAGGTTGCGGCCGTGCTGCGCTGACAACTGGAGATTCGCCTGGTCGTCCATCGCTTTATAGATGCGGCAGAGCAGGAGATGAATCACGGCGGTGGCCTTGCGGTCGCCCATCGCTGTATAGCTGGCGAGGCTTTGCCGCGCGTTGACGAGCGCTTCCTGTTCATTGCCGAAATAGTGCGCCAGCTTGGCCTGCGCAAAGAGGATCGCAGCGTGTTCGGTCTGGTCGTTGACTGTGGCGTTCACCATTTGCGCCTGGGTGGTGTATTGCTGCGCCAGGGTTAATTGTTGCTCGCGCACCGCAATATCGGCGAGCAAACGCAGCGTGCGCGAGCGCACGACCTCGCCGCCATCCGGTGGGAGCAGATGCAACGCGTCGGCGCACAGCTCACTCGCCTGTGCGTACGCGTCCCGATCATAGGCGATCGACGCCTGCCGGCAGCGCACCGCGGCCACGCCTGCCGGCTGTTCCAGGCGCGCATAGGTCGCCTCGGCGCGCTGCAAGGTTTCCTCGGCGTCGGCGTAGACGCCCAATTCGATCTCGACATCGGCCAGATCGACCAGCGCTTCCGCCATGCGCATCTGGTTGCCGCTTGCCGTATAGCCGGCAATCGCCGTGTGAAGCAATTCCTGCGCGGCCGTGTAATCGTCTTGCCGCAGGGCGATGCGTCCGAGGAAAAAGGCAAAACGCGTGCTGTGTATGTCGTCCTGCAGCGCGCGCGCGGCTTCGAGACCGGCCAGAAAACCCTGGCGAGCATGATGAAAGCGCACGCGCGCAAACCAGGGCGCCGACGCCGCATCGACGAGCGCCAGCAGTTCTGGCCACGCCTGCAACTGCTGCGCCACCGCCACGGCATGGAGCAGGTGCTCCCAGGCGTGCTCCAGGGAGGCAAAGTCACCGGCTGCGCGCTGGGTGAACTCCCGATAATAGCTCACAAAGCGATGCTGCATCTGCACCTGATCGGGCAGCTCGGCCAGCTTTTCGAGGGCAAAATCGGCCAGCAGCCGATGCTGGACATAGTGTTCGTCGTCCGCAAGCTTGAGCATGGAGAGCGTCGCCAGCAGGTCAAGCTGGTCAAGCGCCTCATCGCGATTGCAGGCGCAAATGGCGGCGATGGCTTCCGCGGTAAAAGGACGCCCATCGAACAAGCCGGTCAAGGCAAATGTGCGCTGGAGCGCGGCGGTCAGACTGTCCCAACTGACGTCAAAACTGGTGCGCACCGAACGGTTGCTGATGCCGTGCGCCAACCGCGCCGACGCCGAACGCAGGCTGCGCACCATGCGCGCCAGGTCGCGCCGCGGCGAAACCAGGATGCGTTGCGCGGCGATTTCCATCGCCAGCGGCAACCCGCCCAGCAGCGCGCACAATTCTTCGGCTGCGCTCTGTTCGGCGGCGACCGGCGCCTCGCCTAGAAAATGCGCCAACATTTCGATCCCACTTTGTGCGGCCAATTCGCGCAGGTCAACGATCTCGCTGGCGTAGAGCGCAACCTCGGCGCGGTCGCGCGTGGTGACCAGCACCGGGCACGCGGCCGCGCCGGGCAGCAGCAGGTCGATCGATTTGCCGGCGACCACGTCGTCCAACACGATGAGCGCGCGCCGGTCGGACAGGATGTCACGCATCGCCGCGGCGCGCGCTTCGTAGCTGGTGATCTTGCTGAGGTCGCGGTCGAAGGCAAGCGCCCAGCTTTGCAGGATGTCCATCGGTGCGTCGGTGGCGACGCGCCCCCACAGGACGCCGTCGGCAAAGTGGCTGCGCAGTCGATCCGCCATCGCTGCGGCGAGCGCGGTTTTGCCGACGCCGCCCATGCCCACGATGGCGACCACCGCGCCGCGTCCCGACCGGGTGAGACATGCGACAAGTTGCTCGACTTCCTGGCTGCGCCCCGCAAGATAGGCGGGCGGCGCGATGGCTTGAAAAGGTGCACGTCGCGGCGTAGCTTCCACCCCAGAGAGTGAAGCGTCGACGCGCTCAGGCCGGTCGAACGCGCCGGCCAGGATGCGGTCGTAGAGGGCGTTGGTCTCGGCGGAAGGAGGCACACCCAGTTCGTCCATCAGCGCCGACGCACATGCATCGTACTGCTTGAGTGCGGCGCCACGCTGCCCATCAAGCGCCAGCAGCCGCATCTTGAGGCGGTGAACCTCCTCACGTTCGGGCACAAGGTCAAGCAGATGGCTGCACGCGTCGATGCCCGCGGTCAACATGCGCCCTTCTTCCGCACATACGCCGGCCAGCCGATAGAGAATCTGATGAATCTGCCGCTCGACCAGGTCGCGCTGAGCAACCAGCCACTCGACAAAGAGCGGCGAACTCTCCTCCAGTTGTGAATCCAGCCCGTCGAGAAAGACGCCGTTGACAAGACGGCTCACCGCGTGGAGTTCTTCCAGGGAGGGCGCGGCCGACGCGGCCACGCGCTGGAGTTCGCGCACGTCGATGTGGCAGTGCGCTAGATTCAGCCCAAGCCGCCCGTCGGCGTCGAGCAGAGAGCCATCTTTCAGGTCGCCCAGCAGGTGTAACTCGCCGCGCAGATAGGCGCGCGCTTTTTGATCCGGCCAGTCGGACCAGAAAAGACCGGCCAGCCGCTCGCGCGTTTCCAGCGTGCCCACGGTCGCGAGATAGAAAAGCAGGGCGCGCGCTTTGATGCTGTTGCGGCGCAGGTTGAAAGGTGCGCCGTTCAATGTGATCTGGGGTGCACCCAGTAACTTCAGGTCGAGCATCGTCATGACCAGTGCAAAGAGCTGAATACGCCGGCTCCCCAGTATACGGTCAACGTTTGGCGCTGTCCAGCGCACCGATGCAGCGGGTGGTGAAGTTCAAGTGAGTGAAGTCCTCCAAAGCTTATGGCAGCTGTTTGCCATCAACGCGGGATCAACGCGACGCAGGCTAGGATAGCCTCAGACAACAACCTGACTGATCCAAAGCCGAGTTATACGCTCGGCGCCTACGAGAGAGGGATTCTGATGCTCACTGCTTATCACCGCCAGACTGTCTCCGCTACACCGCTTCATCGCCTGCCGGCTCACACGGCCAGCAAGCAGACGCTGCCCGGCGCCGAGATGCGCATCTATCGCCTGATGGCCATGACCCTGCCCCCCTTCAGCAGCGAGCCAGAACGTGCGTTGCTGACCTTACAGCGCAACCTGCCGCTGTTGGAATATCTGGCGCAGCGCATGAATGCGGCCGAACATTCCGTGCACACCGCCTCCGAGCTCGATGCGGACGCAGATTTGCTGGCGCGCCGTTACGGGCTTGCGTTCGAGCAGGTGCGGCGAATGCTGCCCAGAGATGTACGTCAGCCCAACAACTTGCTGCGCCCGTTTGTGTTGCGCGCCGTGCGTGGCGAGCAGATCGAAGTGCACGTGATCAATCACACGCAAAGCCCGCTCCACCTGGCGCTGCTGGACGACGATTACGGCATTCAGCAGACCGCAGAGCAGCAACACCCGTTAGCGCCTGGCGCAAGCGGCGTCTATTTCTGGCAGTGCAAGCAGACTGGCATTTACCCGATTTTCAATGAAGCCTGTCCCAGAGCCTTGCAGCAGCGTTGCCTCTTAGGCGTGTTGATGATCGAACCCTGACCCATTGGATCATCCGCGCTTCCTCTTTTCCTCCCCGCGTCAGGCCGCCTCATTTTTGGGGCGGCCTCTTCTCTGGCGGTGTTTCACGGTGGTCGGGTTGGTAGCGTGACGCCGATCGTCGATGCAACACGTCGGGCTGGTAGCCCGACCTGCGCGCCCATAACACTTTGGAGAGCAGGGAAGCCATGATAGACTGGCGCGGTTAGCTTTGTATTTATCGTCAAATGGGGAGATATCCATGCCTGCTTATCTGCGTCTGATCGTGCTTGGAATTGCGCTGCTGGCGTTCGCTGCTTGTGGTGGCGCGTCGACGCCAACCGCCACACCGGCGCCGCCTACCGCAACATCTGTTCCGCCGTCCCAAGCCGCCGCCACCGAGCCTGCCGCCACCGAAGTCCCTGTCACCGCATCGACTGCCACCGAACCGGCGGTGGAGACGGCGGCGCCCGCCATTGAGGTCGTCACGGTAGGGATCGATCCTGCGTTCGAGCCGTTTGTTTTTGTCCAGGATGGTAAGCTGGCGGGCTTTGACGTCGATCTGCTCAATGCAATGGCGGCCGCAGGAGACTTCGAGGTCGCGTATGTGGTGTCGTCGTTCGACGAAATTCTCAGCGGCCTCCAAAGCGGCAAGTACGACGCCGCGATCAGCGCCATTACCGTGACGGATGAGCGCAAACTGCTGGTCGATTTCACGCCGCCATATTTCGAGTCCGGCAAAGCGCCGGTTTCCTTCTACAACCCGGGACAAGGCATCGCCATCCGCACCGACAACACGACGATTACAGGCGTCGAAAGTCTCACAGAAGGCGTGCGGCTTGGCGTCAAGACGGGCACGACCGGCGCCACCTTTGCCGCAGAAAACACCACCGCCGAGCTTGTGGAATTCCCCGCTTCGCCGGCAGCCATCGAAGCGCTGGCGGCCGGCGATCTGGACGCGGTGATCGTAGACATTCCGGTGATCGTGGGCTATATCAAGAGCAACCCTGCGGCAGGCATCCGCATTATGGGCGGACCCGTGACCGAAGAAGTTTACGCCATTGCGGTGGGCAAGGAAAAGCCTGCGGTGCTGGCGTTGCTCGATGCGGCGTTGGTCGAGGTGCAGGACAGCGGCGCTTACGACCAGATCTATAACCACTGGTTCGGGACGCCGTAAGCATCGCACCGTCGCTTTTGTCCTTTTCTCACGACGCAAACGAAACGAGACTCCTGTGGACGCGCTGCGTAGACGCTGGCTGTACTTCACCCGGCACGATGTGGGATGGATCTTCCCTTTGCTGCTGATTCAATTGTTGAACGGCGCTTGGATTCTCCCTCAGATGTCTTTCTTTCCGATCTATCTGGAAGAGCAACTCCATTATTCCCCGCTGACCCTATCGATTGTGGTGGCGACCGGACAGGCGGCGGGCCTGCTCGCGGCGCTTTACGGTGGACGCTTGAGCGATACGTTGGGCAGCAAGCGCGTGCTGGTAATGGGTCTGAGCGGCGGAGCATTGGCCAGCCTTGTATTTGTGGCGCCGATCCCTGTGGTGGTGGCCGTGCTCTGGATGGTGGGCGGCGCAGCAGGCAGCTTGCAAACGCTGGGCGGTTCGAGTTATCTGACGCGCATGGCCGATCCGCAGCGGCTGGGTCTGCTGTCGGCGCTCTATGCGCTGAGCATGACGTTGGGCGGCGCCGCGGGCAGCCCGATCGCAGGGCAGGTTCTCGATGCGTCCGGCTTTCGTCTCTATGGGCTGATCGGATTGGTGGTGATCGTCGCCGCGCTCGTGGTGGCCGTCATGCTATTGCCTGCGCAGCAGCCGGTCAGCGACGCCCAGCCGCAAGGCCGCGGGACGACGCTGGCGTTGGCGCGCCGCCCCGTGGTGCAGTTGTTGATGGGGCTGCGCTTTCTCCCCACGCTCTTCTACGGGATGGCGACGGTGCTGGCGCCGCTCATGATCAACGAACTGGCCGGCGCCAAGACGACGGTCGCACTCTACGGTGCGGCCAGCCTGGTGATCGCGTCGGGGGCGCAGTTGCTGGCCGGCCGCGCCGCGGATCGCTACGGCCATCGCTGGCCTACGCTCATTGGCTATGCGACATTGATCGTCGCGTCGCTGGGTCTGGCGCTCTTTGCCGGGCAGTTGTGGGGCGTCTTTTTCTTTGGCATCCTGGGGATTGCCGCAGCGTGGGCGCTGGCGACGCTGTTCTTTGTGCTGGTCTCCGACGGCGTGCCGCGCGCCGAACATGGCCGCGCCTTTGGTCTGCTCCATGCCACGTGGAGCATCGCCATGATCAGCGGCGCGGTGCTGGGCGGCGCGCTGACCCGCACCGCGCCCGGTCTACCCTTCCTGGTGGCGGGGCTGCTCAATAGCCTGTCGATTGTGCTGGTGCTGGTCTTTTTCACCCAAATTGGGCGAGGGCGCGGGTCTCAAGTCGCAACGGTTTGATAGGAAAGATCGCTTTACAAAGCCACCCGGACGAGCACGAAGAACTTCAGGAGATGGATCCTGCGGCTCGTTCGAGTGGCTTCGCAACTCCATCCAATCTCACGCCGGGATGGCCGGCGTGTCGATCAAGGCAAGCGCAGCCTCAATTTCTTGCTGGGTCATCTCGTGCTTCTGCAGGCGACCGGAGAAATAGGCGTCGTAGGATGCCATGTCAAAGTTGCCATGCCCGCAGAGGTTGAAGAGAATCGTCTTGGCCACGCCCTCTTCCTTGGCAATCTGCGCCTCGCGGAGCGCCTGGGCGATGCCGTAATTTGCTTCCGGCGCCGGAATAATGCCTTCGGTTTTGGCGAAAAGCACACCTGCCTCAAACGTCTCAAGCTGATCGACTGCCACCGCCTCGATGATGTTATCCTTGAGCAACTGGCTGACGATGACGCCTGCACCGTGATAGCGCAGCCCGCCGGCGTGGATCTTGGCCGGGATGAAGGTGTGGCCGAGCGTGTACATCGGCAGCAGCGGCGTCATACCCACCGTGTCGCCAAAGTCGTAGCGGAAGACGCCGCGCGTCAGCTTCGGGCAGGAGGTTGGCTCCACCGCAATGGCGCGCAGCTTTTTGCCCTCCACCAGCTTGTGGCGCAGGAAGGGAAAGGAGATGCCGGCAAAATTCGAGCCGCCGCCAAAGGGCGCAATGATGATGTCCGGGAAATCGCCCGCCATCTCCATCTGTTTGAGCGCTTCCTGGCCGATGACGGTCTGGTGGAGCAGCACGTGGTTGAGCACGCTGCCCAGCGAGTATTTGGTGTCGTCGTGGGTGGCGGCGATTTCGACCGCTTCGGAGATCGCGATGCCCAGACTGCCGGGCGAGTCGGGGTCTTGCGCCAGGATCTGGCGGCCGGCGTGGGTGCGGTCGGATGGCGATGGATAGACATCGGCGCCCCAGGTGTTCATCATCAGCTTGCGGTAGGGCTTCTGGTCGTAGGAGATGCGCACCATGTAGACTTCGCAATGGATGCCAAAGAGGTTACAGGCAAAGGCGAGCGCGCTGCCCCATTGCCCGGCGCCCGTCTCGGTGGTGATGCGCGTGACGCCTTCCTTCATGTTGTAATAGGCCTGTGGCACCGCGGTGTTGGGCTTGTGCGAGCCGGCTGGGCTGACGCCTTCATATTTGTAGTAGATCTTGGCCGGCGTGTCGAGCGCTTTTTCGAGACGATGCGCGCGATAGAGCGGCGTTGGTCGCCACACCTTGTAGATGTCACGCACCTCTTCGGGAATCTCGACCCAGGCGTCGCTGGTGACTTCCTGCTCGATCAACCCCATCGGAAACAGGGGCGCCAATGCGTCCGGGCCAATGGGCTCATGCGTGGCCGGATGCAGCGGCGGCAACGGCTTGTTCGGCATGTCCGCGGTGATGTTGTACCACTTTTCGGGGATGTCCTGCTCAGAAAGGATAAATTTTGTTTGATTGGACATAAAAGGCTCCTGCAAATGTAGAAGGGAAAGAGGTTAGCGTTCTGCATTCTACACAGAGGAGCAGGGAATGCCAAGCAGTGTGGCGGACTGCTGCCACCATTCCGTTCCATCAGGCGGTTTGCAGCCCGTCCTCGGCGCGCAGAATCATCCAACTCACGGCAGCATGATCCACTGACTCCGCACATTGGGTAGATAGATAAAATTGTCTAGCGTTGGGTCAGGGGTGGGGTCGATGATCTCCACTGTGGCGCGTGTGACGATAACGCCTATCGAATTCACCATCCATAGTTTGATCGTAAAGCGTCCTTCGTATTTGTACACGTGCTCCACATCACAGCCGCTGATCGGCGGCGTCGAGTCCTCAAAATCCCAAATACAACTAACTGAAGTTCCTTCCACACGTTGCCCCAAAAAATTGATTGGCTGCCCAATCTCCAACTGACCATTCCATGTAATTGACGCGCCGCCGATCGGGACATCCTTGATCTCTACGGCGCTGGAGACGTCGAATTGACTTACTGAGTTGGCAACGTGCGCAACGACCAGATAAGCGCCTGGCGTTGCATAGACATGTTCGATGGTTGTCCACGGCGCGCTGCCCTCTGCCGCCGCGAGTACGCTGTTGCCCTGGGGCGCTTCATCGCCAAATTGCCATGTGAGAGTGGTGGGTTGTCCCGTTGCCACTTCAACCGAAAAACTTACCGCGCGCCCGACCTCCCCAGAAACCGTCCCCTGGGGAAGTAAAGTGACATTGACGATCGCCTGCTCTACAAGCACTGTCGTTTGAGCTGAGGCCGCACTTACACCGTTGGTGGCGTGCAGCGTCGCTGTATAGACGCCAGGCGCGGCGTAGGTGTGAACAGGCGTCTGCCCTGCACCCGTCGCGCCGTCGCCAAACTCCCAGGAATAGGCAAGACCGGTGCCTGCCTCCGTTGTCGCCTGGAATTGTGTAGGCTGCCCCAAACTTGTCGCACCGTCGTTGACGGCAGTCAATCCCGCCAGTTCGACATCGTAGATCGACAGCGCAAGCGGCAAATGGGCGCTTGCCATTTCGTTCGAGGCCGTCACCGTCACTGCGTAAGCGCCGGCCGCAGTGTAAGCATGGGTCAGCGTGTTTTCAGATGTGCTGACCGTCGCGCCATCGCCAAACTCCCAGACATAGACGATGCTGGTGCCGCCTTGCACGGTGGCAGTGAAGATCACCGCCTGGCCAACGGGTGCTGTTCCACTATGGGAAGCCTGTAAGCCTGCCACCGGTGTGTCGAGGTTGTCCAGCGTCAAGGCAAGCGGCTGCGAACCAGGCGCACTCACATTCACGCTGTACTCGCCAGGAAAGCTGTTGGCGGTGACATGAATGGACGCCTGTCCACCGCTAAAAATTACTGTCTGCGTAATTGGCGTAGTCCCTGCTCCGCTGCCTGGCGAAGCAAAGGTTGCTTGGGCGCCATCGACGGCATGCCCCTCGATACTGGTGGCGCTGACCACGAGCGGCGCCGGGTAGGGCTGATAGACCTCGATTGTCTGGTTGCCGCCGCTGACCAGCCGCAGCGCCAGGCCGCGCGTCTCGTATGCGCCAAGATCGCAGGCGGCGCCTTGCGGGCGGGCAACGCCGCGCGCATCGCTAGGCTGACAGAAATCCGTCGCCCGATCGATAGCTGGACTGCCTGTCAGGACGGGAATGGTATCGACGGCGCCGCCATAATTGCCCGGCGCGCCTAACAATGGGTCCTCGTCATGCACATGCATACATGAGACGCCGACTGGACAGCCGCCTTCGACAATCGATTCGACAAACAACGCCGTGCCAATGATAGCTCCCCCCTTCTCGGCAGTGTTGCCCCAAAGGATAGAATTGCGCACGGTGGGAACTTCCAGGATGGTATAAAGCACGCCGCCATAGTGCTCGGCGGCGTTGCCGACAGCGGTGAGATGATCGAGCGTTGTCGCCGCCGCATCGTTGAACATGGCGCCGCCGTCAGTTGTCGCCGAATTTGAGTAGAAGGTGGCATTGGCAAGGGTGACGGTTGTAGTGTCGTTATAAAAAACGCCGCCATACTTCGCCTGGTTAAATCCCGCCGTAACGTGCGTCATTGTCAGGACGCTGCGATCGGTGGCCACGGCGCCACCGTTATATCTGCTGCTATTGTAGAAAAGTGAAATCCGATTGCCATCCAGCGCGCCGCGGCTCACGTAGATGCTGCCGCCATTAAATCTGGAAGTATTGCTCATGAACACAGTGTCGGCGAGCGAGAACGTTTTCCTGTAAGAATAGATAGCGCCTCCGCTACTCGATGCATAGTTAGCGGTAAATCGTGCAGTCGTGATGAGGGTGTTGCTGTTGTTGCTGTACAGGGCGCCGCCATAGCTGCCCGCGCGATTTTCCTCGAAGAGAGCGCCGGTTAAAATCGGGTTGCTGGCGTTATTGTACATCCCCCCGCCATAGAGAGAGACTGAATTATTGCGAAATGTGACATTGGTCAGCGTCATGGCCGGGCTGTAGTTATAGACGCCGCCGCCGTAGCTGGCGCTGTTGTCGATAAACTGAACGTTATCGAGCGTTGGTGAACCATAACGGCTATAAAGACCACCGCCAGATTGGCCGGAGTTGTTCGTAAAGACGACATTGGCAATGGTTAGATTGCCGTTGTAGATATAGATGCCGCCGCCGCTGCCGGTCGCACTAAAGCCGATGGCGTTTCCGTCGCGGATCGTCACGCCATCTAGGCGCGTGGCGGCATCGACATTGATGGCCGTGACAACGTGATTTGCGTTGTCGTCGCTATTCCCAGCAATGCCGGCATCGCCGCTAAGCACCACAATATGGACCGCCGGATCGCGCTGTTGGCGCGCGGTTTCCGTGCCGGCAAATCCTCCGTAAAGAGCGACGCCGTTTGTCAACGTGAAGGAAGCTGAACTTCCCACCCCCATCGTGGGGGTGTAGACGCCGGCGGCCAGCCACAGCTCATCGCCGGTCACAGCCTGATTGATGGCATAGCTCAATCCACAGGCAGTCGCCCACGAGGCGCAGGCGCCGCTCGTTGTTCCGTTGCTTTTGACGTAGCGCACGCTGCCTTGGGCTGCTGTGCTTTGCCCGTCAACCACAACAATAAGAAGCGCCAGCAACGTGATCGCTCCCATCAAGCTGAATAAAGACAACCGGCAGCTTTTCTTAGTCACCCAATTACGCATGAGCATTCTCCGTGTTGTGGCGCTGCAACGACATATATGTCTAATGGCGAGTTTCCTCTTTAGATCGTATGGTGAGTCGTAAGGGAAGTCATGCAGCAATTGCCCGAAAATTGGGGGATTAGGTCATGACCTTATCTGTAGATATTTGCGGGCAGGGCGCGTACGGAGAGCGCGAAGCAAGGGGCTTGACAATTTCGCGCAAGATGCGTGGAATAATGAGTTTGTTCTGCTTGAAGGAAGGGAATCAGTTTTTCCAGAAGCAACGGAGGGGCCGGCGCCCGCAATCGGCGTCTTGTGGCGCCGCACCCTCTCCGCCGCTTCTGTGCGCGTAGCTCGTCTGCTTAATCAGGCATAGCGTCCGGTCGCACACACGTGCTGTCTAGCATCACGTGCTGTCCCGCGGTTGAAGCGTCGTGAATGGCGTGCATGATGTCCAGCACGTGATAGGCCAATTCGCCGTTGGCGCGGTGCGGGCGCTCGTTGCGGATGCCTTCCGCCATGTCGGCCAGGCCCAGGCCGCGGCTGTTCTCTGTGTAGGGGCGCGTGACCGGGATCTCCTGCCATTCACTGTCCGCGGCCAGGCGCAGACGCACCGGCCCACCAAAGGTGTTGGGGTCGGGCGTCGCCAGCGTGCCGGCCGTGCCGTAGATTTCGATCCACGGCAGCGTCGAGGCTTGCACGTCGAACGTGGTGATCACGGTCCCGATGGGACCGGCCGCGAAGTCGAGCAGACCGGCGACATGCGTCGGCACTTCGACGTCGACGATCTCGCCGTAGCGCGGCTGGCTGGTGATGGTGCGCTGCGGCCGCGTGATGCGCGTGGCGCCGCTGACGCGCTGCACCGGGCCGAGCAGGCTCACCAACGCGGTCAGATAGTACGGCCCCATGTCGAACATCGGGCCGCCGCCGCGCTGATAGTAGAAGGCCGGGTTGGGATGCCAATGCTCGTGGCCGCGGCTCATCATAAAGGCGGTGGCCGCAACGGGCGTCCCAATGGCGCCGGCGTCGATCAACTCGCGACAGGTCTGCAAGCCGCCGCCGAGAAAGGTGTCGGGCGCGCCGCCGACGCGCAATCCCTTTTGCGCCGCCATTTCCAACATACGGCGTCCTTCCTCACGCGTCAACGCCAGCGGCTTTTCATTGTAGACCGACTTGCCCGCGGTCAGCGCGGCCAGGGCGATCTCCCCGTGCGCCTGCGGGATGGTCAGGTTGAGGACGATCTCGATGGCCGGGTCGGCGAGCAACGCATCGACCGCAAGCACTTGAGGCACGTGGTATTGCTCCGCCAATGCCTGGGCGGCTTCTGGGCGCAGATCCGCGCAGGCAACGACCTGCACGGCAGGCAGCGTCTTCAACATGCGCATATAGGCGCCGCTGATATTGCCGCAGCCAATCACACCGACGGCAACCGGTTTGATATTGCTCATCGTCGTTTAGAGCTCCCTTGCCGCCCACAGCAGCCCGCGCCGCACGATCTCTTTGGCTTCCGGCACGTCGAAGTCGGCCGCGACATGACCCACCGACGCGTAGAAGATGCGCCCCGCGCCCCAGCGTCGCTTCCACACCACCGGCATGACGGCGCCGTCGACCCAGGCGCAATATTGCCCGCTGAAGGTGGTCGTCGCCAGCACTTCGTTGGCAGGATCGACGTGCATGTAATACTGCTCGGAGTGCATGGCAAAGTCGGACAGCCCGGCAGTGATCGGATCTTCGCGGTCGGTGATATTGACCGTGTAGTCGATGATATTGCCGGGGTGCGCCACCCACTGCCCGCCCACCATAAACTGGTAGTTGGTGTTGTTGCGGAACGCATCGGCCATGCCGCCGTGCCAGCCTGCAAAACCGACGCCGCCCTCGATAGCGTCGAGCAATCCCTGCTCCTGTTCCCGCGTGATGGTGCTCATCGTGTAGACCTGCGAGATCACAGCGTAGCTCTTCATGCGTTCGGCGTCGAGGTAGACGTCGAGTGAATCGCTGATGTCGACGGCAAAGCCCGCTGCTTCCAGCAGTGGCGCAAAAATACTGACGCACTGGCGCGGTTCATGCCCTTCCCAGCCGCCCCAAACCATTAAAGCACGTTTCATTTTGTAAATCCCTTTCGTGAATGAAATCCCTATTCCCCAATCTCCAATCTCTACCGGACATTGAAGATTTACTCAACGCCAAAACGCAGGTAACGGCCTGGAGTCGCCCCGTTCACCGGTTTCCCTGCCTGCAAGATGGGAATGCCGTTGACAATCACGTGGTCGATGCCGGTCGAAAGTTGATGCGGATTGTCGAAAGTGGCGTGGTCGTGCACGGTTTCTGGGTCAAAGATGACCAGATCGGCAAAGTAGCCTTTGCGGATCGCCCCGCGACTCTTGAGCTTGAAGCGAGCGGCCGCGAATCCACTCAATTTGTAAACCGCGTCTTCGAGCGAGAAGAGCCGTTTGCGCCGCATGTGATGGCTCAACAGCCGCGTCGCGGAGCCATACTGGCGCGGGTGGATCTTGCCGCTGGCAAAAAAGATGCCGTCGCTGCCCATCATGTAACAAGGATGCGCCACAAACTCGGCCTCCAGCCCCGCTTCCACGCGGTGGAAAACCAGCAGCACGGCCATCGCCTCCTCGATCAACAGATCGCACAGCGCATCGGCCGCGCGGCGTTTAGTGCGGCGCACATACTGCTCCAACGTCATGCCGCACAGATGCCGGTTGTGGCGTCCAGGCGTCCAGGCGATGGTGATTTCCGTCAGATCCATCGTGTCGAGCCGGCGTTGGAAGCGGGCGCGCATTGTTTCGTCGGTCAGCTTGCCATACGCGGCCAGCACACCGTCGCCCCAGATTTCGAGCGGCAGCAGATATTGCAGCATCGTGGACGACCCCATGTACGGGTAGACATCGAATGAAAAGTCGACCTCATTGACCGCGACCAGATCGATGTAGTCGATCAACGCTTCGACTTCTTGTTCCGTGGCCCCCTTCAAATGGGAGATGTGCACCGGCGCGCCAGCGCGCCGCCCGATCTCGACAGCCTCCTTGACGCCTTCCAACGTGCCGCGTGCATAGCGCACATGTGTGACGTAGACGCCCTTTTCAGCGCGCATTCCTTGGCTGGCGTAAATCAGTTCGTCCGTCGTAGCAAAGCATTCGTCCACATAATCAAGTCCTGTGGAGAGACCACAGGCGCCGTCGTCCATGCTCTGGCGCACCAGGTTTTGGAGATCGACCAGTTGGTAGTCATTGGCGTGGCGCTCCCCAAAGCCCAGCGCCAGCGAGCGTATGTTGGCATAAGGTGCAAAGGCCGCCACATTCTGCGCGGTCTTGCCGTCGAGCAAACTCATGTAGTCGGCGATGCTTTCCCATCCGGTGTATTGCTCGAAACGCAGGCCATCCAGCGCTCGCAGATACTGAATCCAGGCGTGCACGGTCTGTCGGCTGACAGGCGCGTAGGAGATACCGTCGAGCATCAGAAACTCGGTGGTAAAGCCCTGCGTCGTCTTGGAAACCAAATGGGGCTGCGCCAGCAAAATCGCGTCGGAATGCGTGTGGACATCAATAAAGCCGGGCACCACCACCCTGCCTTTGGCATCGATAGTCAGCCTGGCCTCGGCCTGTTCGAGTCGCTCGATCGCGGTGATCCGATCGCCGCTAATGCCGATGTCCGCCGCATAGCGTGGGCGTTTTTGCCCGTCGACGATCAGACCGTTACGGATGACGAGGTCGAACATCTTGCACCTTTGCGTTTTGCGTCGTGCTGTTCGGGCGGCGTCAACAGCACGACGCTTGAGAAATAGCGTGGTTGCGCCGCGTTCATTCTAGCCGTTCTGCTGAAAATCACAGAATTTAGGGCGAAGCGTCCTGTTCGCCAGGGGCATGACCTGCTTGCTCGGTGTCTGCCTATGGCTTCAGATGCGAGGTAAAGAAATCCGTGATGCGCGTGTAGCAATCCACCTTGTTGAGATATTTGATGATGTCGTGCCCCTCGTCGGCATAGACGATGTAGTCGACCTGTTTGTCCTGCGCACGGAGTTGTTCGACAACATCGCGCGATTCGCGCTCGACGATGCGCGGGTCGTTGGCGCCCTGGATCACGAGCAACGGGCAGGCAAGCTGATGCAGGTAAGTGCTGGGCGACCGCTCGGCGAGAAACGCCTGGTCTCGCTCCGGGTGGCCGACCGCGATGTGGAAATAAGTTTTCCACGTCTCGGGGAGGCGATCCATAAAAGTGAACAAATTGTACGGCCCAAACATATCGCACGCGGCCTGCCACAGCTCCGGGTGGCGGCCGGCCAGCGTCAAGGTCATGTAGCCGCCGTAGGAGCGGCCCATCACGCCGGCGCGGGTCATGTCCAGCCGGGCATCTTTGCGCAGCAGCTCGAACGCGGCGACATGGTCAAGCCGGTCAAGCCCGCCCCAATCGCGGTCGATGCGCTTCATATAGGAGATGCCATAACCGGAACTGCCGCGCACGTTGGGAACCCACACCGCAAAGCCGTTCAGCGTAAAGAACTGGATCAGCGGCATCGAAAACCAGGTGAAGTCGGGACGTTCCTGGCTTTGCGGCCCGCCGTGGATGTAGAAAATGACCGGACGCGGCCCGCGGTAGTCAAGCTCAGCGGCCGGCAGATAAAGCCGCGCCGAGATGCGCAGCCCATCATGCGAAGTGTAGACGTGCTCCTCCCCGCGTGAAAGCAAATGACTGGGGATGCCGAGCACGCGCTCATTGGTCTGACGATGCAAGGCGTCGTCCGCGTCGAGCACATAAAGCTGAGACGGGGAGGTCGCCGTTGAAAAGGAAAGGGTGCTGCTGCCCGATGTCTTGTCGTAGCACATCGACTCCAGCACGCCGTCCGCAAGTTCATCCTGACCGACCAGCACGCGGTCGATGCGAAAGACGAGGTTGGCGCGGTCGAAGCTGCCGGCATAGACCCATGAGGCGCCGTCGATATTATAGGTCAGCGTATAGCGATCATTGGTGCGCACTTGCAGATCGACCAATTCGCCGTTGCCTTTGTGCAGGGCGCCTTGCACCGTCACCGATTTTACCTGCTCCGGCGCATCGAGACGCAAGAAGGTCAACCCGTAACGGTCGCTAAAGAGCGCGGAGATGAACAGCACCCCTTCTCCGCCGATGATTTGCGCCGCGCCGAGGCCATTGGGCGTGATCTGCTGTCCCGGCGCACGCTGCTCGATAGGCGTTCCAAACAGCAGACGCCGCTCGCCCTCCGCTTTGCGCCAGAGATACCAGGCGACATCGCCAAAGGTGTACTGGTCGGCAAGCAGAATGGTGGTGAACGCGTCGTCGTGAGCGATAGGGGTGTTGCCGTAAAGACTCGTGCCCAGGCTTGTCAGGGTGAGCGCATCCAGATCGGCGAGGTAGCTCTCGTGGTGGGGAGAAGTGCGCGGATCGACGCTGAAGAGCGCCAGATTCTGCTCCGCGTCGCAGGCGGTGCAGTAGAGCTGCTGGCCAGCAAAGCGATCGCCAAAGACAGGAATCGGCAGGCCGCCAGCAATTGGCACGAAGACCGGTTGATAATTTTCGTCGCCGTCCCGGTCAAGCATCAGCAAAATCTTGCCCAGCTTGGGCAGCACGCGATAGGTGACCGCGCCGTCAAAATGGTGCGGGTTGGGCAAGGCCACGTCAGGCGGGAGCAAAGGCTCCGGCACGCTGCCGCCGACGCGCATCGTGTACAGGCTCAGGCGGCCAGACATATCGCTGATAAAATAGAGGCGGTCCTCCACGCGCTGCGGGGAGACGAATTGGCGGGCGGAAAGCAAAGATTGAATCGGATAAACAGCCATAGATCAGGTTCCTGGAAGCATCATCATCGAAACTACTTTGTTGATCACTATTTCCGATTGTACGTCATCCGGCTGGACAATGCCAAGCGTAAGAGATATTACGGAGGACGGGCGTCTTGCGCGCCACAATGAAGGCGTGGGAAACGCCAAACGCCAAGCGGAGTTTGACACGACAGAAATGTCGAGTATACTTCCGCCCACGCAGCAAAAGTACGTTCAAGCGGACGCGTTACGTAGGACTTTCAGAGAGAATATGGCATACGAGTTTTGCACGCAGGCTCCACACCTGACTTGCTTGTGTCGATAGCGGGGACCGCCAGCATGGCGCTGGTCGTCTTCCCGCTGTCCTCGATTGCAAGCGATGAGCCTGGGCAAAACTCAACAAAATCCAGCAAAGTGCACGGTGGCAAGTTGTTCTGCGTTGCACTGCTGGCCTCCTGACGAACAGACCAAGATTGGTAATTGCGCCGAGTTCATCGTTTGATGGCTCGGCGTTTTTTGTTGGTCCGTCCAGCAAGCAGCGTCACAAGCAAGCCGCAACACAAACGTTCAAAAACATGTATCAAGCAACCAACAGAGTTCATCAACCACGATAAGGAGCGCGACTGATTTATGACGACAGTCTATGTACCGACCCCGCTGCGCCGGCTCACCGGCGGGCAGGCCAAGGTGGAAGTGACGGGTGAAGACATCGGCACGGTGATCCAGGCGATCGACGCCCAATATCCAGGCGTGGCGGATCGCCTGCTCGACGACGACGGCAATGTCAAACGCTTTATCAATGTCTTTGTCAACGAAAGTGAAATTCGCGGGCTGCAAGGGATGCACACGCCCGTCGCGTCCGGCGATAAAGTCTCAATTGTGCCGGCGATGGCCGGCGGCCAGGAGACGGGGCAATGAGCGCGATCAATCGTGACCAACTGTTGGAATGGGCGCGCCGCGAAGTGCCGGAGGTGACGGTGCACGCGGTCAAGACCCAGCTTGACCAGCGCGCACCGGTGACGATCGTCGATATTCGCGAGCGCGACGAGTTTGTCCAGGGCCACGTGCCCAACGCCGTCTTCATCCCGCGCGGCTATCTGGAGCTGCAGATCGAGCAGCATCAACCCGACCGCGATGCGCCGCTCGTGATCTACTGCGCGGGCGGCGTGCGCTCATTGCTGGCCGCGCGCAATCTCAAGGAGATGGGCTACAGCAACGTCAGCTCGATGATCGGCGGCTTCAACGGCTGGAAGAACGCCGGACTGAAGTTCACGGTGCCGCGCGTGCTCAGCGACGATCAGCGGCTGCGCTACTCGCGCCACACGCTGCTCAAGGAAGTGGGCGAGGCAGGGCAGATCAAGTTGCTGGAGGCCAAGGTGCTGCTGATCGGCGCGGGCGGGCTGGGCAGCCCGGCCGCGATGTATCTGGCCGCGGCGGGCGTCGGCGCGCTGGGCATCGTCGACTTCGATGTGGTCGACGTCTCCAACCTGCAGCGCCAGCTTCTGCACGGCAACAAGGATGTGGGCCGCCCCAAGGTGGAATCGGCCGCGGACCGCATCCGCGACATCAACCCGGATGTCAAGGTCATCCCGCACAACGCGCCGCTGACCAGCGACAACGCGTTCGAGATCATCCGTCCCTACGACATCGTGCTCAACGGCTCGGACAACTTCCCGACGCGCTACCTGGTCAATGACGCCTGTCACATGCTCGGCAAGCCGCTGGTGGACGGCAGCATCTTTATGTTCGAGGGTCAGGCCACGGTCTATCTGCCCGACGCGCCGGAGCATGGCGTGATGGGCGGGCCGTGCTATCGCTGTCTCTATCCTGAACCGCCGGCGCCGGGCGAAGTGCCAAGCTGCGCCGAAGCGGGCGTGCTGGGCGTGCTGCCCGGCATCGTCGGCTCGATCCAGGCCATCGAGGCGATCAAGCTGATCCTGGGGCTTGGCGATCCGCTGATAGGCAAGCTGCTGCTGATCGACACGCTCGACATGAGCTTCCGCACGCTCAAGGTGCAGCGCGACCCGAACTGTCCGCTCTGCGGCGAGCAGCCAACCGTGACCGAGCTGATCGATTACGACCAGTTCTGCGGTTTCCCGGCGCGGGAACACGCACACGAGGGTGAGCTGGCGGCGGCGTAGAAGGAGATTGAGAGATTGGAGATTGAGAGAGCAGGTTGGCGATGACAAAATCTCCTAATCTCCAATCTCCCAATCTCTAATCTCAGGCATGGAGCAACATTCTATGATGCGCACGCTGCAACGACCGCAAGCAACAACCTCTGGCATTCTGGCGCAGATCGGCAACACGCCGTTGCTGGATTTGAATGACTTTGTGCGCCAGTGTGGGATTTCGCCGGGCGTCAGCGTGCACGCCAAGGCGGAATGGATGAATCCGGGCGGGTCGGTCAAGGCGCGCGCCGCGCTGCGTATGGTCGAAGACGCCGAACGCGACGGCCGTCTGACGCCGGATAAGATCATCATCGACAGCAGTTCGGGCAACACCGGCATTGCGCTGGCGCTGATCGGCGCGGTCAAAGGCTACGCCGTGCATCTGGTCATGCCTGCCAATGTCAGCGCCGAACGCAAGGCGCTGGTCAAGGCCTACGGCGCTCATCTGATCGAGTCCGACCCGCTCGAAGGTTCGGATGGCGCCATCGAGGTTGTGCGCGGCATCGTCGCTGCGGCGCCGCGACGCTATGTTTACATCAACCAATACAACAATCCGGCCAACTGGCAGGCGCACTACGCCGCCACCGGCCCGGAGATCTGGCGACAAACCGCAGGCCAGGTCACCCATTTTGTCGCCGGGCTGGGCACGACGGGCACCTTCATGGGCGTGGGGCGCTATCTCAAAGAATGCAACCCTGACAGTGAATTGGTCGCGGTGCAGCCGGAGGATGAGCTTGCCGTGATCGAGGGACTGAAACATCTGGAAACCGCGCTCGTGCCCGGCATTTACGACGCGGGTGTGCCCGACCGCTTTCTGGGCGTGGCGGCTGAGGAAGCATGGGCCATGACGCGGCGGCTGGCGCGGGAGGCGGGGCTATTCGTCGGCCTCAGCGCCGGCGCCGCGGTTCATGCCGCCATCGAGGTGGCGCATGAATTGCGCGGCGGCTGCGTCGTCACCATCCTGCCCGACGACGGCAGCAAATACATGAGTTTGGGTTTATTTGAATAATTCTCATCCAGACATTGATTGCGGCGTCGCATAAGTCACCCTGCACGGAAGTTGCTGCGCAGAAATTTCTGGATAGACACAAGAGATGAGGAACCATGAAAGTCGATCTGACCGCCTTGAAATTCAACCAGGCCAGCATCATCACCCTGCTGGTGCTGGCGTTCTTGCTGGATGCACCCTGGCTGGTGGCGTTGGTCGCCGCGGTCATGGGGATCGGCACGCTGTGGCCGGAGGCCGGGCTGTTCAAGCAGATCTACGCCCGCGCGCTCAAGCCTACCGGGCTGCTCAAAGCGCACGTCATCGACGACGACCCGCGGCCGCATCTCTTTGCGCAGGGCGTGGGCGGCATCTTTTTGGTGCTGAGCGCGGCGGCGCTGTGGCTGGGGCTGTCCGTGCTCGGCTGGACGCTGGCCGGCATCGTGATCGCATTGGCGGCGATCAACCTGCTGCTGGGCTTTTGCATGGGGTGCTTTCTCTACTACCAGCTTGGCCGCGCCGGTGTGAAGCCTGGCCTGCCGTCGTGGCAGCCCGCGCCGGCGAAAGAATAATGACCTTCAACCCGGATCGCGAGCGTCCTCGCCCGCCTGTAGGCAACAAGCTGCGGACGTCTCGTCCGCGCGCCAGGGGAAGACTTGAGGTGTTGACATGATGGAACGTTTTGGGGTTGTGATGTTGGTAGGAGTAGGGATGCTGGCGCTCTATGCACTTTGGCGCTTGGGGCAATCTCGCCGCCTACACGCGCTGCGGGCAGTAACCGCACCGGTGCATCTGCCGCCCGGGGTTGATGGCGGTAAACCTACTGTGCTCTACTTTACCACGGCGGAATGCGCCCAGTGCCGGCTGCAGCAGGCGCCAATTTTGGCGCAACTGCAAAGTAAAGTCGATGTCGCCGTGCACAAGCTCGATGCCATTGAACAGGAAACGCTGGCGAGGGTGTACGGCATTATGACGGTGCCCACCACGGTCGTGCTCGATCCCCAGTTGCGCCCCGTCGCCATCAACCACGGCGTCGCCCCGTTGCAAAAACTGCACAGCCAGGTGCTGGAAAGTTCAAGCCTGTAAAAATAGCACGCGGATCACGCGGATTGGGCTGATTTTCGCTGATCTGATCCGCAAATATCCATCCAATCCGCGTCCTCCGCGTGCTATGTCGTCAGATTTTTACGGCCCCCAGCTCGCCACCTGCTCGCCGCCAAAACCGTAGTCAATTTCCATCGCGAGGGGCAGCGGGCGTTGGTTGCCGCCGCCTGCATCCATGACCCATAAGCGCCACGGGCCAGCCTCGTTGTCGTCTTGGCGATTGCTCAGGTAGACGATGTTTTGAGCGTCCGGGCTGAAGGCAGGCGCCACGTTGCTGGGCAGTTCATCAACCAGCGTCGTCACGGGACGCGTTAGCGCAAACACGCCGCTGCCATCCGGGTTGATGCTGAAAATCTCCCAGTGCGGCCCCTCTTTGGATTGGTAGACAATGGGGCCACCGTTGGGCGCCCAATCCGGATCCCAGTCCCAGTTGCCCCACTGCACCGAACGGGTTTCGCCGTCCGGCTTGTCCTGCGTCACTTCGATGCCAGCTTTTGACTGGTAGACGATGCCGTCTTCGTTCCAATCGGGCGCCTGCGCCGAGTCGAGCGCGGCAATGTCGCGGAACTCTCCGCCGTCGGCGTTGACGCGCGTCAGCCCGAAGTTTGGGATCGCGATGCGGTCGTAGCCGCTCAAGAAGATCTGCTGCAAGACCGCGGGCGGCGCAAACGGAAAGCGCTCGCGCAGTTCGCGCAAGGTGATGCAGCCAAAGAACTCGGTCTGCCAACACTTATATTCGCCGATCATGCGGGTGAAGACGATCCAGTTGCCGTCCGGGCTCCACTTGGGCGACGTGATCAGATCGCTGCTGGCAAACACCCTGCGCTCGCCGGAGCCGTCGATGTTGATGCTGTAGATGCCATCCCCGCGCAGCACCGCAACCTTGCTCCCATCCTTGCTGATCGCCGGATCATAGCCGCTGGTGAGTTGACGCACCTCGCCGCGATCGAGATCATAGGCGTGGATGCCGCCGCGCCCATCTTGAAAAACAATCGTGCCGGTGAGTCCCGTTGCACCCGTGCGCGTGGCGGCGATTGGCGCCTCAGTAGCCGGCAGCGCAGTAGCTGGCGGCTCGACAGTTGGAGCTTCCGTGGCTGGCGCGGCCTGCGTGGCTTCCGCAGACGCAGAAGGGGTGGCAGTGGCCGGCGCAGGCGTCGACGCGGCAGGCGCCGCAGCAGCGGTGGCTCGCGCCGGTGCACTTGGGGCAGGTGTAGTTGGAGCGGCGGTGAACCCATCTGCCGACGCCGGCAATTCGCTTACCGCGCCATCGAGACGCACCAAACCGGCCGATACCCAGCCTGCCTCTTGCGGCAGATCCTCGCGGACGATGAGCAGCCAGGCGTCATCCTCGCTGCGCGCCGCAACAGACAATTCCTCGCCACTGCTGGCCTTGCCGATAATGGGGTATGCACTGCCCGCACCCGCACGAATGTTGAGCCGCGAGCCCGAGACGTTGGCCGTGCCGGTCATGACGGCTTTCGCGAGCATTGCATCGCTTGAAGTTGGGAGTGCGCTGGTCGCTTCTTCAGGAACAGCCGCCGTCTCTACCGTCGGGACTGCAGGCGAAGCAGCCGTTGTGGTAATGGTGGCGGCAGCCGGGGCAGGGGTCTTTTCTACGCTGGCCTGCTCCGTCATCTCCGGCAGCGCATCGACGCCAAAGACGACCAGATCCAACGCCTTCACCCAGCCTTCGCTGCCGTTAAGCGTGCTCACCATCAGCCAGACGCCGTCCGCATCGCGGCCGATGACGCTGATAGCTTCGGCGCCAGGCAACGATTGCAGCGACGCGCCGTCGGGAGCATCATAAAGCTCCGCGCCCGTCCCGACCACCACGCCGATGATGCCCTCGCCGGCATCGGCAGTCGCTGCACCCGCACCGGCGGGCGTGACAGCTTTCCCAGGCGTGGCAGCCTCAGCTTCCGTAGCAGCTTCGGTGGCGGCCTGGGTCGCACGCGGCAGCGCGGTTGGCGTTGGCTGGGCCGTGGGGGATGGCTGGGCCGTCGGCGTGGGTGGTTTGGTGGCGGTGGGGGCAGGCGTCGCGGTCGCCGGCTTAGGCGGCTCAGCCACCGGCAACGCATCGATGCCGAAGACAACGACGCTGCCGGTCGCCACCCAGCCTTCGACGCCGCGCTCCGTTTTGACCTGGAGATATTTGCTGTCCGCGCTGCGGCGCAGCGCAGTCAGGACGTCGCCAGCGGTAAGTTGAGCGACGTCCTTGCCGCCAGGCGCCTCCTGCAACGTCGCGCCGTCCAACCCGACGACAGCCATTTTGCCGTCCTCCATGCTGCTCTGCGCCGCCGCCGGCGTTGAGATGAGCGACAGCGGCGTCACGATCGCGCCCGCCATGAGCAGCAGGATCAGCAGCCCGCTTAAAAGCCGCCATTTCCGAGCGGTTTGAATACGACCATTCTTCATGATAATGCTCCAACTTCTTATCTATCGTTGCGGTGCAGTGGTGCACCATTCGGCAAGCTCTTCTGTCTGACTTTAGCATACACCCGACTGTAGTAACCAGTGTAACCAGGCGTCTCTATTTGATGGTTTGCCAACTACTCTAAATTTTCGCGCTATTCTCATCTTCAGCCAGCAATGATACTTACGATGCGGCAGGCAGGTGTGTGTCAAGTTTTTGTTACGTCCCCGGCACTGGTCAGACACGGCCCTATTCAACCAAGTCCTCCTGACCAGTGCCGGGGACGTTCTCGCCAAAATTTTGGAACGCACCCCGGCAGGCAAGCGACGTTGCGTGCGCAAGCGGCTCTGACATACAATACAGCCCACTTTAGCGACAGAGGATATTCATGGCATCGTCTTCCATCATCGTCGGTCAGCAAGCCCCGGCCTTTACCCTGACCGCCCTGGGCTCCAATCGCATCGTCAGCCTGGCAAGCTGCCAGGGGACAGCGCTGTTGCTGGTCTTCCACGACCAGAACGCAGTGGCGGCCGTACAATCCATGCAGGAAGCGGTGCGCGCCCGCTATCCTGACGCGACCCACCTGCTCGCACCCAGCGTCGTCAACATGAGCAGTGTGCCGGTCTTCCTGCGTTCGCTCGCCGAGCAGGTGATGCGCGGCGTCTACGCCAAAGCTGCCGAGGCCATGCCGCCTGGTCTCAATGTGGCCGACTACGTGATCATCCTGCTTGACTGGGACGGCAAGGTTTCCAAACGCTACAATGCCCACAAGATCAGCGCCGCGCCTTTGCTCACCCTGATCGACGGTGACGGCGTCATGCGCGGCGTCCACCAGGGCGTCGATCTGACAAGCGCAGCATTGACGATGCTCGACGGCATCGCGCCCTCAACCGCGCCGCCTGATGATCGAGGAGCTTGAAAAAGCCCAACCACGAAGTCGCAAAGAACACAAAGCGGCGCGAAGATAGCCGCAGCAGAGCTCATCTTGGGCAGTTCTTTGCGCCGCTTTGTGTTCTTCGAGTCTTGGTGGTTACCCCTCAATCGATCTGTCAGTCACCCGTTTGCGTCGCAATGCTATCTTGACCATCCGCATCGGCGGCTTCGTCCGCGCGGCGCGCCTCGCGCAAAGCGCGGCGCGTTGCCCGCCGCGCCAACCAGCGTTCCTGCCAGCCGACCACCATGACGTAGGCCACCGGCACGATCAGCAGCGTGAGCAACGTGCTCGTAATCATGCCGCCCATGATGGCAATCGACATCGACTGGCGAAACTCGCCGCCCGCGCTCAACCCCAGCACCAGCGGGATCATCGCCAGGATCAACGACAGCGAAGTCATCAGGATCGGACGCAGACGGATCGGCCCGGCCTTGAGCATGGCTTCGTATACGCTCAGGCCGCGCTCGCGTTCGCGGTTGGCAAAGTCCACGAGTAGAATCGAGTTCTTGGTCACCAGACCCATCAGCATGATAAAGCCGATGAAGGCCGTGAGATCGAGCGCGCGGCCGGTGGCGAAGAGCGCCAGCAGCGCGCCGACGATCGCCAGCGGCAGCGAGATCATGATCAGCAGCGGCTGGACAAAGCTGTTGAACTGGCTGGCCAGCACCATGTAGATGAAGATGACTGAGAGCAGCATTGCCAGCCCCAGACTCTGGAAGCCCTCCGCCTGCGCCTCGGCATTGCCGCCCATTTTCACGATCATCCCTTCCGGCGCCTGGATGCTGGCGACCAGGTTTGTCACATCGGTCGAGGCTTTAGCCACCGTGCGACCCGCCACATTCATCGAGATGGTCACAGTCGGCTGGCGGTCGACGCGAGAGATCTGATTGGGGCCGGTCGCCGCTTCCGGCGCTGCGATCTGGCGCAGCGGAATTTGCTTCCCAGCAGGCGTCAACAGTGTGAGATCCAGGATGTCGTCGATGCTGCCGGCGCCATCCAGTTGCACGGTGATGTCCACTTCATCTTCATCGCCGCGATAGGTGGTCACCACCTGACCGTTGACGAGCGTGCGGATAGTCGAGCCGATCTGGGCGGTGCTCAGCCCCAATTCGGCCGCTTTCTGACGGTCGATGATGAAACGAATCTCCGGCCGGCCCGGCTTGAACGAACTCTTCAAATCGACGATGCCCGGAATTGTTTCGAGCTGTTTCATGACCTGTGCGGCCTCGGCGCCCAGCGCCTCGTAGCTGGTGGTTGCAAGCCCGCGCACCTCCACGCTAATATCGGTCGCAGCGCCGCCGATCCCCGCACCCGCGCTGAAGGACAACCCAGGCGCGTTGGCCATGGCCGCGCGCACCTGTTCAATGACGCCGCGCGACGGCGCGTCGCTGTTGAGCTTGGCAAAGAAGTCCAGCTTTTCCGGCGCGCCGGTGCTGCCGATCGTGGTGAAAAGATCGGTCACCGCCGGATGCTGGCGCAGGATTTGCTCGATTTTGAGCGCTTCCTGCTCAGCCGCCTCCAACGGCGTGCCGGCCGGCAAATCCACCTGCATGTCAAACTGATGCTGATCGATCGACGGGACAAAGCTGAAATCCAGGAACTGCGTGCTGTAGATGCTGCCTACAAAAATCGCCAGCGTCAGCACGATCGTCACCCACTTGTGGCGCAACACGGATTGCAGGATGCGCCCGTAGACGCGATCCAGCCAGGTGATCTTTTCCCCTTCCTCGTAATTCTGTTCTTTTTCGGGCTTTTTCTGCTGCTTTGGCTTGTTGCTGATGAAATAGGCGCTGAGCATGGGCGCCATCGTGATCGACTCGAAAAACGAGATCGCCATCGCAATCGCCACCGTCAGACCAAAGGCGACGAAGAAGCGCCCGATGATGCCTTCGGCGTAGGCCACGGGCAGAAAAACTGCCATGACGGTCGCCGTGGTCGCCAACACGGGCAGAAAAACCTCGGCCGTGCCGATGCTGGCCGCCTCCTTCGGGCTGCGCCCCATGTGCACCCAGCGCAGGATGTTCTCGCGCACCACGATCGCATCGTCGATCACCAGCCCGACCACCAGCGCCAGCGCCAGCAGCGAAATGTTGTTCAGCCCGATGCCCATCAGGTTCATAAAAAAGAGCGTCGAGATCATGATCACGGGCAGGCCAGCGATCGTCACGAGCGTGCTGCGCAGGTCGCCAAAGAAGGCAAAGACCACCAGCGACGCCAGCAGCGCGCCCCACAGGAGATCTTCGATAGCGCCGTCGATCGAGCTTTTCACCTGCACGGACTGGTCGCTGGCGATTGTGATCTCCAAATTGGGATTTTTCGCCAGGATCGGTTCCAGCTCCTTTTTGATGTCTTCGACCACGGTGACGGTATTGGAGCCGCTCTGTTTGCGCACATTGATGATGACCGAATCCTGGCCGTTGAGCCGCGTGATGCTCGCGCGCGGTTTGAAGCTATCCTCCACCGTCGCGATATCGTGCAGATAGACCGGCGTCCCGCGATCGACGATCATGACGTTGCGGATATCATCCAACGAGGCAAAGTTGCCGGGCGTGCGCAGGTTGAATTCCTGGCCTGCGCTGGTGACCGAGCCACCGGGCACCGTCAGATTCTGGGTCTGCATGGCGCCGATCACCTGCTGCGGCGTGATGCGCCGCGCGCGCATGGCCTCTGCATCGAGCAACACGCGCACCTCGCGCTCCTGACCGCCGGCGACGTCGACCGCCGCCACGTTGGCCACGCGTTGCAACGGCGCCTGCACCGCGTCTTCCGTCACCTTGCGCAGTTCAAGCGGTGAAAGCAACCCCGTTTTGTCGGCCACGCCCATGCGCATAATCGGCTGATCCGAAGGGTTGAAGCGCCGGATAATCGGCTCCTGGATGTCGGTGGGCAGCCGGTTGCGCAGCAAGTTGACTTTCTCGCGCACCTGCTCGCTCACCTTGTCCGCGGAGAGATCCAGGTCGAACTGCAGGATGATGTTGCTCAGTCCCTCGGATGAGGTCGACTGCACCGTGTCGATCCCGCTGATCGTGACCAGTTCCTCTTCCAGCGGCTTGGTCACCTGATCCTGAACTTCGTTCGGGTTGGCGCCCGGATAGATCGTTGTAACCACCACCACCGGAAATTCGATGTTCGGATACACATCCACGGGCATACGGAAATAGGAAAAAACGCCCATGACCACACCCGCGATCAGCACCATCGTCATAAAGACCGGCTGGCGGATCGAAATATCCCAAAGCTTCATGCTTGTTGCTCCTCAACTCAAAATTTAGCGCGCCGATCCTGCTCAGGGCGTCAACAGTTCGACGGTGGCGGACATGCCCGGCGCCAGTGGCGCCTCTTCGTCGTCGGGGCGAATGGTCACCTGCACGGTGCGCGTCGCCGGGTCCAGTTCGGGGGCGATGAGCGCCACCGCACCGCTGAAGGTCTGCCCTGGATACGCCGCCACGCGGATCAGCGCAGGCTGGCCGGCGGCGAGCTGGCTGAGCCTGGATTCTTCTACGGAAACGACTACCCGGATCGCCTTGGAAAGCAACGTCGCCACCGGCGCGCCCGGTGCGGCCAGCGAACCAGCCGACGTCTGCACCTTGGAGACGATGCCAGCGACAGGCGCCTTGACCGTCGCTCTGGAGACTTGCAACTGGGCCAGATAGTAGGCGTATTGGGCGGCCTTGACCTGCGCCGCGGCCGCGTCCACCTGCGCCGGCTTAACGCCATCCTCCAGCCGTTGCAGTTGGGCGCGTGCGTTCTCGAGCTGAGCATAGGCTGCCGCGACTTGATCGGCCGTGGCGCCCTTCATGATCTTGTCATATTGAGCCTGGGCCGCTTCTTGCGCCAGAGTCACCTGTTGCAGTTGCAGACTCTGCGGCATCATGCCGATATTCGGATTGCCCTTCACGACATTGTAGCCCGCCTGCGCCACTGTCACCGCGGCCTGCGCCTGCATCAATTGCGCCAGCGCCAGCCGCCGTTCTTCGTCGGTCGGGCCGCCAGAGGCTCGCGCATAAGCCGCACTGGCCGCTGCGATCGCCGCGCGCGCCGCGGCCAGATCCTGCTCCTTGGCGGGGTCCTGAAGCGCGGCAAGGTTGGAGGCCGCCGCGTCGAGCGCGGCTTTGGCCTGTGCGGCCTGCGCCTCCAGCACGCTGCTGTCCAGCTTGACCAGCACATCGCCCGCATCCACGACATCGCCGACTTCCACGGCGACGTTGGTCACCTGACCGCCGACCTGCGCCGCAACGACCACCTGATGATCGGCGATTACTTCGGCGCCGTAGACCGCGCCGCTGGTGGGCGCGGTGGCCGCACGCTCGGCAAGCGCCGGCGCGATGGAGGAATCAGCGGCTGGGGCGACGGCCCCGGCATCGTCGGGAACACTTTGCGCGTTGGCCGCAACTGTCGCCTCGTCTTGCGCGGCGGGCGCGGTGGATGGTGTGGATTCGGCGCCGGACGCCTGCGGCTCATACGCTGGCAACCGGACGTTCTCTGACACCGGGGCGGCCCCACCAAAAGCACAGCCCGCCAGCAACACTGTAACCAGCAGCGGAGAAACTTTCGTCACGGCGCGGCTGCGCAAAACAGACCCAATACATTGCATACAAAATTTTCCTGACTATTCAAGTTCTTTGGTGGAAATGCCCGCTAAAAAAAGATCCAGCGCGAGCGCGGCGATCTCCGCACTGTCCAGCGCCTCGTCAAACATGATGCGATAGGTCATCGTGGCATTCAACATGCCCAGCAGACAGAGCGCGCTCATCTGCGCATCGACGGCGCGGAAAGCGCCGGCATCGATGCCTTCCTGCACGACGCGGGTCAGGGGGCCTAGGAAAAGCTCCTTGCGCGTCTGGACAAAGTGACGTAGTTGGTCTTCCGTCTCTGCATTGGCGCGCAACGACCAGAAAAAGATCATGCGTCGCTCGACCAGCATTTGACAGTAGGCATGGACCACGGCGCGCAACTTGTCGATGGGCGTTTGTTTGGCAGCCGCCGCCTCGACAATGCGCTGATGCATCATCATCACCCCATGCTCCAGGACGCTGAGAAAAATGTCCTGTTTGTCATGAAAATGGTGATAGAGGGTCGCCTTGGCCAGCCCGCACTGTTCCGCCAGGTCGCGAATCGACAACCCTTCGTAGCCGTACTTCATGAACAAATCGCGTGCGATATCGACAATGACCTGTTTCTGCGGGGAGAGTTCTGCTCCCTCTTCCGCCTGAATCTCATCAACCAAGATAGTTGCGTCGCTCCTGACTAAACCCCACAAACCGACCGAACGTTCGGTCGAATAAAATATAATAATGCGCGGCGCACGTCAAATTTTCGGTTGAAAAAAATTCACTATGGATTGCCGCCGCCAAAGGGATTGGGCGGTGCGCCGCCGCCTGGGCTGCGCTCCATCATCGTGTCCTGTTCGTTCTGCTGAGAAGAGTCGGCGGCGCGCACGCTGCCGACAACCTGATCGCCCGCCTGCAGCTCGTCGGCATACACCACGGTCCATTCGCCCTGCACCGCTCCGGCAGTGACCGGAACCTGCGTCACCACGCCCTCGCGCACAACGGAGAGGGTCGCGGCCTCCCCCACCCGCTGGATCGAGGTCGTCGGCGCCAGCCAGCCATCGGCCAGCGCGGCGTCGACAAAGCGCGCCACCGCGGTCATATCGGGCAGCACACCGCTGAGGTCGCCGTCCAGCGCAATCGTCACCGCGTAGCTCACCGCACCGGCGCCGCCGCTGTTGACCGGCGCAATGCGCACGACCTCACCCGACAGCGTGCTGCCGGGCAGCGCGTCCACCGAGATCTCGGTGGCCTGACCCACCGCCACCTTGTTGATGTCCACCTCCGCCACATTGACGGTCAGTTCCAGTTGGCTGAGGTCGGCCAGCGTCGCCACTTCTTCGCCGGTGCGCGCCTGGCTGCCTTCCTGCACATTGACGGTCAGCACGCTGCCCGCCACCGTTGCGGACACGTTCGCTTTCGCCAACTGCTTGCGCGCCTCGCCGAGCGAGACCAGCGCGGCCTGCAACTTGATCGTCGCCGCTTCGATCTCCAGGTCATCGGCGCCGTTGAGCAGGTTGTCGAGCCGGGTCTGCGCGGCGGCGACCTGCGCCTCGGCCGATGCGATGTCGGCGGCATTGGGCCGGGCAAGCAGATCATCGAGCTTCTGCTGGGCGTCGTTGGCCTGGCTGACGGCCGACTGCAAATCGGTCTGCGCCGCCGCCGCCACAGAGACCTCGTAGTCTGCTTTTGCCGCCTCGTAGTCGATGGTCGCCTTCTGCAGCGCAGCTCCCTGTGCGGTCATGCCGGCGTCGCCCGCCCATTTGACCTTGTCGTAGTCGCGTTGCGCCTCCTGCATGGCGACCTCGGCTTTGCGCAGGTTGGCCTCCAGCTTGACCAGTTCGGCCGCGCTCGGCCCCGCCTGCAGATCGTTGTACTTGGCCCAGGCCGATGCCACGCTAGCGCGCGCCGCCGTGGTCTCGGCCTGCGCCGCCGGTTTCTGGGCGTCGATAAGCTTCTGTTCGGTCGAGGCCAGATCGGCGCGCGCCTCGGCTAGTTCGGTGGCGCTGGCCGGCTGCCGGAGCTGATCGAGCGAATTCTGCGCGGTGGCGACATCGAGTTCCGCCAGCAGCGCCGACCGTTCGAGATCCCCCGTGTCCAGCCGCAGCAACGCATCGCCCGCCTGCACGACATCGCCTGCGTCGACCAGCACTTCCAGCACCGTCCCATCGACCGTCAGCACGACGTGCTCGGTCTTCATGGGCACGATGCTGCCGGACGCACTGATCTGCCCCAATATCGACGCGGCCGGACGAATGGCGACCGTCTCCATCTGGGCCGTCGTCTGCGCCGAAATCGGCGCCGCCAATGGCCCATTTTCCCCGGTCAGCAGCACAAACCCGCCGATCGAAAGCCCGGCCACCACCAACACCCCGATTCCCCACAGAAAAACCCGCTTCATAATTGCCTCTCTCTGATATTCGTACTTGTACAGCCTGATTTCAATTGCCCATGCGTTAATAGATTTTCACGGACTTATCCACCAAATCCGTCTAATTCATGGTCTATCTGCCTGATCTGTAGGCGCATCAACTTTTATGATGTCCAAACCAAACCTCAAGCAGAAGAACTGTCCACAGATTACACAGATGGCACAGATTCTCAGGAACATCTTGGTTGCGATGACTGCTTTCAAAGCAGGAACCGATAGCTGTTTATCTGTGCAATCCGCCCCATCTGTGGATGCTTTTTACGCCCCGCGCAACTCTATTCATAGCGCAGCGCCTCCACCGGATCGAGCCGCGTGGCGCGCAGCGCCGGGTAGAGGCCAAAGACGATTGCCGCGCCCGATGCGACGGCCAACGCCATGATCACAGCGTTCGGCTCGATCACGATCGTGATCGGAAAGGCGGGAATGGCGCCCAACAACGCGCCGACGCCGTAGCTCAATCCGACGCCGATCAACCCGCCCATAAAGCAGAGCAGGAGCGCCTCGGTGAGAAACTGCACCAGGATGTCACGGTCGTGGGCGCCCAGCGCGCGGCGTAGGCCGATCTCATTGGTGCGCTCGGTCACGGTCACGAGCATGATGTTCATGATGCCAATGCCGCCGACGAGCAGGCTGATGGCGCCGATGCCGCCCAACAGCACCGACAAGGTGGTCGAGACGCTGCCGGCAAGATCGAGCAGGCTGGCCTGGTTGAAGATGCTGAAGTCGTTGTCGTCGTCCGCGCCCAGACCGTGCAGCAGGCGCAGCGTCACCTCGACATCCTGCTCCGCCTGGTCGATCGAGTAGGCGTCGCTCACTTTGATGCTGATGCTGCTCACCGTCAGCTCGCCGCGATAGCGCGAGGCGTTGAAGAGCCGCGTCTGCGCCACACTGAGCGGGACGTAGGCCGTGGTGTCGTTGCTGAAAAAGCGGCTGCCGCCCGACTGATCGAGCACGCCAACCACCGTGAAGAGATCGCTGCCGATGCGCACTTCCTGCCCGATTGGCTCTTCGCTGCCAAAGAGGTCATCGGCCAGCCCGCTGCCCAGCACCACGACGCGCGCGCCGCTGGCCTCCTCTTCGGCGCTGAGAAAGCGCCCGCTGCCGATCTCCACCGTGCTGACCGACGGATAGCTTGACGTTACACCCTGAACCTGGCCGTCCGTGGTTGATGCGCCGCGTGTCACGGTGGCGCTCCCGCTGTACGTAGGTGACACACCGCCAAATTGCGGGAACTCGTCCCGGTTGCTCAGCACGCGCGCATCGGCCAGCGTCAGCCGGCTGCTCCCTTCGGCGCCGCGCACCGCGCTCACCTCGAGCAGGTTCGTGCCTTGCGACTCGATGTCGGCGGTGATGCTGTTGGCCGCACCGGAAGCAATCCCCAGCGTCGTCAGCACCGCAGCCACGCCGATGATGATGCCCAGCATGGTGAGCAGCGAACGCGTCTTGTTGACGCCGATGTTGCCAAGCGCCACGCCAAAATAACGAAACATTCTCATTGCAGCGCCTCCTGTCTGGCGGAATTTGTCTGCACATCGCTGATCACCGCGCCGTCGCTGACCGTGATCACGCGCGCCGCACGCTCGGCGACGCTGTGTTCGTGGGTGACGACGACCAAGGTCAACCCCTGCGCGTGCAGTTCATCAAACAGGTCGAGAATTTCGACCGTGGTCTTGCTGTCGAGCGCGCCGGTCGGTTCGTCGGCCAGCAGCAGGCTGGGCTGCGTCACCAGCGCACGCGCAATCGCCACGCGCTGCTGCTGACCGCCAGAGAGCTGGTCAGGCCGGTGATCGACCCGGTCGCCCAAGCCGACGCGGGTGAGTGCGTCGACGGCTCGTTGCTTTGCGGTTGCGCCGGTGACGCCCGCATAGAAGAGTGGCAGCTCCACCTGGCGCTGCGCCGAAGTGCGCGCCAGCAGGTTGAAGCGCTGAAAGATAAAGCCGATCTCCTGGTTGCGAATGTCGGCCTGGGCGCTCTTGCCGATCTGGCTCACTTCTTGCCCGCGGATGGCGTAGCTGCCGGCGGTCGGCCGGTCAAGCAGGCCGATGATGTTCATCAGCGTGCTCTTGCCTGACCCGCTGGCGCCGATGATGGCGACATATTCGCCCGCCTGCACCTCCAGCGAGACCCCGCGCAGCGCATGGACGGCCACCTCGCCCATCTGATAGGTTTTGGTGACCGCATCGATGGCGATGACTGGCGCTTCACCATTTTGTCCGTTGGTGTGATTCATAGCTTCCTTACTCTGCTCGACTTCTGCATAACTGGCGGCTGCCAATTGACTCTACTGAGCATAAAGCAATCAGCGACAGACCAACAGTGTGCGCGGCATAAGCGCGGGGTGACTGTGCTCACCTATTTTTATGAGCAAACTCATACATGCAGATGAGGCGATGCGGGTGGCGCCTTCTGCATGACGTGCTATACTTTAGCCATGCAAAGCGTCCAACCTTCTGCGCTGGGTCTGCCTGTAGCAACGACACCAGCCGACGAACATCCCTATATGGAGCCCGGCTTGCTTGGTGTGCTGCAGATGCTGGTTGGCATCCAACTGCTGCTGCTGGTCGCCACTGTCGCCGCCTTTCCGTGGAGCAGAGAGGTGATGCTCTCACTGGGCGGCCTGACCCGCGGCAGCGCACTGCGCCAGGTTGTCGTCGAGGTCAGCTCCGCCATGCAACCGGTGGTGCTGCGTATACTGCTGACGATCCCGGTCGTGCTGCTGGTCTTCTGGCCGCAGTTGATTGCGCGCCTGGGGCGCTGGCATCTACCACTCTTTGCCATCTATTATGCTGTGGCGGCCGCAGTGAGCCAGGCGGCCTTTAGCGTCTGGGCGCTCAAATTTGTGGCAGATACGGCGACCGCCCCACAGCAGGTGGCGCTGCTGCTGGGCGTCGGTGGCGCGTGGACACTCTTTGTGGTGTTGCTGTTTGGCGTCGTTATCGTGGCGTGGCAGTATTCGCTGCGGCAGGTGTTCTGGTATCTACTTTTTCTGGCCGTCGCCGAAGTGACGGCGCTGCTGCCGCTTCTGCTCCATGAAGCAATGCCCTGGGCGCCTCTGCTTTTTCAGGTTATGATCCACGTGGCAATCTATGCGATGGTCGGCTTTGCCATCACGCGTATGATGGCGGCCCAGCGCGCTCAGCGCGCCGCCCTGACCGAAGCCAATGTGCAGTTGACGCAATACGCCGCGGCGCAGGAACAACTTGCCGTCAGCCACGAACGCAACCGCATGGCGCGCGAGCTGCACGACACGCTGGCCCACTCGCTGAGCGCGGTCGCCGTTCAGCTCGAGGCAGTCGATAGCGCCATGACCACCGCGCCGGACGAGGCGCATCTCATTCTGGGCAAGGCGCTGGCGCAGACGCGTTCCGGCCTGACCGAGACGCGGCGCGCCATGCACGCGCTGCGCGCTACGCCGCTCGACGACCTCGGGCTGGCGCTGGCGATCAAAAATTTGGCGATCACCACGGCGCAGCGCAACGGTCTGGCGCTGCAAGTAGAAGTGCCGGAAACGCAGCCCAATCTGTCACCGGCAATCGAACAGGGCATCTATCGCATCGCCCAGGAAGCGCTGGCCAACGTGGTGCATCATGCCCGCGCCTCACGGCTGGCGGTGGCGCTGACCTACAACGGGGCTGTCACCCTGCGCGTCCAGGACAATGGTTGCGGCTTTGACGCCGGCGAGGTCAAGGGGGATCATGTTGGGTTGCAATTGATGCACGAACGCGCAACGATGATGCAGGGGACGCTCACGGTGACGAGTGCGCCCGGCGCCGGCACGACCATCAAGCTGGTGGCGCTATGATCCGCGTGCTGTTGTGCGACGATCAATCGATCGTCACCGAAGGATTGCGCGTGATCCTGCGGCAGGCTGGCAATATCGACGTAGTGGGCAGCGTCGAGAATGGGCTGGAGGCGGTTGAGCAGGTGGCGCAGCTCGCCCCGGATGTCGTGCTGATGGACCTGCGCATGCCGGTCATGAACGGCATCCAGGCGACGGAGCGCATCCGCCAGGAACACCCGGCCACGCGCGTGCTGGTGCTGACGACCTACGACGACGACGAATGGGTTTTCGACGCCATCCGCGCCGGCGCGTCGGGTTATCTGCTCAAAGATGCGCCGCGCGACCAGATCATTGAAGCGATCCGTGGGACGGCGACGGGCAGCACCTATATCGATCCCAAGGTGGCCGGCAAACTTTTCCAATTCGTCTCCCACGCTTCGGCGCCGGCTACAGGCAGCACCCTGACCTTCGACCTCAGCCCACGCGAGCGTGAAATCCTCGAACTCATCGCCGAAGGCATGAGCAACGCCGAGATTGCCGAACGACTCTTTCTCTCCAAGGGCACCATCCAGAACTACGTCAGCACGCTCTTCGCCAAGCTTGACGTCACCGACCGTACGCAGGCCGCGGTGCTGGCGCTGCGCTATGGGATCGTCAACCGTCCCTGATTCAGTTAATCGCCGCCCTTCAGGGTACAATCCTTCTCCACCATGACACGTCGCGATTGGTTGATCCTGTTCCTCATCACGCTGCTGGCCGGCGCGCTGCGCTTCTACCAGCTTGGCGTGACGCCGCCCGGCCCACAGTTTGACGAGGCGTTCAACGCTATCGACGCCAGCCAGGTGCTGGCGGGCAATCGCCCGCTCTTTCTGCCCGCGAACGGTGGCCGCGAGGTGCTCTACACCTACTATCAGGCCGCGCTCGGGCTGCTGACCGGCCGCCTCGACCTCTGGACGCTGCGGCTGGCCTCGGCGCTGGCCGGGACCGTCACGGTGGCGGCTGCCTATGGGCTGGTGCGAACGCTCTTCCGGCGTCACAGCCAACTGCTGGCCGCGCTCACCGCGCTGGCGTTGGCCGTCAATTACTGGCACATCCACTTCAGCCATTACGGCATCCGCATCATCCTCATGCCGCTGATCCTAAGCGGCGTCTTTGGCTTCTTCTGGCTGGGGTGCGACCTCAGCAATTCTTTAATGCAGAGGCGCAGAGGCGCGGAGGTGCGAAAAGAGGGGGAGACAGGGGGAGGGGGAGAGAGGGGGAGACAGGGAGACAGGGAGACGTCTGCCCTTCACAATTCACCATTCGCCATTCACAATTCACAATTCGCCCCTTCGTCCCTCGTCTGGCTCGCTTTTCTCTTGAGCGGTGTGCTGGCGGGGCTGGGCGTGTGGAACAATCCGACCGGCCGCTTGATCCCTTTTGTGCTGATTGCGTACACGCTTTGGCTGCTGTGGCGATATCCTGAACGGCGTAAATTCAGGCCGGACAATCCGTTGTTTGGCTTGCTGGTGACGGGCGCAGTGGCGTTTGTCGTCTTCCTGCCGCTTGGTCTGGAGTTTCTGCGCTACCCGGAGTTCTTTGTCGGCCATGCGTCGGAGGTCTCGATCTTTGCCGCACGCGTCGCTGGCGACGCGTCGCCGTGGCAACTGCTGGCGATCAACATCCTGCGCGTGCTCGGCATGTTCAGCTTTGATGGCGATCTGGAATGGGCGCATGGCATTCCCGACCGCCCGGTCTTCGACTGGTTTATGGCGATCCCCTTCTACATCGGCGTCGTGTGGTGGGTGTGGCGACTGCTTGGCAAGGATAAGGCGCAACCCGACCCGGATCGCGACGCGCTCTTTCTGATGCTGGCGTGGGCAATCCTGATGCTGGCGCCGTCGGTGCTGAGCGACGCCGCGCCCAACTACTCGCGCACGCTGGCCGCGGCGCCGCCGGTGATGCTGGGCGCGGGCTTGGGGCTGACGTGGCTCGTCATCCGCACGCAGGGACAAGCGGCGTGGCGCTATGCCCTGGCCGGCGCGCTGATCGCGGCGAGCGGCGCGGTGACCTTTTACGACTATTTCGTGCGCTTCCCCAGCTACCCCGAAGTCTATTACGTCTACGATGCGGACAAAGTCGACGCGGTCGATTGGATGAAGGCGCGCGGTGACGCAGGCTATGCCATTTATCTTTCGCCGCTCTGGTCGACGCATGCCACGGTCACCTTTCTGCGCGATTACCGCATCCGTTCGCTCGACGCGACGCAGGCGCTGGTGCTGCCGGAGCCGGGCAAGGGCGCGATCTATGCCTTCCCTTCCGAGCAGCGTGATTTTGCCGACGCGGTGGCCATGCTGTGGGGAGAACCCGTGCGCACGCTCGACGACCGATTTGGCCGGCCGCTGATGTTCTACGTGCAGGTTGAGGCGGCGCAGGCGCAGGCATGGCCGACCGGCTTTGCGCCCGACCAGACCGCGACCGCGCGCTTTGATGACGCACCATCGCTGATCGGGATGCGCGCGGGCGAGGAGGATGGTTCGCTCCTGCTGCACTGGCAGGCGGAAGCGGGTACGCGTCGCTATCTCACCTCGTTCGTGCATCTGATCGACGCACGCGGCCAACGCATCGGTCAGGCGGACGTCATCCCCGGCGACGGAACCTTTCCGACGACGATCTGGCGCGGGGGCGAACGTGTGGCGCAGCGCTACCGCCCGGAAATCACGGACGTGTGCAGCGGGGGCGAAGCAGTGCGCGTGTTGGCCGGCTGGTACGAACTTGCCGCCGACGGCGCGCGGCGCCCACGTCTCGATGCTCCAGGCGACGCGGCGCTCGCCGGGATGTGGACGCTGCCTTTCACATCGCGGCCCGCGGCGCAGGTGCAGCCTGCCATGCCTAGCTCGATCCCGCTGGCGCCTGGCCTGACCTTGATCGGCCATACGCTTTCGGCGGCCACGACCGAAGCGGGCGCGCCGTTGACGCTCGATTTGTACATGCAAGGCGCGGAGCAGTCTCGCGAGCTGCCTATCACGCTCACGCTGCAAAGTGACCCGGCGGCGGTGCTCTATACCGGTGCGGTTGCACCCGGCGCGACCTGGCGCGCCGGAGAGGTGATCTGCCGCCGGCTTCACCTGCGCGTCCCGCCAACCACTGCCCGCGGCGACTATCTGCTGCATGTCACGACCGAAGAGTACGACCAACCCTTTGCCCAAGTGACCGTCCAGCCCTCGACGCGTGCGTTCGATCTGCCGGAAGTCGACCAGCACGTTGATGCGACCCTGGGCAGCGCGATTCGGCTGGTCGGCGCTGACATCGCGCGCGCGGGCGACGAACTGAAGGTGCGGCTGATCTGGCAGGCGTTAGCGCCACTGGCAGCCGGGCAGAAGGTCTTCGTCCACTTGCTTGGGCCGGACGGCGCACTCCTTGCACAGTCCGACGCGCTGCCCGCGGGCGATTACGGCACAGAACAATGGATCGAGGGCGAAGTCGTGATCGATGAGCACAGGCTGGCGCTGCCGGCTACCCTGCCGGCGGGCAAGTATCGATTGCGCGTGGGCATGTACGACCCGGCGAGCGGTGCGCGGCTGCTGGCGAAGGACGCCGCTGGACAAAGCCTCGCCGAGAATGCCATAAATTTGGAGATAGGAGATCTGCCATGAACGACCTCAGCCATCCGGCGCTCACTCTTTTTTCCGAACTGCTGGCCTATCCATCGCCGTCGGGCATGGAGCACAAAATGGCCGCGCATCTCCGCCGCCGGCTGGAAGGCTGGGGCTACACGCCGCAACAGGACGGCGCCGGCAACCTCTGGGTGCGCCTGCCAGGGCGAGATCAGAGCGCGCCGCTGGTCTGCTACGCCGCACATATCGACGAAATCGGGCTGGCGGTGCACGCCATCGAACCGGATGGCCGTCTGCGCGTGGGCCGGTCGGGCGGCCTCTTGCCGTGGAAGCTGGGCGAGACGCCGGTGGAAATTCTCGGCGACCATGCCACCATCACCGGCGTGTTGTCGATGGGCGCCGGGCATGGCGCGCGGGAGCAAACACTCGAATGGTCGGACGTGTGCGTGATCACGGGGTTGACGCCGAACCAGCTTGGCGAGGCCGGCGTGCGCCCTGGTTCGCTCGGCGCGCCGTTGCGTTCGCACTGTGGCCCGGTGCTTTTCGGCGATCCGGCGGATCCGCTGGTGGGCGCGTGGACATTCGACGACCGCATAGGCGTCGTGGCGCTGTTGCGGCTGCTCGAAACGCTGGCGACAGATCACATCCAGCCGGTGCGCCCGACGCTCGTCGCCTTCACCGTGCAAGAAGAGGTGGGCGGCATGGGCGCCAAAGTGCTGGCGCGCCGCGAACAGCCGGAGGTCTTTATCGCCGTCGATGGATGCCCGATCACGCCGGGGTCGCGGCTGGCGCTGGATGGCCGGCCCGGCGTCTGGACGCGCGACAGGGTGGCGCCCTACGATGTGCGCCTCATCGCCGACCTGTGTGCGGCCGCCCTCGCCGCGGGCACAGAGTTGCAGCCGGTCGCCTACGACGTGAGCGCCAGCGACGCCAGCATGGTCTTCGCCATGGGCGGGACGGCGCGCATTGCCTGCTTCGGTCAGGTGCGCGAGAATAGCCATGGCTATGAAGTGGCGCGGCTTGCGGTCTTCGACAACATGCTGCGCACCTTATTGCACTTTGTCGAGCATTGGAGCTGAGATGGACTTGGTTCAGTTTTGGAGACGAAGCGCGCTTGAGGCAAAACACCGCCAGGCGCTATGGGTAATCTGGGCGGCGTTGGTGATGCTGTTGCTGACAAGTTGCACCAATTTGCTGGCGACGCCCACACCTGCGCCCCTTGCCCCGCGCGCCTCCGAACTCGTCCTGCCGCCAGGCTTCACCGCAGAGCTGGTGGCCGACGGGCTGTCCGGCCCAACACAGATGATCGCCGGCCCGGACGGGCGGCTGTGGGTGGCGCAACTGAACGGCGGCGAAAACGAGGGCAAAGGCCAGGTGCTCTCGATCAACCCAAACACCGGCGGCAGGCGCGTACAACTTGACGGGCTGATGAAGCCGACCGGCATCGCGGCGCACAATGGCATGTTGTGGATCGCGTCGGGACGCGAGCTGCTGGTCGCCCCCATCGGCGCCGATGCTTCGGTTGGCCCACCCGACCCGGTGTTGACCGATCTGCCTTTCAACGGCCGTTCGAACGGTGCGCTGACCGTGACGCCGCACGGGGAGATTGTCTACGAGACGAGTGGCAGCCGGCTTGGCAACACCGCGGCCGCCGGTTCGGCCACGCTCTGGGCGCTGACGCCGCAGGATGCCACCAACCCGCGCGTGCTGGCGACCGGTCTCAAGGGCGCCTACGGGCACACGATTGATGCTCAGGGACGCATCTGGACGACCGAGATCGGCGACGATCCCATCGATGAAGGCTATCCGCCCGACGAACTGAACCTGGTCGTCACCGGCGCCGACTTTGGCTGGCCGCGCTGCGCGGGCGACCGTGAGCCAGTGGCGCGCTACGCAGGCACAACCGAGGACTGCGCTGCGACGCGCGCACCGGTGGCGCTCTTTGCGCCGGGGGCGACGCCTACCAGCGTCGCGATTGCGCCGTGGGATGCGAGCATCCTGCTCGTCGCGCTGTGGAACACCGGCGAGGTAGTCCAGGTGAAGATCACTCCGGGCGATAACCCCGATGGCGACAACGCCACGGGTGAAATCTCGCCCTTCCTTACCGGCCTGCGCAACCCGCAACATCTGCTCGCCTGGCGCGACGGCAGCCTGTTGGTGAGCGATTTTGCAACCGGAACGATTTACCGCATTACACAAAACGGGAATTGACAACTATGGAACGCACCTTCTTTCTCATTGCATCTCTACTCGGCGGCCTGTCGGTCGCGCTGGGCGCGTTTGGCGCGCACGCGTTGCGCGACCGCCTCGACGCCGGCATGTTGGCCAACTACCAGACCGGCGTCACCTATATGTTCTTTCACGGGCTGGCCTTGTTTGTCGTCGTGCTGGCGCTGAGCAAGTGGCCGGCCAGCAATTTACCGCTCTGGGCCGGCTGGCTCTTTGTGGCGGGGATTGTCTTCTTTTCGGGCAGCCTCTTTCTCATGGCCTTCACCGGCCAGCGCTGGCTCGGCGCGATCACGCCCATCGGCGGCGTGGCGTTTATCGCCGGCTGGTTGCTGTTGGCGATCACAGCCTGGCGCAACTGAGTTTGCCGAGCAAAAATAGCATGCGGATGACGCGGATTGTGCGGATGCTCGCGGATCAGATCAGCGAAAATCTGCTTGATCCGCGTCATCCGCGTGCTATCGACTCTTTCCTATTCCATCCATCTTTTCAGAAATGAGGAGTTTATGCAGCTATCGGAATTTAGCGCATCGCTTGCACAAGCAGCGCCGCCGGCCGGCCTCAGCCCGGCGTTGCAGGCGCTTTGGCACGCGGCAAAGGGCGAATGGGAGCGCGCCCACGATATCACGCAGCCGGGCGGCCCGGCGCTCGACTGGGTGCACGCCTATCTGCATCGCGTCGAGGGCGATCTAGACAACGCCGCGTATTGGTATCGACGTGCGGGCAAGCCGGTGGCCTCGATCCCGCTGGATGAGGAATGGACGGAGTTGGCGGCGGTGTTCTTGGAAGGGTAGGAGATCTTCCGCCGGCTCAATCGTTCAGCCGCTCAACTTCGGCCTCATACACCCGCAGCGCCTCCATTTGGGGCGAAGTGATGGTGATAAAGGGGCGCACCTGTTGGATGAGCGCGATCGCTTCGTCCGTGCTGTGCCCCTGGGAGATAAAATAGGCGGCGGCCATCGTAGGCGCGCGTCCGACGCCGGCTTTGCAATGAACGTAGACCGCGCCTCCCGCTTCGATCTGCGCCTGAATGAAGTCGACTCCCTTTTGAAAGTGAGCGGGGCTAGGCGAAGTGTCATCCACCGTGGGGAGATAGCAGTAATTGGGAAAGGCCAGACCGTAGGCGGCATCGTCAAATTCGGTGCGCAGGTTAACGACCGCGCTGATGCCTGCACGCTCCAGCGCCCTTCTGCCGGCCGCGTTAAACTGCGAGCCAACATAGAGCTGCGGCGTCACGCGGCTATATTTCAGCACCGGCACACCGGTCACGTAGGAAAGTCCCCGCCCCCATATCCATTGCAGCGTCACCCACAGCCCTTGTTCGTGGAGCCGTTGCGTCAAGATACGCCAACCTTTGCGCATCTCCACCCCTAGCTTCATGTCCTCTCCTTCTGTTCCCAGCGAAATGCCTCTATCATCACAGGCGCGCCGCGCACGATGCAAAGCACGGTGGCGAGCCAACTCAACACCGCCGCCGCCGTCCATACCCACGACAGCCAGGGTGAGTTGATCGTCTGCAACGCCAGCGTCAAAGCAAGCATGGCAAAGGCCGCGGCCTTGACCATGCCGTAGCCAGCCCGCATCGGCCGGCCCGCCACGACCCAATATCCCCAGTCGCCTTGCACCTGAGCGTGTGCGCTCTTGCCGCCGGCATAGCCGATCTCGCGTACAGAATCCGTCAGCGCGCCGCGTATGATAAAGGTGATCGGAATGACCAGCGAGATCAGCGAAAGGCTGGCGAAGACCACCCACAGCACGATCTCGACGGCGCGATCGGCGGCGATGTCGAGTACGCTGCCCAGCAAGGTGGTTTCACCCCGGCGCCGTGCGACGATCCCATCGACGGCGTCAAGCACGATCAGCAGCAGCACGCCCGGCGCGGCCAGAAAACGTCCGGTCACCCCGCCGAAAAAGATCATCAGCACCAGGAGAATCAATAAGGGAAAACGCGCCAGGGTGATCCAGTTCGCCAGGTTCATCGCGGCTGCTCCACATTTCTTCTACGCGCCGGGCTAATGCTCTCTGACGCAGAGGCGCAGGGCGACAGAGGTGCGCGGAGAAAAGCGAGAAAAGAAACCAGACAGTTCTCGCTGCGAGCACTCTCGACGCAACGCCGCAGGAAAACAGAGAGGGGCAGAAGAGGTGCAAGCAAGGATTTGGCAAGCACTTTTCCACGTTTTCTCAGCATCGCCGCGCCTCTGGGTCAAGATGTGTCATTTCTCAGACAGCTATCCGCAGTTGAATGGGTCGTCAGGAGATTATCGGCCAGCGCAGCAGAAAACGGCAAACTCAGAGAACGGGGGGGGGCGAAGGATAGAGAGCCTGCGTTGACTTGATTCGCGCCCATTTTCATTTGCCCAGGTGACAGTCACTGCCCAAAGCGACTGTCACCTGTGGACTAGCCGGCGATTTCCGCCAAAGGCAGCCCCAAAAAGCCGGCGATGCGCTGCGACTGTTTTTCAACGGCGCGACGTACGCGCATCGATAGTTTTTTGAACGGCTCCAGCGTGATGACCAGCCCACTGGACTTGCGTATATAGCGCCACGTGGCAACAGCGCGTCCGGCGTCGAGCACCACGCCCTCGATATGACCGGCGATGCGAAAGACCTGCTTGTGATGCGTGGGGGGCACGATCCAACGCTTGTCCTTGTGCGCCAGCAGGAGCGGGTCAAAACGGTAAAGCATCCGCACCGTGGCGCGCAACGCGTCCGCGGGCGCCAGCAGCTCGTCAATATCCTGCCGCAGAAGGAGCATTTCGACGCCGTCCACGATCACTTGCATTACTTCACCTTCGAGTGCTGCCAACCAGCGGCGCGCCGACTCGCGCTTGTCGCCACGCCAGTAGGCGAAATCCTGCAAAGTGGCCGGCCCGTAGGTGTGTAGATAACGCCGCAAGATGTCACGATTGGCGGCGTCAGGGTCGGGCAGGTCCCAGGCAAGATCGGGGCGCCAGCTAGCGCGGTGCGCAAAGAGGCCCTCGCCGTCACGCGCCGCGTGGCACGCATGGCCCTGGCGCACGAGATCGGCAAACAGGCCGCCCCACGGCGACAAATGATCCTCATTGATGATGAGGCCGGAAGCGCGCAGGTCGGAGCGACCCATCACGCCCTTTGCGCGCAGCAGCGCCTCGGCGCGCGCGACAAGCTCGACATAGGCGTCGCTGGCGTCGGTGCGCTCGGCCACACGCTCCCACCAACTTTTGCGTGCGGCCAGCATGGCGCACACCAACGGCCAATCGGCAGTGGCATAAACATGCAGCGTGCCGCGCTGTCCCCACAGCTTGACCAGGGAGCGGTCATCGAAGAGCAGCGCATCGTACCGGGCGTGGCTCAAGCCAGCCGTGCGGTTGAACAACGCCACACCGGCGGCAGGATGGATCTGCGCCTGCACGCCGGCCAGCATCTGCGCGGCGAGTTCGGGCGTGGCAAAGGGATCGATCAACCCGGATCGGCGCAGGCGAAACCAACGCACCTGCTGAAGGTCGACGTGAATGGGCGTCTGAGTCATGGACATATCTCGTTATAGCCTGAGAACGAACAAATGTGCTGACCAGGAAGTTTATCGCGTCTTGCCCTGCTGAACAAGTCGAACTCTCCCTTGACTCCACCCTATTTTTTCATCAGGAACCGATGCGCTAGAATGAGCACGAAGCCTATCCTCACACTCAACCTGGGAGAGCCCTTTTTCGTGGAAACAATCGTTGTCGGCAACCGCACCCTGGCTTTCCGCCGTTACGGGCGTCATATCGCGCCGGGGCGTCCTCCGGTAGTGCTGGTGCATGGCGCGGGCGGCAATCATCTGGTGTGGCCGCCGCAGGTCCGCCATCTGGCGGAGACCGCCGTCTATGCCCTGGACTTGCCCGGTCACGGCGAGTCGCCACAGCCGGTCTGCGCCACGATCGATGCTTACAGCGAGATTATCCACGATTTTGTCGACGGGCTTGAATTGCCCTGGTTTGTGTTGGCCGGACATTCGATGGGCGGCGCGATTGCGCTGGACTTTGCCCTTGCCTACGCGCACCGGCTGGCAGGCATCATCGTGGTGGGGGCTGGCGGGCGCATAAAAGTCTCGCCCGCTTTTCTCGACGGCATCCTGCATGATTTTCACGACACGACGGCACAGATCGTCGAGTACTCTTATCACAGTTCGACGGGCGCGAACGAGAAGGAACATTATTTACGCGCCTTACGTGAGAACGATCCGCAGACGCTTTATGGAGATTTTATCGCGGTCGAAGCTTTCGATGTACGCGATCGATTGGAAATGTTGCGGACGCCTACGCTGATCCTCTGCGGACGGCACGACCGGATGACGCCCCCTGCGCTCAGCAAGACGCTGCACGAACGCATCCCCGGCAGCCAATTACATTTTATCGAGGAGGCCGGTCACAATGCACCCCTCGAGCAACCCACCGTCGTAGCCGCGCACCTGACCTGTTTTCTCGACCAACTCAGTTGAAGCAGATCCCGGAAAAATAGCACGAGGCGCTTTTTCCATCCTGCTGGCGCCCTCCAACATATCCAAAATATCCTGCTACCTTGACAATGGAACATTTGTTCTATACAATCAAGGCACGGAGGGTAGAAATGATGAAACCGGATCGTGCCTGGTTGGAGCATAGCGCTGACCAGATCGAAGGAGTTTTAGCGCGGCATAAAGCAAGCGGAATTGTGTTGGGTGGGGTAGTCACACCGCGCTTTATTCAGTTTCGCGTGCAGCCTGACCCGCGCGTGCGCGTCAATCGCCTGATCGCGCTGGCGGAGGAAATCGCGCTTGGATTGGGCTGCGCTTCGGTGCGCGTCGCACGCAGTGGCGCCTTTGTGCATGTCGAGGTGCCCCGCAACCTTGAAGAACCGGTGCGCCTGCTCCAACTCGCCGCCTCGTTGGACGCAGTGCCTCCCCATGCCGCGATCCTGGGGCTGGAGGAGGCCGGACAGCCGTTGCTGCTGCGCCTGCCCGCGCCGGATGTCGTGCATATTCTCATCGTAGGAACAACAGGCAGTGGCAAAAGCGCATTAGCGCGCGCCATGCTGGCATCGCTGGCGCTCAACAACGACGCCCAGGCGCTGCGTCTGGTGCTCATCGACCCCAAAGGTCGTGGATTTGCCCCGCTTGCCCACTTGCCCCATGTCGAAGGCGGCCTGCTGACGGAGATACAGGCGACTACGCTGCACCTGCGCATGCTCGTGCGCGAAATGGAGCGGCGCGATGGCGAAAGCGTCAGCACGCCCGTGATCGTGGTGGCGATCGACGAACTGGCCGATCTGTTGCAGACAGGCGGCAAAGCTGTGGAAGGCGCGATTGTGCGATTGGCGCAACGCGGCCGGCAGGCAGGCATTCATATTCTTGCCTGCACCCAGAAGCCCACCGCCAATGTGATCGGCAGCGCCATGAAAGCGAATTTTCCAGTGAGGTTGGTCGGGGCGGTGGCAAGTCGCGACGAAGCGCGCCACGCCACCGGCATCACCGACAGTGGCGCCGAGAAGTTGGCGGGACGCGGCGACTTTCTGCTGGTGACAAAAGGGGAAGCGATGCGTTTTCAAGCGGCCTGGATCAGCGAGGAGGAATGTCGGTCGCTGGGCGCCAAGCGCGCCAGGCCGCCGGCCAGAGTGACGCCCGGCCAGCGCCGGCATGAAAAGGAGCCTTTATGAAGCGTGCGATAGTAATGGCCATTGTGATCATCGGCGGTGTGGCAGTGTGGCGGTTGGGCAGCCGCTTGAGCGCGGACGCAGTTGGCATGGCGGTCGGCATTTTGCTGGGCGTGCTGGCGAGCATTCCCGCTTCGTTGCTGATCCTTGCCGGCAGCCGGCGACGCGACGCGCACGAGAGCGAGCGCTGGCCGGCGCCACAGCATGAACGCATGGCGCCGGCGTACCAGCCACCGGTGATCGTGCTTGCAGGGCAGGCGCCGTTGCCGCCGCAGCAGCAGTTGGCTGCGCCGCCGCCTGCGATCCATGGCTGGCCGCAGCCCCCCCTTTCCGCCCGCCAGTTCAAGATCGTGGGCGAGCAGGAGCAGTGGTTGGAATAGCTCCAGCAAAAAACCAGGACGGCGCGCATCACGCGGGTGAGAAAGTTTCTCAACCCGCGTGATGCGCGTCTGGGCGATGAACAAGCGGCGCCATCACATTTCCACGCCCGCGGAGGGGATTGCTTGGGCAAGGCATTGAAATTACGGTACACTGCATTGACCGACGCCCAACATCAGGTCGTCGAGCCCATCGACAGGAATGAGAGGCGTTTCATGCACTTAGATCCATTAGCTGCCATCGGCGGCATTCTTCTCACCGGTTTCCTTTGTCAGTGGTTGTCGTGGCGGCTGCGGATTCCCGCCATCTTGCCCTTGCTCTTCACCGGTTTGCTGGCCGGACCATTGCTCAACGTGGTCGAGCCGAAAGCCTTGCTGGGGGATCTGTTCACGCCCTTTGTGTCGATCTCGGTTGCCATCATCCTCTTTGAAGGCGCATTGACCCTGAACTGGAAAGAAGTGCGTCAGGTGGCCGGCGTGGTGCGCAATTTGCTGACGATCGGCGCCCTCATCACCTGGTTAGGCAGCGCGGTGGCCGCGCATTATCTGGTCGGGTTGTCGTGGAATCTGGCCTTCCTGTTTGGCGCCTTAATCATTGTGACCGGGCCTACTGTGGTGACGCCCATTTTGCGCAACGTGCGTCCCACCGCCAATGTGGGCTCCGTCCTGCGTTGGGAAGGCATCTTGATCGACCCGATCGGCGCCTCGATCGCTGTCGTGGTCTTCGAATTGATCGTGGCGGGCGCGGATCTTTCTTGGCAAGATACGCTGATCTCGTTTGCGCTGCTGGCGACGGTGGGCTGTACGTTGGGTGCAATCGCAGGGTATTTCACCTATGTGATTTTGCAGCGGTATCTCGTTCCCGATTATCTGCGCGACATCATGGTGTTGACAACCGTCATCGTCGTCTTCGTCCTGTCCGACACGCTGATCCATGAATCGGGACTCTTCGCCGTCACCGTGATGGGCATCTTCCTGGCCAACACAAATCTGCGCAAATTGCGCGAGGTGCTCTACTTCAAGGAAAAGTTGAGCATGTTGCTGATCGCATCGCTCTTTATTCTGTTGGCCGCCAACATCACGCTGCAAGAGCTGCAAATGTTGACGTGGGGGAGCTTCGTGCTGCTGCTGGTGGTCATGTTTATTTTACGGCCGTTGAGCGCGCAGAGCAGCGCGCTCGGCAGCAATTTGACCTCACGCGAGCGGCTTTTTCTTTCCTGGATTGCCCCGCGCGGCATTGTGGCCGCGTCGGTCTCTTCGCTTTTCGTCTTTCGGCTCACCGCACGCGGCATGGATGAAGCGGCCATCTTGGCGCCGCTCGTTTTTCTCATCATCGTGGGAACCGTGCTGGCGCAGGGAATGACGGCCAAACCTTTGGCGAAAAAGCTGGGCATCAGCGAGGCGGATCCCCAAGGCTTCCTGATCATGGGGGCAGATCTATTTGCGCGGGAACTGGCATTGACGATCCAAAGGGCCGGTCTCACCGTACGGCTGGTGGATGTCAATCGCGCCAATATCCAAATTGCGCGGCTTGCCGGGTTAGATGCCCTGGAGGGCAATATCTTGTCCGAATATGTGGAATCCGACTTGGATCTGAGTGGAATCGGACGGCTGTTGGCGGTCACGCATAATGACGAAGCCAATGCGCTGGCCTGTAAACATTTCGAGGACGAGTTTAGTTCGCAAGAAGTCTATCAACTGGCGCCGCAGTTAACGGAGCGTGAACAGTCCGCACTCAATCACCCTAACCTGGGGCGCCTGCTCTTTGCCAAGGACGCCACCCATGAGGCGGTCAGAAATCGGCTGCAAACAGGCGCCGTGTTTAAGATGACGTCATTCACCGAAGAATTTACCATCGACGACTTCCGCGAACTATACGGCGAAGATGCGCTGATCTTGATAGGATACCGCGGCAAAAAAGTAACCGTATCCACCAGCATGCGCCCTGTCACGCCGCAACAGGGATGGACGGTGATCAGCCTGGTGACGGATAGGGAAGCTGCGCCAGGCCAGGGAAAAGACGCCCGTACTCTCGTAACTGCCTGATCGGATCGACCGCCAGGTTCACCCTTTTTTGCGGCGTAAAAAGCGACGTTGTTCGTCGGGTGCATCGATAAGGAAGCAATCGTTATGGGAATCATGCGGGCAGGTCTGACGACCGAAACTTACGATCGAGGATACACCAACCAAGAATTGTTCCAGCGCATTGCCGCTTATTTCCAACCGCAAAGCCGGCGTTTATTTGCGGTGATGGGGCTGGTGAGCCTGCTGTCGCTGTCGGGCGCGCTGCTGCCGGTGCTGATGGCGCAGGGCGTCAACGTGGTGACCGGCGCCGCGGCCAATCACAATATGGTGGCCGCGGCGTTGGTGGCGCTGGTCGTAGTGATCGGCGTCATAAACTGGGCCATCAACTGGGGGCGGCGCATCCTCACCGCGCAACTGCTGGGCGACGTCGTGCTGGCGATGCGCGTCGACGCCTTTCGCGCGGTGATGAACCACGACATGAGCTTCTTCGACCGCAATCAGTCGGGGCGCATTGTCAGCCGCATCACGACCGATACGGACGAATTCAGCCGGGTGGCGGTGCTCGTCACAGAAGTAGGGTCACAGTTGCTGTTGGTGGTGATTCTGCTGAGCTATCTCTTCACCGTCAACTGGCGACTCACGCTGCTGCTGGCGCTGCTGGCCCCGGTGGCGATCCTCGTGGCCACGAGCTTTCAGCGCTGGGCGCGCCGCGCCACGCGCACGAGCCAGCAAGCCGTCGCCGACGTCAACGCCAGCATCCAGGAAGCAGTCACCGGGATTCGCGTTGCCAAGAACTTTCGCCGCGAGCAGGGCATCTACGATGAGTTTCTGACTGTCAACGAACGCAGCTACGCCGTACACGTGCGGCGCGGCTTTGTGCTCTCGCTGATTTTCCCGACGCTGCAACTCTTTGCCGGGTTGGGCACCGCGGCATTGCTCTACGCGGGCGGCTATTCCACCTATCTTGGCGCCATCAGCGCCGGCGCATGGTTCCTGTTTATGAACAGCGTCGGCCTCTTCTGGTTTCCGATGATCAACCTGTCGGCGTTCTGGAGCCAGTTTCAGGGCGCATTGAGCGCCACTGAGCGCATCTTTGCGTTGATCGACGCCGAACCGGTCGTCATCCAGACCGACAAGCGCACCGCGCCTGCGCTCACCGGCGACATTCGCTTCGAGCAGGTAGATTTTCGTTACGGCAAGAAAGAACAGGTGCTGCAGGACTTTTCGTTGCACATCCGTCCGGGGGAAAGCGTGGCGCTGGTCGGGCACACCGGCGCCGGCAAATCGAGCATTATCAAGCTGGTTACGCGCTTTTATGAATTTCAGTCCGGTCAGATTCTAGTCGACGGCATCGACATTCGCACCTTCGATTTGCGCGATTACCGTCGTCAGCTCGGCATTGTCAGCCAGACGCCTTTCCTGTTTTCTGGCACGGTGGCCGATAACATTCGCTACGCCACGCCCCACCTCACCGACGACGCGGTCGAGCGCATTGCCCGGCAGATCGGCAACGGCGAGTGGATGGAGACGTTGCCCGATGGGTTGCAGACCGACGTGGGTGAGCGCGGCGCCCGGCTGAGCCTGGGTCAGCGCCAGTTGGTCGTGCTGGCGCGCATGTTGGCGCAGAACCCGGCGATCTTCATTCTGGACGAGGCCACGGCCAGCGTCGACCCCTTCACCGAAAGCCAGATTCAGGCCGCGCTGCAATTCATCCTGAAAAATCGCACCTCCATCGTAATTGCGCACCGTCTGTCCACGGTGCGCGCGGCCGACCGCATCCTCGTGCTGCGCAAAGGGCGCATCATCGAAGCAGGGGATCACGACACGTTGATGGCGACCAGCGGGCACTATGCCGACCTCTACGAGACCTATTTCCGGCATCAGTCGCTGGAATATCTTGAGGGGCGTCGCCAAAATGTAGCAGAAATGGGGTGATTGATTTCGACGAGTTTCACGGTGTGCGAAGGATAAGCCGGTCTTTTTGCGATAACCTCCAGTATAGACTGCATCACTTCAGAGCGGTGAGCATACTGGGAGAACCCAAGGAGAACCGAATCATGATCGCACACCCAAGAACCCCTCGAGTTGGCATCGGCAGCATATACGTCTCAGGCATCTGGCTTGCGCAGGTGCAATACACCCTGAAGAACGACAGCGCCTACACGCTGGCGGGCGCTTTACACATCCTGGACGGCGAACGCGATCTTTTCGTTCCGCCTATCCCTGCCGACAGTTTTACGCTGGAACTTGCCGACGGCCGTCAATGCTCGTTCGTGCCTGCCACCGGCAATCCTGTCAGCGGGGCCTATACGTTCAGCAGCCCTATGCTGCCCATGTGAAGCCGATAACTCGCACGCAGCTTTGGCTCAATTCACCCACTCCAGGCTGTGTTCGAGGAAATTGTCCAAGTTGCCCACGATCGGAGCAACCACCCGTGCTTCGCCGCCGGTGCTGGGAACCGCATAGAGTTTCCAGCCACCGTCGCGGTTGCTGACAAAGGCCACCCAACGACCGTCCGGGCTGACCGCAGGCAAGCCATCAATGGCCGGGCTGTCGGTCAGCCGCGTCACCTCGCGTGAGGTGGCGTCGACCGTGTAAATTTCGTAGTTTCCATCGCGCGCGTTGCTCATAAAGGTCACAAAGCTGCCGCTCGGCGACCAGCGTGGGCGGTCGTCGGCTGGCGCCGCGGTCAACTGGGCGGCATTGGCGCCGCTGCTGGAGATCGTCCACAGCCCGCAGCGATTGCCCGACTCGTCGCATCCACGAAAGACGATAAGGTCGGCGCCGGCATGCCAATCGGGCGATTCGCCAAAGGTCAACGTCTCGGTGCCGCCATTTTCCTCCGCCCACATCACGTAGATGCGCCAGCGGCGATCGCCTTCACGGTTGCTGGCAAAGACAAGCTGGCTGCCTTGTGCGTTCCAACTGGGCAAAGCATCTTCCGCATAAATGCTGAAGCGCAACTGCAAGCCGGTTGCCGGGTCAAACGAACTCAGGCCGGCCATATCGCTGCGCAGGTTGCGATACACCAGACGCGCGCCATCGCTGCGCAACGCCGGCTGGGCCGCGTCCTGGAGGATCGTCTGCGCCGGCATGCTCTTGCCGACGGGGACTGACAAAATCTGGCTGCGGCCGGAGACAGCATCAGATGACGAATACAGGATGCGTCCGATCGCGGGCCCGCCGCTGCTTGCAGGCGCCTGCGCCCCGCCCGCAGACGCGAGTGGGGTGGCGTCGTCGCGCAAGGCGTCGTCTGGTGTGGCGCCGCTGGCAAGCTGGCACTGCGTCTGCGCCAGGTCACGCTGGGTGACGATCTCTGGCGCGGAGGCCACCGAGATCGCCTGGTTATACTCATCCTGCGCCTCACACCAGGCTTCCTCGCCTGCCAACTGGTCAGCATAACCAACGTGCGCCTCTTGCAGCCGCTGCTCGACGTCGCGGTAATCGGGTTCAAGGGCGTAGAGTTCTTGCAGGCGTGTGATGTCGAGTTGCCAATCGACGCCGGTGTAGGCCAGCACGTCGAGATATTGCTCGATCAGGTCGCGCTCGCGTTGAATATCCTTTGCATCGGGCTGCAGCGCCAACGCCTTGTCGTACAGCGCCAACGCTTCTTCCAGGTTGTCAGTATTGTCTTTTTCCAAAGCGAGGTTGACGTAGGCCGCTACAAGTTGGTCGCTGACTTCAGCAGCGCTGTAAGTGGGATCGGTCTGCTGCACCAGGAGCAGATTGGTCAGCGCCTCCTGCCAACGCCCGGCACGCGCGGCGCGCTGCGCAGTCTCCCAATAAGTCACCAATATAGAAGCGGGCGTCGGCGCGATCTCCGTGGCGGCCGCGGACAGCGGCGGATTATCTAACGGCGATACCGAAGTGGTAGCGGAGATGACAGATGTAACCGGCGATCCAGGCAGCGCCTGAGGCGCTTGACCACTCCCGGCCAACGCCAGCAGATTCTCGATGCCTTGTTGGGCAAGGTCGTTGCTGGCGTCAAGCACAAGGATCTTCTGATATTCGTCGAGCGCAGCCTGCAAGTTGCCTTCCGCCTGGAAGTCGGTGGCGCGCTGCAAGGCGATGCCGATCTGTTGTCGCCGCTGGATTTCAACCTGCTGCTGTCCAGCGCGCACGCCGAGCACCAGCGAGAAAATCAGAATGGAAATCGCCAGGATGGTGATCGCCCCGATGATCCACCAGGCCCAGGCTGGGAAACGCGAATTTTGTGCCATATCATTCTTTATACCAGACGCCTGGCAGGGCGTCGCATCATCCGTTTTGCCGGCTGCAAAGGCAGCACAATCTGATTGGACGTCTGTTATGCGCCGGCAGTTCCGCTGGGAAAGCGCAAGCCAGTCTAGAAGCCCACTAAGTTAACAGATAGATTGTACATCAGCGAAGTTGACTTGTAGAAAGCCGCAGCCACACCCAACGCACATGGGATGGCGCACGCGGAGAGGCAGACAGGTCAGTTACGACAGAGACTTATTGGCGCCCGCGCTCGCTAACCGTTGCGTGTCCGCGTCGATGAGCGCGCGCAGGCTGCGGGTCAGCACGTCGTAGTCCGTGTACGGACGCGCATAGCCCAGATTGAAGGCGTAGTCGAAGTCAGCCGGGTTGCGCCCCTGCGTGTGTTGCAGCACAGTCTCCAGCTTGTCGAAAGCTTTGGCCAGCCGCGCTTCCGGGGTGGAGGCCGCGTTGTACTCATCCCACAGCGTCAGGAGCTCGCCCTGCTTGTCGGTGGAGAGCGAGGCCAGCAACGCCAGGAAATGCTTGCGTTCCTCAATGGCCTTGTCTACCGTTGGGTCCTGGTGAATGGCCGGAATGTCGCCGTGCAGCGCCTCGCCCAGGTCGTGGATGACGCACAGCTTGAGTACGCGGTGGTGGTCGACGGCAGGATACTCGTCTTCAAAGAGCATCACCATCAGACACAGGCGCCACGTGTGTTCGGCTGTACTTTCGGGACGGCCTTGTGATGTATAGCCGCTGCGGAGTGTGTTCTTGAGCTGCTCGGCTGCGCGCAAAAAATCGAGCGCCTGCCGGAGTTTGGCATCCATGCCGTGGTCACTTTTGTGCGATGCAACAACACTCAAGGATCTGTGTCCTTTTTCCGAGATGTCGGGGTTTCCATGCCTTATTTATGCGATTCGTGCGTAACCAATAAAGGTTTTGACTCAGGTTGGGCGTCATACTGGACAGCAGCCTCAGCCAAGACAACAGTGAGATCAAGATTGGCGCCGAGCGCCTCCACATATTTGCGCACCATGCTCAAGCTGTGGCCAGTATAGGTTGGGTCTTCGAGCCGGGCAATCGCCTGTTGTTTCGTACCCAGCAATTCCGCCACCTGTTTCTGTGTCAAACCGCGCGCCTGACGTAATGCGGCCAGTTGCAGAGCAATGTCCCAAGCGCGATCGGCAGCCTTGAACCGCTCCTCGAATACAGGGTCTGTGCGCTTGTCTGCCAAATAGTGATCAAAATTCGTTTGCTTCTGTGGCATGGAGATCTCCTATCGTGGGGAATGACGCCTTTCATATTCTGCTCTGCGTTCGCGGGCTACGGCGAGCTCTTTTTCAGGTGTTTTTTGCGTTTTCTTGACGAAACAGCGCACGATCACGATTCGTTGTCCTTGCAGGTAAAACCATACGCCTCTGGCAATGTCTTTGCGCCCCACGCGCACTTCAAACAACCCATCGCCGAGTGGTTCGCACAACGGCGGTCGGTGATAATCCCGCCGCCGCAACTTGTTAAGGCCAGCCACCAACAAGGCGTGAAGGGCAGGATTTTGTTGCTGTAACTCGTCCATTTCTTCCTCCACTACCGGCTGGCCGTCAGAGGCTTCGTACAGCTCAATCGAGAATTCCACCCTGCATCCTGTCCTACCTTGAAATTATACAACAATATTGAGATGTGCTCAAGACGCGAGATACAGACTATGTACTTCACGGTTGCGGCGGGAAACGTGCCCGGCGTCCCCAACTTGAAGTACATATGATACAGAGACGTGGAGTTCCGCAGAGGTCAGAGAAACAAATCCCTTCAAAATAGATTTCTCTCTATGCTTTCTTTGCAACTCCGCGCCTCTGCGTCAAATCAGATTTCAGGCGACCACAAGCTCGCCCAGCCCGGCGGCCATGCGCAACGCAACCGCGCGGTTGGTTTCTTCCCAGGGCAGTTGCACATCGTCGCGGCCGAAGTGACCGTAGGCCGCGGTCTGCCGATAGATGGGGCGGCGCAGGTTCAGGTCGCGGATGATCGCGCCCGGACGCAGGTCGAAGGTCTCCTCGATCAACCTGGCGATCTTCTCATCCGCAATTTTGCCGGTGCCAAAGGTCTCCACGTTGATGCTGAGCGGGTGCGCCACGCCGATGGCATAGGCAAGCTGGAGTTCGCAGCGCGTGGCCAGCCCTGCCGCCACGATGTTTTTGGCGACCCAGCGTGCGGCATAGGCCGCGCTGCGGTCGACCTTGGTGCAATCCTTGCCGGAGAAGGCGCCGCCACCGTGCCGTCCCATGCCGCCGTAGGTGTCGACGATGATCTTGCGCCCGGTGACGCCGGCGTCGCCCATCGGCCCACCGACGACAAAACGACCGGTCGGGTTGGTGTAGATGATCATGTGCTTGTCGACCAGCTCCGCAGGCAGCACGGGATCCATCACGTGCTCGATCAGCGCCTGGCGGATTTCGTCCTGGCTGATCTCCGGATCGTGCTGCGTGCTGATGAGGACGGTGTGAATGCGCTTGGGTTTGCCGTAGGCGTACTCGACCGTGACCTGAGTCTTGCCGTCGGGGCGCAGCCAGGGGAGGATGCCCTGCTTGCGCACTTCACTGAGGCGGCGCGCCAGCTTGTGCGCCAGATAGATCGGCATCGGCATCAACGTGGGCGTCTCGTCGCAGGCAAAGCCAAACATCATGCCCTGGTCGCCGGCGCCGACGGCCTCGATCTCGTCATCCTCGCTGTCCATCTCGCCGGTCTTGAACTCCTGCGCGCGGTCGACGCCCAGCGCGATGTCAGGACTTTGCGCGGCGATGGCGATCTGCACGCCACAGGTGTTGCCGTCGAAACCCTTGGCGCTGCTGTCAAAGCCGATGTCCTTGACAACCTGGCGCACCAAATCGTCAAAGTTCACAAAAGCCGTAGTCGTGATCTCGCCCAGGCACATCACGAACCCGGTCTTGATCGCGGTCTCGCACGCGACGCGGGCGTCGGGGTCTTGCGCGAAGATGGCATCGAGCACCGCATCGCTGATCTGGTCGCACATCTTATCGGGATGGCCTTCGGTCACCGATTCACTGGTGAAAAGAAGGCTGGGTGAAGTCATGAAAGTAGTCATAAGTAGTCTCCGAAATTAGACAATAAAAGTAATGCGTAATGCGTAAAAAGTAATGCGTAAAAAGCAGGGCTACGTCAACTCTTCATTTTACGAATTACGCATCACGCCTCCTAGTGTCCTGTCCCCAGGCTCCACGCGTTCAAATAGGCTGATTGCTCCGGGGTCAGCACGTCGATCTCGATCCCCATCGCCTCGAGCTTGAGGCGAGCGATTTCCTGGTCGATATCAACCGGCACGTCGTAAACCTCGCCTTTCAGTTCGCTGCCGTGCTGGAGCATGTACTCGGCCGCCAGCGCCTGGTTGGCAAAGCTCATGTCCATCACGGCGCTGGGGTGACCTTCGGCCGCGGCCAGATTCACCAGCCGCCCTTCGCCCGCCACGTAGAGACGGCGACCGTCGTCCAGCGTGTATTCGTCGAGGAAGTCGCGCACGCGCGTGATCTTGGTGCTCATCGCCTCCAGCGCCTTGAGATCGATCTCGATGTCAAAATGGCCGCTGTTGGCGAGGATGGCGCCATCGTGCATCACGGCCATGTGGTTGCCATCAACGACGTGCATGTCACCGGTTGCGCTGCAGAAGATGTGGCCGATCCTGGCTGCCTCCATCATCGGCATCACGCGGAAGCCATCCATGACCGCCTCGAGCGCCTTGAGCGGTTCGACCTCCGTGACGATCACATTGGCGCCCATGCCTTTGGCGCGCATCGCGATCCCCTTGCTGCACCAGCCGTAGCCGCCGACGACAAAGTTCTTGCCCGCTAGCAGCACGTTGGTGGCGCGGATGATGCCATCGATGGTGCTCTGGCCCGTGCCGTAGCGGTTGTCGAAGAAGTGCTTGGTCTGCGCGTCGTTGACCGCGATGACGGGAAAGGCCAGCTTGCCCGCCGCGGCCATCGCACGCAGCCGAATCACGCCGGTCGTGGTCTCTTCGGTGCCGCCGATGACATGCTCCAGCAGGTTGCTGCGTTTGGTGTGCAGCATGGCGACCAGATCCATGCCGTCGTCCATCGTGATGTGCGGCTTGACGTCGAGCACGCTGTTGAGATGGCTGTTGTACTGCTCCGTCGTCTCGCCCTTGATGGCATAGACGGGCATCTCATAATAGGATACGAGCGCGGCGGCGATGTCGTCCTGTGTGCTCAACGGGTTGGAAGCGGCCAGCGCCACTTCAGCGCCGCCCGCGATCAGGATGCGCATCAGGTTGGCCGTCTCCGAAGTGACGTGCATGGCCGCCGCCATCCGGATGCCTTTGAAGGGTTGCTCCTTTTTGAAGCGTTCTTCGATCAGATCGAGCACCGGCATCTCCTTGGCGGCCCACTGCATGCGGAAGCGTCCGCGTTCGGCCAGGTTGATGTCGGCAATGTCATATTGTCGTTCTTTGGTTGCGGTTGTCATTCAGTTTCTCCATAAAAACTTAAGCGTAGCTATAACGACGCCAAAACGCAAAGGGTTACAGGGAGGCGCACCATTGCATTCTCGCGCCGCGATCGCTATCCTTTCCAACGTATCGATGATCACCATACAGGCGTGACCAGTCATGCCCGTACAGTGGAAAACACATCTCTGCCAATACGCTCAGGCTACTGCTGTTGCCACGCCCTCGATGTAGGGGCAGTGGACGACGAAGCCGAAACGCTCGTAAATGCGGCGCGCTGCCGTGTTGCGTTGATCCACATTGAGCACGATGGTCGCCACGCCGGCGTCTTGCAGCGCGGTTACGATCGCCGCTAGCACCGCACTGGCGTAACCCTGCCCGCGGCAGTCCGGACGCGTGTACATGTTGCCGACCGCGGCGATGCGCGCGGTGTAGTCCACGATGTGCGTGCCGCCGACGGCAGCCAATTCGCCACGCTCATCTTCGACGCCGTAGAAGACGCCCAACTCGACCTGATGCTCGGCAAACGCGTCAGGCGTGAATGTCCCACCATATTGAAGGAGTGTAGCCACACGCCCTACATCCGCGCTCGTCAACCTGCGCAGAGGCAGAGAAGATTTTGACGCAGAGGCGCGGAGATGCAGAGATGCGCGGAGAGAAGATCGCGAAGGGTTTTCCTCTTCTTCCTCTTTACGACTTTGCGCCTCCGTGTTAAAGACTGCCTCGTTATACGTCGCCCCTCGCAACTCGCCCCTCGCCTCTCCCAACACCATGCGCCACATAGGACGCCGGTCGTGATGGTCATACCAGCGCGCCAATGCCGCGGCATGTTCCTCGCGCACGTTGAGATAGACCTGCGCCGGCAGCGCCGCACCGGACAGCGCTACATCCGACAGCGCGGCTGTCAATGCGGCTGCGTCGCCCTCAGCAAAAAGAATCGGCGGCTTCAGCCCATCGAAGATCAAGACCACCGCGTGCGCGGCGTCGTTGGCATGAACATACCAGCGACAATAGGGCGCCATCTTCGGCTGCAAATCGGCCAGCGCATAAGCCGACCAAACCGGGTCATCCGCCAACAGCGCAGCGACCAGACCGGGAGCAGGGTTCACACTCATTCAGCCCCGGCCAGTCCATCGACTGGTGCGGCTCCGAGCGCGCCAAACAGGTGGTCGAGACGCCGCTCCGTCCCGAAGTTGGCGGCATAGCGCGCGGCAAACTCGGCGCGCGTGAAGTGGTGCGCCGTGGTGCCGCGCTGTTCCAGCGCGTAGGCGCCACACAGCGCGGCCACGCGTCCGGCCACATCCCACGGCAACCCGGCCAACACCGCGGCAAAGAGTCCGCCGCGGTAGGCGTCGCCCGCGCCGGTCGGGTCGATGGATTTGTCGACGCGCGCCGCGGGCACGTCGATTGCCAGCCCGTCAATGTAGATGCGGCTGCCTTCCTTGCCCAACGTGTTGATCAACACGGCAACTTTGCTGCGCAGATCGTCGTGCGTCCAACCAGTCTTGTTGAGAATCATCCCCAATTCGTACTCGTTGCAGAGCAGATAGGTGGCGCCGGGGATGCTCTCGGCAAGCTCCTCACCGCTGAGCCGGGCAAGCTGCTGGCTGGGGTCATAGGCATAGGGAATGCCCAGCCGCCGGCATTCCTGGGCGTAATGCAGCATGGCGCCCGGATCATTCGGGCTGATCACGACCACTTGGGCGTCGAAGAGGCCGCGCGCCTCAAGGCTGTAGTGGCGTGCATGAGCCATGGCGCCAGTGTAAAAGATGGCGATCTGGTTCTGTTCCTGGTCGCTGCCCACAAAAAAGGAGGCGGTGAACTCTTCCGGGATCTCGACGATATGGTCGGTGCGCAGACCGTTCTCCTCCATCCAGCGCCGATAGTCGCCAAAATCCTGCCCGACCGTGGCAAAGACGATCGGGTCGGCGCCCAGCAGCTTCATCGTGTAAGCGATATTGGCCGCCACGCCGCCACGCTCCTTGCGCATCGATTCGGCCAGAAAGCTCAGGCTGATCTTGTCGAGCTGATCGGGCAGTATCTGCTCGCGATAGAGCCCCGGATAGAACATCAGGTAGTCGTAGGCGACGGAACCGGTGATGACAAATGACATAATTTCTCCTTGTGGAGATTGGAGATTGGAAAGTAGAGATTGCGTGACTTGGCGATTGTTTTAATCTCCTAATCTCCAATCTCTAATCTCTATTTCCCAGTCTCATCCAAACTTCTCGCCATTCCCTGGCAGCTTGACAAACCCTGGCGGCGGTTCGTGAAAGGCCAGCTTTTCCAGCAGAAGCGAGGCGTCGTCGCTGACAATGAATAACTGCCGATGCTGTGGGCGGATAAACCCTTCCTTGACGGCCCCGTCGATCCACGCCAGCAAGTGGTCGAAGTAGCCGTTGACGTTGAACAACCCGATCGGCTTGCGTTGGATGCCGATCTGCCCCCAGGTGATCGTCTCGAAGAGTTCATCCAGCGTGCCGTAGCCACCAGGCATGGCGATAAAGGCGTCGGCTTCGCTAGCCATCAGCGCCTTGCGTTCGTGCATATTCTCGACGACGATCGTCTCCCCGATGGGATCTCCGGCGACCTCGCGCGGGGCCAAGATGTCTGGGATGATGCCCAGCACTTCGCCGCCGCGCTCGTGCACCGTGCGCGCCAGCACGCCCATCAACCCCACGCTGCCCGCGCCGTAAACCAGGCGCAACCCGCGACTGACCAGCTCGCGCCCCATCATCTCCGCGGCATGGCGATAGACATCCTTGCCGCCCATACTCGACCCACAGTACACACAGATACTGCGTAATTGATTCATAGCTCACTCTCGAAAACTGCAAAATAGAACGCGGATGGCGCGGATTTGGCAGATAAACGCAGATCGTTTTCGTCTTAAAAAATCCGCGCCGATCCGTTCGATCCGCGTCATCCGCGTTCTATAGTTTCTTGTCTCTCTGCAACCGATTTTCGTGCACGCGCGCTTCGGCGGTGACTTTGGCGCGGCGGAGGCTTGCATCGAAGGGCGGGTAACAAACGCCTTCCTCCGTTACAATCGCCGTCAGATAGCGGTGCGGCGTCACGTCAAAGGCCGGGTTATAAACCGGCGCGCCGAGTGGTGCAATGACGACGCCGTCGATGTGCGTCACCTCCTCAGCCCCGCGCTCCTCGATGGGAATCTGGTCGCCGTCGGCCACATCGAGATCGACCGTGCTCGTCGGCGCGACCGCATAGACCGGGATTGCGTTTTCCCGCGCGACCACGGCCAGCTTGTAGGTGCCGATCTTGTTGGCGACATCGCCGTTGGCCGCCACGCGGTCCGCGCCAAAGATCACGGCGTCCACCTGGCCGGTGCGCATCAGATGGCCGGCCGCGTTGTCGGCGATCAGATGCATGGGGATGCCGGCGCGCATCAATTCCCACGCGGTCAGCCGCGCGCCTTGCAGGCGCGGCCGCGTCTCGTCCACCCAAACGTGGATGCGCTTGCCCTGTTCCGCGCACGCGTAGATGACGCCCAGCGCCGTGCCGAAATCCACCGTCGCCAGCGCACCGGTATTGCAGTGATGCAGCACGTTGGCGCCGTCCTGGATCAACTCGGCGCCGTAGAAACCCATGCGCCGGTTGATCGCCACATCCTCGTCGGCGATGGCGTCCGCCTCAGCGAGCAGCGCGCGGCGCAGGCCGTCGTCATTGGAGGGCGCCGTGTGTTCAGCCAGTTCCACCATACGCGCTGTCGCCCAGCTCAGGTTGACCGCGGTGGGGCGAGCCGCGTCGAGCATCGCTTTGGCCTCGCGCAGATCGCGGAGCAGGCCATCCCGGTCGGTGGCCGGGCTGACGTGAGCCGCCAGCGCCATGCCGTATGCACCCGTGGCCCCGATCGCCGGCGCGCCGCGCACGACCATATCCCGAATCGCGGCAGCCACGGTTGCGACGCTATCGAAGCCGGTGACGACAAACTGACCGGGCAGCAGTCGCTGGTCGATCAGCATCACCTTGTGATTTTCCCAAAAGACGGTGCGCGTTGCGCGTGCCATGCTGCTTATCCTCGTTTCATCGCCAGAGCGGCCTATAACACAAAAATGCCCTCCGGCCACAGCCAGGAGGGCATCAATTCTCTACGCTTCCCCGCCTGGCAGATTCGATTCAACACATGCGATAAATCGCACCCTTTGCTCACAACCCTGAGCATCAAGTTTAATTCATCCCTGTGCAACCGAAAACCGGGACTCCAGCGGGTTGCCGGGGCGCACTTGCCCCGATTCACTTCTCCTCTTGCCGTCACAACACCCTCGACAAAAGGCATTCAAAAAGGCTATCACAGCCCCACGCTGCTGTCAAAACCGCTGATGCTTGCGCTACAATGAAGTTCATGCACCAACAACCACCTGTGGATCTCTCCATCGTTATCGTCTCTTGGAATGTCTGGCCGCTGCTGCGCCAGTGTCTTCTTTCTATTGAGCGCGCCAGCGAACCGGCGCGCTCAGAGGGGCGCGTCTTTCCGGGAAACAGACAAGGAGAGGGGGAGACAAGGGGACAAGGAGACAAGGAGAGGGGGAGACAAGGAGAAGAGGAGACAGCTTCAGCACAATTTTTAATCTCCAATCTCTCAATCTCCCAATCCTTCACTCCCTGCACCCTCGAAGTCATCGTCGTCGACAACGCCAGCCATGACGACACGCCGGCGTTGCTGGCGACGCATTTCCCGTGGGTGCAGGTCATCGCCAGCGCTCGCAACCTGGGCTTCACCGGCGGCAACAACCGCGGCTACGCGGCCAGCCGCGGGCGGTTTGTTTATTTCCTCAACCCAGACGCAGAGTTGGCGGCGGGGGAGACAAGGAGAGGGGGAGACAGGGAGACAGCTTCAGCACAATCTCCAATCTCTAATCTCCAACCTCCCAATCCCCCAATCTCCCAATCCCCCCTTCTCCCCCTCTACACCGCGCTCGCCGCCGACCCTACCCTCGGCGTCATCGGCCCCCAGTTGCGCTACGCCGACGGCTCGCCGCAGCCGAGCGCGCGGCGCTTTCCCACGCGGCTGACCGGCTTCTTCGAGAGCACGTGGCTGGGGCGCGCTTGGCCGTCGAATCCGTGGGCGCGAGCGCTGTTGATGGCGAATCTGCCCGCCGGCCAACGCGCCGAGGTCGACTGGCTGGTCGGTGCGGCGCTGCTCTGCCGGCGTGAGGCGTTGGATGCGGTCGCCACGCCCGACGGCCCCTTCGACGAAGGCTTCTTCATGTACAGCGAGGAGCTGGATCTTTGCCGCCGCGTCAAGCTGGCCGGCTGGCGCGTCGTCTACGAACCGGCCGCCCTCGTCATCCACCACGAAGGCAAGAGCAGCGAGCAGGTCTCCACGCAGCGCCACATCCGCTTCAACACCAGCAAGGTGCGCTACTGGCGCAAGTGGTTTGGCCCGCGCTGGGGGGAGGCGCTGCGCCGCTATCTGCTGCTCGAATACCGCACGCAGCTCTGGGTGGAGCGGGCCAAGCTGTGGCTGGGGCATAAGCCGGCGCTGCGCCGGGAACGCATCGCGGCGTATCAAGCGGTGCTGCGCAGCGAGCTGAGGGCGTCACCCCCTGTGCTGCCAGATCGGATTGTTGGCTGATTGCGGCTTTGCGATATTGACGGGATGCCATTGGCGCTTCGCAGTATTCCTTACATCCGGCTATTTTCCAGCATGGCAAACTATACTTCGATATTGAACTATCTGGGTTTGGCTCCCCGCTCCAAAAATAACGCCATTGCGCGAATATCTCAGATACGCACACGGCATCGTTCGCAAAGGAGAAACTGATGGATCGCATCTACGTCATGCAACTCGTTCGTTCGTTTCAGGTCGGTGAGATCAATCGCCGCACCTTTCTGCAGCGCGCCACCGCAGTGGTCGGTGGCGCGTCCGCGGCAAGCCTGCTCCTCGCTGCCTGCCAGCCCATCAGCAGCGCGCCGCGCCCTGTGACCGAGGCTCTCCCCACAGGCGAGGGCGTTGGTTCGCCGGACACCAACCTGACTACCGCATCAGGCTTGGTGGCGGGTATAGTTGAATATCCTGGCCCTGATGGGGAAACGCTGACCGGCTATTGGGCGCACCCTGAAGGAGGCGGCCCCTGGCCCGCGGTGATTGTTTTGCAGGAATGGTGGGGACTCAATGAACACATCATGGATGTAACCCGCCGTCTTGCCAACGAAGGCTATGTCGCGTTGGCGCCTGATCTCTATAAAGGGCAGGTGGCGACGGAGCCGGACGAGGCGCGCAAACTGGTCATGGAACTTGACATGCCCGCGGCCGTGGACGAGATTGGCAGCGCCGTTGACCACCTCCTGGCGCAGGATTTTGTGCGCGGCGACAAGGTGGGCATCGTCGGCTTCTGTATGGGTGGCGGTCTGGTGTTGATGACAGCCCTCGCCAATGACAAGCTGGCGGTGGCGGTTCCTTTCTATGGTTCGCCGCTGACGCCCCAACAAGCCACGGGCGTCAAGGCGCCTGTGCTCGGCTTCTATGGCGCCGACGACAGCGGCATCCCAGTGGAGCAGGTGCGCGCCATGGGCGAAGCGTTAACCGCCGCTGGCATCGAAAACGAGATTCAAATTTATGAAGGCGCGCCCCATGCCTTCTTCAACGATACGCGCAATAGCTATCGACCCGAAGCCGCCGACGACGCTTGGCAACGCCTGTTGACGTGGCTCGAAAAATATCTGGCTGGCTGACTCTCTGCCGGATCGCGGACGTCCCGTCCGCACCCGAAGGCGGACGGGACGTCCGCGATCCAGGTTTGACCCTCCAAACCTGGCTATCTGACCGTTGAGACTCCCTTCCCTGAGCGCGACAATAAAACCATGGACGATTAACGGGAATCACGATCGGTTTCTACCCGAAAGGTGCGTCTCCCTATGATCTACGATGTGCTCATTATCGGTGGCGGGATTGTCGGCTGCGCCCTCGCACGGGAACTGACCCGCTTTCGACTCAATGTGGCCCTCTGCGAAAAGGAAGTCGAGGTCGGCTTCGGCGCGACAAAGGCAAACAGCGGCATTATTCACGGCGGGCATCATGCTGCGCCGGAGATGCTCAAGGGGCGCCTCGAATGGGAGGGCAATCAACTATGGGAAGTTCTGGCGCAAGAACTGGGGTTTGGCTTTAAGCGAGTTGGCGAGTTAACCGTTGCCCTGCACGACGACCAGCTCCCTGTCCTCGACAAGCTGCTCCATCATGCGCGCGTGAAGGGCGTATCCGGCGTCGAGCGCTGGGAGCCGGCGCGCATTCAGGACGAAGAACCCGCACTCTCGCCAGCCATTCTTGCTGCGGTCTACGCACCCACTACGGGCGTCGTCAACCCGTATGAGGCATGCTTTGCGCTGGTGGAAAACGCTGTGCGCAATGGGCTGAACTTATTGACCGGTTTTCCTGTCCAGCGCCTGCAACAAAATGGCGACGGGTGGGAGGTCGTCACACCAAGCGCCCGTCTAACGAGCCGATTTGTCATCAACGCGGCTGGGCTCTATGCCGACCAGATCGCCGCCCTGGCAGGGGTGCGCACCTTCACGATCCACCCGCGTAAAGGCGAGGAATACCTGCTCGACCGGCGACTCCAGGGACTGGTCAAACATGTCATCTTCCCCTGTCCGTCTCCCGTGTCCAAGGGCATCCTCATTATTCCAACCTGTGACGGCGCCCTGATGGTTGGCCCCACCGCGGAGGACACGCCCGACCGGGACGATTTGCGCACCAGCGACGCCGGTGCACAGGCAGTCTTCAAAGCGGTCGGTGAATTGGCGTCGGGCATCAGTGAGAAGGACGTCATCGCTCAGTTTGCCGGTTTGCGCGCGTCGGCGACCGGCGAAGACTTTATCATTGGCCCGACCTCCAAGCGCGGCTTTATCAATGCCGCGGGCATCCAATCGCCTGGGCTGACCGCCGCGCCCGCCATTGCTCGCCTGCTTGTCAATGTATTGCGCGATGAGGGGCTGGAATTGACGCTGCGCGACGATTTTGTCGCAAACTTGCCACGCCCCGTCCATTTTGCGGCGCTTTCCACGCAGGAACAGATCGCACTTACACTGCGTGATCCTCGCTATCGACGTATCGTATGCCGCTGTGAATACGTCACCGAAGGCGAGGTGCTCGACGCCATCGCGCATGGCGCTACCACGTTGGATGGGATCAAGTTTCGCACGCGCGCCGGCATGGGACGCTGCCAGGGTGGCTTCTGCGCGATCCGCTGTATGGAGCTGCTGGCCAAGGCGCATGGCCGTGCGATGAACGATGTCACGAAGCGCGGCCCTGGTTCCTGGCTGGTGCGCGCGGCGAGAGAGGATGAACCATGATCACATCCAGTTCGCGTCACTTGCGTGGCAGTTATGATGTCGTGGTGGTAGGCGGCGGCCCGGCTGGCCTCGAAGCGGCCGTCGCCGCGCAGGCTGCCGGCGCCGCAAAGATATTGGTCGTCGATCGCGAAGCAGAGGCAGGAGGCATCCTGTTGCAGTGCATCCACAGCGGCTTTGGCCTGCATCGCTTTGGCGAGGCGCTGACCGGGCCTGAATACGCGCAGCGTGCGCTGATGCAGACGCTGGAGCACGATATCGATGTCGTGACCGATGCCTATGTGCTGGATATCGATGAACAACGGCGCGTCAAATTATTGACCACCACGGATGGCATCTCGTTGCTGGATACGCGCGCGGTCGTGTTGGCCATGGGCGCGCGCGAACGGACGCGCGCCGCGGTGCGCATTCCAGGCACGCGTCCGGCGGGCATCTTCACGGCTGGATTGGCGCAGCGTCTGATCAACCTCTACGGGCTGTTGCCAGGCGCCCGCGCTGTCATTCTGGGGTCCGGTGACATCGGTTTAATCATGGCGCGGCGCTTGATCCTCGAAGATATCGAGGTGGTCGGCGTCTTCGAGTTGATGCCTCACGCCAATGGTCTCAATCGCAACATCGTGCAATGCTTGCAGGACTTCGACATCCCGTTGCATCTATCCACGACCATCGTCGAAATTCATGGCGACCACCGTGTCAATCAAGTGACCGTAGCGCCCGTCGACGCCTCGTTTCGACCCTTGATCGACCAAGCGTGGCAGATCGCGTGCGACACGGTGCTTGTATCGATTGGGCTGATCCCGGAAAACGAGCTTTCGCAGCAGATGCGGCTGCGTCTCGACCCGGTCACGCGCGGCCCGCTGGTCACTAGCACAATGGAATGCACACGAGACGGCGTTTTTGCTTGTGGAAATGTCGTCCACATCCATGACATTGTTGATTTCGTCAGCGCGGAAGCGGCATTGGCCGGCTATAGTGCGGGTCAATATGTGGCCGGAACCTTGCCGCGCCCCGACAATGTTCGTTTGCAACCGGGCAAGAACGTCGCTTATTGTGTGCCGCACACCATATCGACGGAACGCGACCATATTGTGTACTTACGCACGCGTCGGCAGTTGGGAACATGCACCTTGCGGCTGGTGGAGCCATCCGGGAAAATAGTCTACGCCAGAAAGCTGCGCTATGTCTTTCCCGCGGAAATGGTCAACTTGAAACTGCGGCCTGCGATCTTGCAGCATTTTCATGGCGATATGCTGCGCATCGACGTGGTAGCGAGCGAAGAAGCAATGGACGAGGATGTTGGCGGAGAGGAACTGCTGATATGACGCAACGACTTACAGAACACTATCTGTGCATTGGCTGTCCGATGGGCTGCCGGCTCGAAGTGGATGAAGATATCGAGAGCCACGCCATCGTTGAGGTGCGTGGCTTTTCTTGCCGCCGTGGCCGCGAATATGCGCTCCAGGAGCACACCGATCCCCGCCGGATCGTAACGACCACCGTCGCTATCGACCAGGCGCGCTGGCGACGCCTGCCCGTGCGTTCTGAGATCGCAGCGCCCAAAGGCAAAGGCATCGCGATCTGTCGTGCGTTGCGCTCGGTGCGCGTCTCCGCACCAGTGGCAATGGGTGATATAATCGTGTCTGATATACTGGGCACGGGTGTAAACATCATTGCGGCGCGTGACATGCGAAAAATCTGACTCATGGCCTTTGAAATCGTCTTTTTTGGATCGGACTGTGAATATACTCGGATCATCCTGGAATCCTTGATTACAGCGCGCGTCAAGATTGCCGCGGTTTGGCTGGCCGGTCAGAATTTGCCTGGGCTTGCTGAAAATACGACGATCAAGCCACTCCTGCCTCCCAATGTCGCCATTGCTGAAAATGACCCGAATTCGGTGCAGATGCTTTCTACGTTTTCACAGGAAAGCGTGCTCACGCTCACCTGGCAGCACGCCATTCCTCTTTATGGCGTCAAACGCATCAAAGCCGTCGAGACAGCGCGTATTCTCAGATCGCTGGCGCCGTCGCTGGGCGTTGTCGCTTGCTTTCCACGGCTGGTGCCGGAGTCGCTGCTTGCGGTGCCGCGCCATGGCTTTCTCAACGTGCACCCGTCGCTGCTGCCTGCCTATCGCGGGCCGGCCCCTCTTTTCTGGCAATTTCGCGCGGGTGAGCAGCGCACAGGCGTGACCGTGCACTGGGTCGATGCCCAGTTCGACACCGGCGCCATTGCCGCGCAGCGCCTGGCGCCGCTTGCCGACGGCATCTCAGAGCACGATGCCACGCGCTTGATGGCGCACGCCGGCGGCCGCGTCCTGGTGGATGTGTTGCAACATGTGATGGGAGGGGAGTTGCCGTACCGCAAACAGGCGCCGGGCGGCAGCTATCAGTCCTGGCCTCACGCCGACGATTTCGTCGTTTCCACCGCATGGTCCGCGCGCCGTATCTTCAACTTTATGCGCGCCACCGTCTTGTGGGGACATCCTTACTCGCTCGACCTCGACGGCAAACGCTGGCTGCTCTCCGATGTTCTCTCCTGGTCAAACTATACCACGCTGGAAACTCCCTACGTGGTCGATGGCGAAATCCTCACGTTCCGCTGCTCGCCAGGCTCACTTCAAGCACGCCTCGCTCAATAGCTCAGTAGGTCGGGCTACCAGCCCGACGCAATCCATCAACGAGCAGCCCGGCGTGTTGTGGCTATTGTAGGTTGGGCTACCAGCCCGACGCAATCCGTCAACGAGCAACCCGACGTGTTGTGGCTATCACGTAGGTCGGGCTACCAGCCCGACGCAATCCGTCAACGAGCAACCCGACGTGTTGTGGCTATCACGTAGTGGCTATCGTAGGTTGGGCTACCAGCCCGACGCAATCCGTCAACGAGCAACCCGGCGTGTTGTGACTATCACGTAGTGGCTATCGTAGGTCGGGCTACCAGCCCGACGCAATCCGTCAACGAGCAACCCGGCGTGTTGTGGCTATCACGTAGTGGCTATCGTAGGTCGGGCTATCAGCCCGACGCAATCCGTCAACGAGCAACCCGGCGTGTTGTGGCTATCACGTAGTGGCTATCGTAGGTTGGGCTACCAGCCCGACGTAATCCGTCAACGAGCAGCCCGATGCGCCCCATCAACGCATTCAAAGCCGCGGCAACGTGATGCCGTGCTGCCCCTGGTATTTCCCCTTGCGGTCGGCGTAGGATATCTCCGGCTCCTCTCCCTCAAAAAAGATCACCTGGGCGATGCCTTCATTGGCGTAGATCTTGGCGGGCAGCGGCGTCGTGTTGCTGATCTCGATCGTGACGTGGCCTTCCCACTCAGGCTCAAATGGCGTCACGTTGACGATGATGCCACAGCGCGCATAGGTGCTTTTGCCCAGACAGATCGTCAGCACATTGCGCGGGACGCGAAAGTACTCGACGGTGCGCGCCAGCGCAAAACTATTGGGCGGTACAATGCAGATGTCGCCCCGGTAGGGGAACATGGCGCGGTCGTCGATGGCTTTGGGGTCGATAACACTGAGTTGGCCGGTCGCAGGCGTAAAGATGCGAAATTCGTCGGCCACGCGGATGTCGTAGCCAAAGCTGCTCAGGCCGTACGAGACGACGCCTGACCGCACCTGTCCTTCCACGAACGGCTCGATCATGGCGTGCTCCAGCGCCATGCGCCGGATCCAGTGGTCTGGTTTGATAGACATAGACAGCCCTCGTGTTGGTTGCATCAATCAGCTTTGCGATGGCAATGGAGAGTGCGTGGGTTTCAGAACCGGCGCGCCCTCACCGGAAGGCGGCCGGAGGATCGGCCGGCGTCTGGCTCGGCGCCGCAGCCGCCTGCATCATGCGCCAGATCATACCGCGGCCTGGCGCAAAGAGGAAAACCAGCCCAAAGAGCAAAGTGGAAACCAGCACCATCATCGGGCCGGAGGCGACGTTCCAGTAGTAGCTGACATACAGGCCGATGACGTTTGCGACAACCCCCAACGCGGCCGCCAGCGCCATCATAGCCGGCAGCCGCCGCGTCAACATGCGCGCGGTGGCGGCCGGCGTCACCAGCATAGCGAGCACCAGCGAGATGCCAACCGTCTGCAAGGAAGTCACGACCGTGAGCGCAATCATGCTCAGCAGCAGATAACGCAGGGCTGTCGCCGGCAGCCGCAGCACGAGGGCAAGCATCGGGTCGAAGGTAAGCACCAGAAACTCCTTGTAAAACAACGCGATCACGCCCAGCACGACCACGCCCAACGCCAGCATCACCCACAGATCCGCTGACGATACGCCCAGCACATCGCCAAACAGAATGTGCGTCAGGTCGACCGCAAAGCTGCTGACCGTGCTCAACAGGGCGACGCCCAGCGCAAACGCACCGGCAAAGACAATGCCGATGGCCGTATCCTCCTGCAACGCGCTGCGCTGGCTGATGACGCCGATCAGCAGCACGGCGATCAGCGCCGACGCCAGCGCGCCGACGGCAAGCGGCCACCCCACCAGAAATGTGATGACAATGCCCGGCAGGATCGCGTGCGCCAGCGCATCCCCAAAAAAAGACATGCCCTTGAGCACCATGTAGGCGCCGACCACCGGGCAAAGAACGCCCACCATGATCGCGGCCAAGAGTGCGCGCACCATAAAAGGATAACTGAGCGGTTCGGCAACGGCCTGCAAAAAATCCATAGCGTCCTTTGGGTGATGCGTGATGCGCAAAACGTGATGCGTAATGCGTAATGTGCCATGCGTTACAAGTTACGTATTACGTTTTTTACGCATCACGTTTTTACGCATCACACATTTCTAGTACACACGGGCTGAAATACCTCATTGGTTGCCTGGTAGGGGCGCACCCCCGTGTGCGCCCGGAAGCCGGACAGGCACGGGGGCCTGTCCCTACCAAATCTACGGGCAGAATTACGCCCA